>Ga0182030_10012366_pt1 | contig 17100 bp, 12 predicted proteins | sample 812S3MmetaG_FD_121299 | JGI IMG/M metagenome (GOLD analysis project Ga0182030, IMG submission 121299) | Permafrost microbial communities from Stordalen Mire, Sweden - 812S3M metaG (Illumina Assembly) | ecosystem: Environmental > Terrestrial > Soil > Wetlands > Permafrost | place: Sweden...
CATCCAGCGGGGACTCTGTCACACTCGCAGTACTTGCTTTATATGGGCCTTAGTTCGGTGCAAATAAAGAGGTAGTACAAGTTCATTGGTATTCTAGACGTCTAAGGAGAGAAGAGAGAGAAGCTCTCGCTCTAAATCTAAGGTGCTAGGGTAGGAGCTAACGTAGCCTCCTCACGTGACCATGACTGACTCCCAAGGTTGGCAGGGATATTTTAAGCCTCCACCGACAGAAAGAGGAAATTTCATCAACAGTGTATATCCAGGAGAGGATGTAGACGATGCTGAGGATGAAATTGCCCCCGATTACAAGATTCCAGGTGGAGATATAGCTGACATTGACTGGTTTGCAAAAAATCACCAGAGCAATTCCTTCAGTGTCCCTTTCCAGCCAGACAATAATGTGAGCGACAATAACCACATTCCGGACATCCAGTTGAACTATCCCTACCTAAGCTATTCGACACACAACCCTCTTCCAAGTTCGAATCTTAATTCAGATTACACCCTGCCAACAGCTATACAGAAAGCGAACCCAGCAAGCGACCAACCTCTGATCTCGAATTTGAACTCATTATATGGCCATCCGGCACAAGCACAGACAACTAACACGGTATCCCATCATCTACCCTTCTCAAGCTACAGCCAGTCAACAGATACATCACCAAGCTATAATTCGCAAACCTACACCCCTAGCCAAATCAGTCCACCACACTCGCATCCAAGTCCCTGTACCCTTAGCTGGTCACCTGATTCCCAGAATTTCAGCCTCTATGTGCCCCGAGTCCCCAAAACTGGCGAAACCGCGTTTTTAAAGCTAAAGCCAGGCCGGATTCCAACCCTAGAAACGCCGAATGAAGTATATCTAGAACAGCCAAGGTACATCTAACCCTATGCTGATTTAGATATAAGCATCTAACACTATCAAACCCACAGTAGTAATGAAAGACTTGTCTTTACTTGTCAGCTTCCAGCAGGTTGGGAAAATAGTCAAGCAGAACGGACCTCCGCGCGACCTGCAGACCTCAGGCGTCATTATATGAATGCACACGAGACACCAGATAAAGAAGTTCTATTGTGTGCAAATACCCCCGCTGCAATAAAAGCAATGATTATGAACCATTTAGCCGCAAGGACCACCTTCGAGATCACCTCCGCGATATTCACAAGGAAGATCTAATAAGCGACTCGAATGTAAAAAAACGGCAGATTGGTAAGAAATCTCGTAAAGAGAAGGCGGAACTGGTTTACGAGGCTTGGTGGGCGGAGAGGAAAGTGTCTACGAGATGGTGGCGGTGTATTAAGTGCTTATCTACAGTGTACGTGGAAACGAACAGGTGGGAATGCCCGGGTTGTGGGGCTGAGTGTAATGAAGAACGAATAATTTGGAGGGAGAAGGTGAAAAGAGAACAGGCGAATTCTAATTGAACTTTGTGCAAGGATGAAGGGGGCGGGGTATGGTTACTGGACACTCTCTGAGGTGTAATCCCCAGTTTGGGGGAGTTCTTATATAAATCACGGTCAAGGGGGATCTTCGTCTAGAGTGTACTAAGTAATCTAAGAAAATAAACAGGTTTAATGAAACCCATTAAAGTTCATTGTCAAAGAGGCTGGGAATAAAGAGTTTTTAGACTTCTGCCAGGGGAAAATATATATTCTGCAGTCACCACGAAGCCAAAACTACTATTACCACACTATTATTAGCTCATACTAGGTATATATATGTCCAACTTTATCCTCGACCAATCCATTTCCCTAAAATTAAACTTTGTTTTCGAACAAGGTACGGAGTATACAAGGGAAGGGTTGACAGCTACATAATATCTGATATTCTGGTTCCTCAGACACCCGTGATAACAATATTAGGGTTGATACATCTTGCTCCTCTGGCCCCGGTAACAGCCATATCATAATTAATATGTCTAGCTCAAATCTTGCTCCAGCTGAACTCGTTTGATAGGAAGTGCTATAGTATCTCCATGCCACTTCTTAGTTAGAAGTTCTATCATCTTCGCCTGCTCTTATGTATCTGAAATATTGTATACTTCCTTTTACATTATACGCTAAATCGATCGAGATTTTTGTATCGTTTTAAATAGTTTATAAGGTTGCTTCAGGCAGCTATAAGGACGCAGTACCTCTAACTATCTGAGTTTCTGACTATAGTATTCCGCTTAATATTATAGCCAAATACTAAACCATTTAACCATTTACTTATATCCTTATCCAAATAACCAAATATATATATATATATAATTTTAAATTGCTGAGAAATTTCCTAAAATTTACTAGTTAAAGAATACTCTAAATAACCCCAATCTAATACCAATTCCTTAAATTATGGTATTATTATAGTAAACTTTAGTGTACTAGGAAATAGGTGCTTCTTCAAACCAATACAAGTAGGAAAAAGACAGTCATTACACAGAGTTGACAATTTGAACGTTAAATTCTATAGGCAAGTGAAAGCCGCCACAGGAAGAGTCGAGCCTTTCTCTATTCCTTTACTAATCGGCAGTTCTGGGAACCGGCTTCTCCGGCATCATATACGCCCTGTTATAGAGGGCGTGTTTCCCATTGTCTCGTCCATTTCAGGTGCGGTACATACCATCCGACCGCACCAGCACGCTTCCGCTTCGTAGCCCGACGAGTCAGAACCCCGCAGAGCTCCCCGTGCCCATGAACGGACGGGTTGATGTAACCCAATAAAGCTTGGTGGATGCAGGCAAGGTCTAGAAGTGGAGTGTTTGCGGTACGGCAGGGAATGGAAGGCTGTGATAGGATGTGCATGCACGCCACGGAAGGGAGGTCCCTACTATAAGTGGTTAAGGAGGCGGGAAGGGCCGTAAAATCCACCGCGCAACGCTACGTTAAGAGATCGGAGCTAAAGTAAGTTACAGGGTATGTTGATATGCCCAGTTCGGCGACGAATGAACTACAGGACATCACCACCAGACCGAAAAAGAGGCGAGCTGATACACCACATCGCCCATGCACATCGGCTACCGGAATAGTCAGTTTCAGCCTCGAGCCGCCTCAGGCGACATCGATCATCTTGATCGAGTTTGTCGGTGGTCTATAAAACAACATGCATGCTCGAGGCCAAGAAGCAGCCTCCCCCATAATTGCACGGTATCCATACTCAAGATGTCTTTGTGCTCGAAGTGTCAAACCCTTCCTCTAGACGTGCAGTTTGCCCGGCAGACCTCCCACCACCTCGAAACACGGCGGTGGCACAAGGAAAATGCGAGGATCGGTTGCCCCTTCTGTCTGTTAATCTTGGCAGTTTCGGAGTTCCAAGATGGCGACGATGACGCTAAACTTGGGCTCACCCGGATCAAGGACGGATTCGTGCCCGGGATCGCGTCCGATAACCCCCTGAAGGATTTTGGCGATCCGATTATCGTTCCGTTCGTCATGACGCTCCCGAATGGCCCGGCTATTGGGCATGGCCAAAGGCTCCCGCCGATAGCTAACATGACACGCATGACGAGGTGGTACGAACAGTGCCGAGAAAACGAGAACGGAAAACACGACGAATGCAAGAGAGGGTTCGTGTGGAGGACGGGCGCAGGCGGCAGCGACCAGGAGGGGCTCCAGAAGTTGCGGCTCTTGGACATACAGAATAGGTGTATGGCCAAGTTCGACCGGGCCGACGGGGTCCGCCGAAGGTACGCCGTGCTCAGCTATGTCATCGGCGGCACGGATCTCCCTGCGTACGACAGGCACGAAATGAAAGAAAAGCAGACATACAACAGCGTCGACTTCGCCAAGCTGCCGCAAGTCTACCGAGATGCCATCGCCGTGGCCAACGGGGTCGGCCTGCGGTACCTGTGGATCGATGCCATGTGTCTCCTCAACAAAGGCGCGGGTGACTACGAGCGCGACGACCACCAGCGGGGGATCGACAACATGGACCGGATCTACGAAGGGGCCAGTCTGACCATTTGCGCGGCCGAGCACAAGAATGCTGACGGCCGCCTCTCGGCCCTTAATGGCACGGGCCGCCACCGTCGCCGCGCGATTGATGAACAGAAGATGACGACGGTGCCGAGCGGGTCGGCGGGGCGGAGCTGGGGCGTCATCCGCGGGCTCTACAGCCGTCTGCGCGACACGCGATACATGGAGCGCGGCTGGACATACCAGGAGCTGGTCCTCTCGCACCGCTGCCTTATCTTCACCGCCGGCATGGCCTTCTTCCGCTGCCGCAAGCGGCTGTACTCGGAAGACACCTTTTGGGAGCAGTCTGATGACCAAGATCCCTCCCCGGGGATCATGACCTACCCCTACGAGACGGCCTTTCTCCCCAAGGATGGCGGCAACGACGACTCCTGGGCGTGGTATGCGGATAATCTGCAGCAGTACAGCATCCGCCAGTTAAGCCTCGAGTCAGATACCATCAACGCCTTCAAAGGCATCTTGAATCGCATCTGCCACAGCCAAGGCACGCAGAGCCTCGCGGGCATGCCCCAGTCCATGCTCGACATGGCCTTAGTCTGGTACCATCGGCCGGACATGGCCTCAGTCTGGTACAATCGGCCGGGCATCGCGAGCGAGCTCAAAAGGGAGCCGGTTCTTACCATTGACATGCCGAGCTGGAGCTGGGCCGCCTGGACCGGCATACCAGTAAGTACATGGGTTCCCGGAGTGGAAGCGCTCGACCGACAGAAGTGGATGGATAAGCACGGCGGCCACATCGAGTACTGGTATACCGATCCCAACGGCAACAATATAAAGCGCGCCGACACGAACGCCCAGCCAAACTACTGGGCCCCTAGCGCCGCATTCCCGCCTAGCATACATGCCCAGTTCCTCCAGTTCATGACCTACACAAGCCAGGGTTTCATTCTCATAGAGGAATCCAGTAGCCACGAGATCCGAACCACGCAGAACGATGTAATCGGAATAGTCTATGTTGACGGAGGCACGCTGGATTATTCAAACCCACGCTTCACGCTGGCGCAGCTAAACCGTGCCCCAAAGGGCGATAGCACCTTCGACTATGGCGACGGGCTAGCGCTTTCGGCCAAGAACCAAGACCTGCGCTGGGTGCTTCTGCTTGCGTGGAAAGGGGGGGATACATATCGGCGGGTCGGCTTGGGATATATCCATGAAAACAAACTGGGATGTATTGTTTGGAGCTCGCAGAAGCAGTGGGTAGCATTGTACTGAGAGCGAGCTGCGTAAGAGCTTTCTTGTCACAGCATTTCATTCTCCTGACCTCACTCCACATATGTTTGCATCTTTCAAGTTCTCCCACTTTTCAACATATCAAAACAGATCACGACACCAACATGGCTACCAACGGTAATCAACCAGGCGAACATTTGGAGCACGACAAGGAAGCCAGCCAAGCCGCCGATCTAGATGCAAGGCACACTGCCGCATTGAACCAAATCAGGACTGCCAGCAGCGTCACCGTCTCTCCGGAGCTCTTTGAGAAATTCTATCTGTCGCCAATAAACCGTCAAAACGTCGTGCGCGCTGACCTGCGCAAGACTGTTGGTAAACCGACACCGATATAAGTCTTCAGCCTTACCCGGGCTGAATGTCTATGAACTAACCCGGCCCGAGTGCACTTGTCGGGTTCGTCATCTCATTGGGCCCTCTTTCGGCAGATCTGATAGGCGGGCGAGGAGCCGGGGGCACCGGTGCAGCGGGAATGTGAGGCCCCCTAGCCATTCTAGAAGTATGAACATTGATCTTACTCAAAGCAATAGAGGTTCCTACTACTTCTTCGGAGGTTTTCTACTCGTCCTTGGCGGTATCCTTGAATTTATCCTCGGTAATACCTTTCTGCTCCTATGGAGCCTTCTTCCTATCCTTCGCTGCCACCCTTCAACCGTTCTACTATGCCTATGGATTATACGCCCCACCTGGACAACCAGAGACTGCAGGTCTTACTACTGTTGGCTTTACCTCATCTTTCGCATTCTTCCTCGTCTTTATAGCCGTCCTATCCTTCGTCTTCCTTGTCTTATCAATCCGCACCAACATCGTCTTCGTCATTATCTTCTTTACTCTAGTTATCTTTTTTAGTCTCCTGGCTGGTGTATATTGGCAGAGTGCCAACGGGATTGGGAATAATGATCCATCGGCGCTGGCGCTGGCCCACCGCCTCCAAGTTGTAAGTTCAAACCTATGTTACTATCCCAATTATAGTAAACTGCTGATTTGGGGATAGGCCGCTGGCTCTTTTATATTCATAACAACGCTTGCCGGTTGGTACCTCATAATTGCGATTCTGCTTGCGGTTCTAGATTTCCGGTTCCAACTCCCTGTCGGCGACCTCTCAACCTTAATCAAGGGAGCTTCGGTAAAGGACCATATCGTTTGATCGATACTAAGAAGAAAATGGGGCGAGGAAAGCTAGACTCAGGTTTATTATTGATTTTGCATCAAGGGACGCCACCAAGAATAAAGAGTGTTTTCTTTCGCAAATCGTGCTTTTGCTTGACTAGCGGAGTAATGTTTAATATCCTAGCAGTTTTAATTAACCTATACACCCATTAAACTAAAGCTCGAGGTTGCGCTCGTAGCCCGCTGCACGTCCCGGACGCAGAGCAAGAAATGACCAAATAATACCAGAGAAGTTTTTTGATGCTGCAATGCTTTGGCAGCCAAGCAGAAAGACTGCTGTAACGAGGAAAATAGAAACAAGCAACAGTCTTACGAATGAGCAGAGAAAGATGCCTAGTTGGTTATGGCTTAGATGGCAAGGTAGCTTTAATTTTGGCGCGTGGGATGCATCTTCGTCGGGAAGGATGCAGATCCGCTCGCTGGCGAAATGGGAGAAGTTCAAAACAGGAAAGGAGCCGTGCAGCTGGATCGGATACGTGAAAGTCCAAGTGAACCGGTAGTTGAGTTTCTATACCCCATTAAAATAACCTGAAGCCATTCAGCGATCTTTTTGGAGCCCCACGGAGGTCACAAAAGCCACAATATCGTCCACCATTTCTTCCGGCCGCTCATATATCGCAAAGTGTCCTCCATTCTGATGCTCACGCCACCAAACCACATTGGCCCTTTTTTCAGCCAAGCTTCTGGGTCCCATCTCTGGCTCATTTCGATACGCGCTCACGCCAGTTGGCACATTGACATACGGATTTCCCTCAGCATACCTTACAGACTTGTTCGTCACGTACATATGGAACGGGGCAGTTGGCCCGTCATCTGAGAAGTAGTGAATGAGCGTCCAAGTAATCAGTTCCTCGTGAGTCCATTTATGACCCAGCGGATTGTGCGGATAGCAGTCACACCACGAGAAAAGTTTGTCGGTCATCCACGCCAACATGCCGACGGGCGAATCGTGGAGTCCTATACCGAAGGAAAGTGGCTTCGTGCTTTGGACTCCTTGGTATGCTGTTTCGTTTTCTCTCCAGTGTTGGAATCCTTCCACTGAGCTCTTCTCGAAATCGGTAAAATTTGACCCTTCTTGTATCTCGGGTGTGGGCACAATGGGGAAATAATTGACATGCATCGCTAGGACATGCTCAGGATACATGCCCGCCAGGGTTGGAGCTATTTCGCCGCCCCAGTCTCCGCCTTGAAGTACGTACTTGGAATAGCCGAGTTTGAGCATCAGCTTGTGGAAGCATTCAGCATGCTGTGTGACCTTGAACCCCTTTTCTTGCGGGGTAGATGACGATAGCCAGCCGGGTAGACTGGGAGCTATAACATGGAAGCCTTTCTCGTTCAAGATTGGAAGCGCCTTCGTGATCTCAATGATTGAACCTGGCCATCCGTGGATATATAGAAGTGGAATGGCATCCAACTCTAATGATAGGGAGTGGATGAATTGGAGTTTCGAGTCTCCAAATCCTGCAATTGGAATGGAGGTCATGAACTGCGGCATGTTGTTCAGAACAACTTCTTGATCACGCCAGGAGTAGGATTTGATCCAAGTTTCAACAATGGAGGAGATTAGGGGAATTGTGACATTATTTGTCGAAGATTCAATCCATTTGGCATTGGTGAGGCCTTTGGGAAGGCGTGTGAGGAGGAGCTTTTGATGGAGATTGGAAAGCTCGGAGTCTGGGATAGATATCTAGCCAACAGTTAGTTTGAGAACCCGATTAATAGAGTGATAGATAAATACTTTAAATGGGCTGATATCCATATTGGTGCTCATTCTGAAGTTTTGTCAATGACGGGAGATAAGTTGGGATTGTCTGAATGGAGGAGCAACTGAAGGTGAGAAGTTCAAAACAGCGAGATTTAGACCTTATAGATATGAAAGAACAGCACTTTTCAATTGCTTGCCAAATCCCATTCCTGAATAATCAATTCCCGCGGGATCTTTCAGAGATCGTCGAGGGCCGCTCAGGCATTAGCTAAGCTTTTCATTGCGTTTGCTGAAGTATAAGACTTCCTGGTCAATGCATAGGGTTCCCCGGCCGATAATCTGGCCTATAGGCGTTAAAAGTTACAGGGTAGTCGACCACTAAAAATACAGGATCGTCGGTTGTAGATTGCAGTCGGTCGGCTGCTTGCTGAAGCTGAAGTAATCCAAAGTCACGGGACCAGCACCGGCGATGGTGAAGCGGCAGGTGCGAGCAACAGAGGTATGAAAATAACGAGCGTTGTGACATAGATATGTCCCCAATATACGTCTCCTAGGTTTGAGACACAAGTTACACATTCCATTCATCACGAGACCGTTCAGAAAGAAGCCAAGAAAGTAGCAAGCGCACCACCCCTACTGCTATCTTGGAATCTAGTACTCCTTGCTATACGGGATTGCAAATTGCGACATATCAAGACAGGCGCTGTCACCTTGATGTGAGAACGGCGGCTGCGAAGCTAAGTCCCTGCTCAATGGTCCCTGCATACAGCGCCTATATTGCCCAGAAGTTTCTGGACTCAAGGTGTTTGTTGTAACTCTCTCCATAAGCTTAAAGAATTACTGTACGTTTCTGAGGCTCGAGTAACGTTCGTTGGCGTGCTGTCATCCCCCCTCCCCACCGATGCGCCCGACGTGGCAAGGCTGAATCCGTATCAGCAAGGCCTGGAACTAACAACCTTGCGGTTGGCATCGTGATACGAGATGCAATACATGTCCCACTCAATACATTACCGGCTCTAAAGCTATTGTTAGAGGCTCGCTCGCGGAGTATTATCCCATCCTAGCGATGTTTATCGGCATCCCTGTCACCAGGGACCGGATAAAGCCCATTGCGCCGCTGGGCTGACCATGAGGCTCTTTACCTTGAACCCCTTTCCTTGCGCGAGACGAAGACGTCCATCCTACAAAATGTCTCTTTTGTGACGCGCAATTAACATCATCTCAATCCTACATAATGCGCTTTGTTGAAGGTATATGTTGGGATTGTGGGATGACAAACGCCTTGACGTACGCCGTTTTGGCGACGGGGCTGGTGGTACCTATCTCTGCCTACATCAGTAGGCATTTGCTCTCTTCTTCGCCCCCATTTATTGTCTAAGCAACACTGACTCAATATTAGCAAATGTTACACCGATAAATAACGCCTGTAGCCCATCAGATTCCACTAAATATACCAGTGGCACATACAAGGTAACCTCTCAGGCTGACGCAGACGCCCTCAGCGATTGTCAAACGATAGAAGGCGATGTTGGCATACAAGGCGATAACATCACCGCTATCTCACTACCCGAAACTATCTATCAAATTAATGGGGATCTTAACGTCTTATCCTGTAGCCAATTGTCGCGATTATCTGCTACCGGCCTACAACTCATTGCTGGGAGTTTTACCCTCTCAAATCTACCATTGCTCGAGACTATTGAGCTGGCAACGAATGGCACTTCCAATGAAAACTTAAATTGGAACTTGTCGCCACTGCTCTATAATGTCTCGTCTCAAATGTTTTCTAATAATATGACTATTTCGAACACCGGTCTCCAAAACCTCAATTTTCTCAATACGCCGTTGGGTTCTAAAGATGGGGAATCAATGCTCGATCCAAAGGACACCATCTTGATTCAGAATAATCCGTATCTTCAATCCATCAATATAAGCTTAACTTCCTTCTCTTTTCTCGAGATAACAAACAACAGTGGTGTCACCGACGTGGGCTTTCCTCTTCTTGGGGAACTCGAAGGAACCATCACCATCTCCAATAATTCAATCAACGCGTTTTACCTGCCGAACCTCAGAACCTTCTCCGCTTTCAGCTTCACTCACAACGATGCGATACAATCTCTAAGCCTCCCTAATGTGACTGATTTCACTTACTGGGTCACCATAGAGAACAATCCTCAACTTCAAACCATAAATTTACCGGAGCTCAGGTCCATAGGCGGCAACGCTGATATCAGTGGCAACCTGACCAGGTACGTTCTTGCTCAACATCATCCCCTTCTTACAGCAACCAAGTTCTAACGGCTATAGAATCTCTGCACCTGCGCTGATCACAATCGGGGGAAACTTCAGCATCCTCAGCACAGCCCCGAAGTTCGATTGCTCCTTCTTCGATCAAATGGAATACACTTACGTCAAGTACGAATACTGGAAGTCCGTCAACTACTCATGCAAAGCTATAGCCCCTAATACGACCAAGGATGTGGCAGTCCACTGGCATCCACCGTTCCATCTACGGAAAGGCGCAAAAATAGCTATAATAGTTCTAGCTTCCGTGATTGGTCTCTTAGCTGCTGCTTTCTTCGTTAGGTGGATGGGGAAGTGGGATGAGAGACGAATGGCAAGGATAAGAGCGCAGAGGGAGAGAGAGGATGGCGAGAGGTTGCCGGGATATCGGTTCGTGAATTTTCTCGCCATTTCAGCTAGATACATACCCAATCCTCCCATTCATTCATCCATCCATCTATCCATCCATCCCACAAATCAAGACCCCAAAACTAACCCTCCAACCTCTCAAACAGGCGCGTAGGCAAACCCGGTGAAGTACCACCCGGATATTCGGGCCACGAGATGGAGGGCATGGATCTGGGCACCGAAAGTAGTAGGGCAAGTCAGAGGGTTGAATCTACTGGTGGTGGTGGGAATGAGCAGACGAGTCCGGGCGCGGGGCTGGGGGAGGAAGTGCTGGGTGTTCTACCACATTATGATGCCGTTGGCGAAGGGGATGAAACGCCGGATTTGCCGCCGATTCCGAGGGAGGGGAATGAGGGTGTAAGCAATGCAGTGGTTGGGGTTGAGGGCGTGGTGGAGGGGGAAGGGCAAGCGAGTGCTGGGGTTGGAGTGGTTAATGTTATTTCTGGAGAGGCCCGGCAGGAAGGGGATAGTGCGTGAAGAGGAGGCCGGTTTAAAGAAATCTAATCCTACGAATCTTAATGTCTGAAATGAAGCATGAATACCCAGCAGCTGGATGGATGGGAATGCTGGGATAGGGTGGGTTAATGTGTAGATTAGATTAGACATTTAGAGTTTTCTAGTAGTGGCTGAGAACCGGACCGGACTGCGATCTACCAGAAAGGCTGTGGCTACTGGCTGCCTTGTGCTGGGCGAAGAGGTTGGGATATTGAGCGGAGAGTAAATGCTGTACGTTCTGAGTAAAATTAGTGAGGTGTGATTGCTGAAATTCGGGAGGATATAAAGAATGTGGGGGCTTTCGTGCAACTCAATGAAATTTGCGCTGACCGAGTATCTGGGACGGTGAGTGAGATGTTTGGGATATAGTGCAGGATCATTTATTCAAATGTACAATATATATCTACAATTCTATGTACAAGAGCCCATACTGTCGTGTTATGGATGAGGTGTAGAGTTAGATTTGGGGACCTTATCCCCTCCAGAATCATCTACACCTGGATCATCTGGTATCCTCGACCGAAGGGTCTCCTCTAATTCAAAGTCATCTTCATGATCATCTCCTTGGAGATCGTCTCCATGTAGGTCATCTAATTCGTCATCATAATCTTCTCCGTAATCATCTCCTAGATCATGCCGACGGGAGTCATCTGACCCACCGTCATCTTCTCTAGAGCCATCTAGTTTGCCAGGCTGATCTTGTGCTCTCTCCTTCTCTTTCTTGAGGTGATGTTGCGCCGTATCCATTTCCAAACGCGTTTGGATGTTCCATATCACTTCCTCTTTCAAGCGCGTAACGCCGGAATAGAATTGCACCTCCCCATTCGCAATCTTATATTTTACGACCTCGGGGACAAACAAGTTGAACTTTAGTAGAAAGTTGGGTATTTCCTGCGGAGTGAAGGTCTCGTTGTATTTTAAGCTCTTGCTACCCATCTTGATCCAGCGTCGTACCCAACGATGGAGGTAAAGTCTTGAGCGACTTAGCTTCAGGTGATAGTATGCAAGTTTTCTTGTTATGAAGTCCGATCGTGAGTGCTTGGGAAAGTATCGATGTATGTTATAGATTTTGGAAACGAGAGCCTTGTGCAAGTTTCGACCTTCTTCTATGCGCTCCTTCACCTCTCCGAATCTTTCTCGATAGATGAGGTTGGTTATATGCCGGTCATACATTTCCATAGTGGGGCTGATGTTATAGGGCGGGGAGGTCATCGTAGTCCATAGATTAGAAACTGCTTCCCGTGGGAGTTGACCAGTAGTAGAGCCGTCAGATAGCTTCTTCACGCCGCTTCGTGGAACAGAGAGAACGAAAGTCCACTGAAGCAACTCTTTCCAGGCACCCATTGGAATTTCGATTTTGTATTGGCGAGAAATGTAGTCGACTAATCGAAGCGCGGTTGGGAGTGTATTATTAATACCATAGGCGTGGGCGAGACTTATGAGGAGAAATTTGGAAGGATGAAATGGCGAATCCCGAGGGTAAGGTTTGACTGAAGGTAAATCTGACTCGGAAGTGTTGCTCAAGAGTCCATCCACGCTGACGCCCCAGACACGGTTGAGAACCGATGCTATTCCAGGTAAATCTCCTTCTCGAGCTAGAGCTAATATCATCAAACAGAAAGTCTCCTCGTTTCCTGGGATACCTGAATTGACCATTTGTCGAAACAATTGCGAGACTTCAACTTTTATTCCTTTGTCTAATCCAACGCGGTGCCCCGCGAGATATTTAGGAGGACGTTTTGTAGATCTCCGCGCAATATTTTTCGGAGTGATTCGGACTTGAAATCTTTGGAAGGTGTTGGAGCGTTCAGTCCAAGCTTTGGTCGAGAGATAATGATTGAAGCAATCAACATCCGGACTTATTCCACGTTTTTTCATATTTGCCCAAATCACATCGGCCACTTGGGAATTTCCAGTGTGTCTTGTACAAAGTAAGAGGTATTTATAGTCAGGTAATGATAGCGGGCTTGACCATCGACGTGCTTCTAGAATGCCATGAATTTGAGCTAGAAAAACAATGCTGAAATTATGATAACCAGAGCTATGAATGGGAGGTAATTTCAGAAGCTTCCAGGTATGCTGACTTATTTCTCGATGAAGTTTTGAATATCGATGAACAAAATGCCTGGGATCAAGACAGTGTAAGAGGTTGGAAAATGTATTAGGAGTCATCTGCTGCAGTGTCTCGCTCATGTAATAAATGCCATCAATCCTAACGAGCCGCATCAGGGCTTCCAGAACACTGTGAGGGTTGCCCGTTCGAATTGCCTCGTTGAGAGCCCTCTCGTTCATGGCGCGGCTGGCCTCGACATCTTCCTGGAACTTCGCCGACACTGTATCTCCACTGCCAGTCTCTGAAATCAACAGGTTTTCCTCAGTTCCCACTTTCGGTATCCACTGCCTTCCCTTGTATGCTGGGCGAAAATTGGGCTCGGCCAGTCCATTGCTTGTAGTATCTGCATCGCCCTCGAGGGCTCCCTGTTCATCGCCTCTGGACCAGTGTCTGAAATTCGGTGGGCTATTCGGAACGGCGCGCTCATAGCGTATAGATTGACTTTGTCGTGATTCTGATTGTAGTTTCAATTGTGGATCTTGGTCAGGGATAGGTAGTTGAGGCCGTAGGCTCGTGCTTTGAAAGCATCGTCGGAGTCGGAGAGTGTGCACACGACCAGCAGTTCCCTTCAGACAGGAGTAGGAGGCGATTCGAGACTCAATTGCCTCAAAGGTAAAGAGCGAGTGTCTCATGTCATGTCGTCGACGGTTGGTTCACTAATGTTGATCGCGCTCGCTGGCGCCGAGACGATGTAAACTTTGTTCCTGTGCTAAATCACGGGACTTTACTACCTCGGGTTGCCTTGCGATATTTTCGAAGATTCGGGAAAGCCAATTCCAGTGGATATGCTCATTTTGTCTATTCGCAGGAGAAAATGTTGTAACGGGATATGCGATTTTCTGGAAGATCTCTAGAATCTAAACGTAGTTTCATTCAGGTAATTTTTTATACCCAGCTCTCGGAACGGCAATTCTATTTTCCATGCAGTACTGTAGCAATTGCGGAATGGGGACAACACTAGTTATTTCATTTGATTTAGGCTTGATGAAAGTGGAAGAAATGTGCAATAAAACTATAAGATCACATCCAATGATTCAAGATTCGGTATTTATCTTTCTTTCCCAATTTTTCTTCACTATCATTGGAACCAGCCTGATCATCTGTAAAGACACAAACATACGATCCAAAAGCCCTATATATGGACATGCCTTATATACTACCGTAGATCTCGAAGATCAAAGCTCTATTTAATCATCTTCTCAGTCTGAAACCATCTCCCGCATTATACTGCAACACCAACTTTCCCAGCTTCTCATCTAGTGGCTGTGCACCACTCGCTTGCAAAGCAAGTGCTTCATGAACCTATTCATTATTAGCAAGAACATCATCAACAGAATCCCGAACTCCTACCTCTTCATCTTGCATCGTAGTCGCACACACCGAGAAAGACCCATCATAACTGACACCATTCCGATAAAGCGCATAGCTCCCAAGCATAACCGATACCAGAGTAAACAAAATAGCTAGCCCGTACGCAAGAGAGAGGTTCCTAGGTCGATAAAGGTAGACATTTGCTTCCCTCACGGTTGTCACTTGAACGGGCCCTACATTGCTGAAACATGACTGACTGTCAGTACTTGTTTGATTAATTAAAGAAGAGGATATACCAAAGCGAAGGATCATTCAGAAGACTCATACTTGTGTTCGGCGCATAATTTTCTAATGCCGAAGCAAAAGACTCATTGCAAACATTGGCGAAATCGAGATCTGGGATGTCGTTAATTTGGGCAATTAGCATTGCATTTCTGGCCATATTTAAGAATTGGGATGAGAGCGCGAGATTGGTCTTGGTGACTGTCCCGCTTGTCTCGTAGTACCAGTCATCTCCGTTGGTGTTTGAGCTAACTGATCAGATGATGTAGGAGAGTTCTTGGAAATAGGTGGTGTAGGTGTCGAGGGAGGAAGTTTCCCCCGTATCGCCTAATCAAGAGTCTGGGAAGGACCAACAGGAGAAAGGATTAGATGTGTTTGAATGTTGAATACTAATAAGGTGGCCAATTCTAATTCATTCAATACCTATTCTTTGATAGGACCAAGGATAACTTACTGCAGGTACCACTGTTGTCGCGTCGTATTTCTCACTGCTCTTCCACTGAGCCAAGAATAATAGCAATGGTGGCATACAGCCAGACCTACCCGCTAGCAAAGACGATATCATAAATACTGGTGAAACCCAGTGAATACCTGTCCTCGCCGCTCTCTCCTGGAGAATCTCAGCCTCGCCCAATCGATCGCTTCTTTCCTGTGCCAAGATCGATACCGTCCCGCGATTGTTGGGATCAACGGCACTGCCACAAGTATGAAAACGCCTAAGCAAATGGCCTTTCGCATCCCGAGGGGAGGCTATTGATGGGACATAAACAGGTTCAGACGGGCCAGCCTCGTTGAAATCAATCGAGAATCTTTCTTCATCGCGGTCCAGAAGATGGACATCCTCTAGTTGGATAGAAGGTGGCTCATTAGAATTGTTCTTTCGGGATCATGCCCAATTATTTGCCCTGTCAGTCTCTACACCTTATCTATCGGCGCAGTAATGAAATGCCAATCAAACCTAAGGTCATAGCGATTAATCTCCAAGCAAAAGCAATATCTGAGAACCTGACAGAAAAGTGTTTGTCTCTGAAGTTAAAATAGATGTAAGTTATTGGCTTGGAAACAGCCGGCTTCTGCTGTAGAGACCACGCCCCTCTTTCTACTATCGCTCTAATGTTCTTGACATGATGTTGTGCTTTCAGGCGTTTGGATTTTCGAAAGCTTGAAAAAACAAATTCAACGGTCAGAAATATAACTTCCCAGCTCGCATAGAAGCCCTCGGTTGAGATAAAATCCCCACGTTCGCTTGCAGACCCTCCACTAGCTCTGCAACGTGCAAAAAGAGGGCCCAAAATGCATTGGAGGAAAGCTGTACGCTCGCATAAAGCACCTTAATGGAATCTGCTCGCGCTCTCAGACTATCAAGCGATCTCGTCTAAAAAAAAAACATCCCGAAAAGGAAATTCCTGAAGCTCAAAAAGCCAACACAATACTTCAAATAGGATGCCATTTCGAAAAGCCAAAAAAAAAAAAAAGGGAAGTGCCAAAGTCAACACGGACAAGCGAACAGAACGGATGCCTCACCATCGGCTTGTTCCTAGTCCACTATCGTATCCTAATGTTGAATGCGGAACTGTTCAGACCCGACAAGGGAAAAAATGCTTATTTTATTATATAACCCAACTTTCCTATGTGATATGTAGCTCCTCGCTTATGCTAGACCACCCCTTATGTTTGTCTACGCGTCCTCGAAACTCATGGTACTGCGTTCCCCATTTCAACAGCTCGCAATCCTCCTGCTCCAGGATACGTGGAAGAAGAAAAGAAAACAATGAGGTCTGAGATATTCCAAGTATCTTGGATGATAATAATAAGAGGACTTCACTGACAGAATCTGGAACGCATAGAGGGAGTAATGTTCTGCAGACAGCTTTGTATCCTGGCCTGGTACCTATCGCTCTCGAGATATACCCTACCACCGCCCCTGGAATATTGCAGCAACAGCTGCTGAAGAATGCAATGCTACGTACCAAACCCTTGACATTCGTGCTCTGCAGGCGGCTGGTGCCTGAAGCTTCTCAAGCATGTCGCTGGCCATGTGTCGTTTTGGGGGGGGGGGGGGGGGGGGGGGGAGGGAGGGGGGGGGGGGGGGGGGAGGGTGGGGGGGGGCACGGGGGGAGGGGGGGCCAAGCAAGAAACAGAAAAC
>Ga0182030_10012367_pt1 | contig 17100 bp, 14 predicted proteins | sample 812S3MmetaG_FD_121299 | JGI IMG/M metagenome (GOLD analysis project Ga0182030, IMG submission 121299) | Permafrost microbial communities from Stordalen Mire, Sweden - 812S3M metaG (Illumina Assembly) | ecosystem: Environmental > Terrestrial > Soil > Wetlands > Permafrost | place: Sweden...
AACCAAGTATCGATGTATCGTTTGATTGCCATTTCGCTGCTGTGCGCGCTGGGCGCTGCCCAAACCGCTCCCACGCCCGCTCACCCTGCGCCTGCTCCCTCCGCCATCAACCTGAACGACTCCGCCAACGCGCGCAAGGCGCGGGCGGTGCTCGATCAGGCGATCGAGGGTGTTGGCGGGCAGGCTTACCTTAGTTATGAAAACAAGGAAGAGAGCGGCCGCTATTATCCGCTCTATCACGGGCACACGAACAGCCTCGGAATTCCCTACAACTACTACGTCGAGTATCCGGACCGGGACCGCTTCGAAGTCCTCCGCTTGAAAGACGTTCACATCATACCCGGGCAAATTGACATCGGCGGCGTCAAGTCCAAGAAGTCCGATGATGTGCTGATTCACAACGGCGACAAAGGATACGAGATTACGTACAAGGGAACGGCGGCCCAGGAACCGGAGGATTTGCGGAACTACCTTCGCCGCCGGCAACATTCGCTGGAATGGATCTTCCGCAAGTGGATACGCGATCCGAACGTCGCTCTGTTCTACGATGGTCCGGCGGTGGTGGATGGGAAGGAAACCGAAGGAGTCACGCTGCTCAACAGCGAGAACGACTCGGTCAGCGTTTCCCTGGACCTGAATACGCATTATCCGATCAAGATCAGTTATTCGTGGCGCGATCCGAAGGACAAGCAGAAGAATGTGGAAGATGAGGTTTACGACGGCTACAAGCTGGTGCAGGGAATCTGGACCGCTCACTCCATTACCCGTTATTTCAACGGAGAAACTTCGCAACAGCGCTTCATCACCAGCGCAAGCTACAACCTGAAGCTACCGGATTCGATGTTCGAAGCAGCGGTGACCTACGACCCGAAGGTGCCGCTGAAGAAACGGTGAGATTGCCGACAAGACTGGGCCGGAAACTTACTTAAGTACTAGAAAAGCGAGCAAGATCCCCCCTGGATACCCCCAAACATGTGCAATTGCCTGAACAAGTTAGCCTCTGCGACGGTTGCTTGAGCCACGGAGTGTGGCTGTTTTGCCACATACAGAAGACCGTCCGTCACTGTAAGCTTATACACAGCAAAAGACTTACATCGTCCCCCGTTGACACACGAGCAAACAATTCGTGCTGCTGCGACTTGCACAGGAGTCGGTCTACACAGCGGCGCACCGGTCAGCTTGCGGATTCTGCCCGCGCCAGCGGGAACAGGAATTGTGTTCCAGCGCACCGACCTGGACGGATTTGCGATCGATGCCAGCGGACGCAACGTGGCCCGCGTCAGTTATGCCACCAGCCTGATGAAGAAGGGCGTGCTCATCTCTACCACCGAGCACCTGCTCTCCGCGTTTACTGGCGTCGGCATCGACAATGCCATCGTCGAGCTGGACAATCTGGAGCTGCCCATTCTGGATGGCAGCGCCCGTCCGTTTGTCGAGATGATTCAAAGGGCCGGGATTCGGCAACAGCGCAAAGCGCGTACTTATCTTCGGATTGTGCGCGAGATCGAGTTGCGCGAGGGCGATAAATTCATTGCCGTGTATCCGGCAGACTTCTATTCCGTTGCGTATTCGATCAACTTTCCTCACCCCCTCATTGGCAAGCAGAGCTTCTGCGTTCGGCTGACGAATGGCAGTTATCTGAAAGAGATTGCGCCGGCGCGCACTTTTGGATTTCTGCATGAAGCCGATGCCATGCGGCAGCAGGGGCTGATCCGGGGAGCATCGACCGAGAATGCCATCGTGCTGAACCGCGAAGAAGTGCTGAACCCGCCGTTGCGTTTTCCCGACGAGTTCGTGCGCCACAAAGTTCTCGACCTGATCGGTGACTTGGCGCTGATCGGGAAACAGATACTGGGTTCAGTGGTAGCCGACCGAGCCGGCCACGCCATGCACACCGCGCTGGTGTCGCGCATTTTGCGCGACCGGTCGTATTGGGAAGAAACCGCGCTGCAAGATGAAACTGCGCTTCCGGAGCTCGCCTCGACGGTTAGTCTTAGCGTCTAGCGTCCGCGTTGAATTTCCGGTAGAGACGGGGCTTGCCGCGTCTCCGGCTGCGGGGAGACGGGGCAGGCCCCGTCTCTACAGTCAGTCGGCGGGCTGGGGCGCGTTCCACTCGCAGGGCAGTGCGCGTTCTGCCAGCAGGCGCTGCAGTTCGGCTTCTGCTGCGGCGCGCACGCGCTCGGCGAAAGCATTCGCGCTCTGCCGGTGCTCGGCGCCCAGCGCGGACAGGCGCACATGTAAATAGGGCTGGTCTTCTTCCAGGCGACGCAGCAAGCGCTGGGTTCTGGCGATTCTTTCTTCCAATGTAATCATCGTCGAGACGGGGCAAGCCGCGTCTCTACAGTGCCACAGCAGGAGCTGGGCGCAAGTTACAAGCTGGATGCCGGGGTGTCGGAGCGATCGGTTAGGGAAGCGCCGCGTAGCCTTGGAGTCGATCCGGCATATCTTCCCGCAAGCGGTCGGTCAGCCATTTGTCGAGTTGATACTGTGAGCTCTGTGGAACCTCGACGAAGCGGACGCCAGCGTGGCCGGTTCCGTCGGCCCAGGCGACCTCGCCCTTTAGTTCGAGCGAAATGTTGGCTCCGGGAAGCGTGAAGCGAAGCTGCGCCTGCGCATCCTTGGATAACTTGCCGAGGACGCGGACGGCCATGCCTCCCTCGCTCACGTTGGTCGTCGTGGCGGTAAGTTCCTGGTTGTTCGGAAGGCTGATTCGCAACGGAATCTCCACCGGATGGCGGAAGTACCGGCGCCGTTCCCGCACCATAAAATTTAGAGCCGCATTAAAACAGCGCGAGGCGTGCAGCGTGGTCAGCGGCTTCTGCAGAACGAAGTTGGCTCCGGAATGGAAGGCTTCCTGCGTGGTCGTCTTCCCATTCACCACCGCAAAGGCGACAGACTTGGCATTGCTTTCAGTCTGGCGGAGCGACCGCAGGAGAGCAAAGCCGTTCTGCAGGTCGTCGCAGTCGACGATGACCGCATCGAACTTCCGCTTCGTCATCATATCGTTGCCGGGCAGCGAGCCTGGACAAACCTGGACATTGACCGAGATCCGCTCCAGTACTGGACGCAGCACGCCGAGCAACGCGGCGTCCCGGCTGATGAGAAGAGAGTCCAGATTCATGGCATCTTCGATACTAGCGGTGCCCGAGAAGTTAAGAAAGTAACCTTAGGTACCGGGCGAAGGTACTACGCGAAGAAGGCTTCTCCGTCGCCGCGGAAAATTCGCAGCCCGGGTCAGTTTTTTGTGGATTCTTCCGCCGTTCACCGCGAAACTAGCTGGGTGCGCGAAACCGCTTATCTGTCGCTGGGATCAAACCTGGGAGATCGTGCGGCCAACCTGCGCGCGGCGGTCGCACATTTGGATGTGGCGGGCCCCTTGCTGGCGGTCTCCGCATTGTATGAAACCCAGCCGGTGGACGTCCCCGACCAGCCCTGGTTTCTGAACTGCGTGGCCGCGATTGAAACGGATAAGACGCCACGAGAATTGCTCAAGCTTGCGTTGCAGGTCGAAGCGGCCATGGGACGTCTCCGCATGAGCAAGAAAGGTGCGCGCAAGATTGATATCGACGTGGTGCTGTTTGGGAATCGCGTGGTGAATGAGCCGGGCTTGAAGATTCCGCATCCGGCCATGCACCTACGGCGGTTTGTTCTGGAACCGCTGGTCGAGATCGCTTCCGAGGTGCGCCATCCCGAACTCGGAAAAACGGCGCGAGAACTTCTGGCGGCGTTGCCTCGGGGGCAGACGGTCCGCCGAATCTGAACGTACTCTCCGAGGCTGTTGCGGAGCTTGGCTCCGCTGGACGGGCGGGAGACGGCCGTCGCTACGTGAGCGGTGGTGGGCTACGGAATCACGATCCGGCTGCCTGCCTCGTCTGGCCCGGCGATGGCCGAGTGCTTTTCGGGAAACTGCGCAAACAAAAAATCGACGAACGCCCGCGACTTGGGCCTGCCGGAGGTGCGTCCCAAGCCCATGCGCAAGAGGAATACCAGCGCCTTCAGCACTTCAGAATCCCGCAGCCGGGTATTGCCAATGTGTCGCTGCTCCTCCTCGCGAAATTCCCTGACCATGGTCTCGACTTCGCGAGCGACGCTCTGGTGCGCCAGATTGGCGGTCTGCGGCTCGTAGATGAGGCTGGAGTTGACCAGCGTCTGGTAGCTCTTCGCGAGCGAACTGAGCGCCGCGATCAGATCGCGATCGGTGAGCGAGCGATCGGTGCGGGCGCTCTTCGCCAGTGCGAAGCTGAGGCCCAGGATCAGTTCTTCGCGTTCGTAGAGAAACTGCTCGGGGATCTCAATCTCGGGAAATAGAGTCTCGCCCTCGCGTTCGCCCGGCCGCTGATTTTGCGCTTTCGCTTGGTGCGCATTCGCGTGCTCACGCGCCTGCAGGAGATAAGGACAGTCGCTGGGGCAGTCGAGCGTCACCTCGCGCTGCTCGCCGCAGCACTGCGGGCAGATTCTCCCGTGCACCGCCGGGCAAAACCGCTTCTCTTTTCGTTCTTCACAGATCGCGCAGCTCAAGTGGGCTCCTCGCGTTTGATTATTTCACGGAAAAACGAAGCTTCACCGCCGAGACGCCGACAGCGCAGAGAAAGACTTGTTTCATTTTTTCTCGGCGGCCTCGGCGTCTCGGCGGTAGACACTGGGAATCAGCTCAACTGCACCGTTCCTGATGCAAATTGGGAGTCTGAATAAGATAAGCAGCCGCTAATCGTTGCTATAACCGATTTCTATTTGTCTGCTTGCGCCGGACGCGTTAGCCTATCTTGTTCCCCGGTCATTCAATCTGATTCCTGGGCAGCGCACCAACTAAGGAGAAGCATGTCAACTGAACTGCGGAATTTTCTGTCGATCCCCTATGACGAACTGGAAGAGATGAACCTGAAGGCGAAGAAGCAGCGCCTGGACCGCGTGGCTCCTAACAAAATTCAGGAAGAGCGGTTGAAGTACCTGACGGACGAGTCGCGCATCAAGGCCGTAACTGTGCTGTTCAGCGATCTGGAAGGCCGTTTGCACATGCTCGACTATGACAAAAAGTTCCTGCTGAAGAGCTACGACAACCTGACGTTTGACGGCTCGTCGATCCGCGGCTTCACCGCGCAGCGGGAAAGCGATCTGCGTCTGGGCATCGACTGGGCCGCCTTCTACTGGGGACCGGCGGATGTGTTCGGACCCGGCAAGGTGCTCGTCTTTGGCGAGGTCATTGATAAAAGCGGCGAGCCCTACACCGCGGACATCCGCAGCATGCTGAAAGTATTTGGTAACGGATTGCACAAGAAGCACGGCTACACCCTCAACGCCGCCAATGAGATCGAGGGCTTCCTCTTCCAGGGGCCCGAGGCCGAGCGCATTTACCACGAGACGGGCAAGTTCGAGTACGTCAATACCGGCGGCTATTATCACTCGTTACCGGGCGATTCACTGCGCACGTTTATCGATACCACCGCCGAAGTGCAGCGTGCCATGGGCTTCCAGAACGAGAAGGACCACCCGGAGGTCGCGCCTTCGCAGTTCGAGATCAACTACAGCTACGCCGAAGCAGTGGCCGCCGCTGACCATATCCAACTCTACAAGCTGATCTGCCGCCAGGTCGCGCGCAACATGGGCCTGACTGCTTCGTTCCTGCCGAAGCCGGTGGTGGGCGTCAACGGCAGCGGCATGCACACCAATGTCTCCGTCAACCGGGAAGGCAAGAACCTGTTCTGGGATCCCAAGGGCGAGGAGAAGCTCAGCAAGTTCGGTTATGAGTTCCTCGACCGCGTTCTCACTCACGGGAACGACCTCTGCCTGGTGTTCAATTCCAGCGTCAACGCTTACCGCCGCCTCGATCCGCACTTTGAGGCGCCCAACCAACTCAAAGCGTCGGCCGTGGACCGGGGCGCGATGATCCGCATCCCGATCGGCAACGAGCGCAGCATGCGCATCGAGGTGCGCGCCGTCGCTCCCGACGCCAACCCCTACATGGTCATGTACTCCATTTTCAAAACCGGATTGGAAGGCGAGACGGCCAAGATCAAGAATCTCCGCCAAGCCGAGCGCTACCTGCCCGACAACGTCTATACGGCGATCGACGACTTCCGCAAAGCCGAATGGACAACCAAACTCCTCGGGGAAGACGTGAAAGGCCGCTACGCCGACCTGAAGCAGGCATCGGCCGACCGCTGCCCGCGCCTACTGGGCACCATTGTCAAGGCAGCCGAAGTGCAGTTCCACCACGAGGTGTACAACCAGTTCCTATGGAATTTATTTTAGAGACAATAAGGCTGCTCGGGCATGAAAGCATCAAGACCACAGAGCGGCACTATGCTAAGTGGGTCAAGGGACGGCAGGACCGCCTGGATTCGCTAGTCACGGCGACGTGGAAGAGCTAGGCACCCGTCCGCAGTCCGGCAGAAATTGTAGCCCAACGCAGTTAGCCTGCGACAGATGGCACTCTAACGCGGCTATATCGGTGATTAGCACGGAAACGAAGACACGCGCCCAGATCATCGGGCGCCCTCAGCTAGGACTCGAAACTGCCTGAAAACGTCAACCAAAGAACTTAGCAGGCGCGGCTGGCAGGTCTTAGTCCTTCCAAGTACATGATGAGCAAGGAAGTGATTTCTGGAATCACTTTTGCCTTCAGGCATTTTTAGCGCCTGCTAGAGCTGCTTCTTCTAGAATCAGGTTGGCATCGCTTTCGAGGCCGGCTCATCTAATTCACAATGGGCAATGAATTGGTCGTTTCAGTATTGGATCTTGTGGGCATGCGAACAGGGGAACCTGCGGGTAGCGCAATTGCCCGATCGGTGGATCTGGCGCGGCACGTCGAGCAGTTGGGATACAAACGCTATTGGCTGGCAGAACATCATTCAATTTCTGGACTGGCCTGCTCAGCCACTCCTGTGTTGATTGGGCATGTGGCTGGCGCGACGAAGACGATTCGGGTAGGCAGCGGCGGAGTGATGTTGCCGAACCACGCGCCGCTCGTGGTGGCGGAACAGTTCGGTACGTTGGAGGCGTTGTATCCGGGACGAATCGATCTAGGGTTGGGGCGTGCTCCGGGCGGTGACTTCCAGACACTGCGCGCGCTGCGACGGGATCTGCATCAAAGTGGCGAAGATTTTCCGGCTTTGCTCGAAGAACTCCAGGCTTACCTCGGTCCCGAGACGCCTGGGCAAGTTGTGAGAGCTATTCCCGGCCAAGGGAGCAATGTACCGATCACATTATTAGGGTCGAGCGGGTTCAGCGCCCGACTGGCTGGAATGTTAGGTTTACCTTTTGCATTCGCGGCGCACTTTGCTCCTGAGTATTTACATCCAGCGGCGCAACTCTATCGCGAAGAGTTCCGACCAAGCAAAGAACTGCGGAAGCCCTATTTCATGGTAGCAGTGCAGGTGATTGCAGCGGAAACGGATTCGGCCGCCCGCCGGTTGTTCACGACATCGCAGCAACGCTTTCTGCGACTGATCCGAAACAAGCGGTTGAATTATTGCCTCCAGTCGATTCCATGGAGCCGCTTTGGCAGGACTATGAACGGGCGGCCGTGGAGAGCAAACTGCGCGCAGCCATTGTGGGATCGAACGCGAATGTGGCCGCAAAGCTGGAGAAGTTGGTGAGTGATACTGGAGCCGACGAGGTTGTCGTGGTAACTGACACCTTTGAGCATGAAGACCGGTTGCAGTCGTATCAGAGGGTGGCCGGGGTTGCCGCGACGATCGAGCGTAGGGCCGTAACCGTGGGCGCTTGAAGGTCAAGAGGTCCAGACACACGACAAAAAAATATCGATTCTGAGGCCCCAAAGACGCCACTAAGCACAGGAACAGAGCGCACAGTACTGCGGAATGACGGAGAGTGGTGAACTCCTGACCGCTACCGTGTCGAGGTCCTATTCAACGGTAACTGATTGACATTCAACGGCACTGGCAGTCACCTTTGGCGTTGTAAGAAACTCTCAGGAACTGTTAACGGACCCTGATTGGACCCAGATGTTCAAGCGCGTCTTGGATTATCCCGGATTGCTTGTGATTCGATCGAAATCAGCCCATCAAATTTCCCAGAAGCCGACCCAGGACCAAGCCGCTGGCGCGGCGGACGCTACCGCGTGTATAGACGCAAGCGTCGGAGCTAGCCGCTTGAAGAACGGATGGCGCCGGAGGGAAGATGACGCAGATGGTTGCGAGACATACGTCTATGAGCATCAATGACTTCATTTTGGCCAAAGTTCCAGTCTGGCAAGCTTTTCAGGCCGAAATCGATTCAATCTCCATGGCGCCCCGCATCCGCCGCACCCGCGAGCGGCTTCGTTCTAATGCTTTTATCGAAAGCGCGCAGAGCATTGTGGTCACGCGCACTCGTTCTCAAATGCGCGCTTCCGATAAAACACTAGCGTCATCCAGACTCAATCGCGGAGCTCCCGCATGCCGACGACACGTCGCATAGCATTAAGTGGTTGGCATCTTCATGTGGCCGGACAGATTGCTTGCTCAGGAGCCGGCGTTGCAGCAGTGCGCCGTGTGCCACTCTAGAGGAGGAATCAACTCGCTGAACAGCCGCACCCACCTGCTTAGGCCAAATGGTGCTCAACCAGACCCAAACGAAGTCCCAGACCACCCGAGGGAAGTGGCAACGCAGTGGTGGGCAAGCGATAACAATGAAACGATCGACTGGAAGCACGACCGCTACGACTGGGGCCTGCTAAACGGATACTGGGGGTCCGGTAACAGATTGCACTAACGCCCTTGGACCAGCTTTCGAGAAGATATATAGTCATTGAGACAGTCGGATCGAAAAGCCCGATGCCTTGAAAATCCCCGCCCTGAAGGGGCGGAATCTACACTAACGGAGAACGCTGCTTCTCCATTTCAGGCTGAGCCAAGACAGCCAAGGCTTCAGGGTTCTTCATGAATGTGTTCCAGACGAAGGCGGCACGCTGGTTCTCCGCCATCAACATCATGATGACCAAATCAATCCCGATGACATCAGTGTCATACCATCCTGTGAAGGGATGGAACGCGTCCACGAACCTGTACCTCTGCCGCGCCTTCGGGAACCCTCTTCTGGATGTTGCGCAGCACCGCAATGCAGTCGGACAACAGAAACGGAATGGATCCGCCCGCGGCACAAGGAACGACGGAACAGTCAATTGGCCCATCGGGGGAAGGCCGCCCCATACCTTGGCACTAGAATTACTTCGTACCTGACGGCTGGTACTTCTTGAAGCCAGCGCGTTCCATGCCTCGCTGCGCCTCTGGGTTTTTCATGAAGGTATCCCAAACGAAACCAGTGCGAGCATTTTCCGCCATGAGCATAGTGATGCCCACGTCAATACCAACTACGTCGCTGTCGTACCAATTTTTGAGTGGATTGAAAGCATTTACAAATCCGTACCGGCTCCATGCTTGCCCATAATGATCCTTGATGTTCTTAAGCACACGCATCACGGGTTGCGGCAGAAAAGGCAGGGATCCTGCCGAAGCGCTCGGGACGACGGTTCCATCAATCGGCCCCATCATTGGCGGACCTCCCCAAATCACATAGCCCTTCTGCGAGTCTGAAGCGCTAATGCCCCACAGATCATCGCTGTAATCGGGGAACTGTTTGGCCAACTCTAAACAGAAAAGGCGGTGGGCATCCGTCGCCGCTATCGAGTTCTGGAAGTAATCGGCATATGCGTCGCGTTTGCCCCGGAAATCAAACCAAGCCTGGGAGTATTGATGAACAAACAAAGGAGTGAATGAACCGATATAACGAATGCCGTCATATTCAAACTTGGTGCGCTTCCAAGCATTCCAGGCTGCGACGGGCAGCGGATGAGTAAACGACCCCAATCCCAGGAGGTAGATCATCATCATCTCGCTGTAGTAGTCCCATCGATAGGGGAGAAAACCGAATTCGGGAGTCCACCCATGCGTCAATAACGAGGTGTCCTCTGAGAGCCAACTCCAATCAACCCGGTTAAAGATCTCATAAGCCAGAATCGTGATTTCAGATTGTTCCTCGAAGTATTGTCGGCAAGCCAGAATTCCGCACAGGAGGATGGACGTGTCCACGGACGAAACTTCAGAATCCCATACTCTCTCTCCGGTGTTGATGTCAGCGAAGTGGTAGAAAAATCCCCGATGAGTCGGCATTGTTTTCCATAGGAATCGCAGAGTGACAAAAACCCGCTCCCGCGCATCGGAAAACGAAATGAATCCACGTTTTTGTGCGATACAAAGGGCAGTAAGCCCAAAGCCCGTGGCCGCAATACTGGCGACCGCGGTGTTGGAATTTGCTCGCGCGCTGCACCGATCCCTTACCAACCCGGTTTGTGGGCTGGCTTGTTCCCAAAAAAATTGGAAATTTCCCTTCTCCAGTTCGTCGAGAAACTGGTCATCAGCGGGCGAAAGAGAGGTTGGGGCCGGGGAGGGCTGTGGAGCGGTGTGCGGTTCCTCTGCTGCCAGGAGGGAAAACACCCTCGACTGGTCGAAGATCCCCCACATGCCCATGCCCGCCACTTGCAACAGGAGGTCCCGTCGTGAAAGGCGGTTAGTAAAAAGGCTGTTGGTTTCTTTTTGAGGCATCAATTGGAGTTTAGATGCTTCCACATCGGGTCGAGATTGCGAAGTTCGATTGGAGCAACCTGCGAGCAAGCGATACGCGATACCCAGCGAACCCGCCACCTGGAAAACGCGCCCGATAATGTTAACCTAAAGGGCGCAATGAGTAGCCGAAAAACGACCGCGATCTGGGCCATTCTAGTTTTCGGGATTCTTGCAGCGATATTGACCCTCGTCCTTTTGTACCGTCGGCAACCGGTCATATTGAGGGGCGCCGTCTTACGAGAGGACCGCGACCCAAATAAACAATTGCCACTTGCAGACGTCCAAATCACCGCGATCAACAGTGCGGGGACCGGCAATTCGAAGTCTAATCCTGCAGGCTTTTTCCGTTTGACACTACCCAAAGGACTCCGGCGACGTCAGCCAGTCCTTCTCCAATTCCGGCGCAACGGTTATCAGCCGCTTGATTTGGATGATTTTATAGGTGACAAACTTTATATCGCCCGCATGGTCCCAGTCCACCAGGACATAAACGCTGAATCCGGGTCCGTTGTCTCCAATGCTCGGATAAGGTATTCGGTGAAGGCGATAACCGAGGCGAATATAGGAACTGCGGTGAGGACGTTCCAAGTCATCAACATCGGGAATAAACCGTGTGACCATCAGCCTCCGTGCTCGCCCGACGGCAAGTGGAGAGCGGCGATGGGTCCTCTGTCTCTCGACGCCGGAGAGGGGAATGAATTCCGCAACCTAAGAGTTTCTTGCATTGCAGGGCCGTGCCCCTTCACCAAGATTGAACTAGCGGAACTTTCGCAGGACCGCCGCCACTTCAACGTGTCGGTTCGTAACTGGTCGGACACTACCACTTTCTTGTTGGAGGCTGAAGTGGTTCACCGCATGACCACTGATATGGTGCGTGAATCCTATCCAGTAATCTTCGGACGCGTATTGAACTTCAGCCTGCCCGCGGAAGCGGAGGGCCCGAGCATTGAAGCGGAAATCGATAAAGAAGCCATTGTTTTCCCTCTTGGACCAGATCTCTTCTTACGATGGGCATATTGTCACAGCGAAGTCCACAACGACCAATCCAAAACCTATCGCTGCGAACTCAAACCCGGATACCAGTTCCGGTGAGGCGGTTGGCGCGCTCACTTTCTTCGTTTCGTTGTTACCTCACCTCAACGACTGCCAGAGCATCAGGAGCGAGATCGAGAGTCAATTCGCCACCGGTCAACTCGCGGATTTCAGCAGGCGGCAATTGCGCAGCTTGTTGCAATACCTTGAGCTGTTCCTGGGTCGGGTAGCGCGGCTGTCCCATCTTTTCGTAGGCCGGATGCACATCCCCGTGGTCGCGGTCAACGCGAGAAATATAAGCCCGGCGACTTCCGGCGAGATGTTCGAAGCGCAGATGAATTGTCTTTGAAACGCCGGCCTGGTCTGGAGGAACAAGATTCCACGCCGCAACCACCAACGAACCGTCTCTCTGGCGCGTCACCAGCACGGAGTTGGAGTCTATAGAGATTCGTTCGTCGCCCAGCCGGTGCAGCAGCTTGAACGTGTTGTAAGACGGTTTGGGAATATCGTCGGCTGCGATCAGGCCAAAACCGCCGTAGAACGGCTGTTTCACCACACCTTGTTCTTCGAAGACATCGGAAAACGTCCAGTAGGACATGATTTCCACCAAGCCGTCGCACTGCCGGATGGTATCGGCCAGCCACGGGCCCATGTAGATGGAGTCAGTGACGGCGGGCTCATTGAAGTAACTGGCGTTGTACTCGGTCCAGATCAGGGGCAGGTTGGGCATGATGGAAGACCGAATCTGATCGTGGACTTTTTTCACCGCGCGGTACACCATCTGGTCGCGCGGGATTTTCTCGTCGGTGCCAAAGACGTCTTGAGCGCGGTCGTTGCCGTAAACGTGAGAGGAAACGAAATCCACGGGAACCTTGTTTTCGGCGCAATGTCGAATGAAGGCATCCGCCCACGCGGCCTGTGCGGTGGCGGGCCCACCCACACGCAGGCGCGGGCTTACTTGCTTGATGGAGCGCGCGGTGTGATCGTAAAGCTGCCAGTAGGTGGCCTGTTTCGGTTCGCCCGTCCAAAAATCAAGATTCGGTTCGTTCCAGACTTCAAAGTACCACTGCGCGACCTCGTCGATGCCGTAACGGTCCACGAGGTGCCTGGTGAACTGGGTGATGAGATCGTCCCATTTATTCCAATCTTTCGGTGGGGAGACGTTTTGCTTATACCAAAAGGCGTGCAGGGCTTCCTTTGCCGCCAATTTCTTAGGCATGAAGCTCAGTTCGACAAAGGGGCGCACCCCGTTGGCCAGCAATCCGTCGTAGATCTGATCCGCGTAGGAAAAGTTGTACAGAGCATGCCCCTGATCGTCCTCGTCGTAGATGCCGACTTCATCGTGGAAGATGGCATGGAAGCGCACATATTCGAAGCCGGTAATCTGTTTTACATCGCGGAGATCCTGGCGGTAGCTCTGGCGCAAGGTGAGGATGGCGCGCCCGGAACCAAACATTTTCTCCCAGAAATGGGGAAAAGGATGAGCGGGGGCGGAGGCGTCGATCTGAATTACGTCGGAGTCCCGCGCTCCCGCAGGGGACTGGGCGAGGAGGGCGGGAATCCCCAGCTCAAGAGCCACGACGGAGATTAAAAGAAAAACGATTCTGTGCAGGGTCCGCATCAATTCGGTCTCGGCTGGGGGAGCGCCGGGCGGCGAACTTAAGTTCACCGCCCCGGGCAAAGTAAAGGATTAGAAACTCAGCCTCGCCTGTAACTCGATGACTCTTCCCGCGAGACCGTCGGATGAACGGCCGAATTGGGTGGTATTGGTGATGTCGGTCGATGACGTCGCGGGTATCAAGGGGGTGAGGTTCAAAATGTTAAGGATGTTGAAGAAGTTGGCCCGAATTTCGATCTTGGATCCGTCTCCCAAGAACGCCGTCCTGGGCAGAGCGAACTCCTTGCCAAGCGTCATATCGATAGAGGTATAACCCGGGCCGGTGAAAATATTACGGCAACGGCAGCCAGGGCCCCATGTGGACACAGGAGGAGGAATAATTGCTGCTCCCGGGAAACTCGCCGCCGGGTTCGGGAACACGCCGTTAATCCATTGTTGTTTCGAAGGACTTGAGATGACGCCGCCCGTGTACTCGAAAGGCAAATTAGGGCAGTAGCCGTCGCCGGTCCGGTTTACTTGGCCGGTAGGGCAATTGCCGATCAGTGCGGAGAACGGGAATCCCGAGTGTTTGCTCATGATTCCGCTGATGCTCCAACCCCCCAGCGCAGTACCCAGGAGGTCCCGGCGCCCGCGCAGGAGGGGGATCTCCCACAAGCCGTCCATAACAAAGTTGCTCCGTATGTCGAAGTCTGAACTACCTCGATCGATGGACTGGTTGTAGGGATCGGTCTGCTGATAGCCAACCTCGTAGGATGCCGTGTCAATAGCATGACTCCAGGTGTAGTTAGCGTCGACCTGGAACCCTTGCTTGAATTTGCGGCTTGCACTAAAAACTGCAGCATCGTAGCTCGCGTTCACATCCGGCAATGGGAAGTAGAGACTCAGGAAGCGAGGGTTCCCGGTTAGGTGATCGGCCAAACAGGTGGGGTTGGTTGGCCCACAAGGCTGGCCGTTTGAACCGACCGTCTGCTTTTCGTCTTTGTTACCGTCAAAAGTGTCTCCCGGCATAAAGCGGTTCATGTCGATGGTCCGTATCAACTTGCGGCTTCTGCTGCCCTGGTATCCCAATTTGAATACCCAATCCCTCATGGGTTGCAGCTCGGCTTGGTACGAGAAGATATAGGCGTATGGGTTCGGCTCGTGCGGCAATGCGCCGAACAAAGTCACCGTTTGGATGCTGGTGCAACTGGAATTGGTACAAAGCGCGCCGTCGGGGGCAATGCCAAACTGGTACGCTTGGTTGACCGGATAACTGTTCGCCTGCTTATTGGCCCCGAGGCCGTAAAGGATGTTGGATCCGGGAGGCGGGCCGACTATCGGGCCGGGATCGAAGTAACAGCACGAGCTAGCGATAGCTTCGTACGGGGTGTTCTGCCTTACGTTGTCGAAATCTACGTCGGCGTTCCGATTGAAGACGACTCCAAATCCACCCCGAAAGACCACCTTGCTATTGTATTTATCCGGACTCCAGGCAAAACCAACGCGCGGGCCGAAGTCGTGTCGAATAGGCAGGTACAGCTGGTTGCCATTACTGCAAGGAGTGAGAGGGGACACGGGTCCACAGACCGACCCATTGATGAAGCCTTGCGTTCCGTAAATGTAATTGCTCAGGTTGTGGTGAGCCTCAGTGAGCGGTGTGAAATATTCCCAACGCAGGCCGAGGTTGATCGTCAGATTCGAGCGGACCTTCCAGTCATCCTGCGCGAAAACCCCGTAGTCGCTATCGCGGAAGTTACGCAGTCCGTTGAGTTGGCCTCCACCGGGAATTGGATTCACCCCCACGGATTCGTAGAAGCAACAGGCATCGTTGGCCAGATTCAACAATCCGCGGAATTGATATATCGGGCGCTCTTGTCCAGGTTCATTGTCATTGTCCTGCTCGCGGCGGTCTTCAAACCCAAATTTGAACGCATGCTTATTCCGGACCCAACTGAACGTTTCCGCCAATCCGTACGTGTTTTGCGCCAGCGCTCCGGGAGTCGTGCCGCTCTGGGCGATGCCGATCAGATCGCCATTAGCGCCGAAGGTGGGACCACCCGCACCAATGTCGTAGTCGAACAACTGGATCTGGGGAATACCGTAATTTGTCTGCCCCGTGGGCTGCGTTTGGTCGTAGTCGTAGCGCGTAAAGTTCAGCCGGAATTCGTTCAGCATGGTTGGGCTGATGACCCGATCCCAACCGACCGTAGCGACATAGTTGTGTGGCAATATGCTCACATCGTCTAACGGCCTCTGTCCGCCGTTGAAGTTGTTGAGTCTCACAATGTAAGTGCTTACAAAGAATTGATTGGCGCCCTTCGTGTAGTCCACCCGTCCGTTGTACTGGTTGCCGCTGCTCGAATTCGGCACGGTGAGATCAAAAACGCCCCAATCGGGGATCCCATTCGGACCGCCTCCAATTGCCGGCGTTCCAGCTGGATACCACTTGCCAATTCCGTAGCCCGGTATCAAAGAACAGCAATCGGTCTCGGTACCCACTATGCTGGAGATGCGGGGCGTTATGCCGGGAGTGCTGAACAGGGTCGCAGCGATGCTGCCGGGATTGTTTGCTACCACGTACTGGTCGAATTGCGGCGTTTCCAGGGTCACCGAACGCACCGGGACTGTGTTCTTCAGGCGGATTCCTTCATACGAAAAGAAAAAGAAGAGTCGATTCTTGATAATCGGGCCACCTAAGCTGCCGGCGTAGTCGTTATATTTCTGGTCCGCTCGGTCAGGGCAGTGGCTGGCTACGATTGTGAACTGGCTGGACGTGCCGGTTTCGCAAGTAATTGGAGACAGAGTCTCGTTCGTCGGACCGTAGAACTTGTTAAAAGCGTTCAAATTTTGATCGTTGTATTTGAAGAAGGCACTGCCGTGTAACTTATTGGCACCAATCTTGGAAATAACCTTGACTTGCGCACCGGTGTTGCGGCCATCCTGCGCTGAGTAACTATTGGACAAAACCGATATTTCCTGGACAGATTCCACATTAGGAGTAATTACCGCAGCGCCGCCCCATTCCAAACTGTTGATGCTGACCCCATCCAACATGAAATTGTTGGCGGAGACGCGCTGCCCGTTGGCGATGGCTTGCACCTGATTTTCAGTCTGGAAAATCTGAGAGTTTGAACCGCCGGGGCCCATCTGTTGAGGAATACCAAGTGCGTTGCCGTTACCCTGGCGGGAGGCATCGGCAAAAACGCCTGGGGTCACACGGAGCAAGGTGTAGGGATCACGGCCGAATTCCGGAAGATCCACGACCTGTTGCGAACTAATGGTGCTACCCACGCTGGCGCTTTCGGTCTCCAGTTCCCCGCCGCCGGCGGTGGCGGTCACGGTTACAGTTTCACTGGCGGATCCGGTCTCCAATGTGACGTTCGCGGCGTTAACGGCTTCGGCGAGCACGTCCACATTGGCTTTGGAGCTCTTCTTGAAGCTGGCGGCATCCACGTCCACGTTGTATCTACCCGGGGGAAGTCCGGTAATCCGGTAAAAGCCAGAGTCGCCGGTGACGCTGTTGCGGCTTACGCCAGTCGCCTGGTTGGTGATCGTGACCATGGCTCCGGCGACGACGGCGCCGCTCTTGTCGGTCACCGTGCCCTCTAAGCTCGCCCCATATTGGGCCAGGGCGGATGAGGTCAGGAAGAAGAGAATGGTCGAGAGCAGGAGAGCACGGACGGGAGTCGAGTGGGACATGACTTGCCTCCAAGGCACGGAAGTCGCGCTGGTTTTCAAGCGATCTTTTTCAAGCAACCCAGATTCAAGCAACCCAGGAACTGATGCACACCCGTTTTGTCAGCCATTGGAGCAGAAGCGGAAACGTCACTAAATCGCACGCCTGTCGCACGGGGCTGTCCCTCTTTTAGGGGCGCGCTTTCAGCAACCTCGTACGCTAATCTCCCCAGC
>Ga0182030_10012369_pt1 | contig 17097 bp, 13 predicted proteins | sample 812S3MmetaG_FD_121299 | JGI IMG/M metagenome (GOLD analysis project Ga0182030, IMG submission 121299) | Permafrost microbial communities from Stordalen Mire, Sweden - 812S3M metaG (Illumina Assembly) | ecosystem: Environmental > Terrestrial > Soil > Wetlands > Permafrost | place: Sweden...
CGACCGCGTCTCCGATTTCCTCAAGCCCGAACACTTCGTCGAGGAGATCCACCGCCGCATCTACGAGATCGCCGGCTCGCTGATCCGCGCCGGCAAGGTCGCGACGCCGATCACGCTCAAGACCTTCCTCGGCGAGCACGATCTCGGCGGCGTCACCGTGCAGCAATATCTCGCCCGCCTCGCCGCCGAGGCGACGACGATCATCAACGCCTTCGACTATGGGCGCACTATCCACGACCTTGCCGTCCGCCGCGAGCTGATCCAGATCGGCGAGGACGTGGTCAACGTCGCCTATGACGCGCCGGTCGATTCGAGCCCGCGCGACCAGATCGAGGAGGCGGAGCGGCGCCTCTACGCCGTCGCCGAGGGCGGTCGCTACGACGGCGGTTTCCAGCGCTTTTCCGACGCGCTGAAAGTCGCCGTCGACATGGCGGCCAAGGCTTACGAGCGCGACGGCAGTCTGTCGGGCGTCGCCACCGGCCTCACCGATCTCGACCGCTACATGGGCGGCCTGCAGAACTCCGACCTCGTCATCCTCGCCGGCCGCCCCGGCATGGGCAAGACGGCGCTGGCGACCAACATCGCCTTCAACATCGCCAGGACCTATCGCGGCGAGACAAAGCCGGACGGGACGACGACGGCGATCGACGGCGGCAGGGTCGGCTTCTTCTCGCTCGAAATGTCGGCCGAACAGCTCGCCACCCGTATCATCGCCGAGCAGTCGGGCGTGCCCTCCTACAAGATCCGCCGCGGCGACATCACCGAGAACGACTTCCAGCAGGTCGCCGAGGCGGTGCGCGAGATGCAGGCGATCCCGTTCTACATCGACCAGACCGGCGGCATTTCGATCGCCCAGCTCACCGCCCGCGCGCGGCGGCTCAAGCGCCAGCGCGGCCTCGACCTGATCGTCGTCGACTATCTGCAACTGCTCGCCGGCTCGCGCACCGCGCGCAACGACAACCGCGTGCAGGAGCTGACCGAGATCACCACCGGCCTCAAGGCGCTGGCGAAAGAGCTGAACGTGCCGATCCTGGCGCTGTCCCAGCTTTCGCGCCAGGTCGAGCAGCGCGACGACAAGCGCCCGCAGCTCTCGGACCTGCGCGAATCCGGCTCGATCGAGCAGGACGCCGACGTCGTGCTGTTCGTCTTTCGCGAGGAGTACTACCTCAAGAACAAGGAGCCGCGGCCGGGCACCGAAGAGCACGTCGCCTGGATGAACGAGATGGAGCGCGCCCACGGCCGCGCCGAGCTCATCATCGGCAAGCAGCGCCATGGGCCCACCGGCATGGTCGAGCTGCAGTTCGAGGCCGAGCTGACCCGCTTCGGCAATCTCGCCCGCGACGACGCGCTGCCAGAGATTCGCTGAGCCGTCAGCGCTTGGCGAGCCGCGTCAGGCTGGCGAAGGCGGCGACGATGGCGAAGCCGGCGCCGACCATCAGCGCGATCGGTTCGGCGCGCGTCGGCGCGACGCGGAAGAACAGCGCCACCAGCGTCGCGCCGGCGGCGAGGCCGGTCACCCGCGCGGTCGCGAGCATGCCGCCCGCCGCCCCGGCGCGCCGGCGCGGCGCCGAAGAGAGCAGCGTGCGGTTGTTCGGCGCCTGGAAAAAGCCGAAACCCGCGCCGGACAAAGCCATCGGCCAGGCGATGTCGACGAAGCGGGCGTCGAGCGGCAGGCGCGCCAGCAGAACCATCCCGATCGCCAGCCCGGCGAGCCCGACGAAGCCGAGGATCGCCGCCGGAATGCGATCCGACAGCCGACCGGCGATCGGCGCGGCGACGCCGACCGCGACCGGCCACGGCGTCATCAAGAGCCCGGTCTCGACCTGGCTGCGGCCCAGCGTCAGCTCAAAATAGAACGGCATCGCCACCAAGGCGAGCGACTGAGCGGTGAACGAACAGATCGAGGTCGCGACTGACAAGGCGAAGATCGGAATGCGCATCAGGTCGACCGGAATCAGCGGCGCGTCGAGCTTCGACTCGCGCCTGACCAGGGCGGCGAGCGCGAGGAACGCCGCGATCACTTCGGCCAGCGCCAGCGTCATCGTTCCTTCGCCGTGGGTCACGGCGTCGGCGCCGACGAAGAACAGGCCGAAGGCGAGCGCATTGAGCGTCGCGCTGATCAGGTCGAACGGCCGGCCGCCGCGGTCGGAATGCGGCAGCGCGCGATAGCCGATGACGAAGTTGACGATTCCGAACGGCGCGTTGATCGCGAACAGCCATTGCCACGGCCCGACGGCGAGGATCGCCGCGGCGACGCTCGGCCCGACCGCCGAAGCGACGGAGACGACGAAGGCGTTGAGGCCGACGCCGCGCCCGAGCAGGGCCCCGGGATAGGTGAAGCGCACCAGCGCGCCGTTGACCGCGAACACGCCCGCGGCGCCGAGACCCTGCCCGACCCGCGCGACGATCAGCGTCGGCATGTTCTGCGACAGCGCGCAGGCGACCGAGCCAAGGGTGAAGATCGCCAGACCCCAGAGATAGACCCGGCGATAGCCGACCCGTTCGCCGAGCGAGGCCAGCGGCAGCAACCCCATCACCACCGCGAGCTGGTAGGCGTTGACGACCCAAATCGACTCGGCCGGGCTGGCGTGGAACTCGGCGGCGATCGCCGGCAGCGCAATGTTGGCGACCGCCGCGTCGAGCACCGACATGGCGATGCCGATGGCGATCGCCAGCATCGACCAATAGCGCAACGGGGTGGGAAGGCCGTCGGGATGAACGATGCGGATCAGTTTCGGCTCTCCAACCCCCGACGCGCCGCGCGGCGCTTGATGAATGCGCGCCCCCTATAACGCGACTAGGCCGGCCGCGCGCCGAGTTCAAGCTTTGTTGAACACAAGGCGCCGCGGCGCTTACAGCACGCGCAGTTTCACCTTGTCCGGCTTGCCGATCGTCAGCCGGTTGCGCAGCGGCAGGCCGAAGGGCTCGGACTCGATCTCGAACACGTCGCCCTTCTCGGCGCGAAAGCCGTCGGCGAAGGACAGCGTCGCCGTGCCGAAGAAATGGACGTGGACGTCGCCCGGCTGGCGGAACAGCGCGTACTTGAAATGGTGCGCCTCGAGATTGGCGATCGCGTGCGACATGTTGTGTTCGCCGGACGCAAACGGCTTTTCCCACACGACCGCCTTGCCGCGGCGGATGCGCGAGGCGCCGCGCACGTCGGCGGGCAAGTCGCCGACCAGCAGCTCGGGGCCGACGCTCGCCGGCCTCAGCTTCGAATGGGCGAGGTAGAGATAGTTCTGCCGCTCCATGACGTGGTCGGAGAACTCGTTGCCGAGCGCGAAGCCGAGGCGAACCGGTTGGCCGTCGTCGTCGATGAGATAGAGGCCGACGATCTCCGGCTCCTCGCCGCCGTCGAGCGCGAAGCTCGGGCTGACGAGGTCGCCGCCCGGAGCGACGAGCGTCGAGCCGTCGCCCTTGTAGAACCACTCCGGTTGCACGCCGAGCGCGCCCGGCGCCGGCTTGCCGCCCTCGAGGCCAAGCTTGAACATCTTCATCGAGTCGGTCAGCGTCGTCGCGTCGGCGAGCGCGCGGTGCATCTTGTCGCGCCCCTCGGCCGAGCCGAGATGGGTGAGGCCGGTGCCGGTGACGTGGATATGCGCCGGGTCGTCGTGGTCGAGCGGGATCAGCACCCGCTTCTCTTTCAGCGCCGCGGCGAGATTGACCGGCTTGCCGATGCCGCGATCGGTGATGATCTTGCGCAACGGCGCGCCTTCGCCGAGGGCTTCCGTCGCGAGGTCGCGCATCGTCCGCAGGCCTTTGACCAGGCGGCTTTCGCCGCGCACGCTGACGACCAGCGCGCGCTTGTCGCTGTCGTCGACGATCTGGGTCAGTCTCATGTCTTCTTTCCCGGCGCAGCCGTTCTCGCCTCGATCAGCGGCGGGATGCGCAGATCGGCGAAATCGGCGACGGCGATTTCCGCGCCCGCCGCAAGCAGTCTATCCGCCGCGAGCGTCGTCGTCAGCCCGACGACCATAAGCCCGGCGCCCTTCGCCGCGCTGAGGCCCGAGAGCGAATCCTCGAACGCGATCGAGCGATCGGCCACGGCGCCGAGCCGCGCCAGCGCGGTCCGATAGGGCAAGGGATCGGGCTTGGCGCGCGCGAGCTCGGGGCCAAGCACGCGCGTCGGCAGGCGCGCGGCGAGGCCAAGCGCGCCGAGCACCGCCTCGACATTGGCGCGCGGCGCGTTGGTGACGACGGCGCAGCGCAGGCCTCGCGCCGCGGCGAAGTCGAGCAGCGCTTCGACGCCGGCGATCGGCTCGACCACGCCGAGGTCTCGGCGATAGCGCGCTTCCTTGGCCTCCAGCGTCGCCGCCTGCTCGGCTGCGCTCAGGTGCGGCAGGAAGGCGCGGCCGATCGCCGGATTGTCGGAGCCGTGGATGTGCGTTTCGTAGGTCTGCCTGTCGAGGGCGACGCCGTGCGCGGCGAAGACGCGCTGAAACGCGCGCAGATGCGCGGCGTCGCTGTCGACCAGCGTTCCGTCGAGATCGAAGAGCAGCGCAGCGGTCACGTCGGTCGCGTCACAGCACCGCGCCAATTTGCCATGGCACGAATTCGGCGTCGCCGTAGCCGAGCGCTTCCGACTTGCTGCGCTCGCCGGACGCCACCGCGAGGATCTTGTCGAAGATCTCTCGACCCTTCTGTTCTATCGTCACGCCGTCGAGCACGTCGCCGCAATTGATGTCCATGTCCTCTTCCATCCGGCGATACATGTCGCTGTTGGTGGCGAGCTTGATCGACGGCGTCGGCTTGCAGCCGAACGCCGAGCCGCGGCCGGTGGTGAAGGCGATGACGTTGGCGCCGCCCGCCACCTGGCCGGTCGCCGAGACCGGATCGTAGCCGGGCGTGTCCATGAAGACGAAGCCCTTGGCGGTCACCGGCTCGGCGTAGCGATAGACCGCGTTGAGGACCGTCGTGCCGCCTTTGGCCGCGGCGCCGAGCGACTTCTCGAGGATGGTCGTCAGCCCGCCCGCCTTGTTGCCGGGCGACGGATTGTTGTTGAGCTCGCCGCCGTTGCGCGCCGCATAGTCTTCCCACCAGTGGATGAGATCGACGATCTTTTGGCCGACCGCCGGCGTCGCCGCGCGGCGCGTCAGCAGATGCTCGGCGCCGTAGAGCTCCGAGGTCTCGGAGAGGATCGCCGTGCCGCCGTTGCCCACCAGGATGTCGACTGCGGCGCCGAGCGCCGGATTGGCGGTGATGCCGGAATAGCCGTCCGAGCCGCCGCATTGCAGCGCCAGCACCAACTCGCTCGCCGGCAGGGTCTCGCGCTTTGCGGCGTTGAGAAGCGGCAGCATCGCCTTGACCCGCTCGAGGCCCGCCTCGATCGACTTGCGGGTGCCGCCGGTCGCCTGGATCGTCAGGGTGTTGAAAAGGTCGCTCTCCTTCAGGCCGCGCTCGTCCTTCATCCGGCCGATCTGGAACACCTCGCAACCGAGCCCGATCATCACCACGCCGCCCATGTTGGGATTGGCGGCGTAGCCCCATTGGGTGCGCGCCAACACGTCGAAGCCTTCGCCCTTGCTCGCCATGCCGCAGCCGGCGCCGTGGACGAGGGCGATGACGCCGTCGACGTTGGGATAGTCGGCGAGCATGCCCGACTTCTCGACCTCGCGCGCAACGTAGCGCGCCACCGTCGCCGAGCAATTCACCGAGGTGAGGATGCCGAGATAGTTGCGCGAGCCCGCCTTGCCGCCGGCGCGACGGAAGCCCTGAAAGGTCGCTTGGCTTTCAACCGGCAAGATCGCCGCGGGCCGAGCGTCCTGGCAGAAGCCGTAGTCGCGGTCGAAATGGGTGACGGCGCAATTGTGGTCGTGCACCCATTGGCCCGGCGCGATCGCCGTCGAGGCGAAGCCGATGATCTGACCGAATTTGCGCACCGGCTCGCCGATCGCGATCGGCGCGGTGGCGAGCTTGTGGCCCCTGGGAACGCGCTCGACCGCGACCGGCGCGCCGACCGGCGCGTCGCCGGGACGGATTTCGTCGACGGCGACCATCACGTTGTCTTGCGCATGCAGGCGAAGGGCGCGCGGCGCGCTCATGAGATCCACATTCCTTGCTGGCCTTTCAGGCCGAAATCAGCTCGGGTCGCTCGCGTGCGAACGATTCGAATTGCCCAGTCGTCTCCATGAGATGTCGGTCCATCGTCACGCGCGCCGACTCGACGTCGCCCGCTTCGATCGCGGCGAAGATCGCCGAGTGCTCGGCGAGCGTTTGGCGAATGCGTCCCGGCGGCAGCATCAGCATACGCCTCACCCGCTCCAGATGCGCGCGCACGCCGTCGAGGATCTCGGCGCTGCGCCGCAAGCCGAGATGCGTCGTCAGCGCTTGATGGAAGCCGACGTCGTGCCCATAGAAACTCACCCGATCTCCCGCTTCCACCGCCTTGCGCTCGCGCGCGAGATTGTCCGCCAACGCCTCGAGCCCCTCGCGCGGCATGCGTCGCGCCGCCTCGGCGGCGATTTCGCTCTCGAGCGCGCGACGGATGAACATCCGCTCGCGCACATCGGCGGCCGAGATTCGCGCGACGAACGAGCCATGCTGCGGCTCGATCACCACCAGGTTCTCGAACGCGAGCCGGCTCACCGCCGCCGAGACCGGAAAGCGCGACACGCCGAGCCGTTCGCACAGCGCCGACTTGTCGATCAGCTCGCCGGGCTCGACTCTGCCCGCCAGAATCGCCTCCTTGAGCTCATCGTAAACCTGATCGGCCTTGCTGTTGACGCGCTCCCCCATGGCTTTTATCGACTCCGGGCCCCGCCGCGAGGCGCCTTCTTTTTGGGCTGGCATGCTAGAAGCTAGTGACGCCACGGCGCGCCGTCAATCGCTTGGCGTGAAAGCGATGGAAACACGATGCCGATTGTGGAATTGACCGCCGCGACGACGCTGCCGGCGGACGGCCTCGCCGGCGCGCTCGTCGGTCGGGTCTGGCGCCCCGACGTCGGCGGTCCGTCGGTCGTCGTCGCGCGCGACGGCGCGCTCGTCGACGTCACCGCCGCCTTCGCCACGACGCGCGATCTCATCGAATCGGCCGACCCAGCGTCCGCCGCGCGCGCGGCGGCGGGCGAGCGGCTCGGCGCGATCGACGAGGTTCTCGCCAATACGCCGCCGGACCGCCGCGATTTCCGCCGGCCGTGGCTGATCGCGCCGATCGACCTGCAGGCGATCAAGGCCGCCGGCGTCACCTTCGCTGCTTCGCTGATCGAGCGGGTGATCGAGGAAAGGGCGCGCGGCGAGCGCACCGCCGCCGAGGCGATCCGCGCCGACTTCGCCCGCCGCGTCGGCGCCGAGCTGGCTTCGATCAAGCCCGGCTCGCCGGCGGCGGAGCGGCTGAAGCAGGCGCTGGTCGAGACGGGCCTGTGGTCGCAATATCTCGAGGTCGGCATCGGCCCCGACGCCGAGATCTTCACCAAGAGCCAGCCGATGTCGGCGGTCGGGACCGGCGCCGACGCCGGCTTCCTCGCCGCTTCGGCCTGGAACAATCCCGAGCCCGAAATCGTCCTGGCGGTCAATTCGCGGGGCGCGATCGTCGGCGCGACGCTCGGCAACGACGTCAACCTGCGCGACTTCGAAGGCCGCTCGGCGCTGCTGCTCGGCAAGGCCAAGGACCAAAACGCGAGCTGCGCGATTGGCCCGTTCCTGCGGCTGTTCGACGCAACCTTCACGCTCGACGACGTGCGCTGCGCCGAAGTGGCCTTGAGAGTCGAAGGCGACGACGGCTTCGCGCTCGAAGGCGGCTCGTCGATGGCCGCGATCAGCCGCGATCCGGCCGAGCTCGTGCGCCAACTCTTCGAGGCCGGGCGCCGATATCCCGACGGCGCCGCGCTTTTCCTCGGCACGATGTTCGCGCCGGTCGCCGACCGCGACGCGCCTGGCAAGGGCTTCGCCCACAAGCCAGGCGACGTCGTGGCCGTCAGCGCCGAAAAGCTCGGGCGGCTCACCAATCGCATGCGGCATAGCCACGACTGTCCGCCCTGGGACTTCGGCGCCGGCGCGCTGATGCGCAATCTGGCGCGGCGAGGCTTGATTTGAACCGGCGCAGCGGACAGCATCGCGCCCAACAGGATCCACAGGCAATGAGCGACATTCACAGGAACTACATCGGCGGCCAATGGACGGACGGCGAGGGCGTCTCGCGCAACATCAACCCGTCCGACACCGACGACGTGGTCGGACTCTACGCTCAGGCGAGCGCCGCCCAGCTCGACGCCGCCGTCGTCGCGGCGCGCGCCGCCTTCCCCGCATGGTCGCGCGCGACGCCGCTCGTCCGCCATGACGCGCTGATGCGCGTTTCGGCGGCGATCGCCGCCCAGCGCGACGCGCTCGGCGATCTGCTCGCGCGCGAAGAGGGCAAGACGCTGCCCGAAGCGCTGCTCGAGGCGACGCGATCGTCGCAGATCTTCGAATTCTTCGCCGGCGAGGCGTTGCGCGTTCCCGGCGACCGCTTCCCCAGCATTCGTCCCGGCGTCGAGGTCGAGGTGACGCGCGAGGGCGTCGGCGTCGTCGGAATCATCTCGCCGTGGAATTACCCGCTGCAGATCCCGGCGTGGAAGACCGCGCCGGCGCTCGCCTACGGCAACACGGTCGTGTTCAAGCCGGCCGATCTCGCCACCGCTTCGGCGCATGCGCTGGCCGAAATCATCGCCGGCGCCGGCCTGCCCGCCGGCGTCTTCAACCTCGTCATGGGCCGCGGCTCGGCGGTCGGCCAGGCGCTGCTCGACCATCCGAAGATCGACGCCGTCACCTTCACCGGCTCGGTCGAGACCGGGCGCAAGGTCGCGAGCGCCTGCGCGGCGCGGATGCGCAAGTTCCAGCTCGAGATGGGCGGCAAGAACCCGCTGATCGTGCTCGACGACGCCGACATGAAGACGGCGGTCGATTGCGCGGTCAACGGCGCCTTCTTCTCCACCGGCCAGCGCTGCACCGCCTCGTCGCGGCTGATCGTCACCGAAGGAATCTACCGCCGCTTCGCCGAGGCGATGGCCGAACGCATGCACGGCCTCGTCGTCGACGACGCGCGCAAGCCCGGCGTCGACCTCGGCCCGGCCATCGACCAGACCCAGCTCGACCAGGACTTCGCCTATGTGAAGATCGGCAAGGACGAGGGCGCCAAGCTCAAGCTCGGCGGCGAGCGGCTGAACCGCGCCACGCCCGGCTACTACATGGCGCCGGCCCTGTTCGTCGACGCCGACAACGGGATGCGCATCGCGCGCGAGGAGATCTTCGGCCCGGTCGCGGCGATGATCCCGGCGCGCGACTACGAGCACGCGCTGGCGATCGCCAACGACACCCCATTCGGCCTATGCGGCGGAATCGTCACTGCCAGCCTGAAATTCGCGACCCATTTCAAGCGCAACGCCGAGGTCGGGATGGCGATGGTCAATCTGGCGACCGCCGGCGTCGATTTCCACGCGCCGTTCGGCGGCCGCAAGGGCTCGAGCCTCGGCTCGCGCGAGCAGGGCCGCTACGCGGTCGAATTCTATACGACGGTCAAGACCGCCTATTCGCCGGCGTGAGCGGGCGGACGGGCGCCGGGGGGAAACGCAACGATGATTCTGGTTTCGGGCGAAGCGCTGATCGATCTCATTCCGGTCGCCGACGAGGACGGCCGCTACGACGCGGTGCGCGGCGGCTCGCCCTATAACGTCGCGATCGGGCTGGCGCGGCTCGGCGCGCCGACGGCGTTCGTTTCGCGAATTTCCGCCGACGCCAACGGCGAGGGCCTCGCCACGGCGCTCGCCGCCGACGGCGTCGACTTGAGCCTCGCCGAGCGCGACAAACGGCCGACCACGCTCGCCTTCGTCATGCGCGGCACCGCCAAGACCGGCTCGCGCTATTCGTTCTATCTCGACGCCACCAGTTTCGACGGCGCGTGGCCGTTCCCGGCGAGCTGGCCGGCCAAGGCGCGTCATCTGCACGTCGGCTCGATCTCCGCCGTCGACCCACGTCACGGCGAGCGGGTGGTCGACGCGCTCGCCCGCGCCAAGGGCGCGCTGACGACGAGCTTCGACCCCAACATCCGCCCGCTGGTGACGCCGGACCGCGCCGGCGTCGTCGCCCTGGTCGAGCGGCAGGTGGCGCTGGCGTCGATCGCCAAGGCGAGCGACGAAGACCTCGAATGGCTCTATCCCGGCCGGCCGATCGAAGAGACGCTGAAGCTATGGTCGAAGTTTGGGCCGCGCTTCTGCGTCGCGACGCTGGGAGGGCGCGGCGCCTTCGCCTATATCGACGGCGAACGGCTGAGCGTCGCGCCGGCCAAGGTGGCGGTGGTCGACACCGTCGGCGCCGGCGACAGCTTCATGTCGGCGCTGCTGGCGGCGATGGACCGCGACGGCGCGCTGGGCGCGGGCGCGCCCGAGCCGAACCGCGAACGCCTCGCCGCCTGGCTCGCCTTCGCCGCCGCCGCCTCCGCTTTTACCTGCACCCGCAAAGGCTCCGACCCGCCGACCCGCGAAGAGATGGCGGCGCTCGGGTTCGCCTGAGCCCCCGCATCGAACCAAGGGCGTAGGGCGGGCGCGTTGCACGGGCCCGGCCGGGCGGCTAAAAGGCGCTGGGCCCCGCGCAACCGGACATCCGACGATGGCTTCGAGCGATCCGACCTCGCCTTCACCTGCCGCCCGGCCGCTGTCTCCCCATCTCGGCATCTATCGCTTCACCCTGACGATGGCGATGTCGATCGCCCACCGCATCACCGGCGCCGGGCTCTACCTCGGCGCGCTGCTGCTCGCCTGGTTCCTGCTCGCCACCTCGATGGACGCGGCCGCCTTCGCCTATTTCTCCGGGTTCATCCAGTCGATCTTCGGCCGGCTGATCCTGTTCGGCTTCACCTGGGCGCTGTTCCAACACCTGCTCGGCGGCGTCCGGCACCTGATCATGGACGCCGGCTACGGCATGGACGATCCCGAGCGCGAGCAACTCGCGCAGGCGACGCTGATCGGCGGCCTCGTGGTGACGCTCGTCGTCTGGGCGCTCGCTTTCGCGGTGGGATGAGGGAGCGACGGCGATGAGCGAATCCGACAAGTCCATGCGCAGCGCGCTCAGCCGCGCCCGCTATCTCGGCTCGGCGCGCCGCGGTTCGCAGGACGCCTGGTTGATCCACGTGAGCGCGGCGGCGCTGATCGTCCTGGCGAGCGGCTTCGTGCTGATGCTGCTGACGTTGCTCGCCAAGGACTACAACGGCGTCCGCGCCGAGCTCGGTCATCCGTTGCCAGCCATCCTGACGCTGCTGTTCGCGCTGGTGGCGACGTTCCACATGCACCTCGGCATGCGCTCGATCATCCTCGACTACCTCCACGGTCATGCGCGCGAATGGGCGCTGATCGCCAACATCTGCTTCGCCGGCGCCGTCGCGCTCGCCTGCGCCTACGCCGTGCTGCGCATCGGCTTCGTCTGACATTGTCGAAAAAGGGCTCGAACCGAGATGGCTAACGGCTCCCAAGGCCCCAGCGCCGCCGCGCTCGGCGGCACGGCCTATCCGATCGCCGACCACACATTCGATGTCGTGGTCCTCGGCGCCGGCGGCGCGGGCTTACGCGCCAGCGTCGGCTGCGCCCAGGCGGGCCTGAAGACCGCCTGCATCAGCAAGGTGTTCCCGACCCGCTCGCACACCGTCGCGGCGCAGGGCGGCATTTCCGCCGCGCTCGGCAACATGGGGCCGGACGACTGGCGCTGGCACATGTACGACACCGTCAAGGGCTCCGACTGGCTCGGCGACCAGGACGCGATCGAGTACCTCTGCCGCAACGCGCCCGCCGCGGTCTACGAGCTCGACCACTGGGGTGTGCCGTTCTCGCGCACCGAGGAAGGCAAGATCTATCAGCGCCCGTTCGGCGGCATGACGACGGATTTCGGCAAGGGCACAGCGCAGCGCACCTGCGCCGCCGCCGACCGCACCGGCCACGCGATGCTGCACACGCTCTACGGCCAGGCGCTGAAGGCGAAGTGCGAATTTTTCATCGAATATTTCGCCATCGACCTCATCCGCGACGCCGAAGGCAGGGTGCGCGGCCTCGTCTGCCTGAAGATGGACGACGGCACGATCCACCGCTTCCGCGGCCAGACGACCATCCTCGCCACCGGCGGCTACGGCCGCACTTACTTCTCCGCGACCTCGGCCCACACCTGCACTGGCGACGGCAACGGCATGGCGTTGCGCGCCGGGATCGCGCTGCAGGACATGGAGTTCGTGCAGTTCCATCCGACCGGCATCTACGGCGCCGGCTGCCTGATCACCGAGGGCGCGCGCGGCGAAGGCGGCTATCTCGTCAATTCCGCCGGCGAGCGCTTCATGGAGCGCTATGCGCCCTCGGCCAAGGATCTCGCCTCGCGCGATGTCGTCAGCCGCGCGATGACGGTCGAGATCCGCGAGGGCCGCGGCGTCGGCAAGCTCAAAGACCATATCTACCTGCACCTCGATCATCTCGACCCGAAGGTGCTGCACGAACGGCTGCCCGGCATTTCCGACAGCGCGCGCATCTTCGCCGGCGTCGACGTGACCAAGGAGCCGATCCCGGTGCTGCCGACCGCGCATTACAACATGGGCGGCATTCCGACCAACTATCACGGCGAAGTGCTGACCAAGGTCGGCGCCGACCCCGATTCGGTCGTACCCGGCCTGATGGCGCTGGGCGAAGCGGCCTGCGTCTCGGTCCATGGCGCGAACCGGCTCGGCTCCAACTCGCTGATCGACCTCGTCGTGTTCGGCCGCGCCGCCGGCCTGCGCGCCGCCGAATCGTTGAAGGCGGGCGCGAGCCAGCCCGACCTGCCCAAGGACAGCGCCGACCGCGCGCTCTCCCGTCTCGACCGCTTCCGCCACGCCGGCGGCGACACGCCGACCGCCAAATTGCGCGACGCCATGCAGCGCGTGATGCAGAGCCATTGCGCGGTGTTCCGCACTGGCGACACGCTCGCCGAAGGCCAGCGGATGATCCTCGAGGCCTGGCGCGCCGGCGCTGACGCGCGCGTCACCGACCGCTCGCTGATCTGGAACTCCGACCTGATCGAGACGCTCGAATACGACAACCTGATCGTCCAGGCGGTGGTGACGATGGCGGGCGCGCTCAACCGCACCGAAAGCCGCGGCGCGCACGCGCGCGAGGACCATCCGACCCGCGACGACGCCAACTGGATGAAGCACACCTTGGCGTGGATCGACCCCGACAAATACGAAGTGCGGCTCGACGACCGTCCGGTGCACGCCTACACGATGTCGAACGACATCGCCTACATCGAGCCCAAGGCGCGCGTGTACTGAGGGCGAGCGGCGGCGGCGCGCAGCTGCAACGCCCTTTGCTTGCGACATGAACGGGCTTGTTCCGGCCATGGCGGCGAAGGCGGGCGCAAGCGTAACGAAGCGAAGCCGAACAAAGCGCCGGCGAAACCAAACGAAATCCAGGCGAAACGAAACGAAGCCGAGCGAAACGGTCGGCTTCGCGTCGGCTTGCACAAGCCATTGATTTGTATAGTCATTCTAAGCCGCCCGCTTCGCCGCCTCCTGTCTTTTCAACCCGTTGGGCGAGCTTCGCGGCGCGAAGCTCGTTTCGCTGCGCGAAAACGCCGCCGCGCCGCCGACGCGACCGCTCTGCGCGCCACGAATCATGATACCGACGATTCCGATTTTCAGGAAGAAATTGTCGCGGCGACTGCGCGCATCAGACCGTGGGGCGCTGCTATCTTCGTCTTGCAAGCGGGGATGAGGCTGGCATGGCGGAATGATCAAGGGATGAGATTGGCGCGGCGACGAGCCGTCTCGCGCCGCCGCGCGCTCTTCACGCCTTGTTCGGCGGCAGGTAAGCGGCGCGGATCTGGTTGGCTTTCTTGCGCACCTTCGCCACCTCCTCGGCGGTGAACAGGTTCATCAGCTTGATCCGTTTGGCGGCGCCGGTCGAGACGATGACGCCGACGATCGCGGCGGCGGATTCGGGGTCGGGCGCGTCGAAGATCACCAGCACGCCGGGCCCCTCGGCGGGCATGTTGTACATCGAGATCAGCTTGGCCCCCGCCGTTTCGATCAGCTTCTTGGTCGCCTCGTGGCGATTGACCTCCGGATGGTCGATCATCGCGCTCACGGCCTCCGGCGAATATTGGCCGATAAAGCAAAAATGCATGGCTCGTCTTCCATGAGGTCTTGATTGCGAACGCCGCGATCCGCTTCATTGTCGTGCGGCCCCGGGACGCTAGCAGAACGCGCTGGCGGCCGAAACGCCGCGCCACGCGGCTGGCGCGATGCCGTCATTGCGCGTTCGCGGGAATAGCGCGCAAGAGCGTCGCCGGCGCGGCGCGCGCTTCGCCGTCACCGAAAGCAGCGTTCCGCAACCCGGCGAGCCGGCGCCGAGGCGCCGCAACATCCTCGCCGCCGGCTTCCGCGCCGCCTATGTGCGGCAGAACTGGGCCTTTCCCGCTTGACGCGCGCCGAGGTTGAGACGCCGGCGCGGACTCGGTTTGCCGACGATCTTCCGTAACGGCGTTTCGCGCTTGAACCGGCGCTCGCGCTCTGCTTATCTTGATCCTGCCGCTGCGACGTCCGACTCGAATTGGCGCCGCTTTTTTGATTTTCCGGCTCGACTGACGGGGGCGAATGTGAAGAGCAGACTGCTCGCTTCGGCGGCGGTGGCGCCGTTTGTGCTGGCGCTCGCGGGCGGCGCTTCGGCGCAGCAGGCGCCGGCGGTCGCCTATCCCAACTTCACCATCGGCGGCGATGGCGGCGCGGCGCTCGGACAGGGCTACGGTCAAGTCGAAGGGACCTTCGCTTTCCCGCTCGGCCCCGATTTCGGCGCGCAATTCGACGGCTCGGCGGGAAGCGAGAGCGGCGAATTCACCGGACAGGCGGCGGCGCAGGCATTCTGGCGCAATCCGGCGAGCGCGCTCGTCGGCGTCTACGGCGCCTATGGTCGTCTCGACGACGGCTTCGCCCCCAACGCCGCGCGGCTCGCCCCCGAAGCGGAATTCTATTTCTCGCGCTTCACCCTGTCGGGAATCGCCGGCGTCAATTTCGACGACAACGACCGCTTCTTCGCCCAGGCGCGCGCGTCGTTCTATGTCGACGACAACACCAAGATTTTCGCCGGCTACGTGCGCGACGACACCGGCGCGCAGAGCGCGGGCGTCAATGCCGCGGCGGCGGGCTTCGAGCATCTCTTCCCCTCGACCGGGGTGTCGATCTTCGGCGAAGCCCGGGTCGGCGATCACGACTATCGCGCCGCCTGGGCGGGGATCAAATTCTACCTCGGCGGACCGACGGGCGGCGGCAAGTCGCTGATCGGCCGCGACCGCGAGGATGTCGCGCCGGTGTGGCGCTTCCTCGAACAGAAGAAGCAGAAAGTCGCCTCGTCGACGTCCGCCACCACGACCACCGTGACGACGACCACGACGACCACCACGACGACAAGAACCTCGTCGACCACCGCCACGCAAACAACGGCATCATCATAGCGCCCAGACCGAGCAGGGCGGCGTGAGCGTGATGCGCAAGTTGTCGTCCGCGGCGCGCCCGGTTCGACTCGGGCAGCGCCAATCGAACCGCCGCAGAGAAGCCGATCCGCCACAATGGACTGCGTAACCTTCGGCGTTCGCGTCGCCGGCGTCATTGTCGTCATCTCTGCGCCGGCGTCATTGGCGGCGACGCTCGCTGATTTCTACAAGCTTGCGCAGACGCCGCCCGTCGCAGGGGCGCCAACTATCACGATCGAGGGTGAGGCGGCCGACTACACGATCATCGCCGAGAAACGCATCGTCGCGCGCAAGCTGACGCTCGGCGGCGTCCTCGCCCAGCTTGCCGATCTGCTGCCCGAAATCGCCAGGCCGCCCGGCGAGGGCGTCTGGCTACGCGCCGCCGCGCTCGGGTGGGAGGACAAGGTCGCGCTGATCGCCGGGCGCACGCGCGTCGGCCGCTCGGCGCTGGTCAGCTGGCTCGTCGACCGCGGCTTCTCTTGCCAGGGTTCGGAGTACGCCTTCGTCGCCCGCGACGACGGGCGCGTCGCTGGCCTCGCCGGCCCGCTGATCGTCGCCGATCCTGCAATGCCGACCGTGGCGAAACTCGAAGCGTTCCGCGATCTCGCGGCCGCCGACGGCGACGATTCGCTGATCGTCGCGCCCGCCGTCGCCTGGCGCGCCGCACAGGAATGGGCGCGCTGCGGCCTCGTCGTCGTCGCCGAATTCGCGCCCGGCGCCGAATTCGTGGTCGAGGCGCTCGATTTCGAGCGCGACCAGGCGTTGCTGGCGACGGCGCTCAGCCCCGCTTTCGCCGGCAAGCTCCCGCTGCCGCCGGGGGCGCTCGCTTTCTTGGCCGAGGTTCCGATCGTCCGGTTGCGCTACGGCGACACCGACGCGTTCGACCGCGTCGTCGACCATTTCGTCCGTTCGACGCTGGAGGGCGAAATCAGCGGGCGCGATTTCGCCCGCTTCGCCGCCGCCTTCGCCGGGCAGGCGGCCGCCGCGAAGCCGGCCTCGGCGCAAACGTTCGAGATCCCCAAGCGGAGCGAGCGAAAGCTGGCGAAGTTCCTCACCATCGGCATGGCGACCTACGACGACTACGACGGCGTCTATTTCAGCCTGCAGGCGCTGCGCCTGTATCACCCGGAGATCGTCGGAGAGGTCGAGTTCGTGCTGGTCGACAATCATCCCGACGGCCCCTGCGCCGAGCCGCTGAAGCAGCTCGAGCATCATATTCCCAACTATCGCTACGTCCCGGCCGGCGCCTTCGCCGGCACGGCGATCCGCGACGCGGTGTTCGCAGAAGCAGGCGGCGAGTTCGTCCTGTGCATGGACTCGCACGTGTTCTTCGTCCCCGGCGCGCTTCGCCGCCTGATCGCCTACATGCGCGCGCGACCGCAGACGCGCGATCTCCTGCAAGGGCCGCTCGTTTACGACGATCTCACGACCATCTCGACCCATTTCGATCCGGAATGGCGCGCCGGCATGTACGGGACCTGGGCGACCGATCCGCGCGGCCAGGACCCTGACGGCGAGCCGTTCGAGATCCCGATGCAGGGCCTCGGCGTCTTCGCCTGCCGCCGCGCCGCCTGGCCGGGCTTCAATCCGCGCTTCCGCGGCTTCGGCGGCGAAGAAGGCTACATTCACGAGAAAGTGCGTCAGCGCGGC
>Ga0182030_10012371_pt1 | contig 17094 bp, 4 predicted proteins | sample 812S3MmetaG_FD_121299 | JGI IMG/M metagenome (GOLD analysis project Ga0182030, IMG submission 121299) | Permafrost microbial communities from Stordalen Mire, Sweden - 812S3M metaG (Illumina Assembly) | ecosystem: Environmental > Terrestrial > Soil > Wetlands > Permafrost | place: Sweden...
AGAAGCCACCACCGCCGCCACCACCGCCATTACCGGTGCCGCCGCCACCTCCGCCGAAGCTTCCGCCGCCACCGCCGCCACCATTACTGCCAGTTCCGCCAGCACCGCCGCCTGCAGTAAGCACTGGTCCGGCGATACTGACATTACCGGATGTCGTCACCGTAATGCTGCTACCCAATCCGCCAGCGCCGCCAGCGTTATTGCTCACGCCGCCACCGCCACCGCCGCCGCCGCCGCCAGAGGCGTTCACGTCGCCCTGGATAGTGATGGCTCCGCCCGAGCTTGAACTTAGGGTAATCTGTGCCCCGTTACCGCCTGCACCGCCGTTCACATTGTAGCCACCGCCACCGCCGCCTCCGTAGGCCTCTACAGATCCAGCCGTGATTGCACGTCCAGCCTGGATGTTTATTATGCTTGCATTGCCACCATTCTGGTTTTCACCACCACCACCACCAGAGCTATTGATGCTACCGGCGACCACTGCGCCACCGGCAGTTATATTGACTGCGCCGCCATTGCCGCCGCTACCGTACAGGGCAGAACCAGCAATTGCACTACCAGCTGCACCGGCAGCATAGACGGCTCCGGTGCGAATGTCACCGTTGGCATACAGCAGAACGCTGCCGGCAGAACTACCATTCAGCCCACAACAAGCCGCGATAGCTGAACCGTTCGTGCTTATATTGCCACTGCTAATGCCTCCTACTGAACCCAGAATTACACCCGCGCCTGCAGTAACGATGTTTGCACCGTTTGTATTAATGCTGCCGGTCAGCTCAACATCTACCGCAGTAGCCGCAGTGGACCCAGTCATATCAATATTGCCACCATTCAGGTTGGTCGTAAAACTGGGATTACCATTAGAAACGAGTGCACCACCGCTGCTGTTAATGTCACCGCCATTGGTGCTAAGCGTGACAGAACTGAAGGCGGCAGTATGGAGCACGCCTGCACCCGGCCCCATCATTATGCTGTCTCCGGCGCCAGTGGTCTGCAAACTTATAGTGCCTGCATTTATACCGGTGTTTAGTGTCAGACTGCCAGAAGTGTTCGTGACACTGTAGGTATATGCAAATCCGCCTCCAACACCGTTTGCTCCAACAATCGAAGTCGGCGTGTTGTTGCTGATGAACACATCACCGCCATTTGCCGAGAATGCTGTAATTGCGGCAGTACTTGTGAGAATGTTATTTGCTGCATTTCCGATAGAACCATTACTCGTACTGAGTTCTACAGCACTGGCTTGTATGGCGGTACTTCCGGACCACTGCCCTATATTTCCGGTGCTCGCCAATTGGTAGACGCCACCTGCAGAGTTGCTACCACTCAAATTCACGCCGTTTTGGCTGCTAATATAAACATTGTTGCCTGCATTAGCAGAGAGGGAAGCGCTGTAAGCAATTTGCAGAGGCGCTAAACTCGTACCAATATCGCCGCCCGCATTCAGCGTTACACTTCCAGCCGCCCCCGTACTGATGCCCCCGGCGTTGGCTAGAATGCTCCCATTTGCATTTAGACTGACCATGCCAGCGCTGCTTGCGCTAATATTCGCGTTTAGAGTTATTGGCGCATTGTTGGAAGTCGTTTGCAAAAGAACATTGACCGCAGAGATAGCTCCATTCACTGTAATAGCCTGAGGTGATCCCAGTGAGAATGTTCCGCCTGCCGATGAAGCAGTTAAATTCACGGCCGCCAATTCGGTGATTGTAACGTTGCCTCCCGTATTGGCGCTCAAGTTAGCAGCCGTGGTTGCGACGCTTATGTTGCCTTCGCCTGAGTTTAGCGACAGCGTTGGTGTCACGATTGAGGGCATCTGGATTACAGAAACATTATTGGAATTGAGATTACTTACATAGGCTCTTACGTTATTTCCGACCGCATTAACGAAGTTCCCAACAGTGTAAGGCACCGCACCGACCGGAATTGAATTGACGACCTGATTGGTCGCGAGGTTCAGTACGGTTACGTTGTTACTGTTAACGTTTCCGACATAGGCAAGTGTGCCCGACGGATTCACAGCTACGCCAATTGGGTTGGCTCCCACAGGCACAGTGGCGACCACCGTGTCCGATGAGGTGTTAATGACGGACACAGTGCTGTCATTATAATTGGGCACATAGGCAAAAGTGCCACTCGGGTTGAAAGCCACTCCATGTGGTGCGCCGCCGACTGGGACTGAAGCGACTACTGTGTTGTTGGAGAGGTTTATCACAGAGATATTGTTGTCGCCCCAATTAGCGACATAAGCCTGGGTACCTGCAGGATTTATAGCGACGCCTAAAGGAACATTTCCAACGGGGATCGTAGCAATAACTGAATTATTGGCAGTGCTTATAACGCTGATATTGTTGCTGCCGGGATTTGTCACATACACAAGAGTTCCCGACGGATTTAGCGCTACGCCGAAAGGTCCTGCCCCCACTGGAATTGTGGCCACCACACTATTGCTTGCAGTATCAATAACAGAGCAAGTATTTGTCTGGGCGTTTGCAACATAGGCAAATGTGCCGGCTGAATTCAAGGCAATGCCTGAAGGTATACCGCCCACAGGTACAATGGCAATCACGGTATTGCTTGCCGTATTAATGACAGAAACAGTATTGTCTTGCTGATTTGCAACATAGGCGAGTGTGCCAGCGGCATTGACGGCCACGCCCTGTGGACCACTGCCGACTGGTATTGTGGCGACAACACCGCTCTGTGTCACAATTTTTCCTGTGCCATCTGCGGATAAGACTACATTATTGTTGCCTGTGATATTGCTTTGAACAAATATGGAGCCGTTGCTGCCGACCAATGTGCTTACCGAATAGTTGGTCGCAGCCGAGTTTGTTATTGCGCCGCTGTTCTGAATAATCACATTGCCATTGTTGCTCAGATTGACGCCACCATTTGCAGAATTGGCGCTAAAGTTCACAGCTCCTGTATTTTGCAGATAGATATCTCCACTGGCTTGAGCTGTAAGGCTAGCAGTCTGAGTGACCAACGGCGATAGCACGCTACCGATATTGCCGCTGCTTGAGCTGAAGCTTATTGCATTTGCAGCAAACGTGCCAATCCCCGAAATATTGCCGCTTGCCTGAACAGCTATTGAAGAATTAGCTTGAACGGAACCGCTGTTGTTCAAGCTAGAGCCGTAGAATGTCGCCGTTGCGGAATTAATATTGCCTGTGAGCGAAATAGGTGCATTGGCAGCGCCGGGGACGAAGGTTCCACCACTGAGGGTGCCGGCACTAACAGTGGTGCCACCAGGATTTGACAATGCCACGAAACTTGTAGAATTCAAAGTCACATTGCCAGCATTTGCTGGAATAGCCGCACTCGCGTTAATATCTGAGACTGTAATTCCATTGCCAATTAATGTGACCGACCCAGCGACACCGGTTGCAGCGGAGCTGTTGATTAGTCCGAGGTTAATTGAACCGCTCGAGACTGCGCCTGCTTCAGCAACAGCAAGGACGGCTCCTCCGTTATTACCAGCGGAAGTATTGATGTAGACATTGCCAATGTTGATCGATCCACCCGTAGCGGAGGGGCCGGTCAACGTATATGTTGTGCTATTTGGTCCTACAGTCACGCCTCCGGTCGATGGAGTGAAATTAAAACCGGCCAGAAGGGTGAGATTGCCAGCATTCCCGCTTCCGTTAGAAAGATCGATTGTCAACGCGCCACTAGTGTTAATGATATCGCCGGCGGAGATAATCGCTAGATTGTTACCCTCAAAAGAGAGTGTGCTCACCTGGCTCAAATCGACTGCCCCGGAGCTGTTAGCAATGGTTCCATATGCTAAGGGGAGGTTGATGTTTAGTGTGGAATTCGGATTTCCACCAGCCGGATGCACAACGAAAGCCGAAGGATCGCCGAATAGACTACCGGCGTTGACGGTGACGTAGGTGTAGTCATTCACGAAGTTGTAACTGACTCCAGCGCTAATCGTGACAGCAGCGGAGGAATTTCCATTAGCTGTAATATTGACGGCTCCGCCCGGCGAGCTGCCGTTGCCGACTACAAATGTTTGATTGGCATCCAATAAGATGCTCGGATGAGGTCCAGTCAGATCATCAGTTGCGGTGAAATTGATTGCCTGTGCGGCAGGCGCGATGAATTGACCGCCACCATTCCCCGTTACCCGCAGGTCTTGCCCAGGGGCGCTGACGACTGATATGCCGCCGATTGTTGATTGGATTGTGCCGGAATTGCTCAGCACCATATTGCTGCCTTGTCCAAAATTTCCGCCGGCAGTCAGCCCGTTAAACGAGACCGACGCGCCTTGAACGAATGCCCCCTGGGAAACCGATATGTTGTCACTGCTGAATGTGACTTGATTGCCGGCTGTTATATTGCCGGTAGCACTAATGGAATTGGCGGTAAGGAGGTAGTTGCCACCAGCGGAATTAGGACCAGACAAAATTACGTCGCCAGCACTGTTTATAGAGACACTGTTGGGTGCATTTGCTGCAAGCGTTGTGCTTCCTGTAATTTGAATAGGATTGCCCACCGAACCAATGTCAGTGCCAGCAACAAGTGAGACAGAAGCGGCCGAAATACTAGAGCCAAAGTTGCCCTGCGTAATCGACCCTGCTGCGTTTAAAGCAATGGGGGCGTTGACTTGGACCACGTATGGCAAGCCATTCTGACAGCATACAGAGTGGGTACCTCCCGCAGTTAATCCGCCGACAACGATCGAGCCTGAGCTAACGAATGTGAAAGCGCTGCTATAGCTTAGTCCCGATACATTCACGACACCAGTGTTAGTATCGATGATACTAACGGATCCGCCAACAGCCGACACCACCGAAGCATTGGTAGTCATACTCACTGGCGTATAAAAACCGTAAACAGAAATTCCTAACGACGGGGTAGAGATAAGTGAAGTGTTGTCTACTTGATAGATAGCCCCCTGAGTGCCGATGAGCGCCACTGAGCTTGTGCCAATAATCTGTGCCCCCGAAGCCAACGCAATACCAGCGAAGCCTCTGTCTAGTTGCAAGCTGAAATTGTTTGCGCTATTGATGCCAGTCAGTGTAACTATCGAATTGCCTGAATCTAGAATGCTCAAATCGCCGCTGGTATTTGCGGTGAGCGTTGAAGCCGTGGTGCTGATGGAGATATCGTTGCCCGCGCCACCGTAACCTGTAGCGGCAAGGTTAGCGGTACTGGCAAGCAAAGTGTTTATATCACCTGAGCCAGCATTACTTATGGTTCCGCTGCCCGTGCCCGCAGATGATGAAAGCAGGTTGATTGTCGCCGCAGAGATCTCGTTGCCGTTTGGAATAAGGATCGCACCGTTACCACTGGCGTCTGGAGCCGTTGTTATGCTGAAAGTGGTAGCAGCAGCAGATGTGCCGACGCTGACCGTGCCAAAATTGAGCAGACTGACACCAGCAGTAGTCGAATTGCCGCTAAAGTTCAGAGTACCTTGATTCTGAAGATAGACATTACCGAACGCTTGAGCAGTCAGACTTGCGGCTTGGGTGGAAAGCGGAGTCAGCGCAGTTCCAATATTACCAGTGCTGGAAGTAAGGCTTATTGCACTGGCAGTCAAAGTCCCAGTTCCGGAAATATCGCCAGTGCTTTGAATGTTAATGGAGCTTGGTGAAACAACGAGTCCATTATTCACAAACGAAGCGCCATTGACCGTAATCTGATTGTCGGAACTTACAATGGCACCAGCATTGACCACAGTGCTGGCACCATTGCCTCCGAGGCTGACGCTGCCGCCACTAAAGTAATAGTTAGCACCACCATCCGGGTATCCTACAAAAATCAGCTGCTGGCCATAAGTTGAAGGCGAGATGTTATAGGAACCGCCTGCAGCGGTGTTGAAGATAAAATGGGTAGAGCCGCCATCAGTCGAGATTGTGAGCGGTCCGTTGGAGCCATCCTGAATATTAAAAACAGACGGTCCCGTTGCCACCACAGAAGCCAAACCAAGCATCAGGTTGGGCGTTGTGAAATTGATAGTTGCGCCGCCGTTAAAAGTTTCAGTCGCTTGGTTATAGATATCGATGAATGTTCCGCCAACAAACGAAATTGATTCAGAGGACGGAGCGCTGAAATTGCTGTTGTCATCCAAGAATATACGGTGTGCCTGAACCAAAATTGAGCCATTGGCGATAGTTAGACCATTTCCTACATAGTTGACTCTATCTAGAATGCCGTATCCACCGCCATTCAGAACGTTGATGTTTCCGGCAGCATTAAGTATCCCGTTATTGCCAACAACGATTATCGAATTATTGCCATCCCCGGTGATGTTAATATTGCCACCAGATATGATGCTGCCATTGTTGCCCACTCCATATTCGAAATACCCGCTAAAGGTCAGATTTACGTCTGCCCCAGGCCCGGTTTGGATAGTCCCATTATTTGAGAACCCATTGCCATTGCTTAGATTGAAGTTTATTGAATTGTCCGACTGCAAAGCAAAGGATGAATTAACTTGGGCGGAACCCGTAATAGTCACCGGGCCACCGGTGAGATTGAGTGTGCCAGCGGTCGTACCATCTCCTGCCAAAGCAAATTGAGCAAGACTAGCACCAGCAGGACTTATGTTAATGGATCCGCCTGCTGTCTGTAGATATGCGGTCGCCTGACCAGAGGCATCTGCTCCACCCACGAGAATGGTCAGCCCAGCATCCGGCGAAATCAAAGATATGGCCGTGGCAGCGGTAGCATTTAGCACAGTACCATCGTTAAATTGAATGGTATCGGCGCTAAGCGTAAGAGTAGCTGCACCATCGATCGTTTGATTAGTTGCATTAGCGAAAACGAGACTGCCACCACCGCCCGCTTGAAACGTCACAGCAGGGGCCGACATGTATCCGCTTCCACTTACAGTTAGACCAGAATCGCCACTAACCACGATTGAATTGACAGCCTGAATTGCGCCATTATTCATGAAGCTGGAGCCGGCGAATGTGGCTGTGGCAGCGTTTATGCTTCCGTTGACGGTTATCGGCGCATTAGCACTACCTGGAATGAACGTTCCGCCGCTGAGTACACCAGCGCTAACAATGGTGCCTCCTGGATTTGAAAGGGCCACCGAACTAGTCGAAGCTAAGGTTACGTTTCCATAATTAGCTGGCGAGTTTGCGAAGGCGTTAATATCTGCAACAGTTATACCGTTTCCAATTATTGTGACATTACCAGCAGAGCCAGTTCCACCCGAGCTAGAAATCGACCCGATGTTTACTGCACCGCTGCCGGCCGTGGTGCCGGTGTTCGCAATAAGCAGTACGTTGCCTCCGTTAATGGCGCCTGAAGTATCGATGTTCACATTGCTTAAATTGATTGAGCCACCGGCAGTAACTCCAGCTGTTGGATTAGTCAGTGTGTAGACAGTATTATCAGGACCTACAGTTCCCCCACCGGTTGAAGGACTGAAGTCGAATCCTGCAATTAGCGTAAGGTTTCCACCACTTCTGATTGGACTGGACAAATCGACTGTCAAAGCGTTGCCGCTATTAACTATGTCCGTAGCGGCAAGAATCGCGAGATTACCATGGAAAACGAGTGAATTTACCTGGCTCAAATCAACAGGCCCAGAACTGTTTGCTATTGTTCCATAGCTGACGGGAACGTAAATGTTGAGAGTAGAATTTGGATTTTGCCCGCCTGGATGTACCAAGAAAGCAGAGGGATCACCGTAGAGACTGGCAGCGGTTATCGTGACGTTTGTGTAATCGTTAGCGAAGGTGTAAGTTACTCCATCGCTAATCGTTAAACTGGAGTTATTACCTGTGGTTGTAATGTTGACGGCTCCGCCGGGAGCGTTGCTAGTTCCAAGTACGAATGACTGGTTCGCATCCAGAGTAAGGTTTGGATACTCACCTAGGATATAGGCCGAAATCGAAAGATTGATCGACTGGCCGGACGGAGCAATAAATTGACCGCTACCATTCCCGCTGATATCTAAGTCTTGTCCCGGCGCTCCGGAAACTGTAATGCTCCCCGTCGTCGATTGAATCGTACCGGAGTTGCTCAGCAGCATGGTTCCACCGTTATAGGAATTGCCACCTGTGGTTTGACCAGTAAAAACAACTGTTCCACCACTTACGGTGCTGCCACTAGATATGGTGATTGCCGAACTCTGCACAGAAAGTTGATTTCCGGCAGTAGCTGAAGCGTTAAAAACGACTGCACCACCGTTAATGCTGGTGATGCTGAGCGTATTTGAGGCATTTATGGCAGCGTCAATTTCCACAGCCGTATTTGAGAATCCAGCATTTCCAGTCAAAGTAATATTAGTTGCGGAAAGCGGAGTGCTTACGGTAAGGACGCCGCCGGAAGAAGCAATTATAGATCCGCCAGTACCAACAGCTTGCACACCAAGGCCATTGAATGAGAGGTCGGAACTAGCAATCAGAGTAACGGTTCCACCGTTAACAGTGCCATTGGCCTCAATATCAATGCCGCTTGGTACATTAATACTTGAGCCGCGAAGGTAAATCTGACCGCCGTTCGTGCCGCTTGCATACAACTGTTTGTAATCAATAAATGTAAGTGGCCCAGCTACACGACCAGCGCCGGCATCCAGAGTTATTTGACCAGCATTGCCCGTGAATTCATTGTGTCCGGGACTCGGCCCTGAGACGTTAAGCGACGCGAGCGACGAATTGACGCTGATACCACCAGGTCCCGCGTTCGAAATGGTGATGGAGCCCCCCTGTATTCCAGATGGACCCGAATCTGCAAAGATGCTCGAGAGACCGCCACCGTCAAGAATGGGCGAGCCTGCCGGAGTGTCACCCGAGATCACGACACTGCCACCAGCGCCAGTGCCGGTACCGCTTGCATTGATTACGCCAGCATTCAGCGTGCCACCACTTCCAGCATTCAGCGTGCCAACACCGCCACCATACAGCTGCACGCTGCCACCTGTGCCAGAGTTCGCGCCAGTACTTATGATGTTTCCGACAGAGATGCTACCGGTCGCGTAAATTGTAACCAAGCCTCCGGCAAAGTTGCCTGTCCCCGCAGCGCTTGCATTGATGTTTACGTTTGGTGCCAGAAAGCTTCCCGTGTTGTAATAACTACCAGCATGGAACTGAGCGTTGCCTGCGGCTCCATTAGCGACTGTTGTATTGATATTGCCCGTGACAGCAGTTAGATCGATATTGTTAGTAGCAACAAAATTAAGGGATGTTCCCCCGCTTACGATGTTTCCACCGTTGGCTGTTGAAAGTATGATCGAGTCGCTACTTACCACGTTCCCTTTGAACGAGATGTCACCACTACCTGTGTTGGAGATGGTTATCGTACCGCCACCACCGCCGTTTGCCATCACGTTGCCGATTATTGAAACGCCATTATTTGCCGTGATATTGATGGTACCATCCGGACCGCCGACACCGCTCGTATTGATACCACCAGTAATATTTACTGCCCCGGAGTAGGATATTACGTTGAGGTTGCCAGCCCAGCCACCTGAACCGCTTACTCCATTAGTTTTTAAAGCCCCAGTATTAATGTCATTCGGGGCAATTAGCGTGATATTGCCACCAACGCCGATGGAGCTGGCATCGATAGTTCCAGCCGTGATGCCAGCACCACTTGTTAGAGTAACGTTGCCGCCAGATGTTGTGAAACTTGATACGGTAATGCCCTGATCGGCGCTCAAGCTGAGGTCGGTTCCACCTAGTCCGGAAATGGAATTCGTGAGATTGAGAGACTGATTTGGAACAGCCTGCAAGTTTATGCTAGATTGCACGACATTCTTAATGAATACGGTGCCAGCGAACGGCACAAAGTTCGGAGCATTGATGATGGCTGTATTTGAATTGTCAACTCCGGTAAAGCTGACCGAATTCGAGCCAAAGTCTGCTGTTCCATTTGTAGAGCTAACGGCTCCATAAATTGTAATTGCGGCTCCGTCCGGATCAACTAAATTCTGCCTTGGCGTTGAAGCTTGAATTGAAATATTCGACCCCACAACTGCGTCGTTTGCAAATGGAGAATTTGAGAATCCTGGATTAGTATAGCTACGACCTAATGAGCTTGCAGTCCCATTCACCTCCACGGTCGCCCCCACAATGGTGACGTTTCCAGCGTTACCTGCGAGCCCTCCAGGGATGGCTCCCGGCAAATAGAATGCAGGATTGCCAAAACTATTCGCATTGCCTCCAGCTCCGGACGCTCTGTATCCGCCTGCACCGCCAACGCCGAATACACCGTTATTGAGATCTCCGCCAGCAGCTATGGCTCCAGAAGGACTAGCTCCAGGAATTCCGGCGTAACCGCCAACACCAAAGGATCCACCACCACCACCAGGATCGCTTGTGGAAGTAGCGGCACCGCCGCCGCCACCACCAGCTGCTAATATTGGACCCTGGATGCTTACGTCACCATTGGGAACAGTTATGGTGATGTCGCCTGCGTTGCCACCGGCTCCGCCGACCGGGTTGCCGTTAGCGAACTGCGAAGCATCCGCTCCCGATCCGCCGCCGCCAGATGTGTTTATTTCACCATTTACATTAACGGTAGTGTACTGTGAGACGTAAGTCAGGCTAATATTACCGCCATTAAAACCATTAGCTCCGCCTGGGGCGCTTCCACCAAAGCTTCTCAATGAGCCCGTATTTATTTGGTTGTCGCCAGTTATAGAAATAAATCCGCCGTTTGCTACCTGCGAACTGCTATCCAAGTTTCCGGTGTTTACAGCAGCACCAACGGTTGATGAAAGAGTAATGTTGCCGCCCTGAGTAGTGACGTTGCCAACTGTAATTCCTACACCACCACTGCCACCACTAGCGGAAAGATAGACGTTCCCTCCTGTACCGAAAGCAGAACCACCTGTCTTTATGTCGCCGGTATTAATGTACGACGCATTTATATTGATGTCTGATCCAGATGTCGTCAAGGAACCCGTATTTACATTATTGGCACTGCTCAAAGTAATAGTTCCAGCAGAACCAGTTACAGAGCTGGTATCAAGATTGCCAGTTGTAATATCCGCATTGACCGCAGTTAAGGTTATGCTGCCTCCCTGCGTGGAGACATTGGATGTAGTGATACCGTTATCTGCCGAAATATTTAGGGATGTTCCGACTAAGCCTGAAATCGAGTTTGTAAGATCAAAGATGCCACCAATAGATTGAATATTGACGCTTGAATTTATGACATTTGTGATAAATAAGCTAGTTGGAGACCCACTTGCGGCAAAATTAGTAGCATTGAACGTAGCATTTCGCGAATTGTCGATTCCGGCAAAACTGACCTGAGATGAGCCGAAATCAACCGTGCCACCACTCGAACTAAATGCACCTTGAATTTGTACAGCGAAGCCCTGAATTGAAATATTTGATCCCACTACTGCTTCATTTGCAAACGGCGAACTTGAAAAAGCAGAGTTGTTGCCAGAAGGGTTATAGTACTGATTAACATTTGAATTCACTGACACGGTGTTAAAGGCACTAATGGTTACAGCTCCGTTGTTGCCTGCTGCGCCGCCCGGAATCGGCACACCCTGAAATAAAGACATCCCGCCCGGAGAGGCGACATTTCCACCAGCACCAGACGGCGAAGTTCCGCCGCTACCGCCTAGACCGAACATGCCAAAAGAGAGATCGCCCCCCTGAGTTGCTGCACCAGGAGCAAGACCGTAGGCATTGCCAGCAGGACCAGCGACACCGAACGATCCACCGCCACCACCGGGCTCGACATATGGATTTGCGGCACCACCGCCGCCACCACCTGCGGCAAGAACCGGACCAGTAATAGTCACGGTATTGCCAGCTTGAATCTCGACGTCGCCCGCATTACCTCCAGCGTAACCAGCTGGGTTCCCGTAGCTACTTTGCGAGGCACTGCCACCAGCTCCTCCGCCGCCAGAAGTATTAACTTCGCCCGCTACTGTTATTGACCCCGTATTCGCAGTCAGATCAACGGCTCCGCCATTTAGACCGTTGCCAGAGCTACCTCCATAGCTTCGTAATGCACCAGTGCTAATATCGCCTCCGGCACTAAGCCAGATGGATCCACCTGGCGCCACACGAGAACTGCTGTCAATATTTCCAGACGTGATGGAACCCGAGTTCATGATCTCAAAGTTGACCGATCCACCATTAGTTATTACGTTTCCTGTTGTAATGTCCCCGCTTGAATTCAGATAAATCAGACCGCCAGTTGAACTTGTATCAAGGTTGCCCGTCATGATAGAGCGCGAAGTGGATGCAAGACTGATACCGTTGGAGATTACAGGCTGCCCAGTCCCACCAGTAATCGTAATATCACCGGTGGTGATGGAGAATCCTTGCAAAATAACAGAGTTTCCAGCCGTGAGATTGCCGCTATAAACATCATCGGCACTGACATAGTATGTGCCGCCTGCGTAGTTAGTGGAGACGAGACTAATTGAACCTGTGTTCTGAACATAAACATTGCCGATCGCGCTTGCAGTCAAGTTGTTAACTTGAGTGAACAATGGAGACGACGCCATCCCTGCATCGCCAGCAGTGGCATTCACTATAAGATTGTTCGCCGTGATTTGGCCGACACCACTTACGCTTCCGCCTTGCAGGGTTACTGTGCCTTGCCCCGCGCTAATTGTCGGAGCAATAATGTTTGCAGCCGTTGAGTTGAGTGAACTTGTAATTGGCAGAGCAGATACTGTTCCATTCGTAATCGTGGTCGTATACCCTGTGGGATCTGCCGATAGCAGCGTTACATTTCCGTAGTGCTCCGAATGGTGCCACCATTGCCGTTGAATCCGTTAGCGGCAATAGCAAGCACATTTCCGCTATCAGTTCTAAAAGTGCCACTACCCGTGCTAATAGTGCCGGTGGCCACAAGGGTAACATTGCCCGCACCTGTGGCAGTCAAGTTGAGCTGGTTGCCGGCAGCGTTGATATTCATTCCCGGATTGCTTGTGCCCGTGAACGTTATCTTAGTAGTGGTATCACCTGAGCCACTGGTATCAGAAACATTTGCTCCAGCGGCGATATCGAAATTCAAGCCCGCGCTCAAAAAGATGGAATTGTCATCAGCAGTTGTCTGGATTGTGGTGTCAGAGGTCGTGTTGATGTTACCTGAAGCCACGATTGCAATATCGCCGCCTACACTGGTCAAACTCGAAAGAGTAATATCTCCAGCATTATTGTAATAAGTAGGATCGCCGGACAAGATCTGCTGTCCTAGAACCAAGTTGCCGAAAAGAACAGAATCATGCGCTACTGAGCCTTTGTTGCTCAGCGGCCCAGTAACGCTGTCCACGGCTACAACCATGTCCTTACCGAACACGTTAACGCCACCATTTGCAATAAGTGCTCCGCCAGTGATACTAACGTCGGCTTTCTCCAGGTCTGCGCCATCGGCGCGAAAGTTGATCACGCCCAAGAGAGGATTGCCACCACCCGTTGCTTGCAACACGCCGCCAGCATTGTTGACGGTTAAGTTTGTCGTTGGGCTCAAAGTATTGACATTGAGTACGCTGCTAGCTTGTATCAAGCCAGAATTGGCAACATTTCCTGAGCCAGTAAGCAGATTAATATTCTGCGCAGAGATCAAAGCCTGATTGTTGCTCACGCTCTGATTGACTATGTTTCCACCGGCGCTAACGGTTAAGGTTCCTGGCGTCTTTAAAGTACCCTGATTAAGGAAATTACCTACAGAATTCAGAGTCATGCCGGAAGAAGCAAAAAGATGCTGTCCCGACAGGTTGGCGGGTAAGCTTCCAGATAGCAAAGCGCCTGATTCAATTGTCAAATTGCCAAAATTGAGATCAGAACTAGTATGGGGCGCGGTCTGAACGCTGTAGATGGAACCAAATATTTCCGTATTGCCAGTGACGTTAAGCGGAGAATGCGCGCTGTAACCTATTGCATCTAAGGTTACATTGGCTGGCACCACAAGAGAGGAAAGGTTTTGGGTGTAGCTTGAGTTGAGTCGAATAGATCCGCCTAGCGCCGTTCCTTGGGCGCCAAGCAGAAGGGTCTGAGCACCGTGCAAGGTCTCATTCACTGCAGCAAACTCTGCCGGGGTTACAAGTTGCCCCGGACTAATCGACATGGCAGTGCCACCAGTTACGGCACCGCGAACGAGCGTGCCACCAACAAGAATGCTCAACGGCGACGTATTGCGCGCAGATAGTGAATCAAGGACAGAAGAGAGATCGAGATTAGTCGCAGATTGCGTGCTCTTGCTTGGCGAATTCCCGGTGCCCACAAGGGGCTGATGCAAGCTAACGTTGTTGGTGGCACTATGGTGCACACTGCTAGCATTGAGGGAGACAGGTACAGTGGCCGCAGCCGCTATCACAGGGGAAATGAATTGAAACAAGATCGGCAAGGACAGCGCAATTGGCTGTCCATAAGACCGGAGCGCATTAGCCACTTGCTTAGCAACACCCACACGTATCTTTGATTTCCGAAGATTCATTTTCATTCAAATAACCCCAATAAAAAGCAAGCGAAAGATTGAGAGGCAAACATAAATGTCGCCCCTCATTTCATTTTCTGAATCCATGGTCACTTACAAGCTGCAAAAAGTCAACATCAGTACGCTGAAACGCCACGCCTTGAAAGCCTCTCATCAAGCCAATTTCAGCGAACGAGTGAACGCACAGCAATAGTGTCTCACACCGTTTTCACAAAGATTAGAATTCCAGTACCAATAAAGATACCCCACAAGAAGTAAGCGCTTAATTGGCAATTGGCAATGGCGATATGATCTTCCGACTCTTTTTTGTGGACTTCAAACAAAAATATCAATAACAACTCGCGGCCATTCTGAGAAGCGAATAAGCGAAATATTCATTGCCAGAAACTAGCACTAGCTTAGCAAAGCAGCAAAGCAAAGAATAGAAGTTACCACTTGATTAGCAATCAGGGTACTCTATCGAAAGAGATTCATACCGATTTCACAAACATTAAATCGCGGCGACAAACAGGAAACTAAATCCCGCGCAAGATTTGCGGTCGTTTTTCCAGTTCAAGAAAAGTAGTGCAAGAGGCAAATAGAACATTTGCTTTGGTTGCTCTGCCTGGAGGAATTAGTTATCCTGTCCGTATAACTAGAAAGCTCTGATCAATGGACCAAACGCATAATACAGATCCCGATGAACCATCTCTAGCACGCCTCAGGCAAAGTATTAGGTTTGCTTTCATTGTAGTGTCAGTTTCACTATTATTTGTTGATACAGTTTCAAACGGCATAAATGCGTTCTTAGTAATCAAGCAAACAAACATAACTGAATTCTATTACTGGTGCTTGAGGCAAATTCCGGTGTTCATTTTGCTAACAGTTCTTGCAATTTCCTCGGGCTCTTTCGTTGCAGACCGAGCGACCAGAAATATTGCCAGACGCCTGAAGATGCTGCGTGACTTTACCCAAGATGCAGGTCATGAGCTAGCTACCCCCATTGCAATAATAGGAACACACCTGCAAGTAATGGAACGAGAATTTTCTGCCCGTGGCAAAACAATAAGTCACATGCAAATTGTAACAGATGCACTCAATCGACTGTCAGATCTTGTAAGCGATCTCAGAGTGCTGGCAAAACTGCAATTTCCCGTAGCGCAAAGTAATTTATCAATTATTGGGATTGCCGAACTAATGCAAGAATCTATTGATTCGCTGCAATATCAAATTACGGCAAAGGAAATTACCGTCGAATTCAAGAAAGAAGGTAATTGTTTTCTGGTAGGCGATAAAGAAGGATGGACGCGAGTCCTGACAAATCTTCTCGGAAATGCTTTGCGATTTTGCGATCATGGCAAACAAGTGAAGATTTCGGTGATTGATGAGCAGAGCAATATCAAAATATCCGTAAGCGATAACGGCAGGGGCATCGGGTCTGAAGATCTCTTGCATATTTTTGATAGATTCTTTAGAGTAAACAAATCAGCGGCTGACGGCGGCAGCGGACTGGGGCTCGCAATCGTAAAAGCGATTGTCGAATCGCATGGCGGCACAGTCAGCGTAGAAAGCGTGGTCGGGGAACATACGACGTTTGTGATTAGCACCCCGCGAAACCCACCAGTTCATCCGCTTGCCTTGTACCTGGAAGAGGTTTCAACCGATGGCTAGAATACTAATCGTTGACGACGAAGTAAACCTTGCTTCGTCAATAAAAGATTGGCTCTCGATTGATGGACACAGCGTTGACGCTGCACATGATGGCACTTCAGCCTTGGAGATCCTTTCCAAGGTCAGTTATGATGTTCTCGTGCTTGACTTGATGCTTCCCGACATTGGTGGAATTGAACTTTGCCGCCGCTATCGCAAGAGTGGTGGTTTAGCACGCGTTCTAATTCTAACGGCTCGCGACCTCGATATCGACAAAGAAGAAGGATTCGATTCGGGCGCAGACGACTATGTTACGAAGCCGTTCAATCTTAAGGAAGTATCAGCGAGAATACGCGCATTGATGCGCCGCTCAATAAATATTGCCAACGACCACATAACGGTTGGAGACCTCGTCGTTGACAGGCGAACCCATCAAGTCAGCAAAGCGGGCGAAGAAATACGGCTGCTACCTCAAGAATTCGCATTGCTGGAATTTTTGATGTTTGAACCAAATAAGGTTTTCAGTGCTGACGTTTTAAGCAAACGTGTGTGGAGAGGTCAGTCTTCGCTAGAGACTGTGCGAACTCACATCAAAACATTGCGCAAAAAAATCGAGCGAAAGAACTCACCCCCGAAAATAGAAACTCTGCATGGGCTTGGTTACTGTCTACGCTATTGAACCGCCAGGCGTGTCCTTTCTCGCCGCAATAAGATGCCAGAACGTAGTGGAAATTTATTTTGAAGGAACCAGAACTTCAAGACAGTGAAGCACTTTTTGATGAAGCGAAACTTCAGAGCTAAGTCATATACAAAAAAGTCACATCCTATAAACATGGCTGTTACTGCGTCTGCGTAGACTTCTACTCATGGGATGCTAGCTCGCGATAAAGCAACAGTGTTATGAAGATCAAGCGCGAAGATGCTTGTGGAGCTGGTTTCTGCGGTGCCAGTTAATAGCATAGTGCAATTTTTTTACCCAAGTTGCGCGAAAAGCCCTGTTCTTTAGAGCGGGGATGAATAGCGCCGCGGGCGGTGCCCGCGAATGTTCGAAAAAAGTGCTTGCATTTCAAAACAGCTTGTGGTTACATA
>Ga0182030_10012372_pt1 | contig 17094 bp, 14 predicted proteins | sample 812S3MmetaG_FD_121299 | JGI IMG/M metagenome (GOLD analysis project Ga0182030, IMG submission 121299) | Permafrost microbial communities from Stordalen Mire, Sweden - 812S3M metaG (Illumina Assembly) | ecosystem: Environmental > Terrestrial > Soil > Wetlands > Permafrost | place: Sweden...
AGATGTCTTCGAAGAAAAGGCCATAGGGCTTGCCTTGCTTCTTCGCTTCGTCTATAAGTTGCTTGCGCAGTTCGGCTTCCGGCTCGGTCTTAGTGGAAGTGACAATCAGGTTGCCTTGACGGCCGGTCGGCACGCGTCCTGTTTGCGCGCGGCCGTGGCCATTCGATTCGGCAAAATTCGCAATGGGCAGGCGCGACATGAGAAAAGTCTTCAGCACGCCATCGTCGATCAGGTCGACGCGCTTTGCCTTCTGACCCTCGTCGTCGTACTCGTAGCTGCCGCTCAGCCAGGTTTTCCCAAAAGTGGTGCGCGTCGGGTCGTCGGCCACGGAAAGAAACTTGGGAAGCACTTCCTCCCCCACTTCCTTGGTAAACGTCTGTCCTTCTTCGTCGCCGCGCTGTCGCTGGCCTTCAAGCCTGTGGCCCAGCACCTCATGGAAGAAAACCGCGGCTGCGCGCCCGCTGAGAATCACCGGCCCATCGAACGGCTCGGTCACCGGGGCCTTGCGCAACGATTCGAGACTCTTGCCCAGTTCGCGGATCGCCGCTTCAAGCTCCTGCTGTGCAGGCAAACCCTCGACCGTCTCAGCTTCAAACGTCTGTGCGCGGAACAGGTCCATTCCATCGTCGGCGCGGGTTACGGCAAACACCACGAGGCGCGCCGCCAGGTGAGGCGTCACCAACTGCGAACCCTCCGACGAAGCAAAGTAATCGGTCTCGTTTTGCACGGTCAGCATGACTGCGTTCTGGTAGACATCTGGGTAGTCGCGGAAAATCTTCGAAAGCTCTGTCACGCGGTTCGCCCAGGCTGCGCGGTCGACTACCACCTGCGGCGCCGGCTTCCCAATGAAAGTCTGCGGCGATTCCTGGCTGAAGTCCGGCGAAGAGTCTTCTTCCTTGGCACGAACCTGCGCCTCGGTCTTGACGCGAAGATAGTTGTCCAGCGCCGTGCCATAGCCCGTGTTGGTGGCCAGCCAGAGGGTGCGCTGCAGTGCCTCGCGGTCGTCTGTCAATGGCAGTTCCATGCTATTGACGGCCGAGCCCCGATGCGTCCCATGCGTGTTGTCCAGCTTCGCATCGCCCAGCCGCACCTGCACGTCCGCCATGCGAACATGGTTGGTCGAGTTGTCTACCACCGCCCCGTATTGCGCGCGAATCCCCACATAGCTTGCATCGCTGACGGAGTAGCTCAGGAAGTAAGGCGGCAATTGCTTGTCGGAATCAGGCTTGCCAGGAACCTGCTTTCCCAGGGAGGCAAGAGCCCTGTGCAGTTCGGTGGTCATTGCATCCAGAAGCACCGGCGTTGCCTGTTTCTGGGCGCTCGCCGTTGCGGGCAATGCAAGGGCAGCGGCGGTGAAAGCAAAGCCTGCGCACAAGCAGGCCGCTCTGACGGAACCGGGTAGGAACCGCCCTGCCGCGGCAAAGGGATGATTTGGCATAGACTGGGAAATCTCTGGGTTAAGCATCTGTTACTTCGATTCTCTCAGAGTCAGCCGCCCTCCCGAGGAAATCAAATGACTTTCGCATGCCGCCGATTAATCTCGCTCTGCTTCACACTACTATTTGCCTGCATGGCGCCCAGCCTTTGTCTGGCTCAGCAAACACCCGCACATCCAGCCGCTGTCCAGGCCGCTCCGGCCACGACACAGCCGCCTGCACAGGCCTATACCCTGCCACCCGACAAGCTGGCCAAGGCTATAGCCCTCAACCGTATCCGCGACATCATGGACATAGTTTCCGGGCTCTGGGGCATCGGTGTGCTTTGGCTCCTGCTAGCAATGCGCACTGCCGCTCGGCTCGAGGCCTGGGCACACCGCATTTCCGCGCGCCGATGGCTGCAGGGACTCATTTTCTTCGTTGTGCTCCTCGTCTCGATAACACTGGCGAATCTGCCCTTAGACGTGTACGGCCACCACGTCAGCCGCTCTTACGGCATCAGCATTCAGGGTTGGGGAGGCTGGCTTGGCGATCAGGGCAAGTCTCTCGGAATAACCGTCCTGCTTCTCACGCCGGTCCTGCTGCTCTTTAACTGGATCGTTCGCCGCTGGCCACGCCGCTACTGGTTTGGAATCTGGCTTGTGACGCTGCCGCTGCTGGTCCTCTCGCTTTTCATTGCCCCCCTGTTCGAACCAATTTTCAATAAATACGAACCCCTCACCCAGAATCACGCCGCGCTGGTTGACAAGCTGGAGACGGTAGTCGCCCGCACCGGCACCAACATCCCTCCCGACCGCATGTTCCTGATGAAGGCCAGCTTGAAGACCAACGGCCTCAACGCTTATGTAAACGGCATGGGAGCCACCAAGCGCATTGTTGTTTGGGACACTACCGCCGGACGGATCCCCGACGACGAAGTGATGTTCGTCTTCGGCCACGAGAGCGGCCACTACGTCCTCAACCACATCCCGAAACAGCTTGCGGGTGTGGCCTTTGCCCTTTTCTTTATTGATTGGTTTTGCGCCGCGCTTTCCGCGTGGCTTGCGCGCCGCTTTGGGACTAAATGGCTCCTGCAGAGCAACGACACATCTATCGCGCCGCTCTCAACCCGCACCGGCTTCGTTGTTCTCATCTTCGCCATCACCGTGGCCACATTCGTGCTTGAGCCGATCGGCAACACCTTCAGCCGCTATTTCGAACACCAGGCCGACGTGTACGGCCAGGAGGCCATCCATGGGCTCGTCCCCGACCCACAGAAAACAGCGGTTGCCGGGTTCCAGGCCCTGGGCGAGGCATGGCTTGAAGACCCCAATCCGAGCCCGCTGATCGAGTTCTGGGAGTACAACCATCCATCGGTGAAGACCCGCGCCAACTTCGCTGCGCAGTACGATCCGTGGGCGAATGGAGGGCATGGGGAGTTCTTCGATAAGTAGGGAAAAGCAGGGAATGGGGAGCAGAGTGCGGCGCTGAGGCCCGAGGAGAGGAGCGCGCAGAGTCAGTGAGAGACCCGTGATGCTGCGAATCAGGATCATTCTCTGGTCACCTTTCGATGGCAGGCGCCTTGGTGGTGCGCTTCATCGGGCTCACGCCCGCCAGTATCCGTTATTTTGGGTTCATCGATTCGCAGCGGGGCCGTCTGCAACTGATCTGCGCAATCAGTCCGTGGTTGCTGTTCAGTTTCTATTGGGAAGCTGAGGCGAAGATCGCGGCTGCGGCAGCGCGGTAAAGAACTTCTGGAAAGGTTAGTCGAATTAGGTGGATATTTCCTCAATTACTTATAACTTGGCTCATTTGTATCTATAATTGCTCACTTATCGTCTCTAACTATAGTCGTTTGTTGTCATCGCCTGAATAACCTCCTGCACCTTCACGACGATAACATGTGCGTTGCATTCCAAAGTCACGAATAAGTCTCTCGCTTGGGGCTTATGCCGCATGTTATGTTTCAATGAGATACGCCTTATAACTAGGTTGCGCGCCTCGCAAGGGCAACTCGCGTTCCAGCCTGGGGCATCCAATGTTACTTGACGAGTTCGAAGCAGGTTCGTGGAGGAGCTAAGATCAAAACGGCTCACCATGGCAAGCGGCTTTAACTCCCTTACTCACGAGAAATGAGGACATAGGTATGATTAGAAACCGAACACGGGACAGGATCGTGATTCTTTCAGCGACGGCCCTGCTTACCGGGGTGACTGCGCTTTGCCAGATGTCGTCCGGAGGCGGGGCGGGACAGCAGTCCATGCCAAGCCAACAATCACAGCCGGGACAACAGCCAAATCCAACCACAGGCATGGGCGGAATGGGCATGAGCAACAGAGCGTCTCCCACCGATCAGTCGTTCGTGCAATCGGTCATGGAGAGCGACGCAATTGAAGTGCAACTGGGACAGTTGGCGCAGGCGAAATCGCAGAGCGACGATGTGAAGCAATTCGGGCAGAAGATGGTGGAGAATCGCACGCGCCTGAACGACCAATTGAAGCCGATCGCCGAAAAGCTCGACGTCCGCGAGCCGAAGGAACCATCCAAGAAGGACAGGCAACTTATCGCAAAGCTGGAAGGACTTTCAGGGCCGCAGTTCGATGAAGAATATATCAAGGCGGTCGTGAAGGATCAGCGGCAGGATGTGAAGGACTTCAAGTCCGCGTCCGAGTCGGCTCAGGACCCGAACCTGCTGCAGGCAGCCAAACAGGATACGGACGTGCTCGCAAAGCATTTGCAGGTGATCGAGCAGATTGCGCAGACGCATAACGTGGCGGTTGACGAGAAGAAATAACAACGCGAGCTGGGAACGAAAAAGCTGGCCCACTTTGGCTGCAAGTTTGTGTATGCAGTTGGGGCGGGCCGGGACCTTTAGTGACACGGCTCCGAACAGGCTGCGGAGATGGCCATGTTCGTGATGGTGTCCCACTCCTCCTGGTTGATTGCGGGTTGCGGGTACACGTCGATGTAGACCTTGTGGACCAGGACCATGTCCTTGGCGGGCAGAATGGTGATGTACTGACCGGCCGTTCCGCGGACTTCATCCGCGCCCTGAAACGGTGTGATGTAGACGTTGCCGGGAAAGGCGCCGGCATCCCAGGCCCACCACATCAGGCCGAATCCCCAGCGCTCGGGGGCACCAAGCGAGCGGAAGTACGACGGGTTCATCTCTTCGAATGGAGTGGTGGGGTCAAGCGACCGGGCAGCCCAGGAGTTGGGCACGAGCTGCCTTCCCGCCCAGTTGCCGCCGCGCAGCATGAGCAGACCAATCCGGGCCATATCGCGCGTGGAAAGATACATGGCGTATTCAGGATGCACCTGGCCTTCATGAGGAATCTTGACCTGCTTTTTACGATCGAAATCCTGCATCTGCATGGGCCGAGCAAGATCGGTATCGAGCGCGTCGTAGATGTTTTTGCCAGTGAGTTTCTCAAATGCGGTGCCGGCGGCGTTGAAGTCCCAGTCGTTGTAGTGGAAGTACATGCTGGGTAACTCAGAACCGCGCCGCGGCTGCGAGGCCATGATGAGATCTTTCCCGGGAGAAACGTCGTTAGGCAGCAGGTAGATGCCGGAACGGCCGGCCAGAAGCTGCTCCAGCGTCGCATTTTTCTCGATCGGCAAGAAGGGTTTGCCGGCCTCCTCCAGGCCAAGCTGCTCAACTGTCTTGTTGAGATCGATGGTGTTGTTGTCTACGTATTTCCCGTAGAGAATGGACAGGATGCTCTTACGCACCGAAGCAATTTTTGCTGACCAACGCTGTGTCTCCGTACCTGAAGATCATGTGCCCGTGTACGACAATGACCATCGATGTGGTGGGCCCGGCGGCAAGCCATGCGCGGAGTGCTTCGAGCTTTTTGGACGATTACCCTTCCGACTCCGGCGATACAAGCTGCCAGTCTTTGCCGGGGAAATCTGGCGCAGATTGCGCGCGAACTAATTGACTCGCAAAGGGAGATACCAGGACCACCGCAAGGGTCATACCAGCCGCAACCAGACTAGTTGGGTTCTCCTTCGACGCTTTTTTCAGAGTCACGATGGCTGGTCTCCTTGAAAAAATGAAGATTTAGCGCGGGGAGTTTGCAGTTTAATTCGCTGGAACGCGGACAATCAACTCATGCCCTTCAGAGCCGCGCAAATTCCTCCGTTCAACCAGTCGGGAATGTGCCCGGTCCGTACCACCGCAACATAGCCCCCACCCCCCAAGGCGCTTTCGTTGAAAGCAAAGAACTTACGTGGGTTCATAATTAAAGCCCCAACAAAACAAATAACTTACGTGCAGGGGTCCGTCGGGAATCGCCTCATTTGCACCAGAAACACAGCAGTTATTGAGCAGCTTTTTTCGTGCCGCCTTTCAGTAACCCAAGGCGGACAAGACTCTCACCGGTCGCAAGGATGGATTCCTCGTTGGAACGCGGCGTCCAACCCAAGACTCGCTTTGCCTTTTCGTTGGTTGCGTTCTTCGTCTTGCCCAACTCGGGCAAAACCAGCTTGACCCTCGAATCGAACAGCGACAGAACGCGCAGCAGCCAGTCTGGCAATTCCCTGGTTGGGACTCGCCTGGCCGCATCGCCCAGGTGTTGCTTGAGCACTTTGGCAATATCGAGAACGGAGATGAAGTCACCGGCGACGGCGAGGAAGCGCTCGCCCCTGGCAGCGGGATGCGTCATGGCGCGGAGGTGCAGATCGGCTACGTCGCGCACATCGACGACGCCGAATTGGATGCGCGGACAACCGGGCATGGAGCCATCCAGAAGCTTCTCGACAAGAATGATAGAAGTGGAATAGTCGGGGCCAAGCGCAGGGCCGAATACACCGACGGGGTTCACTACGGACAGCTCAAGGCTACCGCCTTCGCGTGCAATAAACTCCCAGGCAGCTCGCTCGGCGAGTGTCTTCGATTTCGCGTATGCGGAAACGCCGCCGCCATCGGGGTCAGTCCAATCGGTCTCGTTGAATGGCGCGGCCTGCTGCTTGTGTCCGTATCCGATAGCCGCGAACGAGGAGGTAAGCACGACTCGCTTGACGCCGGCATCGCGCGAGGCGCGCAGCACACGGAGCGCTCCCTCGCGCGCCGGCACGATCAGCTCATCCTCGTGCTTGGGCGCGTTTGCGGGGAACGGCGACGCCACGTGCAGAACGTAATCGCAGCCGGCGGCGGCTTCGCACCAGCCCGCGTCTTTCTCAAGGTCGGCGGCGAAGAAGGACAAACGATCGCCAGGCTCGGCGCCGCCCTCTTTCAGCATGGAGCGCACATCGCCCTCACGCTTCAGGTTGCGGACCGTCGTGCGAACAGGGTGGCCGGCGGCCAGAAGCTGCAGAATGCAATGCGTGGCTATGAAGCCGGATCCGCCGGTAACCAGAACTGTGCTCATTTTCGTCTCCTCGTACTCTATTGGAGACGAGTGGAGAGCACTCAAGGTCTCGATATCGAAACTTGGGAAAGGAGAGCCCTCATCTCATTGAACAAGCCTACTTGCCCAGGCCCAGCGCCTCCACAACCTTCCGATCCACCTTTGCAGGCTGGCCATCCTGCTTCCACACAACTCCGAATCCGCCTCGATAATCCCACATGGCCCAGCCGATTCCGTCGGTCTCAAGCGCAGTGCGCACATCGCGTATCCAATTCATGCGCGACTGCTCGTCCGAGTGCTCGCGGTAGACACCAAACTCGTTGCAGATGAGCGGCACGCCGTTGGTGCGGCCCCACACCGCCGCCGCATCGATCTGCAACTGGATTCGGTGACCGTCCCAGTGGTCCAGCCAATAGTGCTCCAGGGCATACCGGTTGGCTGCATCGGGAACCTCCTTCAGCAGTTCCTGCATGGAGTTTTCGGTGTCTGGGTAGGGAATTCCATGCGTGTAACTCCACCACGCCGCGCCCCAGCCTGCGCCCTGGTGTGTAAACTCGTGCGGCTCGTAGAAATGGAAGGTGTACACGACGTTGCCGTCGACGAGAGGTTGCTGGGTGAGCAGGTCGGCGATGCCGGAGTAGTTAGGTCCCGTGGCAACGATCGTGTTGCGCGGCGCAGCCTCGCGAATGGCCGCGCCCACCCGCGCCTGGATGCCAGCCCAACGGTACGGATCGCTCACCTCCGGCTCGTTCATGATTTCGAAGAACACGCGCTCGGAGTCGCGCGTAACATAGTGCGCGGCAAGACGGCGCCACAGCATGGTCAGACGCTCCACGCCATCGCTGGATGTACGGATCTTTTCCTTGTAGCTGCTTTCGGGGTGCAAGTCGATCGTTACGGCCAGGCCATCGGCGAGCATGGTGTCGACGGCCTTATCGAGGCGGCCCATGAACTCGGAGTTCAGGCCGTCTGCCCCACGCGGACCTCCTTCGAGAGGCGTGGCATCAATGCTCAGGCGGACGTTGTCGAAGCCCAACTTCGCCATGAGTCCAATGTCAGCGGCGTCGGTGTAGCGATTGGTGCGCGCAGCCGAGTAGTCATTTGCACTTTGCGCAAACCACTCCGATGCGTTGATGCCTCGTTTCAAATGCTGGGCCCGTGCGATGGCCGTTCGCACTCCCGCGGCACGATCCAGTACGGCCTGCGCCTGACCAACGGCTGAAAGAGTAAAAACTATCGAAACTGCGAGAAAGCATTCACGTCTGAGCACGAAACACCCTCCTTTGATTCTCGGAAAATCCCGTGCCAACCATACCACGCTGCGGACCGGACTACGCTGCTTGCTCATCGCACCTTGCCCAATCCCGCATCGAATGGCGACAATACTCTTGGAAGCAGGCTCATTTTATGCAGACATTCGCGTTCGCCCAAGCATTCATGAAATCCGTACCAGCCTGCGTTCTGGCGCTTTCAAGCTTGCGGGTCAATGCGCAGAATCCGCCTGCAATCCCAGTTCCGCCTGCTGCACCGCTGCAGCGGGCCACGGTTGGCACACTCAATGACTCGCTGCTGGCAAAGGCAACGGGCCTTTACGACTCGACTGCTAAAGCGGGCCTTCAAGGCTTCGATTGCCAGGTTCATCCGGATTGGAACACGATCATGACCAGCAGCAGAAAAGGCGCTCCCGCTGCCGGCGACGATGCCAAGCTCGCCCTGCTTGGCACTGTGAAGATCGCCCTGCACGCCCGGCTGAAAGGCGGCTCAAACCTCGATTGGAAGGTCCCGGCCAGGCCGGAAGAGCCCGTCGACAAGACCTCGATGGCGATGCTCGGCCAGGCGCATCGGGGGATAGAGAACACGCTGCTGGGTGTGCTAAAGCTCTGGATTCCGCTTGCGGATGGCTCGGTTGCGGAGTCGCTGGGCGAAGAGGATGTGGAGATTGCTCAAACCGAAAATGGGTATACGCTGCGCTCGAAGGACAAATCGCTGACTGAGGAGTTCGATCGAAATCTCTTGCTCGTGCATTCCATTGTGGTCGACTCCGGATCTACGGTAAACATTGCGCCCACCTTCCAACAGACGAGCCAAGGGCTGCGCCTCTCGAGCTTCGTGGCTCACATTCATCCGGCAAGCGCGCCGCCGGAGAGCGTTCAAGAGATGCGCATAGGCCTCGAATACCAGACCGTCGCCGGCGCTGAAATCCCCGCCAGACTGACCATCGAAATTCCTAACGTGGTGCGGATGAACTTCAATCTCGATGGGTGCGGCGTCAACCCAAAATAACTGCGCTGGAAACAAGAGCGGCTCCCGTCAACGGGGAGCCGCTCGTTTCTGGAACTCCAAATTCACTTACTGCACGGATGAAGTGCCTGAATCTCCGTCCAGCTTGGCCACTTGCTCGAAGGTGGCGCGCAGATACTTGTGCGGATTTACCGGGACATTGTGGACGCGCACTTCGTAGTGGAGGTGCGGACCGGTGGCGCGACCTGACTGGCCTACGTATCCAATCACCTGGCCGCGCGTAACATGCTGGCCTGGAAGCACGGCAACCGACGAAAGATGACCATACACGGTCAGCACGTCGTGGCCATGATTGAGAACCACTTGACGCCCGTATCCGGCGCCCATCGATTCCCCGGTCGCTTCCCCGTCCGCGGCAGCGCGGACCGGTGTGCCGTAGGGAGCTTCGATATCGAGACCGGAGTGGAATTTTCCTTCGCCGTTGAATGGATCTTCGCGCTCACCAAAGCTGGAACCGACTTTACCTTCGACAGGCCAGATGGAAGGCGCGTCCGCCAGTTGCGTCCAATCGCCCTCAAAGCCTGGGGTCAGACCGCCCTCAAGCGCGCGCGATACCTGGCCGCTGAGGGCCTGCGCACGGAGCGTATAGAACTGGTCGATGGAGAGCTTCACTTCCTGCTGATTGACATCGTCGGTAAGCGCCAGGGTGGAAGGCGTTGGCGCTGCCGCCGCGCTGGCCGCAGCTGCCGTCTTTGTCGCGCCGATCTTGTTCTGTTTCAACCCGTACAGGGATGCAACTTCATTGGCCAGCGCGCCCAGCGATGCCACCTGCACATCGCGGTCATGGGCAATCTGGGCCATCTGCTTGTAGTCTTTGCGGAGATTCTCGCGATCCTGCCGAACCTGGTTGAAACTCTCTGTTTTCAGCAGCATCCGGGTGTAGGAACCGGCAAGTCCCACGATGGTGAACGCACCAATCAGCGCCGCGGCTACAAAGCCGTAGGCATAGTGAAGTGGAAGGGGGATCTTGCGGATCCGGCCGTCTTCATCGCGAGCTACAAAAAGAATGTAATAGCGCTTGCGTAGCATCTTCGCCCTTCATCACTGCAACCGTCAGGGCCGCAATTCGCCGTGTACTTAAGAAAGCGCATGGCACGGAGCTTCTCAGCCCCGGTAAAGATTACGCCCCGTAGGGCATCGATTCGTAACGTTCGTCAAGGTTACCAACACGCACCGGGGCGGGTCAACGGAATTGCGGTGGAAAATCCTTCTAATATTCCCGTTTTGAACCCAATTTGGTGCAATTGTGGCCAGACATTAGTGCTATCGGCAAAAATCCCTTCGGAGTTCAGCCCTTTGTTGCACTTCTCCGGCCCTGAATCTCTGTTTCCCGGCCGCCTGTTTGACCTATCCTCAAAGAATGCTTCGACCCTCCGCCGATGCCGCCAGCGAGCCCAAGCGCGGCGAACTCGCTCTCATCCGCCAAATCCGTAGCCGGGCCGGCCAATCCGGTTCCAGCGCCCTCAGGCTCGGCGTGGGCGACGACTGCGCGCTGCTCCGTCCCAGATCGGGCCAGGAACTGGCGGTGACCACCGATCTCACGGTCTGTGGCAGACACTTTCGGCTTGACTGGCATACGCCTGAGTCGGTTGGCCACCGCGCCCTGGCTCGGGGATTGAGCGATCTGGCCGCGATGGGAGCGGCACCCGTGGCTGCTTTTCTTTCCCTGGGCTTGCCGCGGGAGCTGGCAACGCCGAAGGGCCGGCGGACTGGAGCCAATTCCTGGGTCACACGCTTCTTCGATGGCCTGATGGCGCTGGCAGATGCCTGCAAGACTCCGCTGGCAGGGGGCGATCTTTCCGAAACGACTGTCCCGCTGGCCGGTATCGTCCTGATTGGCTCGGTGCCGCGCGGAACTGCAATGCTGCGGTCGACGGCGCGGCCCGGAGACCTGCTTTATGTCACCGGGACATTGGGCGGAGGAGCGGCTTCGCTGCCGCATCTGGATCGGCTGGCGAAAAAACAGAACGGAAAGTCGCCTGGTTTGAATGGGTTGAGTCCGGCACAAATTCCCAAGGATCTTAAGGCGCTTCTGGCGCGGCATCTTTATCCCCAGCCGCGCCTCGCGCAGGGTCTGCGGCTGCGCAGCCAGGGCTTGGCCTCGGCCGCCATGGACATGAGCGACGGACTCTCCTCCGATTTGGCCCACATTTGCGAGGAGTCTCGCGTGGCCGCCGAAATCGACCCGACCCTGCTGCCCGTTCATCCGGGGGCAAGTCTGGAGTATGCGCTGCATGGCGGGGACGACTATGAACTGCTGTTTACGGCCAAGCCTGGTGTCAGAATGCCAAAAAAAATCGCCGGCGTCCCGATCACCCGCATTGGACGGATTCTGCGGGCGCGTGCGGGTCGTCCCACAGTCGCGCTGCTCACACTGAATGGACCGCAGCCGCTGAAAGCGGAAGGCTGGGAGCATTTCTCGTGAATTGCTTGCGGGTAGAGAGCTGTTCTCGGACAAACATCCGCAAAGCCATCCCTCCGAGAATAAAGCCGGCGCTGATGCTGTTGTCCTTACGCGGGAGTTTGAACCTCCTGCCTCCCTCCGTATCCAGTTCCTCCGTTGCCTTGTTCAACCGGGCATAGACCTGACAGCTCCCATTCTCACCGTCTATCATGTTTGTTGCCATGACCAACACCATTCCCCGTGTACGGTTTGCTCCGTCTCCCACAGGTCTGCTCCACGTCGGTAACGCGCGTACGGCCCTTTACAACTGGCTGTTTGCGCGCCGCACCGGAGGCCTGTTCCTGCTGCGCATTGAGGACACCGACCTCGATCGCTCCGAAGCGCGCTACGAAACCCAACTCATCGAAGACCTGCACTGGCTCGGCCTTGAATGGGACGGGGGGCCCGGCGCCGACGACGAACCCGACACCGGCGACCATGGGCCGTATCGTCAATCGGAGCGGCTGCCTATCTACGCCGAGCATACCGAGCGCCTGCTGGCCGAAGGCAAGGCGTACCGCTGCTTCTGCACTCCGGAGGAGCTCGAGGCGGAGCGTGCCCAGGCCGCCGCGGAACATGGCGCGCAGGTCTACTCGGGCCGCTGCCGCAATCTCTCGGCCAGTCAGATCGAACAGAACCTCGCCGCCGGCAAGCATTTCGCGGTTCGCCTGAGAATCGAAAACCACCCGCTCCGCTTCCACGACATTGTTCGTGGCGACGTGGTGTTCGCTGCGGAAACCGTGAGCGATCCGGTGCTGGTGCGAAGTGCCAGCGGTGTGTCGGCCGGTGTGCCGGTCTATAACTACGTGGTCACCATCGACGATGCGCTCATGGGCATCACGCACGTGATCCGCGGCGACGATCACATTTCCAACACGCCCAAGCAGGTCGCCATCTACGAAGCCTTTGGATGGCCTGTGCCGCAGTTCGCGCACCTTTCCACAATTCTGGGGGCAGACCGCGAGCGGCTTTCCAAGCGCCACGGAGCAACGTCCATCTCGGTATTTCGCCAACTGGGCTATCTGCCCGAGGCGCTGGCCAACTATCTAGCATTGCTCGGCTGGGGCGCGGAAGACGGCAAGACGGAGACCTTCACCCTCGCCGAACTTATCCCCATTTTTTCCCTCGAGCGCGTGACACCTTCACCGGCTATCTTCGACTTCGACAAGCTCAACTGGCTCAACCGCCATTACATCAAGCTGGCCGACCCGGAGCGCATTGCCAAGCTGGCCGAGCGGCAGTTCTGCCTGCAGAAGCCGGGCATCTTTCCACTGTGGACCTCGTCGGAGCTCTACACAGCGGAGACCATCGCGCTGCTCGCCAGCCTCGATCCGCCGATCCATTTGGATATCCCGTCTCCCGAGTTGATAGCCCACCGCAAAGCATGGTTTGCCAGTCTTCTTGCACTGTTTCTCCCCGCCGTCGACCACCTTGCCCAGCTTCCCGTGAAGTCCGCATTCATCTTCGGCATCGATCCGGACGCGGCGCATGCCGACGCGGAAAATGCTGCCATACTCTCCGCGGATTCAGCCCGCTCCGTGCTCAGCGAGTTCGCCAGCCGCGTGCGAACTCACAGCGGGTTGGTTACGGCCGACGATTTCAAACGCTGGATCAACGACGTCCAGGCCGCAACCGGAGTGAAAGGCAAGGAACTCTACCATCCCATCCGCATCGCCATCACCGGGGCGCACTCCGGCCGCGAATTCGACAAAATCGTTCCGCTCATCGAAGAAGGAGCGGCGCTGGGCCTCGCTATCCCCACCATCCACGACCGCATCATGCAGTTTGTCGGAGTGTGAGCAGGCGTGAACGGTGTCTACTGGATCTACGGCCACCCCTCCGTTCCGCTCGCTCCCGCCCCGAAGGGTTCGGCGCAGAAGGTTCCCATTCCGCTGGCCATTGTTCTCTGCCCCCGCGGCGGCCGCAATTTGCCGGGCGAGATGTCTTATTTGAAGCGCGCCGGAATCCAGACGCTCGTTTCATTACTCAGCAACGAACAGGTTGAGATGCTCGACCTTGGTGAAGAGCCGTTCGAGGCCAGTCGATTGGGAATGCAGTTTCTCCGCCACCCCATTCCCGACCACGATCTTCCAACCAATCCGAATGCCTTCCGCAGCTTCGTAGCCGATCTCGCCAACCGGCTGCTTGGAGGCGAATTCATTGGCATCCATTGCTGGGGAAGCATCGGCCGCGCCACTATAACTGCTGCTTGCACGCTGATCCATCTGGGCTGGCCGGCGGCTACGGCCCTGACAGCGATCGAAGCTGCGCGCGGCTGCCCGGTTCCCGACACCGAAGAGCAGGAACGCTGGATTCTGAACTACAAGGTGAACGCATGAGCGAAGACAGGCCTGCGCAAGTTGTGGACCTCACGTTCCCTCACCATTGGCAGGCTCAAATTCTCTCCGCGCGCCCGCTCATCCTGCCTCCACGGCACTTCGTCTATCCGCTCCATGCGGAAGAGGTGGAGCGCGGCGCACTCGAAGTCCTGATCCGGCCCAGCGAAAAGGAGCAGGCATTTCTGGCTACTTGCGCGCTCGGCTTTCGGGATACGGCTGTACCGACTGGCCTATGGTCCTGCCCCAATCCTGCTGAGATTTGTGCCGTGTCCGGCGGCTACGCGTACGTGATCGATACTGCCGCTCCGGATCATTTCACGATGATTGCTTACCTGCCCGTGCTGCAGGTTTATCAGGTGCATAAACAGGCCCTGCTGCTCTTCGTGGGTCACCACTCCATTCTCGCGTGGGGCGCGCATGGCCAAGCCTGGCAATCAGAAAAACTCTCCGACGAAGGTGTAAAGATCAACGCCATCGAAGGCGGCCAACTGCACGGCCAGGGATGGAGCATGATCACCGACAAAGAAACTCCCTTCACCCTCGATTTGAAAACAGGCCTGCGCGTCTGATCTGCCTCGCTGCCATTTTCCCGTTGATTCCGCACCCTACGAACGCCTACAGTGCTGAATATGACTTCGAGCGACCGTCGCACCTTCCTCCGGCAGGCAGCTACTCTGGCAGGCGCGTTCTCCGCAAGCAGTCTCTTCAGCCAGGCTCACGCTGCTGATTTCAGCGCAGCGTCACGCGCCGTTGCCCATCTTGGGCCGGCCGAGGTAGCGCAGAACGAAGACTTCTGGTCTGTCATTCAGCGCTCCTATTCCGTCAATCCCGACATCATCAACCTCAACAACGGCGGCGTTTCGCCCTCGCCCATCGTGGTTCAGCAGGCCGTGGAGCGCTATAACCAGCTCTCCAATGAAGGACCGTCGTACTACATGTGGGGCATCCTCGACCAAGGCCGCGAACCGCTGCGCGCCAAGCTTGCGCGGCTGGCCGGCGCACAGCCAGGCGAAGTCGCCATCAACCGCAACTCCACTGAAGCGCTGAACACCATCATCTATGGACTTCCGCTCAAGGCCGGCGACGAAGTGATCGGCACCAAACAGGATTATCCCAACATGATCCAGGCCTACCGGCAACGGGCCGAGCGCGACGGGATTGTCTACAAGCAGATCAGCTTCGACTTTCCTATCGAAGACGACGACGTAATCGTCAAGGCCTATGAGCAGGCTATAACTCCGCGAACCCGCCTTATCCATGTAACTCACATGGTGAACTGGGTCGGCCAGATTATGCCTGTCGCCAAGATCGCCGACATGGCTCACGCGCATAACATCGAAGTTATTGTCGATGGAGCACACTCGTTTGGATTGCTCGATTTCAAGGTCTCCGACCTGCACTGCGATTACTTCGGAACGAGTTTGCACAAGTTCCTATCCGCGCCCATCGGAACCGGCATGATGTGGGTCAAAGCCGACAAGATTGAGAAGTTATGGCCTCTTACTTGTAACTCGACGCCACATTCGTCGGATATTCGCAAATTCGAGTCGCTGGGCACGCGCAGCTTCCCGCTGGAACAGGGCATTGGAGAAGCAATCAATTTTCATGAGGGCATCGGCAGCAAGCGCAAGGAGCAGCGCATCGGCTACCTCAAGAACTACTGGGCTTCGAGAGTTCAATCGGTTCCCAAGGTCAAGCTGCATACGTCACTCAACCTCAATTACTCGTGTGCAATCTGTGGCGTAAGCATTGATGGAATGACTCCGGGGCAGGTGGCTTCAGCGCTCTTTGAGCGCTACAAGATTCACACGGTCGGCATTGTGTGGGAAAACATCAGTTGCGTCCGAGTAACTCCGCATGTTTATACGCCGCTGCCGGATCTCGACAAGTTAGTCGAGGCGATTGGGGATATAGCGCGTTCGTGATTTGAGACTGTTTTATAACCAGTTTGAAATGGCGCTGCTTCAGCCGTGCCGATAAAGGCAATAGAATGAGGTCGGCTTTAGCCCCTGAGGGATGCATTCCGCCGCTTGCACCCCGAAATCCTGAGTTCTTCCGCAGCCTGTTTAGCCTCTGAGGGAATGCCTTGCAACGCCCTTCATCCGGTTATGAAGAAGCTTCTGGCAATGGGGGTTAGTGATTAATCTCGACCGCCATTGACTTAGTTCGAGAGAGGTACAATGACGCGGTTTCTGCTGGCTGCACTTTTTGCTGTATTCCTTGTCCCCGCCTCGCCTTCCACGCCGGAGTATTCGATCCAGGCGATACGCTACGCTATCTCGCCGGATGTACCGGTCTCTGAGTTAGTCGTCGGCGGCCCCACGGATCAGAAGGTCGATATTGCCATGGTGGTCTGGCTCATTCGCGGCGGGGGGCACACCATCCTCTTCGACAGCGGCTTTCATCGCGACACGTTTACCAAGGAATTTCCGATGAAGGACTATCTGCGCCCCGATGAAGCTGTGAAAACTGCCGGCGTCGATCCCGCCGATGTTACCGACGTTGTTATCAGCCACGCGCACTGGGACCACATGGGTGGCATCGATCTCTTTCCCAAGGCGGAAGTGTGGATTCAGAAAGAGGAGTATCGCTACTACACGATGGGTGCGTGGCAACCGGGCGGGGACCACGGCGGCATTGATCCCGAAGACGTGAAAGAATTGGTGCGGCTGAATACCGAGGGCCGCATGCATCTGGTGGATGGCGACAACGTTGAGATCTTTCCCGGTATCCGAGCCTACACCGGCTCGCGCCACACTTATGCTTCGCAATATCTCCGCGTGGATGGAAATCCGCCTTATGTGCTGGCTTCAGACAATGCTTATTTTTATCTCAACTTATCCGCCCACTTGGCCAGCGCCACATTCAGCGACGCCGACCATTCCGCTAACATCGCACAGCAGTCGCGCATGATTCAGTTAGCAGGATCCCCGGATCGCGTGGTGCCCGGGCATGACATTCTTCAGTTCCAGAAGTTTCCTACGACAGACCGCGTCGCGAAGATAAAATGAGATTCAAGCTCTTGATCAGGCCCATTTGAGTCAGGCGGATCTTCCGCGCGGAAGTTGGCGTGAATTCACTTGCAACTGATTGAAGGGTTGCGAGATGTCTCTATCCGCGGTGCTAACCCAACTTCCGCAGTTTGTGCGAAAAGTCCTTTTCTTTCAGCGCCGATGGGGCGAAGTTTCCACTACATCGGCGCGAATTCCGGTACCGCGGGCAGCTTCAGCCCGAGCCTTTGCAAG
>Ga0182030_10012374_pt1 | contig 17092 bp, 14 predicted proteins | sample 812S3MmetaG_FD_121299 | JGI IMG/M metagenome (GOLD analysis project Ga0182030, IMG submission 121299) | Permafrost microbial communities from Stordalen Mire, Sweden - 812S3M metaG (Illumina Assembly) | ecosystem: Environmental > Terrestrial > Soil > Wetlands > Permafrost | place: Sweden...
CGGCTGGACAACCGCTATTTGTGGCAGACCAATGTGTTCGGTCATCGATCCATCAAACGCCTGCCGAGCGAGTACTTCCGCGACAACTTCCTGATCACGACCAGCGGCATGAACTACAGCGCGCCACTGAAGGCCGCGCTGGCTGCCATGGGCCCGGACAAAGTGCTGTTTGCGGCCGATCACCCGATGGAAGTGCAGAAGGATGCCGTCGACGAACTGGAGGCCATCGACATCGCGCCGGAAGTGAAGACAAAGATCTTCGAAACCAACGTGCGGCGTGTATTCAGAATGAGCTGACGCCTGCGGCCCGGAACTGGGTGTTTCCACTTCCAGATCAATGGATCGCAGCAACTCTCCGTCCTGCATGATGGGATGCGTGCAGATGATGTGCGCCCGCGTCGGCATGGTGTCGGGCATGGGTCTTGCCGGTGCGATGCGCGAAAAGTTCCCCCGCTGGGTAGTGGGTGTCATATCGCTGGCGCTGGTGATCGGCGAACACCATCAACGTCGCCTGGGCTCTCTCGGGCCTGGCCGATGCGGCTCAGATGCTGGGAGCCGATCCGTCGAGGCTCTACGTGTGCGCGTTCTTAAAAACAGAGCGAAGGGGAATCGGACTATACTTTTGCTGTGCTACCGCTGTGGCCGCCCACGCGGAGAGTGGATCATGTCAGAGCATCATGAGCCCATACAGAATCACTTACTGAATGCGCTGGCGCCTGCAAGACGGGAGCGACTGTATCCCCACTTGGACCTGGTGGAGATGCCGCTCGGCAAGGTCTTGTACGAATCCGGCGATCTCCTGCGCCACGTTTATTTTCCAACGGACGCTATCGTATCGCTTCTGTACGTGATGGAAGACGGCGCGTCGGCGGAAATCGCCGTGGTGGGAAACGAGCGTCTCATCGGCGTCGCGCTGTTCATGGGTGGTGAAACCACCACCAACCGAGCCATCGTACAAAGCGCCGGTTTCGCCTGCCGGCTGGCCGGCCAGCGATTTAAGGACGAGTTTCATCGCAATGGTCAGATGCAGATACTGCTGCTGCGTTACACGCAAGCGCTGCTCACGCAGATGGCGCAGACAGCAGTGTGCAATCGTCATCACTCGGTGGATCAACAGCTGTGCCGCTGGCTGCTGCTGTCCATCGAAGATTTTTCGCCTGAGGCGACCAAACCCTGCGGTACCGTGAAACCCATTTGCAGTACCGCAAAATAACCCGACAACATATTGCATCCCGGCATTGACGATCCGATGTTGAGCTCGGCTCAGGCCGCCAGTGCCGCGCGCTGGTAGACAGATTTGACAGTCTGATAGCACGAACAAGACGACGCCTTGAGTCCTCCAACGTCCAGGATCTGCATTTTCCCCCGGCTATAGCTGATCAGCTTTCTTCGCTTAAGCGCCACGGCGGCCTCAGTGACTCCCTCGCGCCGCACGCCGAGCATATGCGCCAGAAATTCGTGCGTCAGGGGAAAGTTGTCTGACCCTACGCGCTCGCGGGTCATCAACAGCCAACGCGCCAGGCGCGCTTCGGCTTCGTGAAAGCGATTGCACGCGGCGGTTTGTGAAATCTGGGCCATCAAAGCGTAGGTATATCGGAACAGCGCCTCCTGCAGCGGCCGATTGCGGTCGAATTCGATACGAAAAGGCGCCGAGGACATACGTAACGCCTCGCCGCCACCCTGCACGAGTGCACGGACCCCGGAGACACCAATGCCGAGTATAAAGGGCATCCCGGCCATGCCTTCGTTACCGACCATGCCCACCTCTAGCGTGCGGCGTTTGTCGACTGCCGTCAGCAAGGAAATGAGGCAATTCACCGGAAAGTAGACCGACCGGATCGCCTCTCCAGGCTCGTAGAGTATTTGCCCGAATGTCAGGGTAACCGGCTCGAGTTGAGCCCGAAGGCGCCGATAGTCCTTTGTTGGGATACTTGCCAACACGCGATTGGCGACGGGTTTTCGGTCTGTCATTCGATTGGCCTCTCGTGTGTAGCCGCGCCCCTCGTACGACCTATGGGTTGCCGGCTCGTGATATGCGAGCCCCTTAATCTGAAACCAACCGCACGCAAGCGGATCGAGACGCGACAGCCAACACTGGGCGTCGACCACAACTGATGTCTGTGCGGCATCGTACGTAATGGCCGCTTTCTTGAAGTCGCCCCTGGCAGATCGACAACCCGGCCTTGACCGGTTCGACAGGTTCACGTATTTTACGTGATAGCGCATAAAAGACGAAACTTACCTACCATGGCTGTGAAACGCAACATCACGCTTGCGATCGAGCCTGGGCTGCTCAAGAAGGCGCGTGCGGTCGCGGCCCGGCGCGGCCGCAGTGTGAGTGCCCTGTTGGCCGATGAGCTGCGCGAATTAGTCGCAGAGGATGCGCAGTACGCCAAGGCGCGCAAACGCGCCCTGTCACTGTTCTCCTCACCCCTATCGCTCGGTGGAACCCCGTTAACGCGCGAGGAGCTTCATGAGCGGCGTCGTCTTCGTTGACACGAACATCTTGATCTATGCGCACGACGCAGACGCCGGGTCAAAGCGCGCCCGCGCCGAGAAAATATTGCGGGAGTTGTGGGACAGTGGCGCCGGCCGGCTCTCGGTACAGGTCCTGCAGGAGTTCTACGTCAACGCGACGCGAAAGCTCGCGACCCCTGTGGCTCAAGTGTCTGCCCGCGAAGTCGTGAGTAGCTACGGGGCATGGGTTCGCGAACCAACCACCGTCGACACGGTAATCCGGGCAATCAATGTCGCAGCCTTGGTGCAGATTTCGTTCTGGGACGCGCTGATCGTGGCCTCCGCCGAGCAGGCAGAAGCCACACAGATCTACAGTGAGGGTCTAAATGCCGGCCAATCGATCGCCGGCATTAACATCGTAAACCCGTTAGCGCCCGCTTGAAGAAGTCCAAAATAAATCTGCCGCGCTGTGTTGTCAGCCCAGGCTCCGATTCGATATGTCTGCAGGCTCTTGTGACCATCTTGAGGCAGTAACGATCCGTAACGCCAAGACTGGTGCTACGCGCGATGTCGACACGAGCGCGCTGTTCATCATGGTGGGCGACATCCGCGCAGGGTCGGTCAAACGCGTTGCCTCCTCGGTTGGCGAGGGATCAGTCGTAATCTCCAAGGTCTGGGAGTTCGTCAACCGTAAAGGCTAGCATCAGCATGAGGCTTGTCGAGTGCCCTTAACGCTGGAAGTTAGCGCTCTGCGTTCGACGCCGCATTTGTCTCATTACCCTGCCCCGTCCTCGTGGCGCCATCTGCGCGAATCTCTGCTACACACCGCCGCATCAACGAATCATTGAAGTAACTTCAAGACTCATGACTCACTTCCCTCATTTAGTAATTGAAAACCATAGACTTTTGGCGGGCGAAGTGCCGGCGACTCGTGGCTGATTAAGAGAACCAATACCGGACTCACTGGCCTCGACCCGGTACGATTCGACTTATTACCCGGTCCTCAAGAAACCCAGATGCCGAACTTAACTGAACCGCAAGCTAAGGCCCATATCACGAAATTGCTGACCGCAATGAGCAAGGCCGGGGGCTCGGATCTGTTTGTCTCCAAGGACTTCCCGCCCAGCATGAAGCTGCAGGGCGCCATGCGGCCCTTGACGAGCCAGAAATTGACGCCCGAAGCCACCCGCATGCTCGCGACGTCGCTCATGAACGAGCGTCAACGGGCCGAGTTCGCCAAGGATCTCGAATGCAATTTCGCGATCTCGCTGCCGGGAGTCGCGCGCTTCCGCGTCAATGTGTTCATGCAGCAGCAACAGGTCGGCATGGTCATTCGAACCATCGCCAATCAGATTCCGGATTTTGCCACGCTGGGATTGCCGGAAAGCCTCAAAGAGATCGTGATGACCAAGCGCGGCTTGGTACTGGTGGTCGGCGCTACCGGCTCCGGCAAGTCAACCACCCTCGCCGCCATGATCAATCATCGCAATCGCTCCTCCGCCGGCCACATCGTCACGGTGGAAGACCCAGTTGAATTCGTGCATCAGTCTCATCAATCGCTGATCACACACAGGGAAGTGGGCATCGATACGCACTCCTGGCACAACGCCCTGAAGAATACCTTGCGCCAGGCGCCGGATGTCATCCTGATCGGAGAAATTCGCGACACCGAAACGATGGAGCACGCCATTGCATTCGCCGAGACCGGGCATCTTTGTCTTGGGACGTTGCACTCAAACAGCGCCAATCAGACCATCGATCGCATCATAAACTTCTTTCCCGAGGAGCGTCGCAAACAGCTGCTCATGGATCTGTCCAGCAACCTGCGCGCGATTATTTCACAGCGTCTGGTTCGAACTTCCGACGGCAAGGGCCGCAAAGCGGCAATTGAAATCCTGATCAATACGCCCATCGTGGCTGACAAGCTGCTGAAGGGGGACTTCCACGAGATGAAAGCCATCATGTCGAAGTCCCGCGAGCTGGGCATGAAGACCTTCGACTGGTCATTGTTCGAGCTCTACAATGAAGGCGCCATCTCATATGAGGAAGCCATACGAAATTCAGATTCCGCCAATGAGCTTCGCTTGAACATCAAGCTCAATGGCACGCGCCAGCCGGATGAATCGGCGCCTGTGGTTCCTGCCGCCGGAGATCCGGCCACTGCCGCGACTTCGGCCCCCGCACCGGCAGCCGACGCGTCTTCGGAACTCTCGCTGGAGCCGGAAGTGCTTGAGGATGCATCTGCTGTCTGACCTGGCCGCGCGCCCCGAGTGGCTAACTGATCGCGGCTGCAGTCACGCTGCGGGGCGAATGCGCCCTCAAAACCTCCTCGCAGGGCGATTCGGTGATCGATGTCCCTACATTCTCACCTGCGACGCGACGCCTGCTGCTCACCGGGCTGGCTCACAGTACACACTCCCGGGCACGGTCAGGAATCGCTCGAGGGCAAGCTGCGCATCGGGTCGGATTCTCCGGGTCGTGATAAAAAAACAACGGCCGACGAGATCAGCGGAGTAGCAACGGCGGCTCGCGGCGGCGGGCTCGCAAAGTAAAATCGACGCGCGACTTAAAACCAGCGAGAAGTGGCTAAATATAGCCTTGGGAGCCGACCTGATGGGAAGCGCTCCATCGCGCTTCGACGCGGTCGGTCGATGACACGCTGCGACTGCGGCCGCACGCGACCTGTACAGCCGACGCCGCAGTGTGCTAATTTGCAACATCTGCACACGCGAAAACGTGTAGCCGAGTTGTGAGGGGGGGAAAGCAAGTTGGAAACAGCCCGCAGTCGGGCTTGCACTCGGCGCTGCGGCCCTCGCGGCCTGATGGATTCGTTGCGCACATTGCAACTGCGGGCAGCTCTCTCAAAAGCCGGCATTCCCACGTGCGCTCGCGGGGAGCCAGCCTGTATCGCGCGGGCAGTCGTCGCACCCGACTCCTCAGATGATTGCCGGCGCAAGGGCAAATTAACGAACTCATCGTATCGCTGTTGTGGCTCGAGGTCGGCCCCATTCAGCAGCCATCCCCACAAGGGGATAGCGCCGAGGCGGGTGATACGTTGCAGGAACTGGTGGTCACCGCGGAGCGGCGGGTCGAGGACGTGCAGAAGAAGGCCGCCTCCGTGTCGGGGGTTCCTCGCGCATGAGGCGAGAATGATTTTTTTGTCACAGGGTGCAGCGTCCAGGCGCTACCCAAAATCGAAACAGCCTTCTGACGAATACAATATTCGTTGAGGGTGGCACGTATTTGTTTGTGGGAGAAGGTTCACGTGAAGATTCAGTCTGCTAGAGATGGTTTGCGTCAGGCGTCCGTGCTGGTCGCCGCGAGCACGTCTTGGGCGTTGGCGGCCGGGACGGCGCACGCGCAAACGATCGCTGCGACGGGCACGGACTCCAACACGCTGGAGGAAGTCATTGTCACGGCCGAGCGGCGCACGACGGATATTCAGAGCACGCCCGCGGCGGTGAGTGTCCGGTCGGGTGAGGAGCTCGCGCAGCAGGGCCGCTATACGACGGTCCAGATTCTGCAGGACATTCCCGGCGTCACAGCCGTGACAAACAGTTCCCAGAATACCGGTAGTGGCGACGTGCAGGGCAACAACATTACCATCCGCGGCGTCACCAACGGCTTCAGCGCGGGCGGCGGTCCGAGCCCGCTGTCAGCGACGCCTCCCACGGCGGTCTACGTCGATGGGGTGTATGAGGGCGTAGGCAGCAATTACGATATCGAGCGGGTGGAGGTGCTGCGCGGACCGCAGGGCACGCTCTATGGACGCAGCGCGACGGCCGGCGTCGTCGCCTTTCATACGCGCAATCCCAATCTGGATTCCTTTGGCGGTGACGCCGAAGCCGAGGTCGGTAACTACGACCTGCAGCATTACAGTGCTGCGGTCAATTTACCCCTCGACCACACGCTGGCGGTAAGGGTGTCAGCTGACTATCGAGATCAAGGCGAAGGCTACTACCACGAAGACAGCCGAGGCCTGGGGAACACCCTCAATGGTCGCATCAAGGCCCTGTGGAAGCCTACCGATGATTTCTCACTGCTGGTGGGCTATGCCTCCATGCGGGATCGCGAATACACCGGCGGCGATCAGTACACCGCCTTGCTGACACGGGTAGTGACGACGGCCAATTCTTCTGCTTTCCCCGGCTACAAGCTGCAGCAGCAATATTGGGCCGAACTGAACTGGGACATCGGTCCCGTTACAGTCACATACCAGCCGGCCTTGCGCACCTGGTACCAGAACGATGATCGCTTAGCGACCGCGAATTTCATCGGCAGCGGCGTGCCGCTCGAGGAGACTATCCAGACTCCTCTAGACCAATTCCACACACAGGAGCTGCGGGTTGCCTCCAGGGATAACGCTGTCATCCAGTGGCAGGCGGGCGCGGTCTATTTCGACAATAAGGTTCATACCTCCGACAACAACTACTTAGCCACGCCGACCAGGGCGCTCATTGCTGATCTGTCGTTTACGAACGATCAAAAAGAGACTCGGGACGTGGGCTTCTTCGGTGAGACGACATTCTCCCCGATCAGCTCGCTGCGAGCCACGATCGGGGCGCGCTACGACGCCACTCAAGTGCGGACGAGTGAGACGTTTTTCGACAATCCTTACGCCTTTTGCGACACTAATGCTGCGGGTCTTCTCTTAATTCCCCCAGGATTGCCTCCTGGTGTCCATTGCGTCAGCGTAGGTCAGACCAATGTGGCGCCGCCCCCGGGCAGTTCCATTAATAACGTGTCCGTGGCGTTTCATAATTTCAACTACAAAGGACGCCTCGAATATGATCTGACGGCCAAGAACATGATGTACGGCATGATCTCGACGGGCTTCCGGCCAGGCGATTTGGGTATCGCCAGTACCTCGACCGGCCCGGTCGACAAGGTCTACGCACCGAATTATGTCGGCGCTGAAAAGCTCACCGCCTACGAACTCGGCTCGAAGAATCGCTTTATCGATGATTCGTTGCAGCTCAACGCTTCCGTGTATTACTACGATTACTCGGGATTTCAGACGCTGTACCTGCCCCCCAACAGTATCTCTCCCATTATCATTGCCGTACCGGCCACCAACGTGGGCGCCGAACTGGAAGCGCTCTATCGAATCACCTCACTCGACCGTGTTGGCCTGAACTACAGCTATGTTGAGTCTCGCTGGAAGGATGAACCGCCCGTATTCGCAGCCGCCTTGCCCCAGAAAGTACGTGCGCTCGTTCCGAACACGGTCACTACATTCTACGAGCATGTGTTCAAACTGCCCGGCGGTTCGAACTTGCTGGCGCGCATCGATGGGCAGTATTTCTCGCCCCACCGGACGTCCAACCTGCAAGCCGCTCAGCTCGCTGTCGGGGATGACCAGTACGTGAAGGTCGGCTCTCAGACTATAGGTAACCTCTCGGCTACGTGGTCGGGTAAGGACGGCCATCTGTCGGTTACCGGCTATGTGCGTAACTTTACTAACGAGCATTACGCCACCTACACCTACTTGAATGATCCGACCAGCTTCGGTATTGACTGGAGTGATCCGCGCATTTACGGCGCCATCGTGTCGGTTCACTATTGATGTGAGCGGCGGCGCGAGTCGTTAGACCCTCGAAGGCGACGTACACGGCACGCCGCCTCCGGTGCCCCTTGGGCTGCAGTGAGTGCTTGGGGTCCGTCCAGCGCGTTGGCGCCGGGTGAGCGCGGTTCGGCGCAGATCGCCTCAGGGGGCCGCACGCAGATTAGGTCCAGTGTTGTCGATTCTTATATCGCGCGCGTACACCCGGGTGATAAACACCTCAGTGGAACACATTGAATTAGGGGATTGAGAGAAATGAAGAGACTGAATGTGACGATTCGCCTCGTGGGCCTCGTGGCTTTGATGGGAATGTCGTGGCCAGCGTTGGCGCAATCACCGCTGAGCAAACCCGAGAACGTCGGCCTGTCGAGCGCGAAATTGGCACTCATCCCCGAGGCCGTGAAGATACAGATCGAGGCAGGCCAGATTCCCGGCGCCATCGTGCTCGTTGCGCGCGATGGCAAGGTGGTGCATTTCGAAGCTCAGGGTGTTACCAATGCCGTAAGCAAGGACCCCCTGCAAACCAACAAAATATTTGGTGCGGGGTCGCTAACCAAGCCGATGGTAGCGGTTGCCGCCATGATGCTGGTCGAAGAGGGCAAACTTGGCCTGGACGATCCGGTATCCAAGTACATTCCGGAATTTGGTCAACCGCGGCAGGTACGAGTGCTCAAGCCAGGCTCCCCTCCGGCGCCCATCAATGTGGTGTTCGGACCCGGATCGCCTTCACAGACTCAAAGCAATGCCGAGTACGACCTGATTCCCGCCCTGAAGCCCATTACATTGAGGATGCTGCTCACCCACACTTCAGGCATGCATATATTTGGCCTGGACAATGCATTTCCGCTTCATGGGCCCACCGATACCCTGGCGGGGTTCGTGCCGAAACTTGCAAGTGTTCCGTTGGAATATCAGCCCGGATCGCGCTGGGCGTACAGCAACAATATCGATTTCGAGGTCATCGGAAGAATGATCGAAGTCGCCTCCGGCATGAGCTTGAAACAGTTCCTGCAGCAGCGCTTGTTGGGGCCGCTTGAGATGCATGACACGGACTTTGGGGTGCGGCAGGACGGCACCGCGCGAGGGCTGCCGTATGCGCCAGAACTGGGACTGACGAAGGCGGAAGAGGTGAAATACTTCAATGCCTCCGCGGGTCTGTGGACCACGGTTGCCGACTACGAACACTTTGCCAGCATGCTGGCGAACAATGGCAGCTACCATGGACGACAGTTATTGAAGCCGGAAACCATCAAAGAAATGGCTTCCAACCAGATCGGCTCCTTCATCATGGGAGGCTATCCGACGTTGGGGATTCCGTTGGAAGGCCTCAAGTTCGGTTTTGGCTTTTTGGTTGTCACGAGCCCCCATGCGACCGGGTCGGTATTGCCCATCGGCAGCTTTGGCTGGAACGGCGATGGTACGCGCCTCTTTTGGGTGATCCCCGAGCAGCATATCGTCATCCTGTCCATGGTACCGCTGGTGGGGCCCGAGGCCGCGCCGCTGCAGCGAACCATCGAAGCGATCGTGATGAGCTCAATCATTCGCCAGTAACCCCCCGCCCGCGCGGATGAAATAGATTGACCGACCGATGTGTCGAGGCTGAAAAAGCAATCAAGGCACAGCGCTGGGTGCACCTCAGGCGTCCGGCGTTCGCCCGAACCCAGTGTTGCGCAGCGTTCCGTCGACGGTACTGATCACAAATAGCACGGCCCAATTGGAGGCAGGCGCACCATGTATGTTCGAATTGGAAGTGTCACGATCGCGTTGTTGTTGAGCGGCATGGCGCTCGGGGCCGATCACGCCCCCTCTCAAACGGCGAGCAGCTCAAAGTCCCGCGCTGGCTCCGCGCCGCTGGGCTCAACCTGGGCCGATGCCAGCAAAATGCCCGATCTATTTACCGGTACGTGGTGGAACTTCGCCAGTTTTGTCGAGGACGATGCAAAGCTAAACGCGCCTTACACCGCCCGGGCTCAGAGGTATGTCGATGCCTACCAGCCCAAGCGCGACATTGCATACGCCGAGGAGGGCTGCAAGACACCAGGGCTGCCGATTTCCATGCGCCTGGGCGGGGCAATCAAGTTCACCTACGCGCCGGGGTTGATCAGCATTTACATGCAGTCGGTCAGCGACACGCGATTTATCAAATTGAATCAGAAACTGGGCACGACATCGCCCAAGTACTACGGCAACTCAGTCGGCCACTGGGAAGGAGATACCCTGGTAATCGAAACCCGGGACTTCATGCCCGATATCGCGTTCCAGTACGGCGTGGGCAAGGGCCTGCCGCCGGAGGATTCTGTCGGCACGGCCAATCTCGGTCCTCCGCCCGCCAAGGCGCTTCCCGGCGGCGCAACGCCTCCTTCACGAACAGCGCTATCGGCCGCCATCTGGGGGCCGCACGGCGCAGACATGCGTATGGTGGAACGGATGCGCTTGCTCAATTCGGAGACAATGGAGGCCAAGCTGACGGTGTACGACGACACTGTGTGGACGCAGCCTTATGTGATGTCGACTCGCAAGTACGCGCGCATTCGACCGGGGCACGACATCGGACCGTTCAGCGGCGATCCGGAAGAATATGTGTGCGGCATATCGGTCACCACCTTCGACCCGGGCAGCAACACCTACGTGGATAAGGATCCGGAAGACGTGGTCAATATGCTCGACAACCGCGACAAGTGATGCCTGTGAGGCCGAGCGGATCCACCTTCTGAATGAGATCGCGCCCGAATACCGGCAGCCTTTCAGGTTGACCGCGGCAACGGTGAGGCGACGAGGCGAGATGAAAATGCCAATGCAATGCAGAGGGTCGAGAAACGCCAAGCCTCGCAGACGCAGCGCCTATACGAGGCTCGAGCTCACATTCACCGGCAAGCAGCGCTTGGATGGCTCTGCGTGACGGCGACACGCTGATCGTCTGGCGGCTAGATCGCCTCGGCCGAAGTCTCGGTGACCTTATTCACCTGACCCACGAATACCAGGCACGCGGCGTCGGGTTCGCCTCACTGACGGAGCAGATCGACACGCGTTCTCCCACCGGGCAGCTCGTATTCCATGCATTCGGTGCGCTCGCTGAGTTCGAGCGCAATCTGATCCGCGAGCGCACGCTCGCCGGGCTAAAAGCCACTAGAGCCCGCGGCCGCAAGGGTTCCGCTGAGCGTACTTTATTTCCCCTTTCGCCAAGTGATCCCAATTGGGCTTTCCGCCCGCGCAGCCTTTTGAGATCAATAATTTGCGTGCGATGTACGATCCCTCCCCTGACCCATAATATTGACAAGCTCCGCTGTCGGAGAACATGGCCCATGCGGGCCTGCTCGATACCCGGGTGTTGATCCTGCTGACTTGCGCCATCTGGGGCAACGTGGTTCGATGGCGTTACCGAAGGACGGAAGATCCTGGAACAGGCGATACTCGGAGTTTGAGAAAGTCGGGGGGTCGACTTTTCATCTAGGGAGTAAGCGATCGATGCAAATTAGGAATCTTGCTGGTGTGGGAATGGGGCTGATGGTGCTCTGTCTCGCGCCGACGCTCGTCGGCGCCGCCGATGCGGATAGCGGTGCGGAAGCGGCCGCAGCGGGGCCGGCCCTCGAAGAAATTGTCGTCACGGCCGAGAAGCGCGCTTCGACTGTGCAGGACACGCCCATCAGTATCACGGCGGTCTCGGGAGCGGACCTCGCCGCGCGCGGCATTACCGATTTCTCTACCCTCGCCGCGGAGACCCCCGGGATCTCAATGAGGAACAATGGTCCTGGCCAGACGGAATTCGAGATGCGCGGCATGACCAGTTCCGGCGGCAACTCGCCCACCGTGGGCTTTTATCTGGACGATGTGCCGATGACCTCGCCCGCACAGGCACAGAACGGCAAGGTGGTCATCGATCCTTCTTTGTATGACCTCAATCGGGCAGAAATGCTGCGCGGCCCCCAGGGCACACTTTATGGCGCCGGATCCATGGGCGGCACAGTCAAGCTGGTCACCAACCAACCGGATCCCCAGGCCTTTCACGTGTCAGGTGAAGCCATTGTCTCGGAGACCACCGATGGCGGCGGGTTCAACTACACCATCAACGGCATGCTCAACCTGCCACTGGTTGACAACCAGATGGCGCTGCGGCTGGTGGGCACGGACAGCCGCACTTCCGGCTGGATCAATCGCATCGTACTGTCCGATTTCCCGCTGCCTGATCCCACCGGATTTATCCGTGGCAACGTACTGGGCGCTCCGGTCGCAGCGGATTACAAGCAATCGAACGAAGAGCATCTGGCAGGAGCCCGCGCTACGCTGCTGTGGCAGGTCACGGACAACTTGACGCTCACGCCGACGGTTTTCTACCAGCGCGTCGAGCAGGACGGGCCGAGCGCCTATGACTCAGTCCCGGGTACCATGGCGCATTACCAGCCCTTTGACATCGCCGAGCCGTACTCGGACCAATTTACGCTCGGGGCGCTCACCGCCAATTACCACGCCCCAGGCTTCGACATCACCTCGGTCACGGCGCGTTGGACGCGGCGCTCGGTGCAGACCCAGGACACCAGTGAGTCCTTCGAAAACCCCTTCACCTGCATCTCGATTGCGCCCGACTGCGGTGAGCTGCCGTTCTACGGCCCCAATGGCGTCGGTTCCGGACCGGTGGTGGGCACGGAAACCGACCCCTCGAGCCAGGTCAGCGAGGAGCTACGCATCGCTTCCACCGGTGATGGTCCGCTCAGGGGCGTAGCCGGAGCGTTCTACTCGGACTTCAACTCGCAGTGGCAACTCAACACGCAGAGCGTGAATAATCTTTCTTATGTGGACTTCTCCAATTTCACTACGCCCGCTGCCACCACCACGGTGTGGGGCTTGAACGAGCCAGCGAATATCCGCCAGTGGGCGGTGTTCGGGGAAGGCAGCTGGGCCATCACCCCGGCCTTCAAGGCGACTGCCGGGCTGCGTATGTTCTCCTACGTAAGCGATCTGTCGATGTACTTTGCCGGCTGGGGCTCACCCCTGGGCGGTGCGACGCCTTCGACCACCAACGTTTCGCAATCTGAGAACGGGGTGGATCCAAAGGCCAATCTGTCCTATGAATTCAGCAAGGATCTGATGGTGTACGCCACGGCCGCGAAGGGATTTCGTCCCGGCGGTGGCAACCAGCCGTTGCCGATATTCCCGCCCCCCAATTCTCCGGCAAACTTCAACTACAAGGCGTGGCCGACTTCCTATAAATCCGATTCCCTCTGGAGCTATGAGGTTGGCGAAAAGGCCCGCTTTCTTGACCGCCATCTTACCGTCAACACCGGCCTGTACTATGAAGACTGGACACAAATCCAGCTCGAGGAACTGCCCTTCGGTTATCCGCTGTTCGACAACTCCGGCGATGCCAAGATCTATGGCGCCGAGCTCGAACTCCAGGCCCTGCTCGCTACCGGATTCACGCTGTCGGCATCTGGCGCCTACACACATGCCACACTCGAGCCAGGACCTCACTACACGATCGTCATGCAGGGCCAGCCGGTAGGAGCCCCGGTGTCTACCGTGGTGCCGGATGTACCCGAATACACGGCCAATATCGGGCTCGACTACAACCATCCACTGAATGGTCCACTGTCCCTGGTAGCCCACGCCGACTACACCTACACCGGGCAGCGTTATGACCTCGTGGCCATCAACCAGGGGCAGATGTGGAGGCTGCCGGGTTACGCTCTCGCAAATCTGCGCGTCGGCGTCAATATCGGTTCGGACTGGGCGGTCTCGCTGTTCTGTAGCAATCTGGCCAACAATCACCCGGCCCTGGAAAACATGACGGCGCTCAATCTCGCCAATCCCGACTTCAACCGAGTGCTCACTTCCCAGCCGCGCACTATCGGACTGGACTTCAACTTCAAGCACTAGCCGGACGATAGACCTAGGTGGCTACCGCCCATGCGGCACGATGGGTATCGTGCCTGTGCTACCGCTTTCGATGTCAGCGCCTACAGACGATGAGCCGCTCCGGCCCATCGTCTGTGGGCCCCAAGTGAGCCGAATGGGGGCAGATCAAAAGACAGGCCATTGCGATGACAGTGACCAGGTGTCCATCAGCAGTCCCGGATCCCACCGCTCGCATCTGAAACGCACGCTCGGCCTGCCCGCGGTGCTGCTGTTCGGCCTGGCCTACATGGCACCGCTCATTGTCTACGGCACCTACGGTGTGCTCGCCAAGGCGAGCGATGACACCGCAGCGCTCGCCTATCTGCTGGCCCTGCTTGCGATCGGCTTCACGGCGCTGAGCTACGGGCGCCTTGCCCGCATCTATCCGGTGGCCGGTTCCGCCTACACCTACACCCGCCGCAATTTCAACGCCCACATCGGGTTCATGATTGGCTGGGCAACACTGCTTGACTACTTCTTCATACCGATGGTCATCTGGTTGATCGGCGCAGCCTATCTGGGTACGGCCTTTCCGCTGATACCGGTGTGGATCTGGATCGTCGCCTTCATCGTGCTGACCAGCGGCGTGAACATCGTCGGCATTGAACTTGCGGCGCGGTTCAACATCGCGCTGATGGCGGTGCAGCTGATCGTGGTCGCATTGTTTGTCATGCTGTGCTGGCACTACGCGCTGGCGGCCGCGGGTCCCGGGGGGCTCGCGCTCGCAGCGCCGTTCTTCAAGCGGCAGGTGCCGTTTGCGTCGACCATGTCGGGGGCAGCGATCGCGGCGTATTCCTACCTGGGGTTCGATGCGGTCTCGACGCTGACCGAGGAAACCATTGATCCGCAGCGGAACATGCCGCGCGCGATCCTGTTGATCGCGCTCATCGGCGGCGCCATTTTCGTGCTCGCTGCCTACTCAATGCAGCTTGCGCACCCAGGAACGGTCTTTCACGACACCGATTCAGCGGCCTTTGAAGTGGCCAAGACGATCGGTGGCGACGTGTTCGTCACGGTGTTTCTGGCCGGCCTGATCCTGGCGCAGTTTGCCTCCGGAATATCGGCACAGGCCAGCGTTGGGCGGCTGCTGTACGCGATGGGCCGGGACCGGATTTTACCTCACCGGATCTTCGGGTATATTCATCCGCGTTTCCAAACGCCGGCGCTGAACATCGCACTGGCTGGGGTCGTGGGCCTGATCGCCCTGGTGCTCGACGTGGCCACCTCGACGTCGTTCATCAATTTTGGCGCGTTCCTTGCCTTCACCGCCGTCAACCTGTGCGTGGTGCGCCTTTATCTCGCCGGCCGGCTCGGCGGCGAGAGGATCGGTGCCTTGAGCGGCCTGGTGTTTCCACTGATCGGCGCCGTGGCTGACTTGTGGTTACTGGTGAGCCTGGATCGTGCCGCGCTGATCTTGGGGGCCATCTGGTTTGTTTTCGGGCTGAGCTATCTGTGCTGGATCACTCGCCTGTTCCGGAAGCCGCCGCCAAGTGTGCCGGTGTAGGGATCACCCAAATCTGCCAACAACCAAGCTCGCGTCGCTGGATACAGCGGCCCTGAAGGGTTATTGACGATGACCTCTTTTGTTCTGCGATTTCATGCCCGATCTGGGCTCTTCTCGAACTCCGCGCGGATCTTCCCTACGTTGCCAACAGTCATCGCCTCATGGAGGTACTTCCAATGAAAAGCATTTCCAGACTCTTAATCATCGCCGCCTTAGTCACTGCGCCATTCGCGGCCCTGGCACACGCTCATCTCGAGCAGTCTGATCCGGCCAATGGCAGCACCGTGACCGCAGTACCCGACCACTTCATGCTGATGTTCTCAGAATCCGCCCACCTCACCGCCCTAACGATTCAGAAGGACGGCGATTCCAGTCCGCAGAAAATTGAACCCCTGCCGAAAGTGGCCAGCAAGCACTTCACCATTGCAGCCCCGAAGCTTGACGCGGGGGTCTACACGCTGAAGTTTCGCAACGTCGCCGAAGACGATAATCACGTGACTTCCGGAGCGATCACGTTCACGATCGCCGCAGACGCAAAGTCCGCTCCGCTCAGCGGCAAGTAGCGTCCGAGGTCTCCAATACCATGACCCCGGACCTGCTCTCCGTTGCGGTTCGCGCCCTGACGTTCGTGGCGTTGTTTCAGGCCGCCGGCGCAGCGTTCTTTCTCGCGATCCTTGGCCACCGCCTGGCAAGAGCCAGAGAGCCGATCCGACGCCTAGGGTGGATTTCCGCGGCTGTGGGCACGGTACTGGTCTTCGTTCATTTGTGGCTGGATGGAGCGCGCCTGTCCGGCGACTTTGACGGACTCTGGGATCGCGATCTGCAGCAACTGGCCTGGGCTTCCAAGTCCGGAATCTCACAGATCGCTCAAGCGACAGGACTGCTTGGTGTGATGGTAGCGCTCTGGAGGACAGCGCAGAATCGGGTCGGATGGGCAAGCCTCGGCGGAGTCTTGGCCGTCGGGGCCTTTCTGCTGACCGGTCACACTAGTGCTCATGCTCTGCGCGCGGTATTGGCCCCACTACTTGCGCTGCACCTGTTTATTGTCGCATTCTGGTTCGGTTCGCTGATACCGCTGGCAGTCGTACTTCGTGTGGAGGATCGCGAGACGGCGGCGGATTTGTTGAAGCGCTTTTCAAGCGTTTCAGCGTGGCTGGTTCCGGTGATTCTGCTGGCTGGAATCAGCATGGCCTGGATATTGGCGAGTTCACTCCGTGTTTTGGGCCAGCCCTACGGCCAGCTGCTGATGGTGAAGCTTGCCGGATTCGGGCTTCTAATGCTGCTCGCGGCCGCGAATAAGTGGCGCCTCGCGCGAGCGTTTGAACAAGGCAGCTCTGACACTGCGTTACGCCGCTCCTTCGCTGTGGAGTGGGTGCTCATTGTCGCCATTCTATCGGTAACTGCCGTGCTGACCTCATTTTACTCGCCCGATTAAGGAATCTGCATCCCGGGGTGCTGTTGCGCGAATGCCAGTAACGTCGCGCTACCCGCGGTGACAGAAACCGTGCTAGGTATCTCAACCGCGCACCAGTGCACCGTCCAGGGGATTGAATCCCCGTAAGCGTCCGCCAAAGTCATCTTTCTGGAGCGGTCGAACAGAGGTAAGCATAGCGTCCACTTAAAAATAAGCGGACGCTAATGAACGAGAGCGAAAAACGACGGCGCAGGCGACACTCAGC
>Ga0182030_10012376_pt1 | contig 17091 bp, 17 predicted proteins | sample 812S3MmetaG_FD_121299 | JGI IMG/M metagenome (GOLD analysis project Ga0182030, IMG submission 121299) | Permafrost microbial communities from Stordalen Mire, Sweden - 812S3M metaG (Illumina Assembly) | ecosystem: Environmental > Terrestrial > Soil > Wetlands > Permafrost | place: Sweden...
CCGTCGTGGGTCAGCGCGACCGAGGTCCGCGAGGCCGGTCCGCTGCCCGTTTTGCTGGTCGTGAGGTAGCCGGCCTCTTCGAGCTTGCGTAGATGCGTGATCAGGTTGCCCGGCGTTAGCTCGATCATGTCCTGGAGGCGTTTGAAGGACAGCTGGTCGCCGTCGGGTAGGGCGGCCAGTGCCGCCACGATCTGGAGTCGCGCCGGGACGTGAATCAGCGGGTCGAGCGCCTCGGCGGTCATGCGCCTGTGCGCAGCGTGTGTGTCCGAGTTCCTCCGCGCCGCCGTGACGTGCCGATCGCCGCGTTCGCCAGCAGCAACGCGCAGAGCCCGACACCGTTGACGAGCCACATGCCTCGGGGGCCGGCAATTGCGCCGACGGCGGCGATCAGCGCGACCGAAACAGCGAGTGCGACTTGTTGCCAGCTCTTGTGGATCGCGGAGCGCCCCGCCCAGATCGCGGCGAGCGCGATCAGGGTTCCGTTCAGGAAAAGGGACCAGTAGAAGCCTGCGCTGTGCTGGCCGCCGGTCGCGATCGCGATCAGAAGCAGATAGCAGACGAGCAGGGCCGCGCCCATCGCCGCGGCTTCGTTGCGCTGTACCGTCACCGAGTGCCCGCTGACGCCGGTCCGTGCTCGCGCGTAGGCGTAGGTGACGGTGGCGATCCGGAGTGCGATCAGCGCGTAGAAGCACACCAGCGCCACGGGGCTTGGGCCGGTGAAGGGGTGTTGAGTCCGGACGTTTAGCCACACGATCCCGAAGCTTGCCAGCGCCACCACGGCCGCCACCAGCGACACCCATGGCGCCCGGAAGTCCAGTGAGCGCCGCGCGTCGGCCTGGGTCTGCGCCAGCAGGCGCGCCGCCTCAGGGGGTTCCATCCTGCTCTCCTCGGGCGCCCCGGCTGACGGTCCAATGTGCGTAGTCATCGTCCTGCCTCCCAACTAGAGTTTACGACGCAAACCCTAGCGGACTTTGTGGGACAAAGTCAAGGGCCGATTTGAGCCACCGCGCTCGGGGGGCTCCCACGCGAGGACGTCGTTGCGCTCGGCAAGGAGGTGTCTCGCCCCGGAACGACACACCTCCTTCTTCGCCAGTAGTAGGCGTGCCGTCGGACCGGAACGAGACGCATGCAACGGAGCGAAAGCGGGAGATGCTTCGGTGGCGCGAGATCACGCGAGAGCGACGTTGGCGGTCGATCTTTGACGGAGGAGGCCTGGTCTAGCGCGCTCTCGCTGTGATCGCTTCGGGTACGGGTGTCCGCTCTCCGCAGAGCGAGGCGCGCGCTCGCTTCGTCTTCTGTAACGCTCGGTGCTGAGCCGGCAACAGAGGGGATATGCGAAGAACACCAGAGCCGCGGAACCGCTTGGAGCGCTTTGAAGCGTTGTTCCGTGCGGAGTATCGGGCGGTGGCCGACTACATCGGACGCCGTGCGGAGCCGGACGTGGTCGACGATCTCGTTAACGAGGTTTTTCTCGTCGCCTGGCGGCGGCTTGAGCGAGTCCCGGCTGAGCCGCGCGCCTGGCTGCTGGCGGTGGCACGAAATGCGATCGGAACCCACATCCGCGGAGCGCGGCGCAGCCGCGCACTAGCCGTCCGGCTGGCCGTCACCGAGGTCGATTGGACGCAGCCGCCACCTAAGGTCGACGGTGGCGAGGTGGCTGCTGCCCTGGCCGGGTTGCCGGAGAAGGATCGGGAGGCTCTGATGCTCGTGAGCTGGGACGGCCTCTCACCGAGCGAGGCTGCGGTCGTGCTCGGCGAGAGGCCAGCGAGCTTCCGCGTGCGACTGCACCGGGCCAGGCGGCGACTTGCTCGGGCGATCGAGCGGCCCATCCAGGCACCGGCCCAGGCGAAGCATCGTGACGAACTAAACATCCGCAAGGAGGTCCCCAATGTCTAGAACCAGTCACCTCGTGGACATCGACGAGCTGATGCGATCGATGAACCCACTGACGGCAGAACCATCGAGCACCGACGTCGATCTGGCCCTGCAGCGACTGCTCTCCCAGCTTCCCGAGGCACCGCAACCGCGACCTCGCCGCGTCCGCACGACGCGCCTGCGCCTCGCGCTCGGGGGCACGGTTGCGGCCACGGCCGCCGGTGCCGCTTTCGCTGCGGTGAACCTGCTGCCCGCCTCAACGACGGCTGGCGTTATCGGCAACGCCTCGGCCAAGCAGGTGATCGCTCACGCGGCCGCGGCCGCAACCGGACCGAGCGACGGCATCCTGGACGTCGCGAGCACCGTGACCATTGACGGTGGCGCGACGAACGAGACGTACACCACGGAGAGCTGGATGCAGCAGACCGCTCCCTACGACTACTGGGCAAACACACAAAGCAGCTCGTTCACCGGCACCACAACGGTGGCCGGGGGCGACGTCGACGAGTACAACAGCGAGACAAACACGATCACGGAAAGCCACGTCACAGTGCAGCAAGCTCAAGCGTTTCCGCTGCTGAGCGATCCGGCGTATCGCGCCGCGCTCACGCTCCAGCAGACACAGAACACGAGCAGCGCCGCTGACCCCCTGACATTGACCGTCCCTCCGTCGCAGGGCCAGGCACCAGCGACATTCAGCGACCTGCTCACGTCGCTACTGAAGCTGCCCGGCCTCGCGGTGAATCCGAACGCAAGCGTCGCCGGCCAGAACGCGATCAGCATCAGCAGCCAGAGTGGCGATGAGGTGTTGTACGTGCAAGCCGGCACCTATACACCAGTGCAGTTCGTGCTCACCTACCGGAGCGGCCTCACTTACGGGAGCGACAACACGCCGATCTCGGTCACGACCACGTTCAACCGCTATCAGACACTCCCGGCGGGATCCGTCTCGATGCCGGACGTAGCACAGCTACACCCAGACGCAACGGTGAGCGAACTGAACGTGCCGGTGATTTGGTGATCTACCAAGTCCGCTGAGCAACCGCTCAGCCAAGCTTGCACCCCAGACGGGTCGACGAGCCCCGAGCGCATAGCGCAAGGGCGCTCGGCGATCCGTCCCAATGTGTCTCCCCAAGACGGCCGCCTGGACCATCCAGGCGCGACCGACCGGCTGCTTCGGCGCCGCTCGCAAGCACGTGCGAAGCGCTAGGACGCTCCAATCGATTACCACGATCTTGATCACGGCACCGGCACCGGCTTCGACGCAGGGACGCGCATCGTCAGCCCCCTACCCTCTCCGCGTGCTGCTCCGGACGAGTAGGAGGCGCCACCTCCACGTGGCCTGCGCTGTCGCTTTCACCAAGCCAGAGCGACAGCCCGCTCCGCTCGACCCACGCGCCTGGTCCCGCGTGTAGCAAGCGTCTCGAAACGACGCACAGCGCGTGCTCGCAACGGACGAGGAGGAGGGCAGCAGCCAGCCCGGTTCAGGAGGCCTGCTCTCGTTCGGCCGCGGGTACGCATGCCGCGCCCATTGATAGTTGTCGTTCGGTCGCTTCCGTGCTTTCGGCTTGTCGGGATGCAGCACGCAACTGCCAGCTTTCAGCCGCGGTTCGTGGGACGTCGGCCGCATGACTGGAGCCGCGGCCTCACCCCATTGCTCGGTGGCGTTGTGATCGACGCGACCGAGCGGCTATCTGATCGCGCCGATGACGCCGCCACCGACGCCGGCGAGCACGATCCCGGCCATGGCGATCTTGGCTGGACGGGTTCCCGGCCGGGGAACCTTGAAGACCCAGATACCGATGCTGGCGTTGACGAGCAGGCTCAACTGGGCGATCGTGAAGCCGGCGCCCGTGCCGACTCGCGACACCAAGCCGAGCAGGGCGACGTTGCCGATGCCGAATAGCAGTCCGGCTGCCACCTGCAATGCGGTGATCTTCTGGCTCAACCTGACGGGCTCGCCGGCGCTCACTGCCAGCACTGACGCCGCGAGCAGGATGCCAAGCGCCAAAGGGAAATTGGCGACCTGCGCCGGGACCTTCGCCCACTGGGCGGGCACGAAATAGCTCCCCCAAAGCACGCCCGTAACGGTGGCCCAGAGCAGGCCAGCGCGCTGACTGCTAGCAGCCTTGCGAACGGCGGCGCCTCGGTCAGAAGGCTGCGCGTCCCGGGCGCTGACAACCATCACCACGCCCGCGGACATGACGACGAATGCCGCGACGAGCACGGCGACGCGGGTAGCGCCGAAGTCGCGCAGCTCGCCGAAGAGGAGGGCCCCCCAGACGAATGCCATGATGATGTTCAGCGGCGTCCACGTCCCGGCCGCGCGGGCGAGACCAATCGTCTCCGAGGCGCGAAACGCCGCGAAGCTCCCGACTGTCCAGACCAGTCCACCGGCTAGCGGCAGCCAGAATTCACGCCAGCCGAGCGAGAGCTGCCCGCCGACGACGATCAGTGCGGCCGCCGCGAGGATGGCGTTTCCGACCGCCACGTAGAAGATGCGCGAGCGTTGCGGGACACCTGGCACGATCTGGGCCACCGGTATCCACGTGCCCCACGCCAGCACCGTCACGAACGACAGCAGCACGCTCACGCCTACGCTCCGTGCGGCGCCTCGGCGCGCCCATAACTGCTCGGCAGCGCTTCAGGAGCGCTTCGGGTCGGTCGCGGCACGAGCCGTAGTCTGCCAACCGCCGCGATCCACTAATCGCCCGGGCCACAACACCCTCGGCCGCGCGTGCGACAGGGCGCAGCGTATGTCGAATACCGGGAGTCACCCACGGTCCAGGATGCCGGCACCTGAAGCGGGCGACAGCAGAAGCGGGCAGGCGGGCTCGGCGCGCTCTCCCAACTCGTCCCGAGCATGCGCCTTGTCTGCGGCCGACGACGTGCCATCTTTTGGCGAATCTCAGGACCGGGTCCTCGTTGGGTCCCGCCCTGCTTCCGCAACGCCGCGGGTGCCGCGCCGGGGCGATTGCTGGGCGATAGCGGGCGATCGGGATCGCGGCGGAGCGCTTCGCCCGGCACCGGCGACCGGGACGATCGAGGCGTCGCCAATCCGATCGTGAGCTCGGAGGCCATGCGAAACGCGAATTCGATTGTCGCGCTCAGTTCGTGACTGCCGCCCGGTAGGAGCGGAAGAACGCGCGCAGCTCCTCCGCGTAGAGCTCGGGCTCCTCGAACGGCGCGAAATGCCCGCCGCGGGCGGGCTCGGTTACGCTCACGACGTTCGCCGTGCGCTCGAGCCACGCCCGCGGCGGGCGGACGATGTCGCCGGGGAAGAGCGAGAAGCCGGACGGCACCTCGACCCGGCGGGCGAGCTGCGCGGGCGGAATCGCAGCGTTCGCGTGGTACATGCGCATCGAGGAACCGATCGTCCCGGTGAGCCAGTAGAGCGTGACGTTCGTGAGGATCTCGTCTTTTGTGAAGCTCCGTTCGACGTCGCCGTCGCAGTCACTCCATGCCCGGAGTTTCTCGACGATCCACGCGGCGAGCCCGGCTGGCGAGTCGGTGAGCGCGACGGCGGCGGTCTGGGGCTTGGTCCGGTGCATAGCGGCGTAAGCGCCCTCGGTCGCGCCCCAGGCCGCGGCCGCTTCGAGCCAGGCGCGCTCGTCTGGCTTGAGGTCCGCCGGGTCGCCGGTGACGACGGGCAGGCCAGCGTCGGTGCGGTGGACGGCCACGACCCGGTCGGGGTGGTCGAGCGCGAGGTAGCGGCTCACGTGGCTGCCGATGTCCCCGCCCGCCGCGCCGAACCGCTCGTAGCCGAGGACTGTCATGAGCTCGGCCCACAGCTTGGCGACGGCGATCGAGTTGAGGGGTGGGCCGGTGGGGGTGTCGGAGTACCCGTAGCCCGGCATGTCGGGCACGACTACGTCGAACGCGTCGGCGGGGTCGGCGCCGTGCGCGCCGGGGTCGGTGAGGAGTGGGATGACCTTCGTGTAGCGCCAGAACGAGTCCGGCCAGCCATGGCTGAGGACCAGCGGCAGGACAGGCCCGGCCTGCGCGGCGGCCCGGACGTGCACGAAGTGAACCCCGAGGCCGCCGAGCCGGACGCGGAAGCGGGGGAGACGGGCGAGCGCCGCCTCCTGCGCCAGCCAGTCAAACCCGCCGGCCCAGTATGCGACGAGCTCGCGGAGGTAGGCGAGGTCGGTCCCGAGCGACCACCCGGCGTCCTCGGGCGGGTCCGGCCAGCGCGTCGCGCGCAGCCGCGCGCGCAGGTCCTCGAGTGCCACAGGGATGGTCTGCGGCGTGGACGGCTCGGGGCGGCCCGCGGCGTCCGGCATGAGACGCAGCCTACCGGCCGCGCCGCGCTCCTCCGCGAACGCGCTGGGCAGGCGCCCGAGCGAGCCGCGGGCGTCTTCGAAGCGGGCTGTGTTCAGCCGCGCGAAGCAGCGACGAGCACCAGTCGTCCAATCCGGGCCTCGGCGCCGATCCCTGGCCGGCCATAGCGTGGCGCGCTCCGAAAGAGTGCGGCGAGCGATGCGATCATCCCGAGGAATTCCTCCCACATCCGAGAATTCGCTTTATGAGCACAGTCACCCGCAGGGCGCTCACGGCCTGGCTACTGGATCACGGCTTTACCGAACTCGGCGGCAAGGCCACGAGCCATCGGCGCTTCCGTCACGAATCCGGCGTCGTCATCACGGTTTCTGATCACGGGAGACAGAACCTCAGCCAGAAGCACGTCGGCATGATCATGCGCCAGCTCGAGGCGTCAGGCTTCGACCGCGACCCGGTGCGCCGTGATCTCAACGCTCGATAGCGGTCGCGCACGCCAGCCCGACGGCTCCCGCGCCGGACGATCACGACTTCGTCAATCAGCCAGCGGCGAGACCGGGCACCAACCGGTACAGCGCAAATTCGGCCATGGCAAAGTCGCCAGAGTCGCCTCGATCGTGCCGATCGCCGGTGCCGGGCAAAGCGTCCGCCACGATCCCGATCGCCCGCACTACAGGACCTGCTTCCGGGTCGGGACGGGCCTCCGGTCCTACTCGTCGCCCACCCCGCTTGGCGCGGAAAGCGGGCGCGCCCCGCGTAGCCAGCGAGACGCCCGAGATGGACGACACACGAGTCTGACGCGCGCCTAGGCCGCCGCTCCCGCTTCTCGCCCAGCTCATTAAGACTGATTTCGGCTGGATTAAGGCCAACGGGGGCATTCGTTGGCCTTGACGATCCATCTGCATGTGCGGCGGTGGTCGCCGGGTGGCGCCCGCGTTGTCGGGGCGAGGTCCGCGTGTCTACTCGATGGCGCGGCCCTGGGACTGCCCGCGAGTGGTTTCAGCCGTCGACGTGGACGTGGACACGTGCCCACGAGGTGTTCGCGTAGCCTTTTGGGTTCCACACCGTCTCGGGGTGCTCGGGCTGTGTGGCCGCGGCGCCGTCCCATGCTCTGGTGAGGAGCTCGTGTTCTCCGCTGGCGAGCTCGAGTTCGGCGCGCCAGAATCGCCAGGCCCACGGTCCCTGATCATCGAGCAGTTCGGCACGGACCCAGGTGCCGCCGCGGTCCATTGAGACCTCCACGCGTGAGATCCCGCGGCCGGCGCCCGCGAACGCGTAGCCGCGTAGCTCGACCGGCCCGGCGGTGATACGCGCTCCTTCCTCGGGGAGAAGGATCGCTGTGTTGAGGTTGACTTCTCCGAGTGCGGTGCCGATCCCTGGGCCTGGGGATTCGTCGGTAGCAAGGAGCCGGTAGGCGGTGTCCTGGAAGTAGCCGTCCCACGGCTCGCTTCGCAGTTCGATGCGCTCGAGCCACTTGACGCTGCGCGCGCCAATGTAGCCCGGTACGACCACGCGCAGCGGCGCCCCATGTAGGGGCTGAAGGGGCTCCCCGTTCATTGCATGGGCGAGGAGTACCTCTTGCGCCAGCGCTTTGGCGAGCGGAATCGATGCGCCGAATCTCTGTGGCGGCGTTGCTTCTTCGGAGCGGTCGACACCCACGAAGGCGACGTGCTCGACGACGGGCCCCACTCCGGCTACGGCGAGGACATCTGCGAGGCGCACACCGCGCCAGGTTGCTGTGCCGGTCGCGCCGGGACCCCACGGCGCTTCGCCGGGGATGTCGCGCACGGCGATCAGATCAGCGCGACGGTTGCCCGCGCACTGAAGCGTTGCGACCACCTCGTGTTCCTCGAAACGGCCGTCAAGCAATTCCTCACGAGTTAGGACGAGCGGCTGATCGACGTGGCCTGCGACATGCAGCCGCCAGGTGTGCGGGTCCGCGTCGGGGACCGGTCCATGGCTGCGCACATAGAAGTGCTCGAGCGGGGTGATCGCCGAGCCCGCGAGGCTAGAAGGGCGCGGCTCTGCGTTGAACGGCGCGTCCTCGTGGACAAGCATCTCCGAGCGCGAAGCACGACGCACTGGCACTAGTGAACCGCGCGGGGCGGCTCCACGCTGGGGGAGTGCAGCACAGAGTCGAGTTCGTGCAGTTGGCGGCGCACGCCGCCGCAGACCTGTTCGCATAGTTCGAACACGCCTTGGTCGGCGATTGCGTAGCGCACGTGGTTGCCGTCCTTGGTGCGGGTCACCATGGCGGCGCCGTGGAGGATGCCGAGATGCTTCGAGACGTTCTGCTGGCTTGCACCGAGCGCCTCCTGGAGCTCGCTGACGGTGGCGTCGCCGCTTCGTAGCTGGTCGAGGATCCTGATCCGCATTGGCTCGGCGAGCACGCGAAACCGTGCGGCGATCAGTTCGATCAGCGGATCGGACAGCGGATGATCGACAGCGCTGGCCACGGCCATGCGGACCAGGATACCACAGGCAAACAGTTGTGCAGTTGCGGACAATTGCCCTCGGCGGTCCAGTAGTTCTCCGCGTTGGCGTCGCAGACTCCGAGGCGTAGCGTCAGCGGCATGCTGATCGAGATCCACGGTGGACGATCCTGCCTGTGTGGTGCGAGGGTTCGTGGCGGGGCGCGAGCATGAGCCGGGTCGTCGTGTTGGGCGCGGGCATCGCCGGGCATACCGCGGCGGCGTTCACTCGTAAGTGGCTGGGGTCTGAGCACACGGTCACGGTCGTCTCTCCCAGGCCGGACTACAACTGGGTGCCGTCCAACATCTGGGTCGGTGTCGGGCTGATGAAGCCGGCACAGGTGACGATCCCGCTCGCTCCGGTCTACGAGCGGGCAGGAATCGAGTTCGTGCAGGCCGCGGCGCGGGAGATCCACCCGGACGGCGACCGTGATCATCCGACCCCCTATGTCGTGGTCGAGACGGCCGGTGGCGCGGCGACGACGCTGCCATACGACTTTCTGTTGAATGCGACCGGGCCGGAGCTGCGCTTCGACAAGACTGAGGGCCTCGGCCCTGACGGTGGTCATAGCCTGTCGGTCTGTCTGCCCGGCCACGCGGCGGCGGCGGCGGCGGCGCTTGCCGAGGAGGTCGAGCGGATGCGCCGGGGTGAGCGCCGCCGGTTCCTGGTCGGTGTCGGCCACGGCACCTGCACCTGTGAGGGCGCCGCGTTCGAGTACATCGTGAACCTCGAGTTCGAGTTGCGCGCTCGCGGTGTCCGCGACCGCGCCGAGATCACCTGGATCACCAACGAGTACGAGCTCGGTGACTTCGGGATGGGCGGCATGTACCTGAAGCGGGCGGGCTACATCACGCCGAGCAGCATCTTCAACGCGTCGCTGTTCGCCGAGCGCGGGATCGACTGGATCACTCGTGCCCACGTCCAGAAGGTCGAGCCGGACCGCGTCCTCTATGAGACCCTCGACGGCGCCCAGGGCGAGCAGGGGTTCGACTTCGCGATGCTGCTGCCGCCGTTCTCGGGCGTAGGCCTGCGTGCGTTCGACCGTGACGGCGGCGAAATCACCGAGCGCCTGTTCCTGGCGAACCAGTTCATGCGCGTCGACGCCGATTACACCGCGAAGCCGTATGAGGACTGGAAGGCATCCGACTGGCCGCGCACCTACCAGTCGCAGGAGTACGACAACATCTTCGCGGCCGGGATCGCCTTCGCCCCACCGCACGCGATCTCGCGTCCGCACACGAGCCCGAACGGCACGCTGATCGCCCCGGCGCCCCCGCGCACGGGCATGCCGTCGGCGACGATCGCGAAGGCCGTGGCGAGGAGCATCGTCGACATGATCGGCGGCGCCACGGCGCCGACACACACCGCGTCGATGGCCGAACTGGGCGCCGCCTGCGTCGCCTCCGCGGGAGCGAACCCGTTCACGGGAACGGCCGCCTCGATGACTGTCTTCCCGATCGTGCCCGACTTCGAGCGCTACCCCGTCTACGGCCGCGACCAGGACCGCACGTTCGGCGAGATCGGACTCGCCGGCCACTGGATCAAGATCCTGTTGCACCACCTCTTCGTTTACAAGGCGCGCCTGCGGCCGGGCTGGCGCATGATCCCGGAGTGATCGCATGGTCGACGAGAAGACCCTCTATGTGACCAAGCCGACGAGGTCGACCCTCTTCATGCGCACCTTCGTCCCGTTCCAGATCTGGCGCTTCGTCGTGATCAACCTGAAGATGATCGGGATCATCCGGCGTGGCCACCGCACCGGCGGGCGGGGCTAGCGTCGCTGACGGCCACCCGTGGGACCGACACGATCAGCGGTAGCCGCGCCCCCCGCTCGGCTCGAGCGGCTCGCTCGCCGCGCGAGCCCGTTTAGAGTGCCGCGCGCGGTCAAGGGTGACGCCGGGCTGTTTGTCGTGGATGCGACCTGGGGAATGATCCAGCCGCTGACGCTCGCGCCCGGCGTCGACACCTTCGGCGAGCTCGAGGTCATCAAACACATCACCGCCGGCGGCGCGCTCGTCGACTGCCGGCTGGCGAGCTACCTGACGGGCGGCACGATCCCAACCGCCGTCAACATCCCACACGTCGAGATCATCGAGCGCTCCCACGAGCTCGATCGGGACAGTCTGACCGTCGTGTTCTGCAACGGACCGCAATGCCCCGCCAGCAGCGACGCCGTGAACGCGCTGCTCCAGGCTGGTTGGCCGGCGCAAGCGCTCGCCTACTACCGCGGCGGCATCCACGACTGGGTCACGCTCGGCCTGCCCCTGGCCACGCTCGAGCGCTCAGCGCGCGACCCCGTCGACTGACACCGACTCGACGAGCGCTCAGCGCGCGACCTCGTCGACTGACGCCGACTCGAACGCGTCTGCCGTCACCCGGCGGCCGGTTGCCGTGCGGCTCGGCGGCGGCACGCAGCGCCTTGCCACTCCCTGGCACACAACTGAAACGTAGTGCAGTTGACAGACTCCCGCTAGTCCGTTAGGCTCCAGTCAACAAACACACAGTGGTGTAGTTGATCCAAGGCCGCGTTTGCGGAAGGAGCAGCACGATGACCCTCAATGAGCAATCACCGTCACGCTGGCCGCTGGAGCGCGCGCTGTTCGCGGTCACCGGGACGATCACGCTGCTATCGATCGTGTTGGGCGCGCTCGTCTCGAAATGGTTCCTGCTCGCCGCCGCCCTGGTCGGCGTGGGCCAGTTGCTGTATGTGACTGTCGGGGCTTGCCCGGGGTCGATCCTGCTGCGTCGCGCGTGCCGGATGCGCTCGGCGATCTACCCGGACGCGGGCGAAGCGTTTGCACAGGCGCGTGCGGAGACGGTGCGCGAGCGCGAGCAGGTGACAGTCTGATGTCGCGCGTCGGCCCGGTCGGTCGTCTCGGCCGCTACACCGCGTCTCATTTCAAGGTCGTGCTGGCCGGATGGCTGGCGGTTGCCGTCGTGCTCGGCGTCTTCGCGCCGCGGGTGGAGACGGCGCTCTCAGGCGCTGGCTGGGAGGCGTCGGGATCGCAGTCGGTGCAAACCCGGCAGTTGATCAACAAGGACTTCCACGGTCTGTCGAGCTACGGCCTGATGACGGTGCTGTACTCGCCGACCAAGACGGTCAGCGACCCGACCTTCCAGGCGGTGGTCGCGCGTGTTGAACGCACACTCCGCGCCGACAGTGCGGTCAGCGTGGTCGTCCCGCCAACCGTCGGCGTGTCGATCTCTCGTGACGGCCATACCGCCGTCGTGCAGGCCGGTGCGGCGCGCGATTCCAACGCGATGGTCGTGGCGGCTGATCGACTCAAGGGCCCGCTGGCGGCGCTCTCGACCGGCGGCGTGCAGGTGAGCCTGACTGGCGCTGCGGGGATGTGGTCGGACTTCAACGCCGCGAACCGCTCGGCGATGTTGAAGTCCGAGGTGATCTCGTGGCCGGTGACGCTGACGATCATGCTGATCGCGTTCGGGTCGCTGGTCGCGGCCGGCCTGCCGCTGATGCTGACGATGATCGGCCTGCTCGCGACCGCCGGAGCGCTGTATCTGGGGACGCAGGTCTTGCCGATCTCGATCTGGGCGATGAACTTCGCGCTGATGTTCGCGCTCGCGCTGGGGATCGACTACGCGCTGTTCGTCGTGCACCGATTCCGCGGCGCGTTCTTCGGCTCGCAGCTGTCAGCCGAGGAGGCGGTCGCGGTCGCGATGGACACCGCCGGCAAGGCCGTGCTCTTTTCCGGCGTGACGGTGCTGATCTCGTTGAGCGCCGTGATGCTCGTGCCGAGCCCGGCGTTTCGCTCGATGAGCCTGGGGATCATGCTCGCGGTGATCTTCGTGCTCGCGGCAACGCTGACGCTGCTGCCGGCGGTCCTGGCCAAACTCGGCCCGAGGGTCGACAAGCTCGCGCTGCCGTGGGCGCACTCCGGGGAGCACCGCTCCGCCAGGTTCGCGGCCTGGGGCGAGCGACTGTGGAAGCGGCCGATCGCCTACGGCGCGATCGCGCTCGCGATCCTCGTCGGCCTCGCGATCCCGGTCACGCAGCTGAAGACCTCGATGCCGTCGATCAAGGTCGTCCCGGCATCGGACTCCTCGCGGATCGGCTACGAGCAGGTCGCGGCCGCCTTCGGACCCGGAGCGGACGGGCCACTGCAGATCGTCGCGCTCGCTGGCGACGCCACACAGGTCGCGCAGATCGCGCGACGAGACCCCGGAATCGCTGCGCTGATGCCAACCCAGACGAGCAACGGCTACGCGCTGGTGACCGCGATCCCCAAGCAGGACCCCTCTAGCCCAGCCGTCGGCACGACGATCGACCGCCTGCGCGCCGAACTGCCCACAGGATCTCTGATCGGCGGCGCGGTCGCGGAGAACCACGACCTCCAGGCGGCGCTCGCCGCGAAGACGCCGCTGGTGATCGGTGTCGTCATGGGCCTGGGGTTCCTGCTGCTGCTGATCGCGCTGCAAGCTCCGCTGATCGCCGCTGCCGGGGTGCTCACCAACCTGCTTGCCGTTGGCGCTGCCTTTGGTGTCGCGAAGTGGATCTTCCAGGACGGCGCGCTGCACTCGCTGCTGGGCTTCCAGCCGCAGGGGTTCCTCGACGCGTGGGGGCCGGTGTTCTTCTTCGCGATGATCTTCGCGATCTCGATGGACTACACGGTGTTCCTGCTCTCGAGCGCCAAGGAACACTGGGACCGCACCCAAGACCCGCATGAAGCGATGATCGGCGGCATCGCGCACTCCGGCCGCGTGATCTTCGCCGCCGCCGCCGTGATGGTCGCCGTCTTCTTCACCTTCGCGCTGTCCGGCCCGCTGCCACCGAAGGAGATGGGAATCATTCTGGGTGTCGCCGTACTCCTGGACGCCGCGCTGATCAGGCTGCTTCTGCTGCCGGTGCTGCTGCGCCTAATGGGCAAGTGGGCGTGGTATCTGCCGCGCTGGGCGCACCACGTCCTTCCCGACGTCACCTTCGGACACGCATGAGAAAGGCACACCCATGAGCTTCACCGCAACCGCCCGCTCGATTGACGGCACGCTGCGCCACGAGATCGACGTCAACGGACGCCACACCATCACCACAGACGAACCCGAGAGCCTCGGGGGAACCGACACCGCGCCGGCCCCCCATGAACTGCTCGCCGCGACGCTCGCGTCGTGCGTGTCGACGATGATCGTGCTCTACGCCCGCCGCCACGACTGGGACCTCGGAGACGTCCATGTCGACGTCGACTACGACGCCGACACCACCCCACGACGAGTCGAAGTCACAATCCACCTCCCCGAAGGACTAACCGCGGAGCAGACCGAACGGCTGAAGCGCGTCGCCGACACCTGCCCCGTCCGCCGCGCCCTCGAAGCCGGATTCAGCTTCGCCGAACGCATCGAACACGACCTCCCAAGGGCGGCGCTGCGATGACGCACGCTCGTCGTGAAAGCAGGGACGCGCGCCGTCGCGCTCGGGTGGCCTCATCGAGACACCGCCGAAGCTGATGCCAGAGCGCGACCCCAAGAAGTTCGACCCCGCCCGCGCGTCCACGCTCGACGCTGCGGAGCGCGAGCAATACCTACCCAGCGGCCAGCTCGTCGCGCTGCTCGAGCTGGGGGGCGGTGAAACCGTGCTCGACTACGGCGCCGGCACCGGCCGACTCGCGCTCGCCGCGGCCGCGGCGATCCCCCACGGGCGGATCGTGGCGGTCGATGAGAGCACCGAAATGCTCGCGCACCTGCAGCAGCGTCTCGGCGGCACCGCAAACGCGGAGGTCGCGTTGATATCCGCCAACCGCGTGGCGCTGCATGACGGCGCGGCCGATCGGATCCTCGCCGTGAACCTGCTGCACGAGATCCGCGGCGAAGCAGCGCTCAGCGAGATGCGACGCATCCTCGCACCCGACGGCATCCTCCTCGTCGTCGACTGGGAACGCGGGCGGCCACGCCCAGGCGGCCCACCCGACCAGCTGCTCTACACCGCCGCCGAAGCAGCAAGTGAGCTGCGCAGCGCAGGGTTCGAGGCCGCCGAGATTCCAGCCGGCCTCCCGTATCACTTCTTCATCCGGGCGACAGCGCCGCCAACCGCTCACAAGCCGGGTTGAGTTCTGCACGACCGTACCCCGGGGCGAGCATCCGCTGCCCTGGCGACCCGAGTGAAACGGAGCATGCGATGGGCTGGCTACGAACACTGTTTGGCACGCGCAAAGGAATCGGCCCGCGGGAGGCAGACGGTCTGATGCGTTCCGGCGCGCTGCTGCTCGACGTTCGCGAGCCGGCCGAGTGGCGCGCCGGTCACGCCCCCGGGGCTCGCCACATCCCGCTCGGCGAGCTCGAGGGCCGCCTTGGCGAGCTGCCCCGCGACCAAACGCTGGTGGTCGTCTGCCGCTCCGGTGGAAGATCAGCGCGCGCGACCAGCGTGCTCACGCGGTCGGGATGTCAAGCGCTGAACCTGAACGGCGGCATGGCGGCGTGGGCGTCCGCCGGACTGGCCGTGCGGACCGACGACGGGCGAGCGGGCACCGTGGTGTAGGGCGGGGCCGATCAGGCGCTCGGGACGGGCTGGCCGGTGGGCGGGTCTGATTCGGCCACGCGCGCCGAGTAGATCGAGGGGGCGCCGAGCAGGCGTGCCACGACAGTCGCTTCCGCGGCGGCGAGGAGCAGCGGGACCGTCAGCGAGCCGTTGCTGTGGGTCAGTTCAAGCATCAGCACGGTCGCCGCGAGCGGCCCCTGCATCGCCGCTGCGAGCACACCGCCGGCGCCGATCAACGCGTAGCCGCCGATCGGCGATCCCGGCCAAATATCGCTCCAGGCGTGGCCGAGCAGCGCACCGAACAGCACACCGAGCACGAGCGTCGGCGTGAACAGGCCCCCGGGCGCACCGCTACCCAGACATGCTGCGGTGACCAGGGGCTTGAGGATGAAGAGGACCGCAAGCAGCCCGACGGACAGTTTGCCCACGAACGCGAGCTGGGCGAGCTCTTTGCCGTTGCCGAGCAGTTGCGGATACTGGATCGCCAGCGCCCCGAGCGCGGTGAAGATGACGATCGGCGCGAGCACGCGGGCCGTCCGCCGCGCGGGGCGCGAGCGGTTCGCGCGGGCCACCAGACGAACCCAGAGCACCGCCGTGAGTCCCGCGAGCGGGCCGATCAGCGCGGCCCACACGATCTCTCTCCCGGCCACGCTGTAGCTCGGGACAAGGTAGGTCGCACGGGTGGGAATCACGATCCACGCCACCGCGGTCGCGATCAGGCTCGTGAGCAGAGCGGGCAATACGAGCGGGAGCGCTAGGCTCCCGAGCAGAACCTCAAGCGCGAACAGTGCACCGCCGAGCGGCACGTTGTAGACGGCGGCCATGCCGGCGCCGGCAGCCGCGGCGACCAAGAGCCGTCGCTGCGAGCGGGAGATCGTCTTGGAGCGTTCGCACAGCTCGCTCGCTAATGCCGCGCCAGCTAGTTGTGGCGCTCCCTCCCGGCCGAGCGATGCGCCCATCCCCACGGTGATGATCGAGAGCGTGCCGCGAACGAGGCTCGGAATCAGCTCGAGCCGCCCGCCGCGCAGCCACAGCGCTTCGGAGATCTCTCCGCCGCCCGAGCCGCGCAGCCGCAGCACGAGCAGCGCCCCCGGGCCGGCGATCGCCCCGGCGGCGAGCAGCACAAGCAGATCTCGTTCGGGCGAGGCGGCCGTGACCGCGGCAAGAAACTGGCTCGCCGGGCGCCGCCAGGCAAGCCGCTCGACCAGATTGAGCAGCGCGATGAACGCCGCACCGGCAAGACCGGTGGCCGCACCGATCGCGACGACCAACCCCCAGAAACGCAGACTGTACCCAGCAAGGATCCCCCGCCCCGGAACGTTCGGCTGCGGCGAGGTAAAGCTGCGCGCCATCGGCGAACCCTATTACGGAACCATCGGCACGATCCGCGCACCACTCATGACGATAAACTGCTGATTTGCAGGTCTTTCCAAGCCGGAGAGGGGACTCGAACCCCTGACCTATCGCTTACAAGGCGATTGCTCTACCAGCTGAGCTACTCCGGCGAATTGCGCAGAGGCTAATGGTTGGCGGCGCCCGGGCGGCGGCCCTGCCGCCCGCCGCTCCACAGAGCCGGCGGGCCGGGTACCGGCGCGTTTGGCTGTAACGCGACTAGCGCCGCCGGGTATCTGAGGTGTGGCCGTCAACGCACTCGGCGAGTATCACTCGCGGGCCCTGGACCGGGGCGTGAGCATCGCGCTCTACGTCGTCGTGCGCGGGATCTTCCAGCCTTTCTTCCACGTCTACTTCCGCATGCGGCGTCTCGGGATGGAGCGTGTGCCAAAGGACGGGCCGGTCATCTTCGCGGCCAACCATCGCAGCTTCCTCGACCCGTTCGTGATCGGCACGCTGACGCGGCGGCCGGTGTACTACGTCGCGAAGAAGGAGCTGTTTGCGCATCCCGTCGTTGGCTGGCTGCTCAACCGGCTGGGTGCGTTCCCGATCGACCGGGGCGCCGGCGATCAGCAGGCGATGGAGAC
>Ga0182030_10012377_pt1 | contig 17088 bp, 14 predicted proteins | sample 812S3MmetaG_FD_121299 | JGI IMG/M metagenome (GOLD analysis project Ga0182030, IMG submission 121299) | Permafrost microbial communities from Stordalen Mire, Sweden - 812S3M metaG (Illumina Assembly) | ecosystem: Environmental > Terrestrial > Soil > Wetlands > Permafrost | place: Sweden...
CCATGACCGGGCAGATTGGCGAGGTGATGCAGGAGTCGATGCAGGCGGCTTTGACCTGGGTGCGCTCCAACGCCATTCAGTTGGGGCTGGCCGAGGACTTCACCAAGGAGATCGATCTGCACATTCACGTGCCGGCCGGAGCGATTCCCAAGGACGGCCCCTCGGCCGGAGTGACGATGGCGACCGTGCTGGTCTCGCTGCTGACCGATTCGCCGGTGCTCCCGCTGACGGCCATGACCGGCGAAATCACCCTCAGCGGCAATGTGCTGCCGGTGGGCGGAATCAAGGAGAAGTTCCTGGCCGCGCGCCGGGCTGGAATTGAGACCATCATCCTGCCCGCGGAAAACCGCCAGGACGTGGAAGAGGACCTGACGCCGGAGCTGATCGAAGGAGTTACGATCCACTACGCCAGCCGCATCGAAGACGTGCTGGCCGTGGCCCTGCCGCTGCTCAAGCCGCACACGGATAATCGGCTGCTCGAAGCAGATCTGAGCGCGCAACTCGCCGTGTAAGCACGGCGGCGCTCAATTAGGATAAAGGCCGGCAAACCTGCCGGCCTTTATCGTATGGTGGGGGCGCAGGCGAGAGCATAAATCAGCAGATCGCCGCCTCCAGGAAGGTTCTTCCTGCCCTTCGGCTGAGCGCCTTGCCCAATGACCGCCTGCCACGTCTAACCGGCAGGCGGTATTCTTTTGAGCAGGATGCAGATGCGAGTGTTCTTCTTGGGCGACTCCCGCAAACGGCGGCTTACCGGGCTGCTGGCGGCAACTGCGCTGGCGGTGCTGCTGACTCCCTGTAGGCCGGCTCCGACGTTAGATGCGCAAGAGGTCACGCTGCATGTGGATGTGAAGCTGGTCAATGTCTTCGTGAATGTGACCGACCGGAACGGAGCCCTCGTGGGCGGACTGACGCGCGACGACTTTACCGTGACCGAGGACGGGCGGCCGCAGCAGATTGCGGTCTTCGAGCGCCAGTCGGAGCTGCCGCTCAACCTGACACTGGCCATCGACACCAGCGGCAGCGTGCGCAAGGATATGGCCGAGGAAGCGGATGCAGCCAGGCGCTTTGCCCACGCGCTGCTGCGGTCCCAGGACCAGATGAGCCTGCTGCAGTTCGCCACCGAAGTTCGTGAGCTGACGCCGTTCACAAACAAGGTGAGCCAGATCGACCGCGGGCTGGGCCAATTGAAAGGCGACTGGGCCACGGCGCTCTACGACGCAATTTCCATAGGCTCGGAACGGCTCGGCAAAAGAGAGGGACGCAAGGTGCTGGTGCTGGTCTCCGACGGCGACGATACGGCCAAGAACACCACCTACGCCCAGGCGCTGGAGCAGGCTCTGCGCAACGAAGTGATGATCTACAGCATCATCGATGTGCCGATTGAAGCCAGCGCAGGCCGCGATCTGGGCGGTGAGCACGCGCTGATTACGCTGGCCGAGCAGACCGGCGGCAAGAGTTATTATGTGAGCGACGGCGGCCTAGATAAGGCCTTTGCGCGGGTCAGCGACGATCTGCGTACCCAGTATCTGCTCGCTTATTATCCCAAGAATCAAGAGCCCGGAAGAGCCTTTCATCGGGTGCAGATAACCATCCCCAGGGCCGCTGCGCAGGATTTCAATATCCGCCACCGCACCGGCTACTTTGCGGATTCGCCGGCCAAGGGAAATTGATTGACCGGATTTTGGAAATTTGAGTGAGTTTGAAATGAAATCATTGGCTTTCATTTTTACGATAACGACCTGTTTCTCTATAAATTGCCTGGGGCAACACACCGCCGCAGAGCTTTGTGTGAAGGATCTGGAAGTTATTCCGGGGTTCCTTCTCGAAAACGATACTGGCGCAAAAGACCATCTCGCCCAGTTCGGGCAGAAGCATTTTGATGATGCATTGGCCGATGCAAAAAACGCGGCCATGAAGGTATCAGATGACGAGGGTTGCAGGCAGGTATTGAATCAGTATCTCAGGTCTTGGCGCAAAGGGCATCTATATGCATCATCCAATAACCAGGCCTCGGCCAAGCCTGCTGCTGTTTCTCCGCCCGCAAATCATCCTGCCGGTCCGCCGAAGGATGTGCTGAATTTCCAGATACTATCGCCCAAAACTATTCTTTTGAGGCTGGGTAGTTTCGATCCATGGAATCGCGAACCCCTCATCGCATTGCTGCGAACGAACCACGCGGCATTGGCAAACCATCCAAATTGGATTATCGACGTGCGCGGCAATAGCGGCGGCAGTGACAGCACATATAAGCCGATACTTCCGTGGTTACTACCAGATGAAACGGTTTCCGTGGGCGAAATGTGGCTTGCGACTCCCGCCAATTTAGAGGGACACAGAAATATGTGCGCGATTTATGCTCCCGGCGATTCGGAGTGCGAGAAAGAATTGAACGAGGCAATCGCCCGCATACGCAAAGCCCCCACGGGGAGTCTCGTTCCACAGGATGATAAAGGTAGCATCAGTTTCGATCGTCAAGAGCCGCTGGAGCTGCGGAGGCCCTCGCGCGTTGCGATTCTTATCGATGGTGGATGCGGGAGCGCCTGTGAGCAGTTCCTTCTCACTGCTCGCCAAAGCTTCAACGTGAAGTTGATAGGACGGCGTTCCTGGGGCTCACTGGACTTCTCCAATCTGCGTCCATTCGCGCTGCCATCCGGAGAGAGGTTATTGTGGTACGCAACATCGCGGTCCTTGCGGATTCCCGATTTGCCGGTTGACCTTGCGGGCATTCCTCCCGATATTTATCTCCCTCTGGCTCCTGGAGACCATGCGAAGGAAGAAGAAATTTACCGGGTGCAGAGTTGGCTGGAGGGCGGTTCGCTGGCCAAGGGAAATTGATGAGCGGCAGAGCGGTCGGGTCTTGATTTCTGAAGGGTGTGAGTCTAACAGCTAGTGGCAAAAGTCCGGTGCGCCGAAAAAACATCCCTCAGGGGCTAAAGCCCACATTTGTTTTGTTGCATTTACGGCACGACTAAAGTCGTGCCCTTTCAAAACCAGACTTTTACCACATGCTGCTAACCGGAGAGTTCAATCAATGGGATACTTCGGCCCCGAACCGGTCGGGAATCGAGTCCTTTCTTACAAACCCGCATCTAATTATGCAAATATGGATACAGAAGCATGAAATCTTCCTGGTCATCGCGCCGCAGTTCCAAGACCCCTCCGCCGGATGAGACCGGGCAGGAGGCTCTTTACCTGCGCTCTCTGAGCGAGCGCCAGGTGCCTGTTTTCGTCAAGCTGCGCGACGGGGAGAAGCTGCGCGGATGGATCGAGTACTTCGACGATGGGATGCTGCGGTTGACGCGCGAGGGACAGCCAAACCTGTTCATTTACAAGCAACAGATCTCAACCATCTGCGAAGTGGGCCAGCGGAGCGGCTCTCGGTCGGCGAGCGCAGGCAGCGCCAGTGTGAAGAGTGCAGTTTCAAACGAGGCAGCCTCATGAGCGGCGGCGCGGCAGAGGCGGCTCAAGAGTTTGTGTGGATTCCCAAAGCTGCGGCCATTGCCAAAGAAGCCGGGGCGCTGCTGAAAGAGTTTTTTACCAGGGGCGTCGAGACCGAGTACAAAGGCGACGTGGACTTGGTTACAGTGGCTGACCGAACGGCGGAGAAGCTGATTCGCGAGCGGCTTGCCGAGGCCTTTCCCGAGCACGGCATCTACGGCGAAGAGGGTACGCGCGACCGGCTGGAGAGCGGGTTTCGCTGGTATGTGGACCCGCTGGATGGAACCACGAACTTTGCCCACGGGTTTCCTCATTTCTGCGTCTCGATGGGGCTGGAAGAGCGCCCTGCCGGACTCAGTCCGGATGAGGATGGAAGGCTGGTGGCCGCCGTCATCTACGATCCTCTGCTGGACGAACTCTTTACCGCGGAACGGGGACGGGGCGCATGGCTGAATGGAAAGCCGATGCGGGTATCGCGTATACCGCAGTTGGCCGAATCGCTGGTGGCGACGGGGTTTCCCAGTCACAAACGCCATGCCAGTCCCAATATCCACTTTTACCAGGAATTTACCCTGCGTTCGCACGGGGTTCGGCGGGCCGGATCGGCCGCGCTCGATCTGGCTTATGTCGCGGCGGGCCGCTTCGAGGCCTTCTGGGAGTTTAAGCTGAATCCCTGGGATACGGCGGCGGGCCTGCTGCTGGTGGAAGAGGCCGGCGGACGGATCACGGACTTTTCCGGTGGCCCCTGGCGGCTCGACAGCCGCGACATTCTAGCTTCCAACCGACTGATTCACGAGGAGTTACTCGGCTTCTTCAGCGATTTGTTTGCGGGCCGCAATCTGGCCCCCATTCCCTCGCCCAGGCAGTATGCCGAGCAGCGGGCGGCACGATCCACGAGCTGAGAAGCTCTCAAACATTGAGAAAGTGCAAAAGAGTCTGAAGGGGCTGAAGGCAACCAACCTCACCGCCCGTGGGAAAGAAACCAAGGTTCGAACCGAATCCCAGATTGGCAAACCGCAAAGCCGTAAGATTGCGTTCATTTTGAGAGCGCGTCAACCACGGGCTTTTGTGCTACTATCAGCTCGAAGAGACAAAAATATTCTGGAGAGATCAGATGCCATCCGTCATTGCAGAACCCTGTATCGGCAGCAAGGACAACTCCTGTGTGGACGTCTGTCCTGTCGATTGCATCCACCCCAAGAAGGACGAAGGCGGCTTCAGCGAGACCGACCAGTTGCATATCAACCCGGACGAATGCATCGACTGCGGCGCGTGTATACCGGCTTGCCCGGTTTCGGCAATCTTCGCGCTGGACGACCTGCCTGCGAAGTGGTCTGCTTTTGCAGAGAAGAACGCCTCCTACTTCAAACACTGAACCAGGACTGAATCAGCTATCATCCATCAGCGAACACGCATCTCGCCAAGCGGTCTGCGTGTTTTTTTTGCGGGCAATGGAGCCCGGTCAAGCGAGAAGCCTGCCAAAAGTTTTAAGAATCTTCCCTCTTGCCTGCTATTTCCCCATCGTCATCGCATTCTCTGCTTCCCTCGCTCTGTTTTTCAGTCTGCGGGGTCTGGAGGACGATATGTTCGGACTCGATAATCTTGCGGAATCGTTCCGAGGTGGTGGCCCAATCCACAATGTCTACCTTGAAGGGCAGGTCAGATTCGGAAAAATCCTCGGCTATATTGGCCAGCGTCTCCAGCGTCAGAGTATGGTTGCCAAGAATCGCCAGATCGAGATCCGAGAACGGTTTTGCGGTCCGTCTGGCGCGTGAACCGAAGGCCCATACCTCACGCTTGGGCAGATGACGCCGCAAGAGATCGCGCACAATCTCCCACTCGCCGGGGAGCAGATCGATGGCAGGCAAGCTCATTTCGCGCATCGCCCCTGCAGTTGTTTCAGCAGAAATTGAGCTTCGGCCAGGAAAGCGGGAATGCCCGCGACGACCTCAACAGCGATATCTTCGTTGTAAGCGTGGCTGGTCATGCCGCGCATCTCGCGATAGCGCTTCCAATCGGACCAATTTCCCAGCAACAGGCCCTGTTCGTTAGCGGTGCGGATCAGATCGGCAAAGGGCACGGCATCGAACGCGCCAGGAGTTGCCGAGACCGATTCAAGATACCGTTTGAGCATCTTATGGCTGATATCATATGTAAACTCGAAGCGCTGCACCAATCCATCGCGAATCATAGTGTGGGTGGGATCGCCCCGATAGAACTCCAACCCTTCGGACAGCCGCTCAAGCGCCTTCGAGAACGGGGTGAGGTCCAATACCGTGCTCATGCCGTCTCCTTCAAGCGGAATGCTCGATGATTCGCAGGCCGCTGATCAGTGATTTTATCCGATTGCGCCGTCAAACTCTTAAGGGTTTTCCGCTGCCGCTGCATCGGGCTTCTTTCCCCGTTAGAATGAAGGTGCAGCGGTCGAGTAGATGGAAGCTGGGCGAAGTCGGGCCCAAGCCGTGTTTTTCGATTCACGCATGGGTGCGATTCCATTGCGCAACGGGACGTTTTTTCCCGCGTCTTTGGGGAGATATGGTCTTGAAGATGAGGCCGGTGAGGCACGGCGGCAATCGCTGCGGGTTTGGCATATTGCTGACCTGCGCCGCAGCCATGGCGATCGGCGGTGGAATCGAGGCTCGAAGCCAGGCCGCTCCCAGCTCGAATCCGGCCGTCCTTGAGGCTCCTTCGGCTGCGGTTGGCGCCTCCGACTCCCAGCCAGACACAGCGTCAGCCGAGGTTGGGCAGGATCTGGTCGCCCAGTGGGAGGGCCGGCCGGTGCGCAGCATTTCATTCATGGGGGTTGCCGCCAGCCGTCTTGCTCCTCTTCCCGACCATCTGGCCCAGGCCGCGGGAACTCCGCTGCGCCGCGAGAATCTGAAAAAATCCGTGCGCCAGTTATATGCCACTGGACTTTATGAGACCGTCGAGGTGGAGGGATCTCTCGAAGCCGGCGGTGTGGCCCTGGTCTTTCGCGGCCAACCGAGCGCGTTTATCGGAATGGTCAGCGTGGAAGGAGCCAAGGGCGCCACCCTCAATACGCAACTTGAGCGCGCCAGCCAGCTTGCTACGGGCTCCCGTTTTACCCCGGTCAGGCTGAGTCGGGCGATTGAATTGATGCGGATTGCTCTGGCTGTAAACGGATTCAACGAACCGGCCATTACCCAAACCCTCACGCCGCGCCCGGATGAGCAACTGGTCGATATTGCCTTTCATATCGTTACAGGCCCGCAGGCGCGGGTGGGCACAGTCGATGTGGCAGGCGACCCCGGAATGAGCGTGGAAGATTTTCGCCGCCGCGCCCGCCTCGAAACCGGTTCGCGCGTAGACCATAACACTTCAGATCGCGCTCTGGCCAGAGTGCTCAAGCACTACCGGGGCCAGGACCGGCTGGAAGCTGAAATCAAGATCGAATCCCAGCACTATGCCCAGAAATCCAATCGAACAGATTTTCGCTTTTCCGCCAGCCAGGGACCGGTCGTGAAGGTACAGGTGGAAGGCATCAGAATGAGCCCAGCGCGGATAAAGCGGGTGATTCCCATCTTTGAAGAGGGCACCGTGGACGACGATCTGCTCAACGAGGGCAATCACCGCCTGCGCGACTACTACCAAAGGCTGGGATACTTCGACGTGAAGGTGGATCACGAGCAGCAATCGGCCCAGACCGATCAGGTAACGATTTTGTATAAGGTGCAGCTGGGGCCGCGCAGGCGCATTGCGCGCGTCGGGGTCGAGGGGAATCATTACTTCGATTCGGCCACCCTGCGGGAGCTGCTCAGCGTTCGCGCAGCCGATTCCATCGATCGCCATGGCGTCTATAGCCAGTCGCTGGTGGCTGCCGACAGCAGCGCCTTGCAGGCCGTCTATCGGAACAACGGCTTCTCGCAGGTCAGAATCACATCGGAAACCAACGCTGCCGAATCCTCGAAGTCCGGGGTCCCCAGGGACAGTCCTTCCTCGCTGGGGTCGAAGACGGCCCCGCTCTCGGTCCTCTTCCGCATCGAAGAAGGCCCGCAGCAGCGGATAGGGTCGGTCAAGCTGCTGGGCGCCGAGCACGTCGATCCACAAAAGCTCCTTCCCCTGCTCAACACCGCGGCTGGACAGTTGCTCTCCCCACAGAATCTGGCTGGAGACCGGGACGCCCTGCTGACCGACTACCTGAGCCGGGGTTACGACCAGGTGCGGATCGAGGTATCCCAGCAGATCGAGAGCTCGGATGCGAGCAAAGTCGATGTGATCTTCCATATCTCCGAGGGACAGCAGATCTTTGTACGCAAGGTGCTTCTGAGAGGGATCCATTACACGCGCCCGGAGACGGTTGCCAGAGCCATCACGCTTCATCCCGGCGACCCGCTGAACCAGACCGCGCTGATGGAGACCCAGCGCAATCTCTACGATTTCGCCCTTTTCAACGAGGTCGATATGGCCACCTTGAACCCGGCCGGCGACGAATCTTTCAAAACGGTTCTTATCCAGGCAACCGAGGCCAGACGCTGGGCCCTGACCTATGGCTTCGGGTTTGAGGCGCAGACTGGAACGCCGCAGAACAACTGCCAGGCTGCCCAGGCCGGCGGCGTCTTTTGCAACCCGAACGGAACGACGGGAGTCAGCCCGCGGGTGGTTCTCGACATCACCCGCAACAATCTCTTCGGCCGGGAGCAATCTGTCTCGCTGCGCGGCAACTACGGATTGCTGGAACAGAAGATCAACCTTCTCTTCCAGAACCCGCACTTCGAGGGCAACCGCAACTTCGGTCTCTCGCTCTCCGGCGGATACGCCAACAGCTTCGACGTCTCCACCTACGTTGCCTCCAAGCTGGAGGGCAGCATCCGGTGGACCGAGCACTTCGGCACGCCTGGATCCCACATCTCCAAAGCCAACACACTGATCTATGAACTCGATTTTCGCCGGGTCAAGGTGGATCCCAGCAGCTTGCAGGTCTTTCCCGGCGAGACCAAGCAACTCTCGACCGCCGTACGCGTCGCCGGTCCGGCGATCACCTGGATTCGCGATACCCGCGACTCACCCCTCGATGCGCATCGCGGCACCTACACCAGCTTCCAGGAGTTTCTCTCCGATGTGCCCTTTGGCGCCCAGGCCAGCTTCAATCGCCTGGACCTGTCGAATTCGAGCTATTATCAGTTCGATAAAGGCCGCTTTGTGCTGGCTCGCAATACCCGCTACGGCCAGGAACGGGCCTTCGGCACTGCGGTGAACGAGCTGATTCCCCTCCCTGAACGCCTTTATGCGGGCGGGGCCACCTCGCTGCGCGGCTTCGGCCAGAACTCTGCCGGACCGCGCGATCCGGAGACCGGTTTTCCCATCGGCGGAGCAGGCGCGCTGATCAACAGCACCGAACTGCGCCTGCCACCCCCCACGCTGCCCTGGCTGGGCAGCACTGTCAGCTTCGTGCTCTTCCACGACATGGGCAACGTTTTTACCAATGCATCCGATGCCTGGGTCAGCGCCCTGCGGATTCACCAGCCGGACCGCGATCATTGCAAGGATGTGGCCTCCGCTGTAACGGGCCAAGGCTACACCCCCACCGGCCCCTACACCTCCACTGGTCAGCAGGGAACGTGCAATTTCAATTACTTCTCCCATGCGCCGGGGCTGGGTTTGCGCTACCATACGCCGGTGGGGCCTATCCGGTTTGATTTCAGCTATAACCTGAACCCGCCCATCTATCCGGTGAATATCGATTACTCGCTGAAATCGCCGAGCGCAAACCCCCTTCTACCGTCGTACGATTCAAACCCGCACGTTGGCCAAGCCGGCCACTTCAACTTCTTCTTCAGCCTGGGACAGACCTTCTGATGAGCAACCGTCCCCCAATTCGGCTTCGATCCTGGCATCTGCCCTGCTTTGCCCACGGCTACTTTTTGGCTCTGGCCGTTTCACTGACTGCGTTGCCGCCGCCGTCAACGAATGCGCAGACGACGCCACCGAACTCCGCCGTGGTGCTGGACAGCGTAGTGGCCGTGGTCAACAACCAGGCAATTCTAGCCAGCGACCTGCGCGAAGAGATGCGACTTGCGATTCTAGATCCCAACCAGGGCGGAGCCAGCTCGCTCACCCGCCATCGAGCCCTCGATCAACTGATCGGCCGCGCCCTCATCGAGCAGCAGATTCGCGAAGAAGACGCGCAGGCGGTCGCGCCTTCCCAGGCCGAGGTCGATACTCGTCTGGCGGAGATCCGCAAGGAGCTGCCCGCCTGCGTTCGCCAAAACTGCGCCTCTGACGCCGGCTGGAAGGTATTTCTGGCCGTGCACGATCTGACCTCCGAGCGGGTCGAAACCTACCTGCGTTACCGCCTTCGGATTCTGCGTTTTATCGAGCTTCGCTTCCGCCAGGGCATCAGTATCTCCCAACAGGAGATTGAGAGCTACTACCACAACACTCTGCTTCCTCAGTACTCGCCGGGGGAGCCCGTTCCGCCGCTCGATGAGGTCGCCCCGCGGATTCAGGAGATACTGTTTCAGCGGCAGGTGAATGCGCTCTTCGACGAGTGGCTCCAAAACCTGCGCAAGCAAGGAGAAATCGAAGTTCTGGACCCCTCGCTCGAAGCTTCACAGGCCCCGCCGGATCAGGACGGCGGAAAGGAGGGCAAGAAATGAGCGAACCGGAATCAACCCCTGAAACGCCCGCACTGCCCGAGCAGCCGCAATCGCACCGCTGGCGCCGAATTCTGCTGACCGGCGGCGGTCTGGCAGTTCTGGCAGCTGCCATTCTAGCGGCCGTCTTTGCCATTATTTCCTCAGCCGGATTTGAGGATCTGGTACGCAGGCGACTGATTGAAAGGATAGAATCATTAACCGGAGGGCGCGTCGAGCTGGCCACATTTCACTGGCAACCGCTCGATTTCGAAGCGGATGCAGGTGGATTAGTCATTCACGGCCTCGAAGCCCCGGGCGAAGCTCCCTACGCCCGAATCGAAGGCCTGCAGGTGCGCCTCAGCCTGCTCGGCTTCTGGAGCCCGCGAATTCTGCTGCGCGATCTGGAAATCTCCCGTCCGCAACTGCATCTGATCGTCTATCGCGACGGATCGACCAACCAGCCGCATCCGCGCAAGCCCATAAAATCGAGCCGGTCCGCACTCAGTACGTTTTTCAATCTCCAGGCCGACCACATCAGCATCGAGCAGGGCCTCCTCGACTACGAGAACCGCGCCGCATCTTTGGACTTCCAGGACCGCTTCGCGCCGCTCGACTTCAACGCCAACGACTTTTCCCTGCGCGCCAGCTACGTGCCGGCCACGGCAGCGAATCCCGAAAGCTATCGCATCGAGGCCGGCGCCCGCGATCTGAGCCTCATCCGCGGCGATACAAAGTCAAAAGAGGCAGTGCCACCGGTGCAGGGCTCCGTGCAGGCCACGCTGGATCTGACCCGCTCGGCGGCAACCCTGCGATCCTTGCGAATCACCGCCCGCAGCCGCGAAAGCCAGGATCGCACCCTGGAGATCTCCGGCCGGCTCGATGACTTTGCCCATCCCCGCTGGCAGACCAAGGCCGCAGGCGAGCTGGATATGAAGCTGCTCAACCCCGTCTTCGGCTATCCCTTTGCGCCCGAAGGCATTGCCCGGCTGGAGATTGCCGGCGCGGGGCAAGCGGGAGTCTTTCGCGCCGATGGCAGCGTTCACGTCGAGAACGGCGCCTACATTGGAACCGGCGTGGTCGCCACCGGCGTGGGATTGGATGCGCGGGTTCATGCCGATCCCGAGCAGTTGCTTATTTCCTCAATCGTCGCCCGCCTGCGCCAGGGCGGGCAGATTGAGGGCCGGGTCGCGCTTGACCACTGGCTGACCTCCGTTCACGGAGCCGCCACGATGCGGCCGGCCAGCGCACTCACCGGCAAGTCTCGCGGCACAAAGCGCAAAAGCGCAGTCGCGGCAATTCCCGTCCAACCGGCTGACGCCATCACCCTTCCCGTCAATGGCAAGGTTACGGCAAATTTCAGAAACGTCGCCTTGGACACAATTATGGAGATGGTCTCCGAACCGCCCTTCCAGCACCTGGGCCTGGACGCCCTCATCGACGGTCCTGCCACTGCAACCTGGATCAATGGCGATAACCGCACCCTCGCCGTCGTCGCTCAGTTGAACCTGACTCCCCCCATACAGGGTGCCGCCGTCTCTTCACTTCGGGGAGGTAACGTTCCCGCCAGCGGATTGATCGATGCAACCTATACGCAACGCGATGGCGCGGTCGATCTGCGCCAACTGCATCTCCACCTGCCCGCCAGCGAGTTGGAGGTCCACGGTCACCTCGGTGCTTATCCGCTGACCAGCCCCAGCGCGCTCACCGTCTATTTTCATTCCGCCAACCTTGGCGAGTTCGATACGGTGCTCCGCGACCTCGGTCTAAGCCGTAACGGGACAACCGGGTCAGCAGCCTTGCCAGTGGCTCTGGCTGGAGTGGCCAACTTTCGCGGCAACTGGTCGGGTTCGCTCGTCGATCCCCGCATCGCCGGCGCCGCAAAGGCCACACAGTTAGCCATCGAGATGCCACATCTCTCGACGGCCATAACCGCACAGCAGCCATCCGTTAAGCCTTCATTTTTCCGCTTCGATTCGGTTGCAGCCATCGGCAGCTACTCGTCGGAGCGCATCGTCATCGAAAAAGGTCTGCTGCAACGCGGGAAGACCGAGATCGCCCTGAGTGGAAACCTGCAGACAGTTGCGGGCAAGTCCGCCTCCGGCAGAGCGATCCAACCCTCCTTCGATGGCAATTCCCTGCTCCATCTTCGTGTGCGCGCCGGCAAGATTGGCATCGACGATCTGCAACCGTTCACCGGCCAAAACCTTCCCTTGACCGGCGCCCTCAACGCGCAATTCGAAGCCGATGGACCCCTTCAGGCGGTGACCGGCTCCGGCTGGGCAGAACTGGACGGCGGCAGCGTCTACGGCGAACCTGTCTCCCGCATCCGGGCTCTGGCATCCATCGCCAATCGAACCTTGAAACTGACCTCGATCACTGCGGACGTGGATGCCGGCAAAATCTCCGCCTCCGGCAGCTTCGATCTTCGATCTAATCGCTTCCAGGTGGAAGCCAAAGGCTCAGGCCTCAATCTCTCCCGAAGCCTGTCAGTGCGCCAACGGGGACTGACGGCCACTGGCAAACTCGAGTTTTCAGCCTCTGGATCGGGTACTCTTGACGATCCGCGCCTCGAGGGCCATGGCACTCTCGCCGGACTGACCCTCGGAGGAGAAGCGCTGGGCAGCCTGGAAATGACCGCCCATACCGCCAACCGCGTCCTTATCTATGAAATGTCCACCCACATGGAGGCGGCCTCGCTTGCCCTGCATGGCCAAACCGCCCTCGGCGGTGAGCACGCCACCCAGGCCAAACTCGATTTTTCGCAATTTAATATCGGGGCTTTGCTCAAATTGGCCCACCTCCAAGGTCTCAGCGGCGAGTCTGCGCTGGCCGGCACGGTCACCGTCGAGGGCCCCTTGACCAGGTGGGAAGATCTCCACGGAGAAGCCCGCCTGGAGGATCTGGCGGTCACCGTCTCCGGCGTCCATCTTCACAGCGAAGGCGGAGTTCACGCTACGCTCGCCAACGCTATGATCTCGCTCGATCCCTTGCACATAACCGGCGAAGTTACAGACCTGCATGCGCAGGGCCGCTTATCGCTCAAGGACAAACGCCAACTGGACTTTGCCGCCAGTGGCGCCATTAACCTCAAGCTGGCCCAGACCATCGACCCCGACCTCACCGCGAGCGGCGGCTCGACCTTCCAACTCGAAGCCCACGGCCCCTTGCAAAATCCCGACCTCCGTGGCCGCATCGACATACAGAACGGGGCCATCGCCCTCGAAGACCTGCCCAACGGCCTCAGCCAAATCCACGGATCGCTCGAATTCAACCAGAACCGCCTCGAAGTCAAATCCCTCACGGCCCTGAGCGGCGGCGGACTATTGAACGTGGCAGGCTACCTCGCCTACCAGCACGGTCTCTTCGCCGACCTCTCGGTCACCGGCAAGGGAATTCGCATTCGCTATCCCGAGGGGATCAGTTCCCAGGCCGACGCCGGGCTTCGACTGCAAGGCTCACAGAACAATCTCCTGCTCAGCGGCGATGTGCTCATCACGCGCTTCACCGTCAGCCCGGACTTAGATATTGCCGCTCTGACCGCCACAGCCAACGCCGTCCAGGCCATCGCGCCCCCGGAGGCTCCGTCCAACCACATCCGCCTCGACGTCCACCTCGCCTCGTCGCCGCAACTGAACTTCCAGAACGCCTACGCCAAGCTGGCCGGCGACGTGGACCTTCGCCTGCGAGGCACCATCGCCTCGCCCTCGTTGCTGGGCCGCGTTTCCATCACCGAGGGCAGCGCCATCATTGCCGGAACCCGTTACGAACTGCAACAAGGCGATATCTCTTTTACCAATCCGGTCCGCATTCAGCCCTCCATCGACCTCAATGCCACTGCCCGCGTCGAGGACTACGACATTACTCTCGGACTGCACGGAACCCTCGATAAACCCACCGTTACATATCGCAGCGATCCACCCCTCCCCGAGGCCGATGTAGTAGCCCTGCTGGCCCTCGGCCGCACCGAGAGCCAGCAGCGCATCTACACCCAGCAGCAGCAGCAATCCGGCTCCAACCCCACCACCGACGCCCTGCTTGGCGGAGCGCTCAACGCCACCGTCAGCAGCCGCGTGCAGAAACTCTTCGGCGCGGGCAGCGTCAAGGTCGATCCCAACTATCTCGGCGCACTGGGCAACTCCACCTCCCGCATCATCGTCGAGGAACAGTTCGGCCGCGACCTCACCCTCACCTACGCCACCAACGTCAACACCACCGGCCAGCAGTTGATTCAGGCCGAAGTCGCGATTAATCGCCACGTCTCGCTGCTGGTGGCGCGCGACGAATCCGGCGTTTTCTCGATGGTCCTCAAAGCCACTCGCCGCTACCGGTAAGAGGTGAAGGAGGTGCAACCAGCCGATCTTTCGATTATGCTATGTGCATGGAACTGATCTTCGAAGTGCGCGAGGCGGAAGAGGGCGGCTACGTTGCGCGGGCGTTAGGACAGTCGATCTTTACCGAGGCCGAGACCTGGCAAGAGTTGCGCGACAACGTGCTCGAAGTGACGAGTCTCCACTTTGAGGACGCGCCGGAAAAGCCCAAGCTCATCCAATTGCATTTTGTTAAGGATGAGCTGATCGCGGTTGAAGCGGCGTGAAGCTGCAGCGCGGGATTTCGGCCAAGCAGCTGATTCGCGCCTTGGAACGGCTCGGCTATGCCGTGATCCGCCAGAAAGGAAGCCACATCAGGCTTTCCCACCAATCGGCTCCCACCCATTCGATCTCCGTTCCACTGCATGACCCGCTCAAGATCGGCACATTCCATGGAATTCTTGCCGAAGTGGCCCAAGCCCAGTCCATTTCCATCCAAGAAATTCTCGACCAGCTTTGAGGTGCCTAACCACCGCCAGACCTGAGCTACGCGCCAGTATTCCCTTGACGATATATGTATTTTAATACATAATGAATCTATGGCATGGGAAGTCGAATTCACGGATGAGTTCGGCGGGTGGTGGGATGGGCTCGGCATAGGCGAACAAGAAAGCGTTCGCGTTTCGGTCGAATGCTGGCCGAATTAGGCCCCGCGCTCACGCGGCCCTATGCAGACACCATCCACGGTTCGCAGGTGCGGAATATGCGCGAACTGCGGATTCAGCATGAAGGCAGACCTTACCGGGTTTTGTACGCGTTCGATCCGCGGCGCACTGGCATTCTTCTCATTGGCGGAGATAAGACAGGCAATCCGCGATGGTACGAGGAGTTCGTGCCGAAGGCGGAAGCCATCTACGCGCAACATTTACACGAGATCGGAAAGGAGTAGAGCTATGGCCCGTAACTTCAACGAATTGCGAGCGAAGATGTCGCCGGAAAGTCAGGCGCGTATCGCTGCACGCGTGAAAGAGGAGCTTGCCAAGATGCCGCTGCACCAGCTCCGCAACGCCCGCGAGATGACGCAAACCCGCCTGGCCGAAGTGCTGCAGATGGACCAGGGCAATATCTCGAAACTCGAAAAGCGCACCGATATGTATTTGAGCACTCTACGCAGCTACATCGAGGCAATGGGTGGTGAGCTGGAGATTCGCGCCGTCTTTCCCGACGGAGACGTGAAGATCGACCTGCTCAACAAACTCTCGGCTTAACCACCTGCGGTGGGGCTGGCGGCCTTGGCGTGAAATTGAGGCTGGCAATCTCCCAGGTCCCTGAAGCAGGACCTGGGGCACCCATTCAATTTGAGGTGGTCAACCCTGCGCCACCCGCCCTAGGTTTTGTCATCACGAAAGAGAGCGGCTAGCACGAAATGCGCCTTCGGATCTTTCTGAATATCTGTCCTATGTCGATATTCCAGAATTCCCTTATCTGTCAGACCTATGAGAATCTTTCGACAAGTATGCCAAGTTTTCACAGTTGAAGATACCAGATCGTGGAGCTGGCTCACGTTGATTTGGCCGTGCTGCTTGATAAAATTGATGGCTCGGCTTTCCTCTGGAGTCAGGGACTTTGAAACGGCCTCTCCCAAAATCGTGCTGACATCAGAATCAATCCATGGTTCGCGTTTCTTGTAGTTATTGCGCAAAGTAACACGTACTGAGTATCCACCGGCCACATCCTTTTGCTCGAAAAGAGGTCTAGGCAGGTTGCTCGCCAGCATTTCATCACGAATTCGCTTCGTACCCTCGTTGGCGAACTTTACAAAGTCCAAATAGAACATCGCATCCATCAGCTTAGGGTTACGAGCGTGCTGTGTATCATAGATGTTCTCCGGAGTTACGAAAGGCGGGAAAGCCCCTGGACTTTCGATCACGAGTCGGTCATAGAACATCTCAATCGTGATATGCATATTGCGCATTCCGTAGGAGCGGTGAACACAAGCGTTCACTATTGCTTCAAACCACGCATCATGAGGATACTCTGGTGCAGCATAGAAATGCCCGTCCGGACCCAGTTTAGAGAACTCCCGGATTTGTGATTCTAGGATTTGCGAGGTGCGCTCGATAATAGTGGGAAGATTCCCTTCTATCCAGTAATCTTTGACAGCGTTGTAGTTCGCGCCTGTTTGCTCCTGCTCTCCCTCAAATCTTCGGAAGCGAATCCGGCATCCTGGGAATTTCCCAGAGGGGTCGTTGGCAAAGAGCAAAAGACATGCAACATTCGGTACGAATCCCCCAGCCCCCACTTTGCCAAGGCGCCTAAGTTCCATTATCTGCTCGTCGGTTTTATCGTATGAAAGCCTTCTCGATTTTCTATAGCTCTTCGAAAATTGCGAAATGCGATTCAAATCGAAGGCTTCTGGATAGGGCGCGTCAACAATTACCGGTTCCTGCTCAAAATCTACCTCGCCTTTGTCACTTTCAAGCTCGCGACACTCCTCCTTTGATAATTGATGTTTCTGATCCCCGAGCCTAGTCCACGCGTGACACTGAGAATCATAGACTACTTTGTCTTGTCGGTATTGAACCCGAATGAGCAGAATGAAGTCTGCATCTCCACGGTCATTTGTCACAGGGACGAGTTTTGTAGAGAAGCGTGCGTCCGGGCAGTAAACCCTCCCAGCTTGTTCCCGTTCATTGAGTTCACCCTGGCTTAAAATATTACAGCCCTTTATAACCCCGCTATCTTCA
>Ga0182030_10012380_pt1 | contig 17085 bp, 12 predicted proteins | sample 812S3MmetaG_FD_121299 | JGI IMG/M metagenome (GOLD analysis project Ga0182030, IMG submission 121299) | Permafrost microbial communities from Stordalen Mire, Sweden - 812S3M metaG (Illumina Assembly) | ecosystem: Environmental > Terrestrial > Soil > Wetlands > Permafrost | place: Sweden...
CTCAGGGTGACGTGGAAGACGCAGAAGGGGCTGAAGCGGGACTCCTTGCTTTACTCGGGTGTGGCGCTCGGGGCGGCATTGGTGTTCTCACGGATGTTTCACGGGATGGTGGATCATTACTGGGGACGGGGGTCGAATACGTGCGTGTGGTCGGCGGTGGGGATGGCGCTTTACGGGTATCATGCGAAGCGGAGATACCGGTTGCTGGCGCGCAGGGAAGCGATGGAACGGGCAACGATGGTTAGAGAGCCGGTGGAGGGCGCGATAGGAACTGCTTAATGAAGATTGCGCTTTCATTTATTGAATGCCACCGGCGCGGGGGGGTGGAGCGGATCATGTACGAGTGCGCGCGGTTTCTCACGGGGCGCGGGCATGAGGTCACGGTGTATGCCAGGGAGTTCGAGAGCGAGCAACCGGGGGTCACGCACCGGCGCGTGAATGTGCCTCGCGTTCCCGGGTTCCTGATTCCCAGCGCCTTTCATACGGCCTGTACCGAAGCGATGCGGGAGAGGGAGTTTGATGTGCATGGCGCGTTTGGCTGCGATTCTCCAAATGGCGGCGTCTTTTGGGCGCAAAGCGTTCATGCGGCGTGGCTGGACAAGGCGAAGGCCTTTCGCTCGCCGTGGTCTCCGGGCCGTTGGAAACAGCGGCTGAATCCGGTGCATCCCGTGCTGCTCCGACTCGAAAAGGGGCATTACCAGCGGGGTAATTACCGAAAGATCGTCGCGCTTACCCCGGAAGTCCGCGCGGACCTGCGCTATTACTATGGAGTGCCCGAGGAAGATATCGTGATTGTCCCGAACGGGTTCGCGCCTGATGAATTCAATCTCGCGAACGCAAGCTCCGAGCGTCTGGCGGTGCGGCGGCGCTTGGGCTTTGAAGCCGAGCAGAAGGTGATTGTTTTCGTAGGCAACGAGCTTGAGCGAAAGGGATACCCGGCGCTCTTGCGCGCGGTGGAAATCCTGAATGATCGGAGCCTGCGTTTGCTGGTGGTGGGAAAAATGAAGCCGGCCGCGCATCCGCTCGTGACCTACGCGGAGCCGACCAGCAAGGTGGCCCAGTATTACGCGGCAGGGGATATGTTTGCCCTGCCGACGCAATATGAAGCGTGGGGGATGGTCATTGTCGAAGCGATGGCATGCGGGCTGCCCGTCCTGACAAGCCGGCTGGCGGGAGCGGCTGTCGCGGTGCGGGAAGGGGTGACAGGCGAGTTGCTGGATGATCCGAAAAGCGCGCCTGAAATCGCGACGAAGCTGCGCCTGCTCCTGGATGGCAAGCATGCGGGGCGCGAGGAAATCGCAGCTTCGGTTGCTTGCTACGATTGGTCCCGGGTGCTGACCCAGTACGAACAAGTATTGATCGACTCGGTGGGTGCGAAAGGGGCGGGCAGTTTTAACGGATCGGCTACCGCCAAGGCATGATGAACCCTTCGTCCATGCATGTGGCTCTCTTTACGGATTCCAATGTGTTCGCGGGCACCGAAAGGCACATCCTTGAACTGGCGGGGGCTTTGAAGGAGGAAGGCGTGGCGGTATCGATTGCATGCCCGTCGGATTCGCCGCTGAGGAGGGCGGCGGAAGAGATGCAGATCGGGCACATCGTGATCGAGAAGCGGGGGCTGCTGGATATCCACGCGATCCTGCATCTGTGGAAGCTGCTGGCAACCGGGAAGCTCGACCTCATTCACGCCCACAACGGACGCACGGCGCTGGCGGCCGCGGTGGCTGGGCGGGTCGCAGGCAAGGGCCGGGTGGTGGCGACGCAGCACTTCATCGATCCGGCGCACGCGGGCCGGGTGGGGTGGCGGGCGGGGATATCCCGGGCGGCGCACCGCTGGGTGCAGCGGCATACGCACCATTACATCGCGGTCTCCCATGCGGCGGAGAGGGCCATGATTGCGCGTGAAAGATCATTGGCCGGCAAAGTGTCGGTGGTCCCGAACGGAATATCCGCGCCGGAGGCGGCGGCCCTGGTTCCCGCGCGCGAAGTCCGGCGGGAACTCGGGATACCCGCCGATGCGCTGCTGATCGTATGCGTGGCGCGGCTCCAGAAGGAAAAGGATGTGCCTGCGCTGATCGCGGCGATGGGGCAGGTGGCCGCGCAATTCCCGAACGCCCGGTGCGTGATCGCCGGCGAGGGGGAGGAGCGGGCGATGCTGGAGGAGCAAATACGCGGAACGGCGTGGAGCCGGCAGATCACGCTCACCGGCTTTCGCAAGGATGCGCTTTCGCTCATTAACGCGGCGGATGTGTTCGTGCTGCCAAGCCGTGCGGAGCCGTTCGGCCTAGTGTTGCTGGAAGCGATGGCGCTTGGCAAGCCGGTCGTCTCAATGGCGGCGGGCGGACCGCTGGAAATCGTAAAGTCGGGCGAGACCGGATTTCTTGTGCCGCCGGGCGATAGCGCGGTGCTGGCCGGAGCGATCATCGCGCTGCTGCGCGACCCGGAGATGAGACGCTCGACGGGAACCAAAGGGATGTTGCGATACCAGCAGGAGTTTACCGCGCGGGCAATGGGCCGCGCGACGCTGGACGTTTACAAACGCGCATCGTGCGTGCCGGCGCCGCCCACGCCAGGGATGGAGGCAAAATGCGAGTCCTGCTAGTCGCGCAACAGTGCCAGGTGCGGAATGAAGGGCAGCCGAAGGCGATGCGGCTGGCTGAGTACCCGGACATCGAGCTGAAAGTGCTGGTACCGGACCGGTATTATGTGGAGGGCAGGACGCTGCGCCGCCCCGACCCGCCGGAGGACCCGGCGTACAGCTATCACATTGGAAAAGTGCTCTGGCCCTGGACCGGCCCGGGCCAATGGTATCTGCATTGGTACCCGGGCCTCGCGGCTGTGCTAAAGAGCTTCCGTCCGGATGTGATCGATCTCTGGGAGGAGCCGTGGGGGCTGCTGAGCGTGCAGACCTGCCTGCTGCGCAACCTGTTGCTGCCAGAAGCGCGGATCATCAGCGAGACGGAACAGAACATCGATAAGAAGCTGCCGTTCCCGTTCGAACCATTCCGCCGCTACACGCTGCGCAACGCGGATTTTGTCATTGGCCGCAATGAAGAGGCGATCCAAATTACGCGCCGGAAGGGGAGCCGCAGCCCGGCGGCGGTGGTGCCGAACGGCGTGGACATCGAGGTATTCAAACCGATGGATCGCGAAGCGGCGCGGCGGGCGCTGGGATTTTCCGGATTTGTGTGTGGATATGTCGGACGGCTGGTGGAGCAGAAGGGGCTGGAGGAAATCGTCAAGGCGCTCGCGGTTTGCCCGCCGGAAGTGAATGTCGTGTTTGCGGGGGACGGGCCATTCCAGAGGGAACTCGAAGCGATCGTTTCCCGGCTGAAGCAGGAAGGGCGCGTACAGTTTCTCCCGAATCGCAGCCGCGAAGAACTGCCGGAGGTCATGAGCGCGCTGGATGTCCTGCTGCTCCCCTCGCGGACGACGGCGCGATGGAAGGAGCAATTCGGGCGCGTCATCATCGAAGCCCACGCATGCCGGACGCCGGTCATCGGATCGGACTCGGGGGCGATTCCGGCGGTGGTGGGAGAAGGAGGATTGATCGTGCCGGAGCAAAATCCCGCGGCACTGGCTGGTGCGATTTGCAAGCTGCGCGAGAATCCGACGCTGGTTCGGGAGCTGGGAGCGGCGGGGCGGCGGCAGGTGGAGGAGTCGTATTCCTGGCAGCGGGTGGCTGCTCAAATGCGGGACATTTATTTGGGTCTGCGGCCGCGGAATCGATCGGCGGCGGAACGGCTGGACATGACGGAAGTGACGCGATGAAAACCCGGGTGCTTTACCTTGATCATACCTCGAAGCTGGGGGGGGCGGAGTTTGCCTTGTTGCGCTTTTTGAAGGCGATCGACCTCACGGCCGTGGAGCCGGTCGTGCTCTTCGCGGACGAAGGACCGGCGCCGGATTTGTTCCGGGAGGCGGGGTTCGAGACGCATGTGCTGCCGCTGGCCGGCAAGGTGCGCGAGGTGCGCAAGGACACGCTCGCGGGCCTTGCGTTTCTGCATCCAGGCAGAGCTACGGCGCTGGCGGCATACGCGGTGCGGATCGCCCGTTTCGCGAAGCAGCACCGGGTGGACATCATTCATACCAACTCCATGAAGGCGCACTTCTACGGGGGCGCGGCGGGACGGCTGGCGGGGCTGCCGGTGGTGTGGCATGTGCGGGATTTCATCAATACCTCATATCTACCCGGCGCGGCGGTGCACGTGGTGCGGCTGCTGGCGCGGATGGTCCCGTCCTATGTCATCACCGTGTCGCAAAGCGTCATGGATCAGTTGCATCTCGGGGACCGTCCGAACCCGAGGAAGAGAGGGGTGGTGCTCGACGGCCTCACGGTCGAGGAACTGGAGGAAGCGGATGCGCTAAGGAATGCCGGGAATGCCGGCCCGGCGAAACCCGTGGATGGATGGAGTCTGCCGGTGCGCATTGGAATCGTGGGGCGGATTGCCTCGTGGAAAGGGCAGCACATTCTGCTGGATGCGGCGGCGAAGTTGCTGAAGGCGGGACACAGCGCGCGGTTCCTGATTATCGGCGCGCCGTTGTTTGGCGAGTTCGCCTACGAGGAGGAGCTTCGCCGGCAGGCCGACGCGCTGGGCATCGCGCCGCAGGTCGAATTTCTCGGCTTTCGAAAGGATGTGCCGGAAATCCTGAGCGGCCTGGATATCCTCGTCCACGCGAGCACGTCGGCTGATCCCTGCCCGAACACCATTCTCGAAGGCATGGCGCATGGGCTGCCGGTGATCGGCAGCAACGGCGGCGGAGTGCCGGAATTGATCGTGGACGGCGAGACGGGAATGCTCGCGCCGATGGGAGACGCGGACGGGCTGGCCCGCGTGCTTGAAGAGCTGCTGCGAAACCCGGAGAAAGCGCGGGCGCTCGGCCGCGCCGGACATGCGCGGGTGCGGAGTCACTTTACCGTGGCCCGGGTGGCGCGGCAGGTGGAAGAGGTGTATCGGCAGGTGCTAATCGGGCGCAAGCCCCGCTCCCCCGCCCCGGCTACCGGGCTTGAGGCCGCTTTGTAGGACTGGCTCTTATGTCGCGGCAGCGCACGGGCGCCGTGAATCACTTTTGAGAAATCTCCGACTGGGTACCGCAACGCTCTTTTTGCGAGTGCACTCCGCGATACGCACGGTCTGGCGCCCCTGACTGGGCGCCTTCCCGCCTCCTCCTGAGGCGCTACGAATAGCCGTGTGCCCATTGACTTCCCCGGGGCGGAGCTGTGCCGATTTTCGCCCGGCAAAAATCGGGCCAAATATCGGCTCACGTCAGGAAGGGCCGGGTTGTGGGACAAAGTTCGACAAGGTATGGAAATCATAGGCCTACAACAATATCAGCGCCCGGCCAATCGACGCATATCCGTAAGACCGCTAATCTCCGTGCCCAAGGGAAAGGGAATGGAAAATATGAAAAACGGAAAAATACTTGCAGTTATGACGGGGAGGGCACGGGAATGATCTCGCATCGCGTACGCGGCCTGTCGCTGATGCATGGCATCCTGCAAACATTCGCGCTCCTGATTCTGTTCTGGGTGTGGATGCTCGCATTCTCGCACTCGCTGGGCCAGCGCTTCCTCAGGGAGCAATATGTGACGTATGCCGTGGTGGTCGTCGTTACCTCGCTGCTGGACATAGGGCGCTCCAGGCTGGCCCGCAAGGACCTGCTCCAGCTCGATATCCTGCGCAATCATAGCCTCAGCATCCGGCAGGCGGCGGTGGCGGTGGGCGGATTGCTCCTCTTTCTGGTGGCCTCGAAGGATGTCGCGATCTCGCGGCTGTTTCTCTTCACGTTTGCGCCAGCGGCCTACCTGATGTTTTTCCTGACGAATCTGCTGTGCCCGCGGTTGCTGGCGTCGCTGCTCTTCAGCGGGCGCTCGGCGGCCAAGACGCTGATCCTGGGGTCTCCGGACGATGCCGCGAAGCTGAACCCATGGCTGGAGCGCAAGGTGAGGTATGGGCTTCGGCTGGTGGGATTGATTACGACCGATGCTCAAAGCAGCGATGGCTGCCAAATACCGATCGTGGGCGATTTTGCACAGATCAGCGGGATTCTCCAAAGGACGGACGCCACCAAGCTGATCGTGCTGGAAAGCCTGTTGCTGCAACCCGACCAAATGGTGGAACTGGCGGACCTATGCGACAAGCATGGCGTCCGGTTGCTCATCGTGAATGACCTCGAGGATCGGTTTCACCGGTCTGTCACGTTCTTCGATGACGACGGGTTTCACTTTATGGAATTCCGGCGCGAGCCGCTGGAATGCCCCGTGGGAAGGACGATCAAACGCGCGCTCGATCTGGCGATCGCGTTGCCGGTGGTCATGTTTGTCCTGCCGCCCGCCTGCCTGGTGGCCTGGTACTTCCAGCGCCGTCAAGCGCCCGGCCCGCTCTTCTTCCGGCAACGGCGCACGGGCAAATACAACCGGCCATTCCTTATCTTCAAGTTCCGCACGTTGTATGTGGGCAATGACGACGAAGGCAGACAGGTGGTCGGGGATGATTCCCGCGTGTACCGGGCAGGCAAATGGATGCGGAAACTGAGCATCGACGAGCTGCCGCAATTCATCAACGTGCTGAGCGGCGAAATGAGCGTGGTGGGTCCGCGCCCGCATTTTGTGGATCACGACACGCTGTTCGGCGAGATCGCGCACTTCTACCGCGTGCGCAGTTTCATCAAGCCCGGAATTACCGGCCTGGCCCAGGTGCGCGGCCTGCGCGGCGAGGCGCGCAAGGAGCGGGACCTGATCGATCGTATTCACTCGGACGTTTACTACCTGGAGAATTGGTCGCCGGTTCTGGACTGGATGATCATTTTCAAGACTGCCTGGCAAATGATAGCGCCACCGAAGACGGCTTACTGACCAACAAACAACGGGCGGCCTGTACGGAACCCAGGGAGATCAATGATGACAAAACACTCAGACGGCCTGGTGATCGGGCACGACTACCTTATCCAAATGGGTGGCGCCGAGCGGGTGGTTGCGTCGATGGCACGGAAATGGTCCGGCAATCCGATCTACACCAGCGCGGCCCGGTGGGACACGCTGCTGCCGGAGTTCCGGACGGCGGATATCCGCACCTCGTGGATGCAGCGTCTGCCGGGCATCGAGCGGCATTTTAAGAAATTCTTCCCGTTTTACCCGGGCGCATTTCGAAGCTTTGGAGTGATCGACGCCCCGGTGGCGTGGGTCAGCGCGAGCACATTTGCGAAGTGCATGCGCTTTACGCCCAGCACGGCCACTGTCCTCTATTGCCATAATCCCACGCGCTTTCTCTGGCAGGCGGAGGAGTATGTCGACTCCGAAGTGAGAAACCGGTCGTTGAGCAGCCTGGTGCATATGGCCTCTCCGCTCCTGCGAACGATGGACCGCGAGGCGGCCCGGAAATTTGATGTCATTGTCGCGAACTCCGAGAATGTGCGCGGGCGAATCGCAAAATGCTACCAGCGCGACGCGGAAGTGGTCTACCCGCCGGTCGAGGTGGACCGGTTCGAGGTGAGCCGGCGCAACGAGGGTTTCTACCTCGTGGTGTCCCGATTGGTTGCTTATAAGTCAATCCAGCGCGCCGTCGAAGCGTGCACGGCGCTCGGGAGACGGCTGATCATTGTCGGCAAGGGGCCGGACCGCGAGCGGCTGCAACGGATGGCGGGGCCGACCGTGGAGTTCCGCGGACATGTGGCTGACGAGGAAATGCGGGATCTGATGCACCGGTGCAGCGCCCTGATATTTCCCGGGCAGGAAGATTTCGGAATCACCCCCGTAGAGGCCCAGGCGTGCGGGAAGCCGGTATTGGCGTTCAAAGGGGGAGGAGCGCTCGAGACGGTGATCGAGGGGGAAACCGGGCGGTTCTTCGATCAGGTCCATACGACGCTGGCCGACGCGATCCGCGCCTCGGAGGCGACGCTCTGGAATCCGGTGCGGATTCGGGCGAACGCCGAACGTTTTGGCGAACATTGTTTCCATGACAGGATGGGCGAGATCATTTCGCGCGCGATGGGCGCCAAGCAGGAGGCGATGCTCGAACGGCAGTACAACAAGTCCTATTCGCCCTGGACCTGGCTGGCAGCGGGACGACCAATTAACGGGCGGTGATATTCCCGTAATGAAAACGGTGCCGTCGCTTCCTGTCAGAGCCGGCGTATTGCGTCATTTGCTGTTCAGTTTATTGGCCATTGCACTGCTGTCGGCAGCGGCGCCTGCGGTGACACTTAGCATGGGAGGCTCGCAGTTCAAGAACGGCGGAAAGATCGCGCTTAACAGCGGGACGAGCACGCTGCCGGCTGCGCAGTTGTATGAATTGACGGCGAATGTCTCGGGTAGCGCGACGGGGAACTTTCTGCCGCTCGTGGGCGGCTCCACCGGGATCGTCAGTCTGAACGCCGCGCTTGGCACGCTGCTGGGCTCGAGCGGGGCGTCCAATTACCTCGGGGTTACGCTCGCGAATCTGCCCGACAAGATCCCCGCGACGCTGGTGAATGGACTTGCCTTGCAATATTTCTACACAGTGACGCCGCTGGTCATCAGCAGCGGGCATTACACGATCAAGGTCGACAAGCATGGGAAGTTCTCCCTCGCGTTGACGAGTCTTCGTTTTAAGACTCTCACCAACGGAAAAACGGCGCCGCTCACCGGATCATTCGACGCCACCGCGGGAAGCACCCTCACAGTCTATCCAGCGGGACCCTCGTCAATGGCCGCGCAGCCGAACATCATGATTTTGGCCAACGCCCACGTAGTCATTGGATACAGCATTTTCAATAGTTTCCCGCCGGGAAACATTAGCCCGCTCTTTCACGCCTTGCGTCACAATCAGAGCCGCACGGATATTTTCCTGGTCCAAAATGCGGGACCGAGTGCGCAGAGCTTTACGGTGACGTCGGGATCGCTGCCTACCGGCTTTTCCATCCGCGTTTTCGACGGCAAATCGGAGGTAACCTCGAGTGTGGAGGGGACTGGTTACGGCATCCCAAACCTGGCCTCGGGAGCCTTCAAGGAGCTGAGGATGAAGACAACGGTCAGCAGCGCTGCAGTGAAGAACAGCTATAATTTTGTGCCGTTGAAAGTATCCAACGGAACAGAAGTCGACTGGGCCAGCGCTACGATCCACGTGAAGTAGGCTTTAGACGCCGTTTAACTTTAGAATCGCAATCTTTGAGAGAGTCTCCGCGAGGATCAGCCCGGCTATAAATGTTCCAATAGCCAGTCCTCCCTTTACGTTGCACGAGACGCTGTAGGATTTGTACATCAGCGCGACGACCCAGCAGATGAGCAGAAGCATCGCGAGCCGGCATTTAAATCCGGGAAGCTTCAGGCGTTGGCGAAATTGCAAGAATGGAGTGTAAAACGCCAACTTTGGAACAATTGATCTGACGGCGGTCTACGATTCCCATAAAGAGAGGCGGAATATGACGCAGTCCCATTTCGTCGAGTCGGCTGGCATTGCAACGCGAACCGCCACGCTGGCGGGCGACCTGGAAATCCCCGGGAATGCGAGCGGGCTGATATTGTTCGCACACGGCAGCGGGAGCAGCCGGGAGAGTCCCCGCAATCAGTTTGTCGCCCGAGTGCTGCGCGCAACAGGGGCCGGGACGCTCCTGTTTGACCTGCTTACGCCCGGTGAGGGGGCCGAAGACGCTCACACTGGAAGCTTCCGCTTCAATATCGAATTCCTGGCTGAGCGGATGGTCGCGGCTACCGAATGGGTGCGCTCGCATCCGGTGGCGCGAGATTTAGCGCTGGGTTATTTCGGGTCCAGCACCGGTGGGGCGGCAGCGTTGGTGGCCGCGGCAAGGTTGGGCTCCACGATCAAGGCTGTCGTTTCCCGGGGTGGGCGGCCGGACCTGGCGATGGAAGCCCTGCCGCGCGTGACGGCACCGACGCTGCTAATCGTGGGCGAATGCGATGAGGTCGTAATAGAGCTCAATCGGCAGGCGCTGGACCGGCTCAATTGTGAGAAGAGACTGGCAATCGTTCCCGGCGCGACGCATTTATTTAGATAGCCCGGAACATTGGAGGAAGTCGCGGACTGCGCGGCGCATTGGTTTCAGGAACATCTTCCACGACACGCCGAACGGGAACCCCAGTGAATGCCTGTTCCGGGGGAGTGAAAAATCCGCTACGGCACCTTCGAATCCCGGGGCCAGTTGAGGGCATCCCGATCCACCTCGAGCGGAACCTTGTCCGGCCAGGTGAAATGACAATCCTCGCAGTAATACTCCCGCGGGAAAAGATGGGCCGCGGAAAGCAGCCCAAAAAACGCGCTGCCCAGGATGCGCCGGGAAAATTGCGGGTACTCGATCCGCGACGATCCGCATTGCGGGCAACGAACCGACTGCGACATGACGCCTTCGGGTTCCCACAGGCGGATCATCTCTTTTGCCGTCTCCAATTCCTCCTCGGGCACGCGGACCCGCATGTGGGCGCGCGGGTCCCTGCTCATGAAGAAAAAGGCCTGCGCGCTCGACTCGTCCATGACCTCCGCGTGCAAACCCGTTTTGCAAAAACGATCCTTCAACGCCTCGGCGGGAACCGGCTCGTTGAAGGTAGCGACGGTGATGACTCTTTCCACTATGACGGGATCGTTTCCTCCAGAGGGAGAGGACTTGTCATGTCTTGCCCACTCTTTTGCATCCTTTGCGCTGCCTAATTAGTCGGGGTGATTTTTCGGCTCTTGTAGCGGCAGGCGGTTCTCGGCAATGCTGCGCCACCATGCTAGCGCAAGTCTTCTCAGCGGCCGTGATCGGGGTGGATGCTTATGAGGTGGAGATCGAAGTCAATACATCCAACTCGCCTAAGACGCTGGTTGTCGTGGTGGGCCTGCCGGACGTGGCGGTGAAGGAAAGCCGGGACCGCGTGACGACGGCGATTGCGAACAGCGGTTATTTTTGGCCGCAAGGCCGGACGACGGTGAACCTGGCGCCGGCGGATGTGAAGAAGGAGGGGCCAAGCTTTGACCTGCCAATCGCCATCGCAATGATCGCGGCAGCGCAGGAGAAGGAACTGAGGGACATGCAGGATTATTGCATGCTGGGAGAACTGGCGCTCAACGGCGCGGTGCGGGCGGTGAAAGGCGTGCTGCCCGTGGCGATTGCCGCGCGCAGGGCCGGCAAGAAGGCGCTCATCGTACCGGCGGCGAATGCGCGGGAGGCGGCGGTCGTGGAAGGGCTGAATGTGTATGGGGTGAAGAACCTGCGGGAGACCTTCGAGTTCCTGACCTGGGAGCGGCCGCTGGCGCCGGTGCGGGAGAACCTGACGGCGCTATTCGAGGCGCACCGGGGGTACGAGGTCGATTTCGGCGATGTGAAAGGCCAGCAGCACGCGAAACGGGCCATCGAGGTGGCCGTTGCGGGCGGACATAATCTGCTTTTCGTAGGTCCTCCAGGCTCCGGGAAATCCATGCTGGCCAAGCGGATGCCAACGATCATGCCGCCGATGTCCTTGGACGAAGCCATCGACATAACGAAGATTTATTCGATATGCGGACTGCTGGACAGCAAGCAGTCCTTCGTGGCCACAAGGCCATTCCGTTCGCCTCATCACACTATTTCAGACGCGGGCCTTTTGGGCGGTACGGCCAATCCGTCGCCTGGGGAAATTAGCCTGGCTCATCACGGCGTCCTTTTCCTGGACGAATTGCCGGAGTTCAAGCGCTCGACATTGGAAGTGATGCGGCAGCCCCTTGAAGACGGATGCTAATGTCACAACCTTCGGGGCGATCAGGGAAAGCCCTCGGATACGGCTCCCGGAGGGGGCATCTTACATGCTCTGCGAGAAGGGCTTATCGTTGTCAAAGCCGTTTTCTCTGAACCTTCCGCAATTTCATCAATCGCCGCCCGGAATGCAATATTGTCGGCATTGTGGTCGTGATTTGCCCCTTGCGGAGTTCTGGAAGGGGAATCCGACCTGTCGAAGCTGCAAGAAGGGGCAAAAGGGGCGAGGGCGGACTCATTCGCCCCGCGGTTGGCACCGATATCCGTCGGCAAGAGGTGCCTTGGAAACGGCCGTCGCGAATGGGAAGCGGCGGCACCTCGGGAAACAGGGATTACTTGGAAGGACCCGAGCAGCCGGAGGGGCGGCGGGCGTTGATATCTTGATTAGTGACCACCGGTGACCGTTTATCCCGCCGCCCGAAGTTCGTCGGCAACGTGCGGGATCAAATCGCTGCGTTTCCGTTCGCGGAGCAGAGAAGATCATGCTGACCGGCGAAGCCGCGGCCTGTCGGCCCCCAGGGAGCAGAGATGGAGAAGCCGAATTCCCAATTCCTCAACTATTTCAACAGATTGTTGCGTCGGGGCTTCTGCGGGGCAGGTGGCGATGAGATCACGGTCCAAGCTGCAGTCACCTCGTCTCCTCAGCTCATACAGCGGAATTCAGCCAGCCTACAGCCAAGGCGTTAAAGTTTGCCGGAAGGACTACCCAGCCGTATCCAACCAGCGCAAATCGCAACCAAAATACAGACCATCTCGATATCATCGGCATTGCCTTCGGTATGCCCTGAAATCCAGATGCGTTCGCTGGCATCAATGGAAACCATGCAGGGTGATTCCTTCCGCCACGCATCCCATCGACGTGGATTTTCTTGTTTATGCAAAAATATTCCGACTACGCTGACAACTGCATGGAGCGCACCCCCGCCGAATTGAGCAGAGTCTTTAACGAGTTTCGAAACGGCGTGTCGATTCTTCTGGAGAAAATGCCAGCGATTCACCACGCCGTCGGGGATGGTGCAATCCTGGAGGAACACGGCGCGTGGCGAGCGATGAACCAGCGTCCTCGGGAGTTTGTGGAGCGGGGTGGCAAGCCGATTCTGGTCGGAACCATGTTTGGGCCGACACGCGCCGGAAAGAGCACGGTTTTTAACTTGCTGACGGGATTGCACGCACCGACTGGCGTGACCGGGCCGATTAGCCGCCAGTGCAGCGTCGCGGTGCCGGATTCGCTCGCAGTGCCCGAGACGGTCCGAAGCCTCTTTCCAGGGTATGAACCGGTACGACTCGACGACCCCAAATGGGTGTGCGATCCGAAGTACCCCAATGAAACTTTGTTTTACGAGACCTGCCAGATGCCGGCCACGCAGGCGGGCATCGAGCTTGTTCTGGCCGACGTTCCAGATTTCAACTCCGTTGCGCAGAAAAATTGGGCCAAAGCCGAAAAGATGTTGAGCCGGGCGGAAGTGGTGGTCTTCCTCACGTACCCGGAAGGTTATATCGACGATCGCGTTATTTCACAGTTGCGCGAAGCGTGTCTCCGGGCGGGAGCGCTGGCCTATTTAATCACGAAGACTACGCGGGAAGACGCCGCCGCAATATGGGAGCATCTTTTCCTGCAGATCGAAACGAATGCGCGGATCAGTGAATTGTTTCGCGAGCGCCGAAAAAGTGACGGGCTCAGTTTGAGGGAGTTTTTGGGCAGGGTGCGGGTGTATTTCAGCGAACCGAGTGGTACCCCGTTGCTGAGGCATATCCAGCCACTTCGAGGAAGTGATCCACCATTTATTTCCTTGTTGGCCGGGCTGGACGGAGGGCGAATTCTGTTGTCGAGTTTGATCGAAGCGACCAGTGCTGGGGAACAACTCTGCAGGGAAATTCTTGGCGCTGCCGAAGAGCGGGAGAGGGAATTGAGAGCGCGGATTGAAAAGGCAACGGAACCTATCGCCGCCGAGGCGCAGGGGATAGCAGGCACAGAATTCCAGTTTGGGCGGATGCTCGCGATTCTCATCGAGGTGGCACACGAAGCGCAACCCAAGTGGCTGCGTGTTCCGAAGTTGCTGACCGGTGCGATAAGCTCAGTGGCACTTGGGATTTGGAAATTAGAAAAAAAGCTAACCGGATGGATGAAAGGCAAAAAGAAAGATCGCCCCGGCGATCTAAAACAGCGTCCGGATCTCGAATATCAGCGTCTCAGCGAAACAGCAGACCGATTGATCGATGTCTGGCGTTCGCAATTCCCCGGCGAGACGCGCGAGGGCGGACTGCTGCGCTCAGAAAGCTGTCAGCGCGCTCGCGAAAATTTCCTCAAGCAACAACCACCGCCGCCGGGGTCCGACTGGGAGGCTGTAGTGCGGCGAGGGGCGAAAACATGGACGAAAGAACATCCCTTCCTTTGTGCGACGCTTGCAGCCACGGCTGATTTCGGCACGGTAGCCGGGGCCGCAGTGATGGTGATCGATCTCGCACATGGTGGACTTGGGGCCGTCGTATTGCACCACGCCGCCGCAGCCGCAGGCGCCGGTGCCGCAGTGACGCTGGCGGTAAAATTGTTCGAATATCTGCACCTCGTGGAGGTACAAGCCGCGGCGCACGAGAAATGGACGCAGCAGCGCGCTGCCGAACTGGCAGAACATATCGAGCAAAATTTTGCCAAACCGCTCTTTCTGGGACTGTGGCAGGAGGCCCTGGAAGCCTTGCAGGATGCGCCGGCTAAGGAATGCAAGGCGGCCTGTGAAGTGCTCACCCGGCTTTCTGCGAAATTTTCCAACACCCAATGACAGAACCGATTCTCGAACCCCTGATTGAAAAAGCCCAGGCGATCCAGCGGCGTCTGATCTCTTTCTCAACGCTTGAGCCGGGCGCTCGAATGGTGCAGCGAATCCGTCGCGCATCAGAAATTCATGCCGGCATGGATGCAGGACGCCCCATCTGCATTGCACTAATCGGCGGCACCGGTGCCGGAAAATCGCGCCTATTCAACAGCCTGGTCGGGATCGCGGAGGCAAGCCCAACGGCAGTGGAGCGCGGCTGTACAAAGGTGCCATTCATCGCGAGCACGACCAATGATTTTGCTTTGCTTCAGCCCCTGCGTGAACTTGGTGCAATGCATGTTCCATTCAACGAGGCTGGCGTGGCGCTCGTCGACACGCCCGACCTGGACAGCGCGGAACTTGGGCACCGCGAAATTACACGTGCCGTGGTCGAAGCCAGCGACGTGATTGTTTACGTTACGTTTGGCGATAAAGTTTCCAACTTCGACATCGACAAGGAGGTGCGGACATGGGCCTCGCGAAAGCGCTGGTTTTTCGTGCTGAACAAAGCGGATCAGAACGATGGAACGCTCGGTGAAATTCGCCAGCATTTTGATGAGCGGTTGGAAGCCATTGGATTCAAGGCCGACAAGCAGACACGTTTTTGCGTGAGCGCAACTCAACCGGATCGATTCGATTTTGACGAATTGCGCCGAGCAGCGTTTTCCGCGCGTGCAGCGGAGTCGGTAAAAATGCTACGGGCCGAGGCTTTCCTGAATGTGTTGGAGTTTTCGATTGGCGATGAGGACTACGGGAGAATCGAGAGGTTGGCTGCGAAGTTGAAACAGGACGAAGATGAACTCAACAACCGGGTAATTGAAGTCTATCGCTCTGCACTGGAAAAGAGGGAGGTCGCCGATGCGATGCGCCTGCTGGTGCGGGAGCGAACGTGGCAGCATCTAGCCGGGCGGATTGGCTGGTTCATGGGTCTGGTGGTATGGGTGAAATGGCGCATCACGTTTGTCGCCACCTCATGGCGAGCCGGACGGATGCTAACACGGCAGCCGAGCGGATTGGCACTCGCCCAAGCCGTGATAGGGACGGCTTTGAGTGTCTTTCGCGGATCGTTGCCACTGCGGCTCATCGGACTTGCCATCGATGAGGAGGCGCGCCGGAAGCTGTCGCAGATTGACTCTGACGCGAGGCGGGCGCTGGAAGACATGGGAATGCTACAGTCCGTATCCGCATCGATAAACGCCGACATCACATGCGGCGATCCGGTCACGGCCGCGTGGATTTCGGCGATTGAGACGGTGCCGATAGTGGGTAAGAACACCGCTCGCGCCATTTATGTGAGCGCTCAACATGGGGGCGCATCGTGGGATGTGATTGCGCCTTTGCAAACAGCCATCGAAACAGAAGCAGCCGAAAGCGCCCGGAGAGCAGCAGGGTGGGAACTCCAAATTCTCACGAACCTTCCGCCGGCAGCGGTGCTGGCACACGTTACTTGGCGCGTATGCGAGGGGTGGTTTGCGAAGGAATGGCTGCCGACGCAGTTTTACGAAATGGCCGCGGCGATCTTTCTGTTGAGCTTTATTCCAGGCGCCGCCCTACTGGCCGCCAGGGTGAGGCAGTGTGTGCGCCTGCCAAATCCCGATACGATCACAAGCAGGATTGAACATCCCATGGCTACCGAGAGTTTTCGGGCGGTAAGAATTCCACTTGAGGAGTTGCTCCGTGACATTAGAGACCTGCGTGAATCGATTCGCTTTTGCCGCGCGATGTTGACGGAGGACCTCGCAGTCCGAACTTTCGGCGTGACAGCCCACATGGCGGAAAGGAACCAGGGAGAGCATTGACGTGTTTTCCCGGTAACAGCATCAGGCCCGATAGACTCACGCACCATGGCGAAGAAGTCCTTGATTTTAGCGCTTTTCGTTTTGGCTGCGGTTTTGCTTGCGGCTTTTCTCCGAAGAGCGAAACCGGAATTGCACGACATCGCGCTGAAGGACATCCCGGGCATTTCGCCGGAGGTTCTCAATGAGCAGGGGAAATCGGTGCGAATTGACGACCCTGTGTCGTGCATGCCCCAGAAGGGATTGTATTGGTTCAATGTCGAAGTGTTGCCTTCGGCTCGCTTTGCCGAGCCGGAGAGTTATGAATTCGATGGGGATGTGGAACGTTTGCGTCATTTCGTCCATGAGATCGGGTTCGACAATGAGATGCATAACGCAGCCGGGGCGAATGTGACCGGGTTTGCTACGGGGGCGACGGACGACGTTGAGGGGCTGGTCAAGAGTCTTCTAGGTCTGGTTTTTCATCCCGTGAATGCGGTCAAGGCCGGGTGGGCTGGCGGCGGGGCGGCTCTATCATATTTGCATGGCATGTACGACGGAAAGAAAGACGCGGTAGCCGATTTGAAGGCATTTGCCGCCGGCTATGTCGAAAATGCCCGCATGAAAAAGGCGGCAGAATTTGGGCTAAACTATGAAGAATTGCAGACGCCTCAGGCACAAGCAGATATCGCTGGTATAGCCCGCGCGAACATGTACGGAGCCGGAACGGTAGAAGTGGCTTTGCTGCTGATTCCTTGGGCTAAGGCGGATGATGCAGCCAAGGCGGCTGAGGCTGC
>Ga0182030_10012381_pt1 | contig 17085 bp, 12 predicted proteins | sample 812S3MmetaG_FD_121299 | JGI IMG/M metagenome (GOLD analysis project Ga0182030, IMG submission 121299) | Permafrost microbial communities from Stordalen Mire, Sweden - 812S3M metaG (Illumina Assembly) | ecosystem: Environmental > Terrestrial > Soil > Wetlands > Permafrost | place: Sweden...
AAGGTCAACGGCACCAAGCAGCTCGTCGAGGTGAGCTTCAATCGCTATCCCAGGCCCATTGAGTCTCCGGTGCAGAACCTGCGCCCCGCGCGCGAAATCTGCGAGGGCTGCCACACGCCGGCCCGCTTCGTGGGCGAAAAGCTGCTGGTCAAGTCGAGCTTTGCCGACGACGAAAAGAACACCGAGACGCAGACCGTTGTGGTACTGCACCTGGGCGGCCGCGACTCGCTCTCCCAGCTCAGCGGCATCCACGGCACGCACCTGGGCCACATCGAGTACGTGGCCACCGATGAGAGCCGGACCACCATCCCCTGGGTGCAGAAGCGCAACGCCGACGGCTCGGAGACGGTGTTTGCCACTTCCGATGCGGGCCCGGGCGTTCCCAAGGGCGAACACCGGCTGATGGACTGCATCGACTGCCACAACCGCGCGGCGCACACCTTTGTGACCGCCGAGGACGCAATCAACCGCGCCATGAGCGAAGGCGCGATCAGCCCCGACCTGCCCTGGGTGCACAAGAAGGGTCTGGAATTACTGAAAGTCAATTACGCCTCGGAGGAAGAGGCCAGCGTCAAAATCCCGGAGCAGTTGCAGGCCTTCTACGCTTCTTCGCAGCCCGATGTTGCGTCCGCTAAAGCCGCGCAGATCAAGGCTGCCTCGCAGGAGCTGGTTACGCTCTACAGCCAGAACGTCTTCCCGTATATGAAGGTGACCTGGGGAACGCATCCCAATCACATTGGCCACATGAGCTACCCGGGCTGCTTCCGCTGCCACGACGGCGGGCATGCGGCCAAGGACGGCACCAGCATCACCCAGGATTGCGCAGCCTGCCACAACCTGCTGGCCGTGGATGAGGCCAAGCCCAAGGTTCTTGCCGACCTGGGCATTCAATAGTCTCCTTCTGTGAGTTTGTTATGGGCGGCAGCGCCTTTTCCGGGCTGCCGCCATAACATTTTTTTGCTACCGGAATGGCTCGTTGCCAACACCGATACGCTCGGGCGGGTCATGCAGCTGCCTCACGACTCCGTGTCCCGGCCCCGCGGCAGAGGCACAAGCGCGGGCACCCTATGCGCGTATTGCCGATAGGCTGCGCCGAACTCCAGCCGCATCCACCGCTCCTCCAGCCGCAGCTTGAACCACAGGGCAGCGAAGATGAGGCACAAGGCCACCAGGCCACGGACCTGCGCGACGGCGATCGCCGAGCCCAGAAAGCCGGTCAGCAGCCCTGTATAGATCGGGTGACGCACCAGACCGTACGGCCCGCCGGTGATCAGCTCGTGGTCGTGCTTGATGGTCACCGAGCGGCTCCAGTTGCTGCCCAGATACACACGCGCCCAGACCGCGAAGCCGAGTCCCAGCACATTCACCGCCGCACCAATCCAGAACCAGGCTGTCCACTCGTGTTCGGGAAGGTAAAACCGGTAGAGCGCTGGAATGGGCAGCCAGCGGCCCATCAGGAGCGCAATCGCCAATAGGAATGCGAGCGACCGCAGCAGCCTCGACACCAGCGGCTCCAGGCGTTCCGTGCTTTTGGCGCCTTGCGACGCCAACTGCCAGTAAAGAAGAAAAATCACCCACAGCGCGGGGAAGAACCAGTTGTAAAAGAGACTCAAGGACGCCTCCACACAGAAAATCCTAGCGCAGTGTACGCTTGCAGGGCTTGACCGGTTCCCAATCGCGCCCAAGCCCCGCCGTGGTAGCCTTGCCTTTCGCCCATTAAGGAGCCGGACTTTTCATGCAATCCAATGGAAACGCGCACTTCAATCTTGTTGCTGCCGCCCACGCTTCCATGCTCGAGCATGGCTTTCAGCCTGAGTTTCCCGCCGCCGCTACGGCCCAGCTTGCCGCAATCCAGGCACATGCGGGGCTGCCGGACGCGCCCGGCGCGCAAGACCTGCGCAAGCTGCTCTGGTCGTCGATCGACAACGACACCTCCAAGGACCTGGACCAGATCGAGTGGGCCGAGCAGCTTGCCGACGGGCGCATCCGGGTGCTGGTGGGCGTGGCCGACGTCGACGTGCGTGTCGCTCGCGCTTCGGCGCTCGACATCCATGCCGAGAGCGAGACCACGTCGGTCTACACCGGCGTCAAGGTCTTTCCCATGCTGCCGGCCGAACTGTCAGAGGGGATTACCTCGCTCAACGAGGACCAGGACCGCGTGGCCGTGGTGATTGAATTCAGCGTGGACAAGGGCGGCACTGCGTCGGACGGCAACGCCTATCGCGCCCTGGTGCGCAACCAGGCGCAGCTGGCGTATAACGGCGTGGGCGCCTGGCTGGAGGGCAGTGGGCCGGCTCCGGCCAAGGTGGCGGCAAGCGCCGATTTGGCCGCGCAGCTCAAGCTGCAGGACGCGGCGGCACAGCGCATGCTCGGCGGTCGCTTTCAACACGGCGCGCTCGATCTCGAGACCGTTGAAACCCGACCGGTGATGCTGGCCGACCAGGCTGTGGACATTGTGCGCCAGAACAAGAACCGGGCCACGTCGCTGATTGAGGAGTTCATGGTGGCGGCCAACGGGGTGATCGCGCGCACGTTTCAGCAGGCCGGCGTGGCGTCCATCCGCCGCATCGTGCGCGTGCCCAAGCGCTGGGACAAGATTGTCGAGGTGGCGCAGGCGCTGGGCACGACCCTGCCCGCGGGTGCCGACTCCAAGGCGCTCAACGACTTTCTCCTCGCGCAGAAGCAGAAGGACCCGGTCCACTTTCCCGATCTCTCGCTGACGGTCATCAAGCTGATGGGCCCGGGCGAGTACGTGCTGGTCAAGCCCAACGAGGTCTCGCCCGGCCATTTTGGCCTGGCGGTCGAGGACTACACCCACTCGACGGCTCCCAACCGCCGCTTTCCGGACGTGGTGACGCAGCGGCTGCTCAAGGCCTTCCTGGTTAAGGCCAATCAGCCCTACTCCGCCGACGACCTGAACACCATTGCCACCCACTGCACGCTGATGGAAGACAACGCCCGCAAGGTGGAGCGCGACATGCAGAAGCGCATTGCCGCGGTGGTGCTGGCCAAGCGGGTTGGGCAGAGCTTCCCGGCCATCGTCACCGGCGTCAACAAGTACGGCACTTTTGTCCGCACCCTCGATCCGCACGTTGAAGGCATGGTGGTGCAGGGCGGCAAGGGTCTGGACGTGGGCGACAAGGTGACCGCCAAGCTCATCTCCACCGACCCGCAGCGGGGGTTTATCGACTTTGCGGTGTAAGGAGTCTCCTGTCTTTGGCAGCCGGTCTCCAGCCTGGCTGGCTACAGCGTCGGCGCGTCCGGGCGCTCATCCTGGACGGGAAACGCGCCGATAATTGACGAAAAGACTCAGCAGGCGGCAGAAATGCCCTCCCGGGCCTGGTTCGCGGCAATTTCTGTGTCCTCACGGGGCCCTTATGCGTCTAACAAGGAGGCTCCAAGGAACCAAGTTGGCACATGGCACATCCCACGCTGCGCGGCAGCCTGCAGCCCGGGGTGATTTACCCTTAAGGCTGCTCCCATGGATTTGAAACCGGTCTTGGACCGGCCCAAATCAGTCCTGATCTGCCCCCCCCCGATCTGCATTAGGACGAGGCAGGCCGGTAACGCGGGCGTTGATTCCACGACTGGTGATGAATGCGTTTAGCTTTTTGTCGATTTTCTGGATTGTTTTTCCCCTGCATCGCCCTGCTGGCGCTGCAGGGCAACCTTGCCGCCCAGCAGGCAGCTTCCGGACTCGCGGCTTCAGCCTCGGTTGTGCTGCCGGAGGCGCCGCTGGCGCAGGCTTCGCTGGACTCCGCGGTACCGGAGCAGCAACAGTCCCCGAGCACGACCCCGGCCCAGGCTCCAGCTGCACAGAGCGGCTCTGATAGCCAAAGCTCGAGCACAAAGTCAAGCTCCAGCTCTCAAACCTCAGCCGAGCAGTCTGACGCGGAAAAGACCGAGCGTGAAAAGGCGGCTGAGCAGCTCAAGGCCCAGGAGAAGCAGCGGGTGATGGGCGTGATGGCCACGTTCAACACCACCTCCGACAAGAACGCTCTGCCGCTTTCTGCCGGCCAGAAGTTTCAGCTCTTCTTCAAGAGTGAGACCGACCCGTGGCCGTTTATGCTGGCCGCCGTTGTAGCCGGCATCGGCCAGGCGGACAACAGCTACCCGGAGTGGGGCCAGGGGATGCAGGGGTACGGCAAGCGCATTGGCGGTGCATATACCGATGCATTCATCGGCAATTTCTTCGGCAATGCCGTGCTGACCAGCCTGTGGCATGAAGATCCGCGCTACTTTCAGAAGGGGACGGGCACGGTATTTCACCGCATTTTGTGGGCGGCGTCGAGCACCGTGTGGTGCAAGCGGGACAACGGCAAATGGGGACCCAATTACGCCAATGTAGGCGGAAACCTGATCGGCTCGGCCATCGCGCGTGCGTATTACCCAGCCTCAGAGCGCACAGTGAGCGATACCATTCAGGATGGATTGACGGTGTCCGCGGAGGGCATTGTGGGATCCGAGGTGATCGAGTTCTGGCCGGATCTGGTGCGCCATCATAAGAAAAAGCAGGCCGAAAAACTGGCCCGCCAGGAGGCCGAGGCCGCTGCTGCCGCAACGCCGGATGCGGCTAAGAAGTAGCCGGCGCCTTCGGCACGAAGTGGCTCAGGTAAACCGTCCTGCGGAATCGGCGTCGAACTGACTATGAAAAAGCTTCTCCTCGGGCTCATTGTTGTTCTCTGTTTCGCGGCTCCGGTCGCGACGCAGGCGCAGACGGCGGCAGCGCCACATCACCACCATCACCACCACGCCTAGAGCGGGTTTTCAGCGGAAGAGGCTGAAGGATTTCTTCTTTTCCCCGGCCGCGGGCAACCCGCAGGCGGCACGCGCCATGCGTCTGGCTGCCTGGGCGATGGGTGCATCTTCATCGGCCAGTCTGGCCGCGGCAAGGGGAGCGTCTCTGCCCGAGCGGCTATCGTCGGGAATCTTCCAGTCAACCGGCCGGGTGAGCGCCTGGGCCACATGCGAAGCGTCAAAACCCAGCGCATGCGCGGTGTAACGGTTGAGCACAACCTGCAGCCGGTGGCAACGCTGCAAGAACGACTGGGTGATGAGCCGGTTGGCGTTGCGCAGCTCGGAAACGCCCACCTGCGTGACCAGATATTGCCAGGCTGACTCGTCAAAGAGCGCCGAGTCCTTCAGGTCCATCCTCGTGCCGATGTCCACCACGACGTACTGAAAGCTCTGGCGGGCCACGGCCAGCAGCTTGCGGTAGGCCTCCATGGGCGGTTCGGTGCGGGGAAACTCTCCCGGAGCGGCCAGGATGCGTAGGCCGGAGCGGTGTTCGGCCAGCAGGGAATTGAGAAAGCTCCCATCGAGCCGCAGCCAGTCCTCGAGCGCGTTGGCGGTCGAGTAGTCGCAGGCCATGCCCAGCTGGATGGCCGCATCGCCCAGGGGCAGGCCCAGGTCAATCAGCAGCGTGCTTTGCCCCGACTCCTGCGCCAGCGCGATGGCAAAGCTGCTGGCTATGGTGGTGACGCCGCAGGCGCCCTTGGCGCCAAGAAAGACAAAGAGCCGCTTGCCCATGCCCTTGGCGCGGCGCGTGGCGGGGTCGTGAATGGAGAGCCGCGCCAGGGCGCCGGGGATGTCGCCCGGAGCCAGCGGCAGGTTCAGGAACTCGCGCGCCCCGGCCCGCATGCAGCGGATCACCAGGTTGCGGTCGGCCTGCGCCGAATACACCATCACCGTGGCCGCGTTGCTCAGGCTCAGGCTTTCCACAACGTCGAGCGCGTACTCGGTATCGCTGTCGAGATCGACAAATACCACATCGAATCGCTGCTCCAGCATTTTAGGTGAGTCGCGGAGTTCGTAGGGATAGGAGCAGAACTCTTCCACCAGCGGGCCCGCGATCGGGTGTTCCGCTCCACGGCAAGCAGCGGCATCGCTTTGTTCCAGGGCGCGCACCACGGCCTTGCGCCGCTCCTCGTCCGGCCCAACCACCGCGATCGACAGCGGGTTGACGCCGGCCGCGAGAGAAGATTGGGTTGAACTCACCATGCCGGAACTCCTGCCCCACACTGCCTCGGCAGCCGTCGCTTGCGGTCGTTCTCAAGCTGTTGCGCAACCATGGCGGGCACTTTCTGGCCACGATCGCACCAAAACGGATGGGTGTTACCCCTGATTCATCGGCCATGAGAGGGCCAAGGCTTAATGAATGAGAGGAATCTAATGGTCGCGGGGCAGCGGCGGACAAATCCGCCAGCACCGACTGCCGTGTCGGGTATTATTGCCGGATGCAGGCTGAGCTTCTTCCGTGTATGCAGGGAATGCGATGAGCATACCGGCGCCATCTCGACCCGATTCCAAATCCCAGCTGCGCAAGACCATGGGCTTCTGGGATGTGCTGCTGTTCAACATTGCCACGGTGCTGGGGCCGCGCTGGATCGCGGCCGCCGGGCACAACGGCACCTCCTCCATCAGCCTGTGGGTCATTGCCGCGGTCTTCTTTTTCGTTCCCGGTGCGCTGGTCATCAATGAGCTTTCGTCGCGCTTCCCTGAGGAGGGCGGCCTTTATGTCTGGTCGCGCGAGGCGTTCGGCCCGTTTCACGGCTTTGTGGCAGGCTGGACGTACTGGATTTACACCGTCTTCTACTTTCCCGGGCTGCTTCTGGCCTGCGCCTCGATGAGCGCATACATCATCGGTGGTCGCGGCGCGGAGCTGGCGCAGAACCGGACCTTCCTCGTTTCTGTGTCGCTTGGGCTGCTGCTGGTTTCAGTGGTGCTCAACATCATCGGCCTCAACATCGGCAAGTGGCTGCAGAATGCCGGCGGCGTGGGCACATATCTGCCACTGGTGATGCTGGTGGGGATTGCCGGTCTGGTGTGCTGGCGCTACGGCTCGGCCACGCACTTCACGGTCAAGAACATGATGCCCGCGTGGAACTGGGACACGGTCAACTTCTGGTCGCAGATTGCGTTTGCGTTCACCGGACTGGAGCTGGTATCCGCCATGAGCGAAGAGGTGCGCGACCCGCGGCGCACATTGCCGCGCGCGGTCTTCGGCGCGGGCGCGCTGATTGCGCTCATGTACATTGTGGGCACCTTCGCTATTCTGTCGCTGGTGCCTGCGGCCGATCTCGATCCGCAGAGCGGCGTGTTCAGCGCCATCACGGTTGGATCAGTCGCGCTCAAAGTTGGCTTTCTGGGAATCCTTGCTGCCGTCCTCGTCACAGTGGGTAACGCCGGCGGAGTGGGCAGCACGGTGGCCGGCATTGCGCGCGTGCCGTTTGTCGTGGGCATCGACCGCTATCTGCCCGCGGCCTTTGGCAAGATCCATCCCCGCTGGAAGACGCCGTATATTTCCATCCTGGTGCAGGCCATCGCCTCCGGCGCCATCCTGCTCGGCAGCCAGATCAACGAGACCACGCGCGGGGCCTATCAGTTCCTCATCGACGCGGCCATCATTCTCTACTTCATTCCATTTCTCTACATGTTCGCGGCGGTCATCAAGCTGGGCCGCCGCAAAGACCGCAATGAGAACACGCATGCCGTCCTGGTGCCTGGTGGCATTCCCGGCGTGTGGATCGCGGGCGGGCTCGGGTTCGTCGTCGTGCTTATTGGAATTGTTGTCTCGCTCGTTCCGCCGGGTGACTCGGCGGACAAGCTGGGGTTTGAACTCAAGCTGGTCGCGGGCACGGCTGCTTCGGTCTTCCTTGGTCTCATACTCTATTGGCGTGGCTCGCGGGCCAAGCGGAGCGAGCAACGTTTCGAGCTATGAGCCGCGGCGAAAGTCTCACCTAAAATCATTGGATACGAAAACCGCCCTGTTCGGGATTCGTTCTTCTGGACTCATTCTTTGGGATTCGTTGATTGTGGAAGAGGAAATCTAAAACGATGAACCTGTTTCGAGGCGTGCGACCGCTCCAACGCGCCAGCGCGGTGCGCGACATGCTGGCCGGTGTGGTGCTGGCGGCCATGGATATTCCCCAGGTGCTGGGGTATACCAAGATCGCCGGCATGCCGGTGGTGACGGGGCTTTACAGCCTGCTGCTGCCTTTGCTCGCGTTTGCCGCCTTCGGCTCGTCGCGCTACCTGATGGTGGCGGCGGACTCGGCGACGGCGGCCATCTTTGCCGGCGGCATGGCCGGCATGGCCACACCGGCCGGAGCGCGCTATGTGGCTCTCGCGGCCGTTGTGGCGTTCATGACGGCGGGCTTCCTGCTGCTGGCGCGGCTGCTCCGGCTGGGCTTCATTGCGGACTTTCTTTCCCGCACGGTGCTGGTCGGCTTTCTGGCCGGCGTGGGGTTGCAGGTGGGTATCTCGGTGCTGAGTCAGATGCTGGGCGTGCCGGTCGATTCGCGCCGCCCGGTGGTGGACCTGTGGGAGGTGCTGCGCGGGCTGCCCCATGCGCATCTGCCCACGGTCGCCGTGTCGGCCCTGGTGCTGGGGTTTGTGCTGGTGCTGCGCCGGTTCGTTCCCAAACTGCCGGCAGCGCTGGTGGCGGTGGTGGCCTCCATTGCGGCCAGCGCCGCGCTGGACTTTGCCGGCCGCGGCATTGCCACTATTGGTCCGGTGGTCGGCGGGTTGCCGCACCTGGCGCTGATGGATATCCTCAGCCTGCGCACCACCCTGGGCTGGAAGGAGCTCGACGTGCTGGTCACGGTTTCGGCCTCCTGCGCGGTGATGATCCTGACGCAGAGCGCGGCCACGGCGCGCATCTACGCGGCCAAGCACTTCCAGGAGGTGAACGAGAACATCGACCTCTTCGGCCTTTCGGCCGCCAATGCCGCCGCGGCGCTGAGCGGGGGCTTTGTGGTGAACGGCAGCCCCACGCAGACGGCGATGATGGAGGACGCGGGCGGGCAGAGCCAGCTGGCACAGATCTCGACAGCCGCGGTGGTGGCGCTGGTGCTGCTGTTCCTCACCGGGCCGCTCCAATACCTGCCCACCTGCGTGCTGGGCGTGCTGGTTTTTCTGGTGGCGCTTCATCTTGTCGACCTGAAGGCGCTCGGCGACATTCGCGCGGAGAGTCCGCAGGAGTACGCGCTGGCGCTGATGACAGCCGCGGTGGTCCTGCTGGTGGGCGTGGAGCAGGGCATTGTGCTGGCCATGGTGGTGTCCCTGCTGCGCGTGGTGCAGCACAGCTATCACCCGCATAGCGGCGTGCTCATTGCGGATGCAAACGGCGCATGGAAGCTCGAGCCGGTGGCGCCGCATGTGGTCACCGAGCCGGGCCTCATTCTCTATCGCTTTGGGGCGGCGCTGTTCTATGCCAATGCCGGGCGATTCTTTGAGGAGGTCTCAAGCCTGGTGCAGCCCATGCCCACCACAGTGTGCTGGGTGGTGGTGGATGCCGAGGCCATGACCCACCTGGATTACTCGGCCGCGCGGGTGGTGCTGGCGCTCAAGAAGAATCTGACTGAAGCCGGTGTGGAGCTCGGGTTTGCGCGCGTGCCCTGGGACCTGCGCGCGGACTTCGATCGCCACCATATCACCGAGGCCATCGGGCCGGCGCGCATTTACAGCCGGCTGCACGATGCGATTGCAGCTTTCGAGCAGTCGCCAAATCAGCCAGAATCGGCGCCAACCGCGTAAGAAAGCCTTCAATTCACAACAATCCGGTTGAAAATCCCACCCGCATCGCTTAGCCTCAGGCATATCTTTCTTTCCCAGCGTGGACCCGGATCAGCCATGCCCAAAGCCTCCCGACTGCTGAAGATCGTCCGCCCGTTCACGCGCAAGGGATGGGGCCACTGGCTGCGCTTTGCCGTTCTGCTCTGCATCGCCGGCTATGGCGGCCACCTGCTCAGCACCGGCACATGGCTCACCGGATTCCGGTACGCCATCTACCATCGCCAGCTGCTGATGCGCAACGACGCCGCGCTTTATCCGCAGCGCACGGCGCTGGTGCTGCTGAACGACGACGACTACTGGGGCGAATCGTTCCAGTCGCGCACGCCGCTCAAGCGCAACGAGCTGGGCGCAATCCTGGACAAGCTGCGCGAGGCGGGCGTGAACACGGTTGCGCTCGACGTGGATTTGCGCTCGCCGATCCCGCAGAAGCCCGCGTTCGAGTTTCCCGATTACAAGGCGGAAGACGAAGCGCTGGTCGCGGCAATCAGCCGCATGTGTGATGCGGGCCGGCACGTTGTGCTGTCTTCATCGGTCCGCTTCGGCGACGATGGCTATGAAGTGATGCCTTCCATCTATACCGGCGCGATCAAGCAGATGCCCTGCGTGAAGGCCGGCTATATACAACTCCCCTTTGACATGCGCAGAATGCCGGGAGCGCTGGAGCTGGCCGACGGCTCGTCGCTCGAATCGCTCTCGCTTGCGGTCACCGGCATGGCCGACCCCACGGCCCACGACCAGGCGGCCGCGCAGTCAGGCAACGGCTTTCGCTTCTCGGAGTATTTGACAGTCGCCGACTTCGCCGCCAGGAACGGCCGCCAGTTCATCTTCAGCGGCCAGCAGCTCAAGACCATGGGCGCGGCAGCGTTGCGTAATCAGCTGGCGGACAAGCTGGTCTTTGTTGGCGCAGCATGGCACGCCGACGCTTACGGAACCGGTCCGCAGGTGGACACGCACAACTCGCCCGGAGGCATGGAGCCGGGCGTGATGCTGCACGCCAACTATGTGGAAGCCATGCTGGACCGGACCGGCACGTTCGCGCCCGTCTCCGACTCGGTGGCCGAGCTGATGGAGATCGCGCTGGCGCTGGGGCTGGCCATGATCGGCGTTCTCGAGATTCATACTGCGTGGAAGTGGGCGGCCTTCGCCATCGGCATTGTTCTCAGCATCCTGTTCACCTATAGCCTGCTGCAGAACCTCGGCCTGTTCCTCGATTTTTTGATTCCGATGCTCATGATCATCGTGCATACCATCGTGGAAGAGATCCTGAAGATCTGGCACGAATTTCATCACCTGAAGCACAACGCGGCTCGCAAGCCAAAGCTTGCAGCAGTGGGAGGCGAGGAATGAAGACGCGTCGCGCACGAGCAGTGATTTTCTTCGTCGCACTGGCGGCGATGCCGGCGTGCGTGCAGTCAAACGCAACATCAGTGCCTGGAGCACAGGCCACGGGGGGCTCGGGCGCGCAAACGACCACGCAAACGAACCCGCCGGCCAAGCCGAAGAAGAAGCCCGAGGAGCCGATTGATCCAGACACGACCGCGGGCGTGCGCGGCTCGGGCGTGATGCACACGGTGCGGGTGCTGCTAAAAGGGAAGGCGGCGGAAGGCGCGCACGTGGTGGTGAAAAACACCAACGGCAGCCTGGCCGCTTCCTGCGATACAAACGAATCGGGCGAATGCCAGGTGGAGCTCGGGCCGGATCACTATACTGCTGCGGCAACCGGCAGCGGACGTGCCGGCGGGGTGACTCTGGACGTGACCGATGCCACCGGACCGATCGTGATCAGGCTGAAGAAGGCGAAGACGGAGAGCAGCACGCCTCAACCGTAGTGCGCGCGGGATGGCCGCAGCGCCTTGGTGTGGAAGATGACGAAGCAGCGAGCCAACAGGGCGGCGTTTGTCTTGACAGGAAACGATCAGTGAATGGCGTACCGGCCTGCCCTGCGAAGGATGCGAGACAGGCAGCCATGAGGAAAACTCATTTCCTTCGCTCCAGCGCGTATGGTATTTTGGTTTCCTCCCCGTACAGCAAGGCGGTTCCTCCATGTTGCACCCCGGGCATCACCGAATGAGTGTTCGTGCGAGCCTGCATGCGATCGGTTTCTTACTGTGCGCCGCAGCCATAGCGATTCAGTTGCGGGCACAGGCGCGGCCAACCAGTCACGCGCTGCTGATCGGCATTGCGCACTACGCGCCGCCTGTGGGCAGTGCGCTGCCGGCTTCTGCGGGCCACTCCCTCGACAGTCGCTTTGCGCCGGGTGCAAGCTGGCACAGCCTGCAAGGGCCGCTCACTGATGTGGCTGGCATGCATGTGCTCCTCGAGGAGACATACGGATTTACCGACATTCGCGAGCTGACGGATGAGCAGGCCACGCGCCAGGGGATTCTCGACGCTATCAACCAGCTGATCGCCGACACGCAAAAAGGCGACCGTGTGGTGATCTATTACTCCGGCCACGGCTCGCAGCGGCTCGACAGCAAGTCATCCAAAGATCAGCGCGACCAGACCATCGTTCCTGTGGATGCGTGGAAGGGCGTGAAGGATATTCGCGACAAGGAGCTGGCGCTGCTGTTCGACAAGATTGTGTATGACAAGCAGGCGCGGCTCACGGCGATCTATGACAGCTGCAACAGCGGCACCATGGCGCGCGGCATCACGGAGAGCGTGGAGCGGACGCTGCCTTATGACGACGACGATGTGGCCAAGGAGCAGGGCGCGGTGCTTGAGTCGGACCTGAAGCGGATTCCGCAGCAGGGAGACGCGATCATTCTTGCGGCCGCGGGTCCAACGCAGTCTGCCGTTGAGGCGCGCTATCCGGAGGACGGCCAGGTGCACGGCGCTTTTACGCGCGCGCTGATTCGCGTGCTGCGGCAGAATACGCAGGCACTGAGTGCGGAAGACGTGGTCTCCGCAGTGGCCAGCATGCTGCATGCCGATCCGCTGGACTTTCAGCAGCCTTCGGTCGAAGGCCGCGTGCAGGAGAGCCTGTTTGGTGATCCGGTCGCGTCGCATGAGCTGCACGTTCGCGTGACAAAGGCCAGCTACGGAAAGATCACGCTCGACATGGGCAGCGCCGCCGGCTTTGATGTGGGCACGGAGTTCACCGGCCTCAAGCCCGGTGGCGATGGGACCAAGACGGTGCTTACGGTCACCAGCATCGATGGGCCCACCGCCTCGACTGCAACCGTGAAGAGCGGCGACACGCAGGTGACTGCGGGCGAAATCTTCGCGGCTTCGAGCATGGTCTATCCGCAGGCGGCGCGGCTGGTGGTCTTTCTTCCCAAGCCCGGCCCCGTTCCCGCCGCCGCCGCGATCGCTCACACCAAGTCTCTGTTTCCCTCGCTCACCTGGGTCGATGATCCGGCTGTTGAGCCGGTGAACTATCTTGTCGCGGAGGGCGCCGGCGGCTGGGTTGCCTTCGGTCAGGATGGCCGCGCCGCCAAGCCTGGCGCAGGTCCCAGGGGTTCCGCGTTCCTGCTGCTCGGGCCGCCGGCTGCGGTGGTCGATCGCATTCGCCGCACGGAGCCGTTCAAGCGCAATGCGTTCCAGTTCACCGATACGCCCTCGGCTGCGAACTACTTTCTCACCATGCGCGTCCGCGCGGATGGCGCGCCGGAGTACGCGCTCTTCGATCCACGCGTGCTGGCGGCGCACAAGGCGGATGCGTACGTGGTGAGCAAGGAGAACGATCCGGCCGAGGCCGAGTTGAACGGCGGAGTAAGCCCGGAGGTGGTGTGCCGCAACGATCTGTCGTTCCCGGTGCGCACCGCCTGGCTGCACGACGGAACCCCAAGCGCGACCGCCCAGGTTGATGGGGACAGCATCGCTCCTCTCCTTGCGCGCAGAATTCTGCGCCTGGGCAAGCTGCGCGTCTGGCAGCAGATTCCGTCGATGACCTCCGGCGTGACCGACTGGCCGTATCATCTGGCCATTGCGCGCGGCAACGCTGCGGCAATGGACCCGCTGCACTTGAACGAGGCCTACGACGTGCGCCTGGTGACGACCGCCGACGCGCTTTCCAAACACGCTGTCTCGCCCAAGTACATTTACCTGTTTGGCTTCGATTGCGCGGCGAACCCTTACCAGGTTTATCCCACCGATGAAACGAACGGCGTGGCGCAGGGGCCTCCGCTCACCGCTGATGGATCGTATCCGACCACGTTCACGCTGATGTCAGAGAGCGTGACCGAGCCGTTGGGCGCGGACACGCTGTTTCTTCTGGCTACCCGCGAAAAGATCAACAACCTGAGTTTACTTACGTATGATGGGGTGATCGAGAGCCAGAGCCGCGGCTCCGGCCTCGATGAGCTTATGGTCAACCTCAACGATGCCGGCAGTCGCGGGGCCTCGCCGGTGGTCACCACCTGGCAGGTTCAGCAGTTGGTAGTTCCCAGCCGTCCCTAGAGCCTTGCTGCGTCGACAGCAAGGCGCCGGCATAGCCATTCGATTTTGACAAGGAGAAGAGTATGGATCGTAGAAGCTTTTTCTCAAACATGATGGCAGCGGCTGCCTTTTCCGGATTGCTCAACGAGGTCATCTCGCCCAGGGAGCTTATGGCGGCGGTGGAAGAAGCGGCCGACACGCCAGACAGTGCGCATCAGCAGTTCTGGAGCGGCTTCTTCGACGACGTGGACCCGACCAAGATTCATGCCACTGGCGCGCGCGGACCGGGCGGCGCACCGATTGCCCAGCCGCTGCCCGCGCATATTGAGGACTCCAAACTGCCGCGCTTCTTCCACTACGACGACACCAACGGGCTGCGCTTCGCCGAGAAGATCGACCGCAGCGAGCTGCCCAAGATGGACGGCGCCGCAGTGGTCAGCATGAGCGTGAGCGGCTTTCGCCCCAGCGACACGGACTCGAAACGGATCGGCGACTCCACATCGGCGCAGTTGCAGCTGCATGCCACACAGACCACGCCCATGGCGCAGTACATTGCGCCGCTGGCGTGGGCCTCGCTGGCATCGGTGTTCGGCAGCAAGCAGGCCACCAAGCTGCCCACCGTGGACCAGCTCAACTTTGTGGGCGAGGACGGATCGACCGGCACCTCGGGCAACAATCGCATCGTGCTTCCCGGCGCGGAAGGCAAGCTGGCGCTCAACCTCACCCTGCCCGACAAGCACTCGCTGCTGCACAAAGTGATCTCGTATGGTCTGCAGGGACTGGGCGCCGCCGCTCCGCTGGTCTCGCTGCCAGCCATCAGCGTTCCGGCCATCAAGGCCTTCACTAGCTTCTACAACATCCTGGTGCAGAATGCGGGCTTCATTATCAACAGCCCGCTCAAGGATGTGGTCGCCTCTTACGATGCAGTGGACTCGGGCAACATGCACGCCGACGCGCTCAAGCTGCTCACCGGACAGTACCTGATTGTGCCCGCCAGTTCGAAGGATGCGATCAGCGCCCAGATGGACAACCTGAAGATGATGAACGGCTACCTGGTGCCGAAGACGATCGCCAACAACGCCGACCCCATGACCGTGGCGCAAAGCGCGATTCCCAACGTGACCTACGCCACCTTGAAAGTGAGTGTGCAGCCGGCCACCGACGTTGCGCTGCCGGCTACGCATAAGCCCGCGGCTGCGCCTGCGCCCGCGCCCAGCAGTCCTGCGCCAGCCACCGCCGCCAAGTCGACGGCCAAGAAGACCGCCTGAAAGGGAGATCGGAGTTAGTAATCCAGGGCGACGTTGCCGCGCCGCGGCCGGGTGTAACCGACCAGGTGCAAGCGAGAGGAGGAACCCTGAGCAGCAACGACCCGTCACTCTCGAATCGCGACCTTGCGCCTACCACGCCCGAGCAGCGCACCTGGGGCACGTATAACTACATCGCGCTGTGGTTCTCCATGTCCATGGAGATCACCACATATCAGCTGGCATCCTCGCTCATCGCCAAGGGCATGGATTGGAAGCAGGCCTTGGGCACGGTGCTATTGGGCAATCTCATTGTGCTGGTTCCCATGCTCCTCAACGCCCACGCCGGCGCCAAATATGGCATTCCCTTTCCCGTCTTCATCCGCGCCCCATTCGGCGTGCGCGGCGCAAATCTCCCCGCCATTCTCCGCGCCATTGTGGCCTGCGGCTGGTTCGGTATTCAATCCTGGATTGGGGGCACCGCCATCCACTCCATGCTCGCCGTCATCTGGCCCGCGGTCGCGGCCCGCGACGGCGTGCTGTCGGCCTGCTTTCTCGGCTTCTGGCTGCTCAACATGATTGTGGTGTGGCGTGGCGTCGAGTCCATCCGCCACCTGCAGGCCTTCGGAGCGCCTTTCATGTTTATCATGGCCGCGGCGCTGCTCATCTGGGTGCGCATCAAGGCGGGCAGCTTTGGGTCCATGCTGTCGACACCGAGCCAGTTTCACTCGACTGGTGCGTTTCTCGCCGTCTTTTTTCCTTCGCTCACCGCCATGGTGGGCTACTGGGCAACGCTGGCCTTGAACATCCCCGACTTCACGCGCTACTCGAAATCGCAAACGGCGCAGGCCTGGGGCCAGGCCTTTGGATTGCCCGTGGCCATGACCCTCTACACCTTCGTCGGCATCTCGGTCACATCGGCCTCGGCGGTGCTCTTCGGACATCCGATCTGGAATCCCATCCTGCTCATCGGCGCATTTCATCAGCCTGTAGTCGCCTTTGTCGCGCTCATCGCCATTCTCATCGCCACGCTGAACGTGAACATCGGCGCCAACGTCGTCTCGCCGTCGAACGATTTTTCCAATCTCTATCCGCGCCTCATCAGTTTCCGCACCGGCGGCCTCATCACCGGCTTTCTGGGCATCGCCATGTGTCCGTGGAAGCTGCTGGCCACGCCCGACGCCTACATCTTCGGCTGGCTGGTGGGGTACTCGGGGCTGCTGGGCCCGGTGGCCGGCATCATGATTGGCGATTATTTTTTCATCCGCAAGACCGTGCTCGACGTGAACTCGCTCTATCATCGCGAAGGCGCGTATCACTACAGCCGCGGCATCAACCCGCGCGCGGTTCTGGCGCTGGTTCTGGGCGTGGTGCTGGCGCTGGCTGGCCTAGCCTTCGCGCCGCTTCATTTTCTCTATGATTACGCCTGGTTCGTCGGCTTCTTCACGGCCGGCATTGTCTACCTGGCGCTGATGAAGATGGTCCCGCCGGCGCGGGCTTGAGCTGCGGAAGTTGGAGCAGAAAAATCAGTCCAGCCGCGTAAGAAATGCTTCCGCTTCGGCCTCGCTCGGCCGCAAATGCCGCGCAATCGACTCCGCCTGCTCGCGGTTGTCGCCCTGGGGGCGGATGCGCACCCAGTAGCTGTCCTGGCCGGGGAACTCGATCACGTTCGAGTTGGGATACCTGCGCAGCAGCTCGCTCTTCAGCTTCTCCGCCTTGCGCTCGGACTTGAACGCGCCAATCTGCACGCACCAGCGGCCGCCGCGCTCAATGGGCTTGGGCGTCTGGTAAACGTCCAGGCGCACCTCTGCCGTGCCCACCCGATAGATGCCCGTGGCCTTCGCCGAGGCGATGGTCAGGTCGATGATCCGGCCGTCCACAA
>Ga0182030_10012382_pt1 | contig 17085 bp, 11 predicted proteins | sample 812S3MmetaG_FD_121299 | JGI IMG/M metagenome (GOLD analysis project Ga0182030, IMG submission 121299) | Permafrost microbial communities from Stordalen Mire, Sweden - 812S3M metaG (Illumina Assembly) | ecosystem: Environmental > Terrestrial > Soil > Wetlands > Permafrost | place: Sweden...
CGGCGATTACTTCCTCGGTAATATTCTGCCGCGTGTAGATAAGAGTGGCCATGAGAGCTTCGCGCAGCGACAAGCTCTTCGGCCGTCCGACTCCCTTGTCCCAGGGCTCGGGCAGGATGTCTTCGATACGCGCCTCAAGCTCATCGAGTTGTTCAGCATTCAGTCCGAAGGTACGCTGGTAGCGCAACGGCTCCTCCATCGGTGAAGGGTTTGGGTAGGACCTCCTTTCTATCGATTTGGGGAGCCGTTGCTCTTTAGGCGCGCCGAGGCAGAAATTAGAGCTTTAATAACAATTAATTCGAGGCCTGCAGAAGATCATGCTGGCGGGTTTCTAATAACCCTCATGGTATCGGGTGCTCCTCGGTGCTTACTCATGTCGATGAGCGAAACTGCATACTTGTTCGCTGCCCGTCACATCGCTGACAGTCTCGGCTGCCGCCAATTCACGCAAGCTTTATTGAACGTCTGGCTGCGGCAGGCTGTCGCGGTTCTTACGCATGTAGCGGGCGAATCGTTCCGTGTCGTGTGATGTGCTGGGCGACGGAGTAGGTTCGGCTGCGGCATACTGCTGAAACGTCGGCCAGAAGTTCGCGCCCAGGGCCGCGACGAGTTCGGGGCGGTACCTTGCCACGGACCTGAACCGTTTGCGGAGCAGGGCTAGTGCCTGGACGCGGACGCGTTCAGGGTCAACGCCCGCTGGGGGATATCCGCCCGCCACCAGGGCTCTTACGAGGCTCATCTGGCGGGCCGCCAGTGTGTCGTTCGCGGTTGGCCCGGCTTGCGGAGCGCGTTCCTTTCCGGTCCGATTCGCGTGCCGTCCGGTTTCCGCGACCGAGGCTGGCCGCTGCCAGGCGGGATCGGTGTGCTCGCGGACGTCAGCGAGCACCTGCCGGATCGTGGCGATCTCGGCAGCCAGTTCGGTGCCGGATGGGTAGGCCTCGTCGCGCTCCAGCATGACGCCTGGCAGCGGTGCGCGCTCGGCGAGGGCGGCGAGGATGCTGAGGATTTCCTGGCTGACGGTGTGGGCGTGGGTATCGTGCCAGATCCCGTCGTGGAGGACACCGCCGGCGACGTGGACGTAGCCGATCCGGTCCAGAGGCAGCGCGTCGAGGGTGGCGATCGGGTCCAGCCCGAAGTTGACGTGCGCCGTGTGCATGTTGGCGACGTCGAGCAGCAGCAGGACGCCCGTCCGCTCCACGAGCTCAGTGAGGAACTCGGCCTCGTTGAGCTCATCTTCCGGCCAGCTGAGCAACGGCGCGATGTTCTCAACGGCGAGCGGGACGGGGAGGGCAGCCTGCGCGATCGTAATGTTCTCGGTGAGAACATCCACTGCCGCGCGCGTGCGCGGTACCGGCAGCAGGTGCCCTGCCTCGATGCCGTCTGCCCGGCAGAACGCGACGTGCTCGCTCACCAGCGGTGACCCGAACCGCTCGGCCAGCCCGGCCAGCCGGGCCAGCCGCTCGCTGTCGGGCGGCTCGGTGCCGCCGAGGGAGAGCGAGACGCCGTGCGGGATGACCGGCATCCCGAACTCGCTGAGCGCGGCAAGAGACGCGGGGACGGCGTCTGGACTGATGTTCTCCGCGACGATCTCGACCCACTCGACACCAGGCAGTCGCGCTACCGTGAGCTCGATCTCCGGCCGCCAGCCGATCCCTAGGCCGAGCCTCACCTTGCCGCCCCGGCCTTCCGGGCTTCGCGCCTGCGGTGGGCGGCCGCGGCGTAGCCCGTCAGGGTCTGTTCGAAGCCGCGGCAGTCGCACGAAGCCGTGCGCGTGCTGCCGTGCTGCGCGTAGGCGTCGTAGGGGGAGCCGGCTCCGCAGTACAGTGCGAACTTGCAGGTCGCGGCGGCGCAGCGCCGCGACCCATCGTCGACCCACGTGCGTGAGGCGTCCTGAGCGGGCGGCTGGGTCAGGTAGCTGCCCTGCGCGAACTCGTGTTCCCCGGCGAGGAACACGCACGGAAAGACGTCGCCGCGCGGGTCGAGGACGACGGTCCGGTTTCCGTAGCAGCAATGCCCGGCGCCGGGGAGCGGCTCCAGCCCGTAGACCATCGCGGCGATCTTGTCGTAGACCGGGGGATATCCGCAGAACGCGGCCGCGAGCTCGGTACTGCTCCCGAGGAGCGTCGCCAGCGCTCCCTCACCGACGAGCGACCTGGAAAGCGCCGTTGTTCCCCGGTCGATGTGGGCCTTGGTGTCAAACATCGGCGCCAAGTACGCGCCGAAACGAGGACTGTCGAGGAATCCGCGCGCGTCCAGATCGTCGCGGAACGCGCCGAGCTGGCCAAGGACTTTCTCGTTGACGTTGACCCGCATGCGGACACGGGCGCTGCGATCCAGGGCGAGCTGAATGTGTTTCATGATCGTGTCGAAGGTTCGCGCGCTTCCCGGTCCAATGCGGAGCCGGTCGTGCGTGCTGGCTGGTCCGTCGACGGTGACATGGAGTGCCTCGATTCCGCCAGGGCCGAGCAGATGTTCGTACTGATCGAGGTTCCACGCGTGGGTGGACGCCATCAGCCGGATCCCGCGCTGCCCGGCCGCGCCGCACAGGAACTCGACGATGGCGCGGTTGTCAGGGCTGAGCGGCTCGCCGCCGAACAGCGTCACGCTGCGCCAGCTCCTTCCCGCGAAAAGCCTCTCCACGTGGTCGAGGGCCGCGAGCGCTACGTCCTGCGACATGGTGACGGCGGGCGCGGTCCGGCGCAGCTCGTGCTGGAAGCAGTAGACGCACCTGAGATTGCAGTCGTAACTGGGCATCAGGTAGACGTGCGGCGGGGATTCCTGCGCGAGCTTGCCGCGACGGAGCAGCTCCCGCGAGAAGTCGCGCTGCTCTTCCTCTGCCGACCTGGCGGTCACTACCGAGAGCTGGATCAGGGGCCCCATCTGCTCTGCGGAGAGCTGGCTCAGGTCACCGTCCGCGAGCTGCCTGGCCAGTGCTTGCGGCAACTCGACGGCGGTGCCATAGCAGGTGTTCAGCGCGAGAACGATGCCGCTGTCAGCTACGGGTGCGAACGTCGTGAAGTCGCTTACCCTCAGTCCGGTCATGGCCCAATCTTCCTTTGCCAAACGATTCTAAATGGATTCACCGTGGGAGCATGATGGTCCCATGACGATCCCGCAGGAGGCGGCCGGGTATGCTTCGCTGGCTCGTGAGGTGCGGCGGCGCGGTGAGTCGGCCGACGCCCTGCGGCGACGTGTCTACAGTGCGGACATCGCGGACGTGGGCGATTCCTTGTGGGAGGCGCTGGCCGCGAGCGAGTCCGCGCTGAGGGAGGCGCTCGCCGCGCAGGGCCGGATGTCGCGCGAACTATCCGCCGGGCTGATCCTGTCCGCAGGGTCTGCCGCGGCCAAGGACGGCACGATGGGCCGTGACACAACGGGCCTGCAGGCCGACGTTCAGTTGCGTATGGAGCGCGTCCCCACCAGCATTGTGCACCTCCTGGACCCCGATGACCGGCCGCTGACCACCACGCAGGTGCGGAACACGTCGGCGAAGACGCGCCGGATGCGGCTCACCAGCTCGGTCGAAGGCTATTCCGCAAGCGCCGTCACCACGGTGGAGGTTCCGCGGGGCGCGACCGCCACGGTCCATCAGCTTCCAACCTTCTTCCCTGACCGGCTACGGCAGGTCAGGGAACTCGCGCGGGCAACACTGCACGTTACCGTCGACGATCTGGACGGCAGCCAGGAAACTCACACCACTTCCAGGCTCTGGCTGCTGGCGCGAGATACCGCCTGCCTGCGGGTGACCGATCCGGCCGGCGGCACCCAGGTCGACCTAAGCCGCTACCTGGCGGCATGGGTTACCCCGCATGAGGAGGCCGTGCTCCGCGCCCTGCGCGATTCCGCCGACCACCACCCGGACAAGATGATCGCGGGATATCAGGGTGACGCTACGTACGTTGATGCTCAGATCGAGGCGATGTACGCCGCCCTCAAGGCGAGCGGCATCACATATATCAACTCGGTGATCTGCTTCGGGCAGGCACAGGGCGAGTCCATGCAGCGGGTGCGGCTGCCGCGGGAAAGCCTCACCGCGCGGTCCGCCAACTGCATCGACGGCACCGTGCTGTTCGCCAGCCTCGCCGAGGCGGCGTCGCTGAACCCCGGCATCGCGATAGTGCCCGGTCATGCGTTCCTGGCCTGGCAGCCGGAACGAGGAGGCCGGTGGGACTATCTCGAGACGACGATGATCGCCAGTCACGGATTCGACCAGGCGCGAGCCACCGGACGGAAGCTGGCAAACATCAACGGCTCGCTGAAGGATGGCACCGGGCGGCCACTGCTTGACGTCGTCTCGGTGGCTGATGCCCGGGTCATCCATGGCGTAATGCCGATGGGATGACCAAGCGTGGACACTGGCTTCAGCAGCTGGCCGGACCTAGTCCTCGAAATCACGACCAGGCACAGGGGCCGGGACCGGGTACAGTACGGCTTCCGTGCGGTCACGCAAGGGACGCAGGGTACCGACCTGGGGTTCACCGAGGTCACCGGCGCTGAACGCCTGATGTCGGAGAACTTGCGGGCACTGAACACATGGGTGGATCCAGAACTCTCCGAAGAGATCGAATCGGTCGAGACGCACCTGGACGGGCTAGGCCTTGAGCTGTTCCGGTCTCTGGTATCGCCGCAGCTGAGCGACTACTACTGGCGGCATCTGCACGGCCGGCAGGAACCCTCGGTTCTGCTGGCGGTCGATGAGTCTGCCAGCCTGATCCCGTGGGAGCTCATGAAACCGTGCGCGCCCGGACGTGGCGAAGCTCCGTTCTGGTGCGAGCAGTTCGCGATCGCCCGGTGGATGCCGGAACATCCTGTGGCGGAGCAACTGCCATTGGCCCCGGTCGGGTGCGTTCTGGGGGCCGAGGATCTGCGAGATGTCAGCGAGCTGGCAGAGCGAGCGCTCGCGGTCCCGCCGGCACGGCTGGCAGAGACCTGGCAGGACCTGGTAGACCTGCTGGGGGGGCCTGGCCTCGGGGTGCTGCACTGGACCGGGCACGGGACAGCTAATCTCGCCAACTCCAGCCTGAGCGGGCTGCCGATTGGCGGGGAGATCTTCCGGCCGCTGGACCTCGCCAAGCCGGAAAACCGCCGGTTCGCTCGTACCGGACCGTGGGTGTTCCTGCACGCTTGTTCGAGCGCGCGGGGACGCCAGATCCTGCAGTACCTCGGCGGCTGGCCCGGAGAACTGATCCGCGCCGGTTGCGGAGCGGTACTCGGCACCGCCTGGGATGTACGGGCCTCGGCCGGGAAGCTGTTCGTCTCTTTGCTCTACCCGGCGCTGCTGAGCGGCGTGCCCATCGGGGAAGCCGTCCGCCGGGCGCGGCTCGCGGCCCGCCGCGATGGTGACCCCTCCTGGCTGGCATACCAGCTCCACGGGAATCCGGTGGCATCCCTCGATCCCGATATCAAGGCGGCCGTGTGGACGAGGGCACCGGTCCAGGAGTCGATCGACGCCATCCTCGGGCCACGGGCGAACACCCCGGCGAACTGGCGCCAGTCCTACCTCGAATGGCTCGTCCGGCATCCACTGGAGGGCGGTCGCCCGGTTATCGCCGTCGAGGCGGCCATCGCGGGTGGCTCTGATGAGCAGGGTGGCCTGGGTGAGGAGTGGGCAGAGATCCGGCAGTTCGAGGAAGTGGGCGACGCGCTGCGCGAGTTCGGCGCCATGGTCCTGCTGGGTCCCCCGGGATCTGGCAAGACGACGGCTTTGCGCGCGCTGCTCAGGGAGCTCGCCGAACAGGGCCTGAGTAACCGCTCGCAATCGGCGGACGAGGCATCGCTGGTTCCGGTCATGGTCGGCCTGGAGGATTACACGTCGGCAGACGTGTCACCGCTGGAATACCTCCGGCGCAGATGCCGGCCCGAACTGAGGGCACACCTGGAAGACGAGCTGCTCGCCGGCCGGGTGTGCCTGCTGTGCGACGGCCTGGACGAGATGCCGCGGGCCGACTACTACCGCAAGGTGCGTAAATGGCGGGATCTCATGGAGACTTACGAGAGCAGCCAGTTCGTCTTCACCTGCCGCGGCCACCACTACACCAGCGAACTCCACGTTCAGCCGGTTGAGATCCGCACGTGGGATGACGAACGGATCGTTCTGTTCCTGGGCAGGGAACTCGAGGCGGACGCGGCCAGCTGCTGGCAGCTGCTGAGAGATGGTCAGCTCGTCGATTTGGCCCGCGTTCCGCTGCTGCTGACCTGGACAGTCATGTACTACATCGCGACCCGCGGAGCGGTGCCCAAGAGCCGCGGGGCGCTGCTGCAATACGTCACGGACCGGCTCATCATCCGGGAGAGGGAGAAGGCCGCCAGCGGCGACGTCAACGCGGATGTCGTCCGCGCTGTCCTCGCCGAGATCGCCTATCGCGTGCACGCGGGCCAGACCGACCTGCCGGTCGCCGAGGCGCGGGCGGTCTGCGCCGACAAGATGTCCGCCTCGTTCAGCCCGGCCGGCGTCTCACCGGACACGGTGCTGTCGTTCGTTTCCTCCATGGGCATGATCACGGAGCGCCGCGGCCGGCTGCGTTTCGCTCAGCAGCGGTTTCAGGATTACTTCGCCGCCGACGCACTGCTCGAGCGGTTCGCGGCCGGAACGGACATAAGCAACTTCTGGCAGAACGGCAGTGGCTGCGAGTCGGCGGTTGACGGCTGGCGCCGAGAGCCGTGGCGCGTCCCGGCCGGCTGGCCGACCAGCCTATGGGACGAGCCGACCGTCCTGGCGGCGGGTCTTCTCGACGACCCGAATCCTTGGCTCACCTCGATCCGCCGGGTAAACCCGCTGCTGGCCGGCCGCAGCGCCGCGGAGGTCAGCGCGCTCGTCCAGCCATCGGTGACCGAGCTAATCTCCGGCGAGCTGCTGTCCGAATCGACCGACCCCGCTGTGCCGCTCAGGAAACGGATCGAATGCGCTCACGTCCTGGGCCGGCTGCGCGACCCGCGGTTCGTGCGAGCCCGCGCCGCGGATGGCACCATCCACGCGCTCGCGGAGATGGTGTCCGTGCCGACGGGAGTCGTGCACCTAGGCGCGGGTGACGATGGCGACGCGTTCCCCGACGAACGGCCCTGCCTGCCCGTCGAGGTACCGGCGTTCAGCATCGGCCGTTACCCGGTGACGAACGCGGAGTACCGGTGTTTTGTCCGGGCCGGCGGATATGACGAACCAGGCTTCTGGACCCTGCGGGGCTGGGAATGGCGGCAGGCGACGGACACGGGAGAAGACGGTGTGTCACGGCTACTGCGCAACGTGGCATACCACCGGGAACACATCGACGATCTCGAACGATGGTTCCGGGAGGCATCCGTTCCGGCCAGCCGACAGCAGCTATGGCGGTGCCTGGTGAGCCTGGATCAAGAACAGTGCGCGCAGGTCCTCGCGGACCGCGGGATGCTCCATCCGCGCACGCATGACGAGCCCGCTTACGCAAAGGAACCCGCGTTCGCCGGGTCCAACCAGCCGGTCGTGGGCATCAACTGGCACGAAGCGACGGCGTACTGCCGCTGGCTGTCCGAGGTCACCGCACGCGCGGTCAGCCTGCCCACCGAACCGCAGTGGGAGCGAGCCGCCAAAGGCCCCCGTTCCCAGGCATATCCCTGGGGAGACCGCTGGGAAGCTGATCGCTGCAACTGCGTCGCCGAACGGGTACTCCGGCCGACTCCGGTCGGGGTTTTTCCTCGCGGGCGGAGCGTCTTCAATTGCGACGACATGGCGGGTAACGTATTCGAGTGGACATCGAGCGTTTACCGACCGTATCCGTACGAGGCGCTGGATGGCCGGGAGAATTCCGAGTCGCCAGGGGTCCGCGTAAACCGCGGGGGAGGGTGGGACTCTCCTCCCCGCATCGTCCGCAGCTCGCTGCGGGGGGACATGAGCGCTCCGACCGTCTACGACCGCAACCTCGGCTTCCGGCTGGTGAGCGAGTGAAAGAGGGTGGGCTCCGATGACAGAAGAGCGCAGAGGACCACTGAGCGAATCCCTGCGGCGCATCTTCGATCGCGGTAAGCAGGCGCACGCGGATCCGCCTGGCGGCCAGGCAGGCGAGCCCCCGCAGGCGGAACCGGGTGCGCCACGTGAGTCCTTGCAGGCGCTGAGCCTGCAGGAGTTCCTCCGTTACGCGCACGTGCTCGCGGCAGCAGACACTGCCGAGATATCCGACCTGCGTGAGGCCCTGGCAGAGTTCGGCCGACGCCTTGTCGATGCACAGCAGGATGAGGACATCGCGTCGCTTCATGACGCCGCCCGGCGGCTCGAACGGCGTCGTCGTGCGCTAGATGCCGGGCAGGCAGACGACCGACTGCTCGGACGGTCTGCGCGGGTCCGGCCGCCCCGCGACGATCGCCGGTCGTGCGGGTACTGCATGTGCTCGCTTGAGGCCCCGGACGGCGAGCAGTCGTCCCCCCTTGGAGGATGACCGGCATGGCGGTGTGGTTTGTGACTGGCGCGTCGCGCGGGTTCGGGCTGCAGATCACGCGCCAGGCACTGGAGCGGGGTGACTCGGCGGTCGCGGCGGCCCGCCGCCCCGGACAGGTCGAGGTGGCGCTGCCGGGCTTCGGTGAGCGACTGCTTCCGGTTGCCCTGAATGTCACCGACCACGCGCAGGTCGATCGCGCTGTCGAGGCCGCCGTGGCCCGGTTCGGGCGGATCGACGTGCTGGTCAATAACGCCGGCTACGGCCTGCTCGGGGCGGTCGAAGAGGCGAGCCTGGCCGAGGTTGAAGCGGTATTCGCGGCCAACCTGTTCGGCCCGCTGGCCGTTATCAAGGCGGTGCTTCCGGTGATGCGCCGCCAGCAGTCGGGCCGGATCGTCAACATGAGCTCGATCGCCGGGCTGGTGGGTTTGCCTGGCTGGGGAGTGTACGGGGCAGCGAAGTTCGCCCTCGAGGGGCTCAGTGAGGCGCTGCGCGCCGAACTGGCACCGCTGGGGATCGAAGTGGTGATCGTCGAGCCAGGGGGTTTCCGCACCGACTTCCTGGACGACAGCTCGCTGCATCGGATGACAACGACGATCGCCGACTACGAGCAGACCATCGGCAGGACGCGCGCTTGGACCGATCATAACAACCACCGCCAGGTCAATGACCCAGTCAAGGGCGCTGCCGCTATCGTCAACGTCGCGACGGCTGAGTACCCGCCGTCACGGGTTCAGCTCGGCGCGGACTGCCTCGCCGCCGTCGAGGCCAAGCTGCTGCGCATGGCAGAAGATCTTGAACAGTGGCGAGATCTGTCGACCTCCACCGCGTACGACGAGGCAGTAAGTAGGCCGTTTCGCGCAGATTAACCTCCGGGCACGGATCCACCTTTAGTAATTTGGTACAGTCTGGCGCAGTTGAAAGGCCTCGCTTGGGACCCGGCCTCAATCTCATCGAACCCGGCCTTCCTCACTAGCCTGAGTGGCTGTCGTGGTAGCCCCGTAATGCACCGGAACGAACGATCTGCGCACGGCAGCGCCGCGAGATCCCCTCACCGGACGCCATTTCGATTCGGCGATCTGATTGCCCATTTGAATGACGGAAAAGGCTCCGTGGCGGACGCCCCAAGACGGGAGAGCGTGAGTGAGTATTCCAACACATGGATAGATATGCGCGCCGACAACGACCGCTATTCGGCATGAGCGGTAAACCGGCCAGCAGGCTAGCGAAAGCCGAGAATGCGCACCAGGCCAGCGACGGGCGGCAGGGTGTTCGATTCGTATGGCGCAGAACGCACAGTCAGCGAACACGGCAGCCGCGTAAGGCGGCTACGCGCGGCGCCCGTTTCGGGTGGGCCCGGAGGAGCTACACCGCGGCCCGGCGTGGTCTGTTGTCCGCCGTCGGCCGGGATGTAGCCAGCGGATACTCCAGGTTCTCTGCGGCTGGCCTGTCGCGGCCGCAGGCATGGCCCCGCGGATCATTTCCCTGTCGTGGTGATGCTTTGAAATCTCCCGCCTGCGGAAACGCTGGGCTGCGGATGATGCGCCACAGGAAGAGAGCCGAGGCCATGACCGCACAAGAACCGCGTTCCCGCAGCCCAAGCAGCTAGACGCCGGGACATTCCAGGCTGAGATCAGCTCGTTCGCCCTGCGCCTGGCCGCCGAGGGCAAGGCCGCCAAGACGATCCGGACCTACACCGAGGCGGTGCAGTGGTTCGCCGCCGCCCGCCTGCGCCGGGCCAGCTGGGAGCAAGTGGACAGCCAGGACATCCAGCAGTGGATGACATGGCTGCTGGACCGCTACCGCAACGCCTACGCCAGCAACCAGTACCGCGCCCTGCAGCAGTTCTTCAGATGGCTAGCCGCCGAAGACCTGCTGCCCGACCCGATGGCCGGGCTACAGTCGCCACGCGTCCCCGAGAAGCTGGTCCCTGTCTTCACCGGCGAGGAGCTGGCCCGGCTGGAACAGGCCTGTGCAGGCCGCAGCTTCCCCAGCGCCGCGACACCGCGATCATCGCGGTGCTCAAGGCGACCGGCATCCGGCTCGGCGAGCTGGCCAGCCTGCGGTACGACCCCGGTGACCCGCGGCGCAGCGACATCGACCTGTGGCAGCGGGAGATCACCGTCCGCGGCAAGGGCGGCAAGGACCGCATCGTTCGGATCGGCCACCAGGCTGCCCGGAGCCTGGACCGGTATCTCCGCGCCCGGTCCCGGCACGAGCAGGCGTGGCGGCCGCAGCTGTGGCTGGGCGCGGGCAACCGGGAGCCGCTGACCGCCGCCGGCATCTACCAGATGATCGCCCGCCGCGGCCAGCAGTGCGGTGTGGACGTCTACCCGCACCGGTTCCGGCATCACTTCAGCCACACCTGGCTAGACCGCGGCGGGCCCGAGGGGAGACCTGATGGAACTCAACGGCTGGACCTCCCCGCAGATGCTCCGCCGCTACGGCGCCAGCGCCCGCAGCGCCCGCGCCCGCCGCACCTACGACCGCATCATGACCGGCACCTGACACCGCCGGCCTGACAACACCAGCGCAGCCGGGGCGGGGCGGGCCCGCTCACTTGCCGGATTCACCGAGGCACCGCCGTCACCCTAGCGCTGACTGCCGTCGTGCCGGCTGTCCCGGACTCCTCGTCCAGGTCACCGGAGGCAGACTCACCTCGGCCATCCTCTTCCCGGGGTGAGAAGCCTCACGACACCCGGGATACGTCCGCGTAAGCCTGCGCTCCAGCAGGCACCCGGCCGGTCCCGTCCCGGCGCCCCGATATCAAGCGGGACGGGAGCCCGGGTAGCCGGCTGCGGGTCAACCTCGCGGGGCCCGCCGGAAGGTTGCCCCTCGGAGGCGCGAGTCCCAATTTTCAGGCGGACGCTCGTCCCGGGCGCCACCGGAGCGGCGGCAGCCGGACAGCCTGCCTTGCCTGCGCACACGCAGAAAGGCCAAGGCCACCATGGGCATCGAGCCAGATCCACGCCGGCCCTGCCAGCCGCGCGAACGCCGGGCTGCGGACCCGCACGCGACCGCAGACCCGGCGGAGCAGAGTAAAACTATGACCGTGCCGCGGCGGCAGCCCCGGCTGCCCGGGCAGCCCAGGCAGCCGGACGCGGGCCCGCTCGGGCCGGAGATCGGCTCGTTCCGGCTGCACCTGGCCGCCGAGGGCAAGGCAGCCAGGACGGTGCAGGGCTACACCTCTGCGGTGCGCTGGTTCGCCGCCGGCTACCTGCTCGGCCAGGCCGGCAAGACCAGCTGGGAGCAGGTGGAGGCCCTCGATATCCAGTAGTGGGTCGTCCAGTTGCTGGGCCGGTACAGCGGGGCTTACGCCAGCATCCAGTTCCGGGCGCTGCGGCAGTTCTTCAAGTGGCGGGCCAGTGAGGACGAGTCCCCGGACCCGATGGCCCGGCTCCGGGCGCCGAAGGTCACCGTGACGGCCGTCCCGGTTTTCACCAGCGGAGAACTATCGGAACTGGAGCGGGCCTGCCAGGGCAGGTCGTTCGCCGAGCGCCGCGACGCCGCGATCATCGCGGTGTTCACCGCGACCGGCATCCGGCTCTCAGAACTGGCCGCGATCCGCTACCACCCCGGCGACCCCGCCCGCAGCGACCTGGACCTGCACGCCCGCGAGATCCGGATCCGCGGCAAGGGCGGCAAGGCCCGGACCGTCAAGATCGGCCATCAGGCGGCCCGCAGCCTGGACCGCTACCTGCGGGCCCGCACCCGGCACACGCAAGCATGGCGGCCGCAGCTGTGGCTCGGCGCGGGCAACCGGGGGCCGCTCACCGCCACCGGGATCTACCAGATCGTCGCCCGCCGCGGCCGCCAGTGCGGCGTAAAGGTGTATCCGCACCGGTTCCGGCACCACTTCAGCCATACCTGGCTCGACCGCGGCGGCGCCGAACGGGACCTGATGGAGCTGAACGGCTGGACCTCCCCGCAGATGCTCACCCGGTACGGCGCCAGCGCCCGCGGCGCCCGCGCCCGCCGCAGCTACGACCGGATCATGGACGACAGCACCTGACCCCGGCCATGGCACGTCACCCACCTCCGGCGCGGGCACAGCGATCCGCCGGACCCCGGGAAACTGTGCGGCCAACGCCGCCAAGACATGCCCGGGCACGGACACGGGCGCCCCGCCACGCAAGACCTCACCCGGCGGCCGCACTTCTGCCGACACTTCATCGCACACGGCCGGAACCATGCCCGGCGGCGGCCCTCGGACCGAGACCATTACCACCACGCAGGGTCACCTGCCACACCATACTGAATCCCCGCCCGCAGCGCCGATCGCCGATTTAGCGCAGCCTGGTGCTGACCTGCTCGTATGGGCGGTCAAGTGCAGATCGACCGGTTCTGCAGGTCTCGCCATCGTCGGTTTTGCGCAGTGCGGCGTCAATGCTGGTAGACACGTGACGTGACTCACGATGCATTTAGCGAGGAGCTCGCAGGCCACCTGGTTGTGGAGTTCGGCGCTCATGGAGAGAGAGCGGTCGAGTACCTGCTGACTGCTGAGCGCATGCTGAGCTCGTCAGCTGATACGTCGTCTCCACGGCATGCTGAGTGTGTCGCTTACTGCTTGCGGGAGGCGTTGAAGACGATCCCCGGATCGTACGGCGGTCTGGGAGGGGGCGAGTGGAGGAGCCGGTCTAGGAAGGTGTGGGAAGCCAAACAGCGTTTTGCCCAGGGGCAGGGGGTACCGGGGGCCGATGAGGCTGGGGCATTGAGCGATCTGCTGAGCAGTATCGATGACCTGGCTCGCACTTTCGAGCAGGAGACCATTCACCAGAAGCGGCTGATCGCCGTGATGGTGGAGCGGACTGGTGCCCAGCCGCTGTCGTCGGGGACAAGGCCGGTGGACGCCTACCAGGATGTCCTGGCGCAGCTTGACCAGGCGCTACATACCGGGACTTCCCTCGCCGCGGTCACGGGCTTGTGGCAAGAGGCGCTCGTCCTCCTCCGCCAGTTGTTCCTACCGCCAGATGCTCGTCACCGTGAGCTTGCAAGGCTCGCCTCGTTGCAAGGCCCGGTGCAGGCAGATGTTGTAACCCTGAAGTCGGTCCTGGCAGCACCCGGTCATCTTGAGTACTTTCTGTCCCGGATTGATGATCCTGGCTGGCTGGATCTACTGGACACTTCCGGGTTTCTGGAACCGGCGGACGGACAGAGCGCGTGGCCGGTCTATGCGGCGGTGGAGCGGCTGCGGGCACAGAACGCGGTCCGCCTGTCCGCCTTGCTGGCAAGCATGCTCGGCCGCTGGGGCTCGGATCAGGGGAAGGCCTCCGCCATTGCTCGCGCCGCGCTCCTGCTGGGCGTTGCCGGGCAGGACGTGATCCTCCAGGCAGTACGACGGTATCCGGGTTCGCCGGCCTTGTCGTGGGTGGCGGTGGCAGCAACCCAGAAGGCGGACCCGGCCAGCAAGTTTGTCCAGCAAGTCGTCGATACGGTTATCTCCGGCACATCCCAGCCCGGCGACAAGACATACCTGAAGCCCCTTTTGGACCCCTACGTCACAGGCGTCACGGCCGAGAACCTGGTCGACCGTATCCAGATTCTCTGCTTCAAGCTCAAGAGGGTGCCCCCCAGTGATCATCACCGGCGTGAGCTGGCTATTACCCGCTATGGCTCTATCGTGGACCGTCCAGTCTTTGGTGAACACGACCTGTTCCCCTCCCTGGTCATGGCAGTCGTCGAGGTGATACGCCGTGCTGCAAAGTTCGCCGGGGTGGAGGCGCTCCTGAGCGCGGCGTCCCATGTGCCTGATGACCTGAAAGGCCGGATGCGCTCGTGGATCCTGGCTAGCTGGGGCAACGCCGAGCCTTCCATGCTGGTCGACGAGGTTACGGAGGCCATCCGCGCCCGCCGCCCTACCGGGGATGACTTGCGGCTCGTGGACATAGCTGTCCAGTCATGCCAGCCAGGCGACTATCGGGCAGAGTGGGCCGCCGCGCTCGGATCACCCCCGTCCGTCGTCGTAGCCGGCATCGCTCTGGCCAACAAGCAGGTACCCGAACCGTGGCTGCGTGCCTTCTACTGGTCCGCGCTGCTCCCGGCCACCGTGACCATGGCGTGGGCCGCGATAAGCACCCTGCTCGCGGTCGCTTACGGTCAGCCCGGCCGGACAGCCCTGGAACAGCGGCCTCGCGTCTGGGCCTCCATGGGACGTAGCCCGTACACCGAGCAGGAACTGCGGGCGATGACACCAGGTGAGGCAGCGTGCACGATCGCCGCCTGGCGGCCAGATCCAGGCAAGCCGCTGGGCGGGTCACGCGAGCTTGCGCGCACGCTGGAGAGCGTCGTCAAGTCAGCCCCCGCGCTATGGGCCGCGGCGCCGCTGCAGACCGGAACGCTGCTGCGCGAGCCGGTATACCTCAGTCACTACATGCGCGGGATGGCGGAGGCGGAATCCCTCATCGGCGTGCCCGTTGACGAGCTGGCCGACCTGATCATGCTGGTTTTCACCCATCCCTGGCAACCCACCGCGATGGGCGATTCCACTTACGACTACGACCCTGACTGGCGACAGACCGAGTCAGCTGCCCTTGACCTGCTCGTTGCGCTTGCTCGTCAGGACCTCGGCTTCGCCGGGCGCGAGGACGCAATCTGGGAACTTCTCGAGTGCCAGGTCCGCGACCGGAGCCGGGACACCTCTATGCCGGACATGGATACTCTCACCCAGGTACTGACCCGGCCGTGCACCTACGCCCTTCAGACGGCGCTCGACCTCATGGCTCATGAGTACCGAGGCGACGGGACTGTACGCCCCGCAACTCTTAAACTCCTCACAGACACCCTGGCTGTGAGCGGATCCGACGGCGAGCACTACCGGGTGATCATTGCCCGACGGCTCACTTTCCTCCGCCATGTGGCCCCGCGCTGGGTAGAAGAACATCGCGACCAGCTATTCGGGAACGCCGCACCCGGCGACCTAGGGAAGGTGACCATTGAGCTCGCCCTCGCCTACGGACGCCCTGACCCCTGGTTGCTTGAGCACTTCCGGGGCCGGGTACAGGATGCCGTCCAGGGCGCCACGAGCGGCGCCCTGGAGCACTACCTGATAGCCGTACTCCGGCAAGTCCCCGGGTACTCCGTGAATGACGCCGTGACGTTCCTCCGATCGCTTGGAAAGCTATCCGATGCCGGCCAGGCACTCGGGCGACTTCTGGGAGGCGACGAAGCCGCCCCAGGCAACGTCACTCTTGCCGTGCAATTCTGGGAAGAAGCCATAAACACCAGCCAGAGCACCCCGGGAAGCCTCGCGGGATTCGGCTGGTACGCGAACGTTCCCGCCCTGGACGACATCACGTGGAACCGCCTGACCCGACAGATCCTCACCATCACCCGTGGCCGCATCGACTGGGCCCATCGCGTCGCCGACCGGGCAGCACACCAGCAGCCCACCCCCGACACCCTCGAGATCTACAACCAGCTACTACGCGGCCTAGCCGACTACTGGGAACAGCGACTCGTCCTCGACATCGCCACCACCGTCATCAAGAAAGCCACTGACCCGCTGACTAGCACAGCGGAATACAAGAGGCTGCGCACCGTCCTCCTTGAACGCGGCGTCGACCTCAGCTCACCCAGCCCAGAAGGGGACACCCCCGACCAGCAGGCAAACGATCAGTGAAGCAGCTATAAGACCTTTCATCTACTCGATGTCGCGTTCGCCGCGGAGAGCATCAGGATTCTGACCAGATCGCCGTCGGCACCCAGAGCGAATGCCATCTGCGAGAGGACCATCGGTACCTGCGCCGGAAACTTTTAGATTAGTTACTGAAAGTTAATGAGCGCTACCTGCGACGGGAGCTGACGGAGTACCTCCAGTACTACTGAGGCTGCCCAGCCGCACCGTTCCTCCGCCAGCCAACCTTGCCCAAGGTGGTACCCCGTGGCCCGATCAACGCCGCCGACCATGTAAGCCGGTTGCGAACGACTGATGGCACTCACGGCACAGCTGAGTGCAGATCATCCGTTCGAGCTTGGCAAGGACGGTATATCGACCGACTGTGAATTACGGCCAGAACGGTGGCTACGGGTGCGGGCGCGCGAAGACTCAGGTTGCTCTCCGTGACCGTCTTCCCCGTCGGCCTCCGTCTCGGCTGGCAGAGTCCGCGGCTGCAGACTGACTACGTGAACATGGCCAAGGTCCCCTACCGTGCCCATGACACTCGACCCTGTCCGCGGCATGAGCGGTAACTCAGTCGAGTTCCGTCGTTGGCTCACTTACGGTTCAAGGGACTGGCCAATCTGGCGGTAAGGGGATGGGTCCGGTTGTCCACGCGAGGGGTTCAAGAAGACCAGGAAGCAGGCCCGGTCCTGCTGCCAGTCCAAGTCCGCAACGCAGCATGAGCGGAGACTCTCCGCGCAGCAGCGAGGCAGAACCATACGGCCTGGCCTCCTGGCTGTCGCGCCCGTCGATAACTCGATTGCCGTGCGCCGGACGATGCGGGGAGTAGGTGATAACCGCGTGGCGATCCGCCGATCTCCGCGGCCAGCTGATTGGGCTTGCGTTATGCCTAATGGACTCAGATCTGGCTGCTCGACGATACCTCCGGACCGCACTGCCCTTAAGTTTCCTTGTGCCACGAGCACAGAGAGGAGTCGCCGTGTAGGAGGCGATGACTGATGTGTGTGCTGCACGCAAGATGAGGGTTCATGGCCCCTCGGTGCCGCCCTGCGGGGGGAGGTACCA
>Ga0182030_10012383_pt1 | contig 17085 bp, 15 predicted proteins | sample 812S3MmetaG_FD_121299 | JGI IMG/M metagenome (GOLD analysis project Ga0182030, IMG submission 121299) | Permafrost microbial communities from Stordalen Mire, Sweden - 812S3M metaG (Illumina Assembly) | ecosystem: Environmental > Terrestrial > Soil > Wetlands > Permafrost | place: Sweden...
AGCCCCTGGTACAGCCGCAGTATGGCGCTGCTCGGTACATTATTGCTGATATTTCTGATCCTGCATTTGTCAAATTTTTGGGTGCACAGCCGTTTTATGACCATGCCTGAGGTAGACCATCCGCAGTTCAAAGTGCAAATGATAGACCTATACGGGCTGATGAGAGAGACATTCAGCAATCCTATCATCGTCCTGATCTATGTCCTCGCTCAGTTTGCATTGGGGTACCACCTGTTGCATGGGTTTAAGAGCGCATTTCAGTCACTAGGCCTGAACCATACCAAATACAATCAACTGATAGCTATTGCGGGTACCGCATTTGCGATCATAGTGCCTATCATTTTTGCAGCTATGCCGATCGTGATATACCTGAGACATTGAAAAGAATTTGATAATTCGGCAATTTGAAGATTTGAAAATTCAATACAAATACAACGAATAAATAATTTCAACTAAATAAGATAAAGGACTAAAACATTTAAATAAGGATTTGGCGACTTTGATTTTGTATTACATTTTCAAATAACCGAATTTTCAAATTTTCAAATTACAAAAAATTATGGCTTTAGATTCAAAAATACCTGAAGGTAAACTCGAAGAGAAGTGGGATATCTATAAGGAACATGCTAAACTGGTCAACCCTGCCAATAAGCGCAAGATGGAGATACTGGTAATAGGTACAGGCCTCGCAGGTGCATCTGCAGCAGCTTCATTCGCCGAGTTGGGTTACAAGGTCAAGGCTTTCTGCTTTCAGGATTCACCGCGCCGTGCTCACTCTATCGCCGCACAGGGCGGTATCAATGCTGCAAAAAATTATAAGAATGACGGCGACTCTACTTATCGCCTCTTTTACGATACGATCAAGGGAGGTGACTTTCGCTCACGCGAAGCAAATGTCTATCGGCTTGCTTCTGTCTCCGCCGATATTATAGATCAGTGCACCGCACAGGGTGTACCTTTCGCACGTGAATACGGAGGACTCCTCGACAACCGTTCATTTGGCGGTGTGCAGGTATCTCGTACTTTCTATGCACGTGGCCAAACGGGCCAGCAGTTATTGCTAGGTGCCTATCAGGCACTCGAGAGGCAGATAGGTCTTGGTAATGTAGAAATGTATAGCCGTCATGAAATGGTGGATGTCGTCACTATAGACGGCAAAGCTCGTGGTATCATAGCGAGGAACCTGATCACGGGGCAACTGGAGCGCTATTTCGGTCATGCTGTGGTGCTGGCTACCGGCGGATACGGAAACGTTTTCTATCTGTCGACTAACGCGATGGGCAGCAACGTGACCGCAGCATGGAAGGCACATAAGAAAGGTGCTTACTTTGGAAATCCATGCTACACACAGATACATCCAACTTGTATCCCTGTCTCAGGTGAGTACCAGTCCAAACTCACGCTCATGTCTGAGTCACTGAGAAATGACGGCCGTGTATGGGTACCGAAATCAAAAGAAGATTCTAAAGCAATACGCGATGGCAAAAAACGCGCATCTGATATAAAAGAAGAAGACCGCGATTACTATCTCGAGCGTAAATATCCTTCATACGGCAACCTCTGCCCGCGCGATATCGCTTCCCGTGCTGCGAAAGAAGCCTGCGATGACGGACGTGGCATCGTACCATCCGGGTTTGGAGTGTTCCTCGATTTCGAAGATGCGATCAAGCGCCTCGGTATCGATGTGGTGAAGGCTCGCTACGGTGAACTATTCCCGATGTATCAAAACATCACCAACGAAGACCCGCTCAAAACTCCAATGAAGATATACCCCGCCGTACACTATACTATGGGTGGCCTATGGGTAGACTATGAGCTAATGACTAGTGTGCAAGGTTTGTATTGCCTCGGTGAAGCTAATTTCAGCGATCACGGCGCTAACCGTCTAGGTGCTTCCGCATTGATGCAGGGCCTTGCTGATGGTTATTTCGTGGTGCCATATACTATCGGCAACTACCTTGCAGGAGAAATATTTACTAAGTCTATCCCTACCGATCATCCTGCCTTCGCAGAAGCTGAAAAAGCGGCTAAAGAAAGGATGGAGAAACTGCTTTCTATAAATGGCAAGAACTCTGTTGAGGACCTGCACCGTAAGCTCGGTAAGATCATGTGGGAATACTGCGGTATGGCGCGCAATGCTGAAGGCCTGACCAAAGCCCGCAAGATGATACAGGAACTGCGCAATGAGTTCTGGACAGATGTCAAGGTCCCTGGCACACTCAATGAATTCAATCCTGAGCTGGACAAAGCAGGACGTGTGGCGGACTTCATTGAGCTGGGTGAACTGATGGTCATCGATGCACTCAATAGAAATGAGTCTTGTGGTGGTCACTTCCGTGAAGAATATTCAGATCAGGGTGAAGCAAAACGCGACGACGCCAATTACCTGAATGTTTCTGCATGGGAATTCACAGGTGTGGGTGCTGATCCGGTGCTGCACAAGGAAGAACTGAAGTATGAGAATATCAAATTGCAAGTGCGGAGTTACAAGTAATTTGGTGATTCGGCAATGTGACAATTCGATGATAAATGAATTAAAAATGAAATAATGAGAAATGACGATGACAATGTGATTCTGAAACTCACTTTTGCATTTTCATTAAAAATTATCGAATTCACAGAACTGTTGGAAACTAAAAAGAAGTATAACGTCGCGAACCAGTTATTCAGATGTGGTACCTCGATCGGAGCAAATGTAAAAGAAGCTCAGAATGCAGAAAGTAAGCCTGATTTCATTCATAAAATGAAAATCGCGGCAAAGGAAGGAGATGAAGCGGAATATTGGCTGTTGCTTTGCAAACAATCGGTCAACTATCCCGATACTGACAAACTGCTTGAAGATTTGCTTGTGATAAATAAAGTTTTGTCGAAGATTATTGCATCAAGTAAAAACAAATATTAAAATAGGTATTGAATTTGTATTCATTAACGAATTATCGAATAGCCGAATTATCAAATTATAATTATGAAGTTGAATTTAAAAGTCTGGAGACAGAAGAACGCTGCCGCAGAAGGCAAATTAGTTGACTACACAGTAGATGGCCTCAATCCTGACATGTCATTCCTGGAAATGGTGGATGTACTCAATGACCACCTGATCAAGAAAGGTGAAGAGCCGGTGGCGTTTGACCATGACTGCCGCGAAGGTATTTGTGGTATGTGCAGTATGTATATTAATGGCCGTGCGCATGGCCCCCAGCATGCAGCTACTACCTGCCAGTTATATTTGCGCAGCTTCAAGGATGGCGATACAGTCTATGTCGAGCCATGGAGGTCTAAGGCGTTCCCGCTCGTGAGGGACCTCGCTGTGGACCGCTCTGCGTTTGACCGTATCATCGCAGCTGGTGGTTTCGTGAGTGTCAATACCGGCCAGGCGCAGGATGCCAATGACCTCCCTGTAGAAAAAATGCTGGCTGATAAAGCTATGGATGCTGCTGCCTGTATTGGTTGCGGTGCCTGTGTAGCTGCTTGTCCTAATAGTGCCGCTATGCTTTTCGTTTCCGCTAAAATATCTCAACTCGCCCTCCTGCCCCAAGGCCAGCCTGAGCGTGATCTTCGTGCCCTCAGGATGGTCAACCAGATGGATGAAGAGGGCTTCGGCAACTGTTCTAATATTGCTGCCTGTGAGGCAGAATGCCCTAAAGAGATCAAGCTGACTAATATAGCCCGTATGAACAGGGACTATCTGGCGGCAGCTATAGGAAGCGAGACGGAAGCTTAAAATATAGGTTTATGAAAAAGATCACCATCGGCGTCACTGTCACGGAAGCTCGCTATGAGAACTATCCTAAATGGATAAAGGCTGAGGACGATAATATCGAGATCATAGAACTCTCTGCCGAAGATCAGAATTGGGACCAGATAGAGGATTGCGATGGTATCCTGCTGACAGGTGGTATAGATATGCACCCGCAATTTTATGATAGTGCTAACTTAAGGTATCCCTTCGCTCCAGAACATTTCAATGAGAAACGGGATGAGTTTGAAATGCATGTTTTCGAAACGGCTCTCAATTTGGAGCATCCTATCCTGGCGATTTGCAGAGGCCATCAGTTGGTCAATGTAGCACTCGGCGGTAATCTGATCCAAGACCTCGGCGCTGGCAATGACATCCACAAAAGAACTGAGGAAGATAAGCAACACGATATAAAAACCATCTCCGGTACTCTGCTGCAGGAGATATCCGGAGATTCAGGTCATATCAATAGTGCCCACCATCAGGCAATAAATGAACTGAGTGATGAACTGATAGCAAACAGCTTCTCCCCTGATGGCCTGATCGAAGGTGCCGAGTGGAAAGACAAAGAAGATAAGCCCTGGCTACTTGCTGTGCAGTGGCATCCCGAAAGGATACTTGACAAGGAAACCAATCCTTTCTCAAAAAATATCAGGGAAGCCTTTATAAAAGCCGTTAGGAATAAACGGTAATCTTCATTTATATTTGCACTTCAAAATTTAATTCATTCCCTGCTTGTATTGTTCCTCCCCTTTGGGGAGGCTAGGTGGGGCCAAATATTTCTTTCATGAAGATCATAAATCCTGCTGACGGCAAGATAATTGCCAACCTCAAAGAAGATTCTAAAAAAAGTATTGAAAAGAAACTCGCTTTGCTTCGTGTCGGGCAAAAGAAATGGGCAAACACTCCAGTCAAAAAACGCGTAGCCATTATTCAGAAATTCTCTCAGCTACTCGCTGACAATATCGAGGTCTGTGCGAGTATATTGACATCAGAGGTAGGCAAGCCACTACAGCAATCACGCAATGAACTGAACGGCGCACGTAACCGCATCAAATGGCTTTCGGAACATGTAGAACAATATACCGGCGAAGAGATCATGCTCAAAGAAACAGGCCTAGAAGAAAAGGTGGTGTATGAACCGCTTGGTGTAGTCTGTAATATCTCTGCATGGAACTATCCATATCTCGTGGGTACAAATGTTTTCATCCCTGCGCTGCTGACGGGTAATGCTGTTTTGTACAAGCCTTCTGAATTTGCCACACTGACAGGCCTGCAGATAGAAAAATATTTGAAAAAAGCAGGTGTGCCTGATGATGTGTTCCAGGTAGTGATAGGCGCCAAGGAAGTCGGCGAGATATTGCTTGGTCAGCCTCTGGACGGATACTTCTTTACCGGTTCGTTTAATACCGGCAATTATATCTACCAGAAAGTCGCTACCAAGATGGTACCATGCCAGCTTGAGCTGGGTGGCAAAGATCCTCTATACATAGCAGAAGATGTGCAGGACATTAAGTCCATAGCCGCAGGCACCGCTGATGGAGCATTCTACAATAACGGCCAGAGCTGCTGCTCGGTCGAGCGTATCTACGTCCACAAAAAAGTGTATGACAAATATGTAGAAGAATTCGTCAAGGAAGTAAAGAGCTATAAGATCGGACAGCCCACAGAGGATGGCGTATACATAGGTGCACTGACCCGTCCGGCACAACTCGATGTCCTCGAAAGACAAGTCAAAGACGCTGTAAAGAAAGGCGCAAAAGTGCTAACAGGCGGCAAACGCATAACAGGCAAGGGAAATTACTTCGAGCCGACAGTACTCGTCAACGTGACCAATAAAATGTCAGTGATGCAAGAAGAAAGCTTCGGGCCTATCATCGGCATCATGAAGGTCAATAACGATCAGGAAGCTCTCGAGCTGATGCAAGATACCGAATACGGCCTCACTGCTGCGGTCTATACTCCATCACAAAAGAGGGCTGAAAAAATACTCTCTCAAGTCAACTCGGGCACCGCTTACTGGAACTGCTGCGACCGCGTCAGTGGCGGGCTGCCATGGAGCGGTAGAAAGCACTCAGGATTCGGGGCTACACTATCTATAGCAGGCCTTCGCGCTTTCACTAAGCCCAAAGCATATCATCTGCGTGGATGAGAAATGTGTTGCTGTACCAGTGAAATAGAAAATTCATTGCTACATTAGTACATCCATGCTGAAACGCATCATAGACATATTCAGGATCGACCTCGATGCTACCGGACGCACATTCGGCCTCGATATCATGCGCGCGGTAGGCATCCTGACAGTCATGGAGGAGCATTCCTTTCACCTCATCGCTGATTATATGCCACGTGGCTTTGTCTTTATACCCTATATGGACAAGATAAGTTTCTTCTTCGTGCTCAGCGGTTTCCTGATCGGTAATATCATCATGAAGCTATACAACCGCGAGGTTTTCGGAGCCAAAGATGTCGTCATATTCTGGATCAGGCGCTGGGTCCGGACCGTTCCTTTATATATTCTCGTTATAACAGGTCTTGTCATATTGCGATATACTTTTACCAGAGTAGGGTTCGTTTTTCCCTGGCGGGAGTTTGTGTTTTTTCAATGTTTCTATTACCCGGAGGCCGACCCATACTATTTTTATCCCGAGGGCTGGAGCCTCGCTGTCGAGGAGTGGTTTTATTTTCTCGTCCCTGCCATAATTTTCGTTTGTCATATTCTATTCTCCAAGGTCATTTGCAAAAAACAACTGCTGATAAGCGTCATACTAAGTATCATTATCGGCAGTACTGCGCTCAGAGTGCACAGGGCACTGACTACCCCTGATATGGACGTCTACACATGGAATATCTGGTTCTATAAGATAGTCCTGTTCCGCCTCGACACGATCATGTTTGGTTTCTTTGCTGCATTTGTACGATATTACTATCGGCCGTTTTGGGATCGCAGCAAAGATGTTTGCTTTTATTTATTCCTCATCGGTATGACCATTACTATTGTATTCCATGAATACTGGCGAGACCATAGTCTCTGGCTGAAGACATTCTTCCTGACTCAGACAGGTCTCATCATGATGCTTTGGCTGCCCAAACTCGATAGCATGAAAACAGGCAAAGGTTTTTGGCTTAAGCTGATCACCTATCTCAGTAAATTGACCTTTGCATTATTTCTGCTCAACAGAACACCTATACTCAAAAGTATGATGCAAGTATTTCCTGCAAAAAACTTTCCGATGGCTTTGGGCGAGTACCTGATTTATTTCGTTTTGGTATTCAGCACTGCTACTCTGTTTCATAAATATCTGGAGCAGCCTGTCATGACTTTCAGAGAACGGATCAAGCAGTGATCAAATATCAAAATGCACTCTGACCCCGACTATATGTACAGGGCCCCTGTCCTTATTATATCCCGGATAGAGCACAAACTGATAATCGGGAGACACAGCTATAAATGATGTGATCTGTGCTTTATAATAAGTTTCAATGGCAGTCTCGCGACCATAATTTAATTTACCATCACCTATGATAAAGCCATGACCACCTGCTTCCAGGTATTGCTCATGCTCCATAGAAAGTCCATTTGTGGTAATGGCCACGCCCCAATTATCCATCGGCCTCTTCCATAGTTTGCCGGTCATGTTCATCCCAGCTTGCACATTATTATCTATCTCTGTGAATGCCCATGTGGCAGTATGTCCGTCGCTCCAATTTGCCCGCATGAATATACCCACGTAATCAGTTAGCTCCTGCTCTGCATTCACTCCAAAACCATATTTGATACTGCCATATGTATATCCTTCCTCAGTACCCGCGATTATTTTCTCGAGTGTACTGTCTCCTTTGAGCAGGGCTGCTGTAGCATCAGTGTACTTAGGCGCTTTGGTAAAGGCTAAAAACCCCGTAGCGCGTATCACCCCGAGATACCCTTTAACATGCCATCGTCTCTCGCCTTCGATGGTTTCAGAGTTAGCCTTATTGACATGCAGGTCGAGATCGGGGCCATTAGCTACTGTTGGTTCAGTGACAAAAGCCGTACGTATGGCCCATAATGGTTTGTCCAACTCTGCCACAAAACCATAAGTATATCCCCGCACATCAGCAGGAAAATCCCAGGAGCCACTCGCCATGAGTGACCAGTTCATAAACTGTGAACGCGTATCATGGCTGTAAGTATTGCCATCAAAGAAATCAGATATGCCAAATTTACCGAGTGTGAGCACTATTTTTGAAGTAGGGGTTTTGCCGCCCAGCTGATTTTTATCTGAGGCCTGCACATCATATTTCGAATGGCCTAAGGCAATGACCTGCTGCAAATATACCCTCGCAAAAAAGGGTGTTGGTATAGGGCTGCCTACACGATATATATCTCCATTTGGGAACCCCGCTATCCCATGCGCGCCGCTCAGGCCCTGGCCACCGGTCAATTCGGGATTAACATAGACCGCCGCACCTTTCCATAGCTTTCTTCCAAGAAAAATAGTTGTAGTCAATGAAAGGGCACCATTTGCACTACTGCTCAAACTATTGATGCCTGAATAAGCTGCCCGAAAAGATGGATGGTACTCATAGATAGCTGTGAGCTGAGCATGGATCGTCCAGTTGGCTACCGAGTCCTTTTTTCCCATCCTATCATTGCCGATCATACGGCTCACTACATTATTGTCCTGTGCAGCACAGAGCAATGGAAACACTAAGATCAATATTGAGATAATTCTCTTCATCTTAAAATTTAAAAACATGCGAAAATAATATTCTTATATAAACCTCCTCACAGAATTTTTGTATTCAAGGTAAGTCTGCCCATGCATCTTATACAGAAACTCTTCCTCCAGCCTCACCTGTATCTGTATCAACACATATCCAATTACTACAAGCAACAATGTAAATGCATTTGGTGTGACCAAAAACAGTCCGAGTATGGTAGCGATCATACCCAGATAGATGGGATTACGGGAGTAATGAAAGATACCTGTATTGACCAGTTCTGTTTTTTGCTTTTCATCTATCCCGACTCGCCATGATGCCTGCATATTGATCTGCGCTGCCGAGGTCCATACCAATGAGACAGTCAGAATGATCAAACCACATATTGTCAAAGTCTCATTTTGCAAATAACTCATCGGCATGAAGTACCTGTAGCCTGCAGGGTATACGACAAAGAATACTATATAAATACTCGCCAGTATCATCCAGGCCCCGAAGTACTTTGCTATCAGCCCATGTGCGTCATCCGCAGCGGAAAGCACTACAGGGCTCTTGCCGATCTTTTTGCGCACTATCACGGCAGGGACCACCAAAAGAAGCAATACATATAATACGATATACACCGGTAGTATGAATGTGAGGTATTGAGACATGGCTTTTCAATTATTAATGAACTAATACGTGGCAAACATAAATACTTTAATTCAATTTACCAAATAAATAAAATTAGGTAAGACTAATAAAATGATTAACTAAATTATTTTTACATTTGTTGACTTCATAAAATCCACTAATGCACTCTCTATCAGAAGAAAATTACCTCAAGGCTATTTACAATCAGGCAAAAGAGGCTGCGCATAAGATCACACCGACCTCTATCGCCGAGGAGCTGCATAATAATCCGGCATCGGTCATAGACATGCTAAAGAAGCTGGGGGATAAAAAACTACTCAACTATGATAAGGTAAAAGGTGCCAGGCTGACCGAAAAAGGGACAAGAATCGCTATAGAAATAGTCAGAAAACACCGGCTTTGGGAAGTTTTCCTACTGGAGAAACTTGGCTATAGCTGGGGTGAAGTACATGATATAGCTGAACAACTGGAGCATATACACTACGAGGACCTGGCTGACCGGCTTGATAAATTTCTCGGCTATCCCAACTATGACCCACATGGCGACCCGATCCCGGATAAAAACGGTAAGATCCCTGCTACAAAATGGCAAGCTCTCGCTGAAGTAGAGATCGGAAAAAAAGTCAAGGTCATGAACGTAGACGATAACTCACCTGATTTTCTGAAATATCTGGACAAACAGGAGATCGGCCTTAATAGTATACTTACTATAAAGGAGATCCAAAACTTTGACAAATCCCTGCTCGTCGAACTCAAGGGGAAAAAAGAAGTTTACCTGAGCCCGGAAGCTTCCAGAAAAATATTCGTAGAGTAGTAGCGGGCTTCATTCATCATCCTCTCACCTGGATTATAAAGAACAATATTAAATTCGAATATAGCAATTATTTGCAATATTCGCAAATCAGTTAATGCCTCTTATAGCCAGATATCAAACTTCTTGATGTACCACATTTTGACGACCTGTGTCAATGCACAATAAGCTACCAGTACCGCTATCAGGATAGGGAAATATTGCCAAGGCAATGGCACCATTTCAAAAGCACTCGCAAACGGTGTGAATGGCAACGCTATCCCGATGACCATGATCGCACTGGTCAGCGCGATGACCGGAGCAGTAGCCCAGCTCTGGATGAATGGGATCTTGCGTGTCCGTATCATATGTATGATCAGTGTTTGCGATAGCAATCCTTCGATAAACCATCCTGATTGAAAGAGTGACTGGTTAGCCGGAGTATTGGCTTTAAAATAATAATACATCACTGCAAACATCACGTAGTCAAAGATAGAACTGATAGGTCCGATGAATATCATAAACCGCGCTATACTATCTGCCTCCCATTTGCGGGGCTTCTCCAGATATTCCGCATCCATCATATCCCACGGTATGGATATCTGAGATATGTCGTATAGCAGGTTCTGCACCAGCAGTTGTATTGGTAGCATAGGCAGGAATGGCAGGAATGCGCTCGCACCAAGCATGCTGAACATATTGCCGAAGTTGCTGCTCGCGGTCATCTTTATATACTTGATGATATTGCCGAAGGTACGTCTGCCATAAATGACTCCTTTGCGGAGCACCATGAGGTCTTTCTCCAGCAATATGATATCCGCACTCTCTTTTGCTATGTCGGTCGCCGTATCTACAGATATGCCCACATCTGCATCCCTCAGTGCACCTGCATCATTGATACCATCACCCATGAACCCCACTGTGTGCCCTTTTGCCTGAAGTACCTTCACGACGCGGCTTTTTTGTGCAGGACTCAGTTTCGCAAATATGCCGATGTCATCGATCTGTTTTGTCAGGTCTTCATCGCTGATATTGTCGAGGTCATTGCCCATGACAATATTATTGATCGGAATACCGACGTCCCGGCATATCTTTTTGGTGACTATTTCATTATCACCTGTCAGTACCTTGAGTGTAATGCCCAGCTTTTGCAAAGCCTCTATCGATGGTTTGGCTGATGGCTTGGCTGGATCGAGAAATCCGATGAATCCCGTCAGGATCATATTGCTCTCATCGGCCACAGAATATGTAAGAGGCCTTTCATCGTATTCTTTGATAGCTACCAGAAGTACCCGTAGCCCCTCTTCGTTAAGCTTTTGGGTGGTAGTCAGTATCGTTTCGCGCATTTTTGCGTCCATAGGGATCACATTGTCACGCTCTATATGCAGCTGCTTGTCCTCTCCGGGATCAAAGGCAAATGAACAAAGGTCCAGTACTTCCTCCACTGCACCTTTGCATATCAGGAGATGCTTGTGGTTCTGCTCCAGTATCACAGACATACGCCTGCGTTGAAAGTCAAAAGGTATTTCATCTACCTTTACGAAAGACTCCTGTACTTTCAGCACGTCATTGATCTCAACGTGGTCCAGGACTGCCACATCGAGCAGGTTCTTGAGGCCCGTCTGATGAAAGCTATTCAGGTATGCCCACTTGAGGACCTCATTATCTTCTGTACCATATACATTCAGGTAGCGCTCCAGTACGATCTTATCCATGGTCAGTGTGCCCGTCTTGTCGGTACAGAGGATATCCATAGCACCGATATTCTGGATAGCATTGAGACGTTTAACTATCACTTTGCGCTTGCTCATATTGACCGCTCCGCGGGCCAGGTTTGCCGTCACGATCATTGGCAGCATAGCCGGGGTCAATCCTACTGCCAGTGCCAAAGCAAATAAAAATGCTTCTGTCCAGTTGCCTTTGCTCAGCCCATTGATCAGAAACACTACAGGCACCATCACGACCATAAACCTGATCAGCAGCCAGCTCACACTATTGACCCCACGGTCAAAACTGGTTTCCGGCCTTTTGCCTGTGAGTGATTTGCCTATGGAACCAAAGTAAGTATCGCCTCCTGTAGTAACTATGATAGCTGTAGCTGTACCGCTCTCTATATTAGTACCCATGAAGCAGATATTCTCCAGCTCCAGCGGCGACCTTTGATTTGCATTTGCTACCAACTGCTCGCGCTTCTCGACTGGCAGCGCCTCACCAGTGAGTATGGACTGACTCACAAAGAGGTCTTTTGACTGGATGATACGACAGTCGGCAGGTATCATATCTCCGGCTGAGAGTGAGATGAGATCACCGGGTACCAGTTCTTTTATATCTACTTCTATTTTACCGGTACCTTTTCGGAGCACAGTCGCTGTGGTCTTGACCAGGCTTTTGAGTTTCTCTGCAGCGTTATTGCTCCTGAACTCCTGCCAGAAGCGCAACAGTGAACTGATGATGATCAATATCGTCACCACTATCACTGTCTTATAATCCCTCTGTGCTGGATCAGGTGCCAGTATGACATCTGTGATCAGAGATACCACCGCTATCAATATCAGTACTCCGATAAAGGGATCAATGAACGCCTGCAATAACTGCACATACCATGCGGGAGCTTTGTCGTGGGCTACCTCATTGGCTCCGTATTTTTCAAGTTTACTTTCTACAGTATCAGCATCCAGTCCGCCGTCTTCACTATCCAACAGCTTAAACAATCCCGGTTTATCCTGGCCGGAGGCATTTCTCAGCAGGGTAGCTGCCCGGTCATTAAACCCGGTAGAAGATGATTTTGCTGCGTCTGTGTCCTTCTTTTTGAAAAAAAACATACATCTCTCCTTTTCTATTTAATAATGAATAAAAACGCCTGCGCCAAATGACTGAAGCCATTAGGCATATATATAGAAGCATACCCACCGGAGATACTAGTGGTATGATGACTGTTAAGGTATATCTTTTTGAGCATGGCTCTTGTTTTTTAAGTCCCGCTGACCGGGGACTGCACAAGAGCAATCCGAGAATGGCGGGAATTTAATGATTGTAACGACTTCGACTCGGATAACTGTCCATGGACTGTTGTTTTACTTAAAAATGCTGCATATCCCCTTGAGGAAACGCGGTGCAAAAGTAGTCCTCTTTTTAAAAAAACCAAACACACCCATATAAAAATCTTCCCTTAATGAAACAAAAACAAACGCATACCGTAAATGTGGTGACAAGAAAATTTTAAAAATATGAGAAAAGCTTACATAGTCTTATTTACATCACTCATGGCAGCCTGTTCGTATGGTCAGTCACTGCACCATGCAGTATTCAACTCCACCGGCGGTACTATAGGTGCTCCCGGTTCTACTCAAATGGTGCTGTCGGTCGGTGAACCTGTCATAGGCATGGCCAGTGGATCAGGAATAAACATGGGCCAGGGTTTTCTCGGTGGCAGCAAAACTGTCATCGCATCTCCGGCAGGTATTGAGACTGTAACGTCGGAGAGTGCAACTATCTATCCAAATCCGTTTTCAAACTTTGTCAGGATAAACTCTGACGTTGACAATATACACGTATCTGTAGTAAATATCATTGGTCAGGAGGTATACAGCGGTGCCTATCAAAACACCGGCATAGACCTGTCAAACCTCACTCAGGGTATGTACGTGATACAAGCTAGCTCTAACGGAAAAATTATTTCAACAACTAAACTTTTAAAACAATAAAAACAATGAGAAAGATTACCCTTACACTTTTTGCAATGGTGGTATTTGTCGCAGCATATTGCGGCGTGCCCCAGGCCATCAGCTATCAGGCGGTCGTACAAAATGCCACCTCCGGACAGCCAATCAAAGACAAAACGGTATCCATGAGGCTATCCATCCTGTCAGGCAGTGCCGTAGGCCCTGTAAGCTATGAGGAAACTCAAAGCATAACTACTGACGGAATAGGCGTAGTAGCGCTGAATATCGGAAACGGCACTGTCGTTTCAGGATCATTCGCATCTATTGTCTGGTCTTCAGGTTCATACTATCTGAAAACTGAGATCGACACAGCAGGCGGTACAAATTACGTCAACGTTGGTACTGTTGAGTTCTTCTCAGTTCCATATTCTTTATACTCTGCTCAGTCCAATTTGGGTTCTATCGAGTATCCGGACGGATTAAACACTCTCGTACCACTGACTATGACCGGTAGTTTTTCATATATAGTTCCTGCTGGCCAGACACTGTATATCACACAGCTCACTAACAACGGCAGCGCTACTTGTACTAATTATGGCGTAGCTATCAATGGTGTATTCATCGCATCTGATGAGAACGGTACTTCTAGTGCAGGTAGTCACGGATCATCAGGCAGCGGCGCAGCTACTGCCACCAATAAGTTCGATCTCAACTATCCGTTTGGTATCCCATCCGGATATGCTATCAACTCAACGTCTTGCGGTACATCTATGATCGGATTCACAATACCTACTAACAATTCATGGGTAGCATTTGACCTCTCTACAGGCAACTATACTGTACCAGTCGGCAAAGTACTCGTGATCAAAAACATGATCTCCAGCACAGCTACTACATGGAGCGGCCTCTACAACATAGGCGCAAATGCAACCGCTTTCAACAACAAGATCAACTTTGTAGATCAGTCTACTACAATATCAGTGTCAGGTCTCTCAGGTGGCTCGCTTCTGATGGTGGGTTACCTCAAGAACAGATAAAAAACATTAAGGCTTCGGTGTGGCAGCAGCCCGCCGGAGCCTATCATTTACAGCTCTACCTAAGCCTCCATCCGGGAGGCTTTCTGCTATTATAAGGTCTGCATCGGTAGCATCCAGTTCACGCATTCCAGCGAATAATCTCTTTGCCGCCACGTCAATATCTCCCTCAGGAGATAAAATATAAGACCAGTCTGCATCATACTTCTTACAGAAACTAAGCACCGCTATTTTTCTACCGCGATACTCATCAAGGAGTGTATCTATATCTCCCAATATCATTGGCTTTCGCGGAGCATAGTGTGACTCCAGCATACCCGGCCCTGCAGGATCCGACGTACTATGGTCCTGTATTGTCACCTCTCCTGCTATTTGCTCTATCTGCTCTATCGACAGCCCGCCCAGGCGGTACACTACTATCGCGTCGCCCTCCATACCTACGATGGTAGACTCTATACCTATTCCGCATTCACCGCCATCCAGTATATAGGGTATGATCCCACCCAGCTGAGCCAGTATATGCTGCGCTCTGGTAGGACTGATATACCCGAATGGATTAGCACTCGGTGCTGCCAGCGGAAAGTCCATCGACCTCAATAACTCTAGTGCCACCGGATGGTTTGGTATGCGAAATGCCACCCGCTCCAGTCCCGATGTGACGAGATCGGGTATTGCGGTGGTCCTCGGTAGCAGCACGGTAAGCGGCCCGGGCATAAATCGCTCCATCAGGGGCAATAGCCGCTCAGGTACATGCTTCACATATCGGCTGATCTCAGGGATAGCATGAGTATGGACGATGAGCGGATCAAAAAAAGGCCTGTTCTTTGCTTTGAAGATTTTTAACACTGCATCCTCATTAAGGGCATTGCCGGCCAGGCCATAGACGGTCTCAGTTGGGATGCCTACTATACCACCGCCTTGCAGTATCTCTGCAGCATGATTGATATCTTTTCCTATTTGTGTTTTAAACTCCATTTATTTCTGCAAACCTATGTTTTATTTTAATTCCCACCACTTCCGGTAGATATACCGAGCAAATCTCCCCCTACACCATATTTTATTTATGCCGGACAATAAACTTTCCCCTTGGCGTTTTATTAGTAATCAATTGTGCGTTGGTTTTGGTTCTTTAATGGCTCCGTCCTTAGGCGGAGCTTTTTTTATTGATAATATTTAGGCCGGCAATCGGACCACTAGCTCATTTATTGAAGTTTTTTTAGTCTAATACCGCCATTGCACTATACATAATCGCCGCAGGAATTCCCCCAAAGTCAGATTTTTTTAAGCGCTTGGCAAAATAGGTATATATTAGTCGGCTAATTATAGACTACGATGATACTTGTCGCGGATTCAGGCTCTACCAAAACTAACTGGCTCATTACTAATGGCCCCCTCATGGAAACCATAGGATTCAATCCTTTCTTTCATACCTCGGAGGCGATCTATGAGCAGCTGGCCAAAAATGACGACCTCAGCAAGATCCGCAACGAGGTGAAAAAAGTGTTTTTCTACGGGGCAGGCTGCTCCAGTCCCGAGCGTAATAGCATCGTAGAGAAGAGTTTAAAGAAATTCTTCCCGGAGGCGGAGATTCATGTGGACCACGATCTGAAAGCTGCCGCTCTCGCGACCTATGATGGCCGCAAGAGCATATCCTGTATACTCGGCACCGGTTCTAACGCATGCCTGTACGATGGCAATGAGATAGACCATACCATTACGCGCGGTATGGGTTATATACTCGGCGATGAGGCCAGCGGCAGCTATTTCGGACGCAGGCTGCTGACTGGATTTCTGTATAAAGAACTGCCTAAGGCTACCCATGAACATATGCTGAGCCAATATGGACTCACTAAAGAAAATGTCCTCTGGGCAGTATACAATGAGCCGCATGCCAATGTATATATGGCGCGATTTGCCAAGGTACTGACCCAGTCACCTGACAAGGAGTATATAGAGACGCTGGTACATGAAGGCTTCAGGGACTTTTTCCATCACAATGTCGTTTGTTTCGATGGGTATAAAGGCTACCCTGTACATTTCGTAGGTTCTATTGCCTTTCATTTCAAAGACCTGCTGGGCCGCGTAGCTACAGAGTTCGGCTGCGAACTGGGCAATGTGGACCGCCAGCCCATCTTTAAACTGCTGGAATGGCACGAACGTGTCAAAGCGACAGTTTAAATCAGAAATCGGTAATTCTGTAAATCCGTAAATCTGTAAATCAATAATTCAGTCAATCTGACGAATATCATATCCACTGACGGGTTACAGAATCCACACATCGCCAAATTATCGTAATTTTGTTTACCACAATATCATGAGTCTCATCGTCTATTCCATACCGATATTTTTTCTGCTTATAGGAGTAGAATTGCTCATCACGCGCGTGAAGCATCTGCCCTATTATAGGTTCAATGACGCCATCACCAATCTCAGCTGCGGCATAGGCTCACAGATCACAGGTATATTCATGAAGTTTCTCACTTTCGGGGTCTACGTGATCATCTATAACCACTCTCCTCTCAGTGG
>Ga0182030_10012384_pt1 | contig 17084 bp, 18 predicted proteins | sample 812S3MmetaG_FD_121299 | JGI IMG/M metagenome (GOLD analysis project Ga0182030, IMG submission 121299) | Permafrost microbial communities from Stordalen Mire, Sweden - 812S3M metaG (Illumina Assembly) | ecosystem: Environmental > Terrestrial > Soil > Wetlands > Permafrost | place: Sweden...
TAGAAGCTGTATCACCGTAATCTCTTTGACAATATGTGGCGGTCTATTTTTTTGTCAGGGGCAATCCGCGATCGGGAGAGCCACCGAGAAAGACACGCAAATTCCAACAATGCTGGCCCAAGCCAATGCCGCCAGCACAGCTCAAACTGGCGCAAAAACCTCAACAGACAAACCAGCAGCCACCACAGGCAATACTAATGATGCCGCCGCTCAAGTAGACGAATTAAAGACAGAGCAAACGTTGCTAAAACAAATGGCAGAAGCGATCAAACGAACACGACGTCCGGTTGTAGATATGATTAACGAATGCTTGCGACCACTGGCTCCGCCGCTTAGCGGTATAGCAGGGGATCTTGATATACGCGAAGGCGATATTATTCCCGACACGCCGCCTTTTTCTGAGTTTGCGGGGAAATACGCACCGCCCAGGAAGAAGTACATGAAGCTGCATATGAGTCAATTGGCATCGGTGATTCCATTTTTGCAAGATGAAATCGACAGCCTCAAGATTCCAGATTCGGAAAAAGACTTCGCAGCCCAACCCCTGAAAGACATCGATGGCTACATGGGAGATATTGAGCTGCATTTCAAGAAATTGAAGAGCATTGCTAAGTCTGGCGATTTCAACCAGGTTGCCACCATAAATGAATGTCGGGGGCTGGATGTCAGCTGCAAAGCCGTAGATGACGCAAGAAAGAAACTCCTGCACGTAGATGAAACGACTGAGAGAAAAGACCAGAAGATTGAGAAAAAAGAAGAGAAATAAGAGGAGGCCGCGGTGAGCTTTAAAGTTCTAACCGAGCAGATAGTGGCGCAACACCACAGTCTGTTGCGACGTGAGTTGCCCTATCTATCACAACTTGTAAAAGAGCTGGCCGAACAAACATCCGAAGGCAGCTCCCTCGGAGAAGCGGAAAAATTGTGCAACAAGATTCGCACGAAGATTGAAACTCATTTACGTGATGAAGAGACGCTGCTTTTTCCTACGGGAATAGCTCTCGAGGAAGGCAGAATCCCTCCGGCAAGCGACATGGATCTGTTGGCGCGCTTACAGGAGATGGAGCAAGAGCACGAGAACTGCGGCAAGGGATTGCAACTGCTGTCCCAGATGATCAGCGCGCAACCAGAATCAGAAGCTCGAAATAAAACATTGTCGACGCTGCAATCAATAATTGCGGATATGGATGTGCACGTGGAGAAGGAGAATACACAAGTTCATCCGCATTTTCTTGAGCTTATGAAAAACGCGCCTGCCACGCATTGAAGCGTGATTGCTCAGCAAGCAGCCTTAGCCAGCAGCTCTTGATCACATTCTTGCTCGTCTGGTGCATCGAATTCACGGTTAATTTCATCAATCATCTTGCTGCGCTCTCTTAGCCCCGAGCGAGGCGTATAGCAGGCAGCGATGCGAACTTCCCCTTTAACGTCACTGTAAGCTGATTGAGAAAGCTCTATTTGCTCTCTGACGTTATCGGCTTGCGCTACATGTATCAGCTCATAATTTGTGCCTTCACATTTCAGCACGGCATAAAGTCCCCTTTTCTCTTGAAGATAGCTGAGGCTGTTAAACGGACCATCAAACTCATATTTACCAATCAAAATACTCATAGAACTCCTTCCTATTTTATTCGCTTAAACAAGCCTTTTGCGACAACACAGATGCATCCGATCGGTTCTCGCGAAGGAATGCAGGTAGGCAGCTGATAATTCATGCTGACGCGGCAATGAGCGAAACACCGCGAACTAACCGGGTTGCGTCGCGTGTAATTCAGATCAGCAAAAATTCTTTAACTGTAGTCAGTATGAACAGGCTGTGTGAAAACGAGGTGAAAACCATAGAACCTTAATCTGCTCGCAAGGGTTGCTTTCGTAGAGCTAGCCGGAACCTTTCAAGCTCAATCTTGTCACGACATACAAGGACAAAGAGTGAAATGAGATCCAGCAGCACGTGCAGGACAAGGAGAAGTATCATGAGCAAAAATGAAATGCACCAGGATGCCGCCATCCTCAACCATCTAAAGAACTATGCAGAAGAGATTGCAGAGAATGATCAAGTTGAAGGAATTGATGAAAGCCACGAACGCCACTTGGAACAAGACGTGCCTCCGAGTGAGAGCTGCCAGGTTGACGTTGACGGATTACTAAGTCTCAAGAACCCAGACCTGGCAAACAAAAGTGAAAAATGAGATTGGAGATGAGGCTGATACCCGGAGCGGCGATCAAACTTCCAATGCTGCGTCACAAGAATACTTGATGGTTTTTATCCAGTTTTCACCGAACTCTGGCATGATTTAGTTCTGTTAAAAAGCGAATCGGCAAGCTGAGAGAGGATTGCCGTCGTCCACGTCCACGTCCATGCTCACGCCCAAGCCAATGCACACGCCCTAACCACTCACAAGCAAAATAATTCAAAAGGAAGTACCGCTCATGGAAAATTTGTTGTTGAAAAGGACGGTTGAACCACTGCTTGCTGCACTTGCCGTGTTCGTAAAACAACGGCGAATTGAGCTAGGGATGTCTCAGATAGAACTTGCTAATCGTTCCGGACTACACAGAACTTATGTCAGTGATGTCGAAAGAGGCAACCGCAATCTCACACTAGGCGCAAGCATGCTTCTTGCAAATGGACTTGGTGTTCAGCTCAAAGATATTGTTCTCGCGATAGATCAAGGCTCCGGAAAAGAGCTCGAATTAGAGCGAGCCCTCTCAGCCGAAGCAGCTTGATTTTTTTAGAGACTATAAGCGCATTTGTAGACGAAGAATCGGCACTTTCGCGATGGGGAGCGCCAATATCGATGCACCGCGAATCCGTGCCAGGGTTTTCTTGGCGCGGTGAGCAACAAACGGATTGGCGTCGTCAATCAGCATGTTCAGAACATTTTCACCAACATTGTGATTTTCTGCAATTGCGTACCTTAAATCGACACTCTCATCTTGAGCCAGCAACATGACAGTCTCGTTAGTCGTATTTTTGTGGTCGGCTACAGCGGTGCGGACTTCAATATTCCGATGACATGCAAGTACTGTTAAAGCATCACTGGAAGTATCGGGATGTTCGGCGACTGCCTGCCCCCATAGTGATGTAGCATTAAGCCAATTTGTTTGAGTTGACATTGTCTCCACTCTGTTGTCCTGTGTAATTTACAGACGAGGTGGAAATAACGGTAACATGCAGAGTCCTAAGTCATGATTCGCCTGTTTATTACGCCCGGTCTGTCTTTATCATAACTGTTTTCTGAGTAAACCGCTCATGGATAGTCATAGTGTGCGCGATTGATAGGGCGCCTTAAAAGCGGGCGGGACGCCCGCGCTCCCGGGAAGGCGCTCCTTGACGGCGCTATAGACGGCGCTCATAGACGCACTCATAGACGGCGCACATAGTTGACGCTTCCGGACGGCGACCATAGATAACAAACAAAGCACCACCGAGCAAGTTGCTCCAATGGTGCTTCGCTACTGTTTTGGCTTCCCGTTTAGGTATTGGGATCAGTATTTCCACATGCTCCAGCCAACCCGTCGCATGTAGCGAACCACTTGCAGTCGTTTCCAGTTTTTCTAACCTGACGTTTCCACAGTGTTCTCAATATCGGTGCAGTGTCTAGATTCACCGCTCACTTATGAGTCAATTATACCAGTATTCGAAGATTGCTGCATCAATCTCAATGATGAGACAAGCGCTTCACAAAAGAGCCCTTGGGAGCGCCAGCTTCCAGCCGGCACTGTAAGAGACCAGCAAAATATCATTGTGGTATCTTCCATGACCAAAATCATTCCATCAAGAAGATCCCCTGGGAGCGCTCGCTTCAGCTAGCATTAGAGCCCCGCAAAATTCCACTGAGGCATCTTCCCTGACCAAAATCATGCCATCAGAACAGCCCTTTGGCGCGCCGGCTGCCAGCTGGCACTAGAAAAGACTCACCCAAAAATACCGAGGTATCAAATACGGTGCCAATCAAAAGTATTGAATGGATTGCAAACCGATTTATTTCACCCAGTTTTCACTTAGCAAACCGTTCAAAAGAGGCTACAAATGTCGAAGTTACGAAAAAACTGTTATGATTAGTCAGCCGGAGGACGGCGATTTATTAGGATACTTTTTATGAGCACAGTCGATAGCAATACAAACAATTTTTCATGGAGAGAATTTCTCCGCTTAAATTGCGATGAAAAAACCATCCAGACTTTAACATCGTTTGTCCGCGACAACGAACACGAAGTATTCGCAGTTGTAACAGCACTGCAAGCCCAAATCGATTTGTTGCGCTCAGAGCAAATGCATGACAATGTATCGGAAAAGCGCTTTGCGAGCCTGGATCGATCGGTTGCTCGCTTGGTTTCAGATACAAACATTCTATCTTCTGTCTCGGAAATGGCAAAGTCATCATCAACAAATCGCAGAGTGATGTTGGAAGAATTGATGCAAGAGGTTGTCGCTGAAACGCAGCCTGACTTCCTGGCAAATCATGTTGGGCTTTCCTGCACCATAGCAAAAAATTCCAGCCTGCCCGGGTATGCCGCTCCCCTGAAGCTCATGTTCAAAGCTATGCTTCTTGCTGTTCTTTGTACCTGCAAAAACCTCGATAAGGTCAAAATCGTGGCCGCTCTGAAGAAAAATCTTGTTTCTATTAACTTTGATACAGGCCTGAAATCTGAAGCTAAAGAATTTAAGCACTGGCCACTAGGTAAATTGCACTCTGTTCCGTTTAACACTGAAGGCATCGGATTGGCCGCCATCGACGCTATGGCGCGCTTTCATCAAGGACATTTGAGCGTGTGCCATCATAAAAACCAGCATGATGAGTACATGTTGAGTTTCAAGAAATAACAGTTTCCCTGCAGCGAAGTGGCATGCTTACCAGCAGAACTCAACTGTTCCTGAAGGACCAATGACATTGGCACAATGGCAGATCGTGGAACATTCTCGTCAAACTCGACTCAGCAGAGGTATTGAAGACGGGGTGATACTAATAATGGATGCATTTATATTCTTACAAATGGAGCATGAGCGAATCGAACAGCAGCTCGACGAGTTCATCGAAAGTTTCGATCAAATGACCAACGAAAAGCGCTTTGAGTGCACATCACTCATATTTGATGAAATCAAAAAGCACTTTACTCACCAGCAATCGCTGCTCTCTAGGAGTTCCGACGACGTGGCAGAGTTCCTCACAGAATGCTCGAAAGACCAAAATGATATCGTCGAAGCGATGAATGATCTGCTTATGAGCCACGTTGATGATCTCAACTTCGGCACGGAACTGCGCAAGTTGTCAAAAAGTTTTGATGTTCATCTAAAGCACTATCGCGACAAACTTTTTGTTCAGTATCGCGAGCAGCTATCAACGCAAGAATTGCGCTGCATGGATTCACAGGTAACTGATTGGATGCTTGGCTCTACGCCTGCAAACCGTTTCCAGTGACGCGCATATATCTATTATTTCTTCCGGCTAGTTCTCTCGCTCGTGCCACTATGCTCTGTCACCTGGTGAAATACTTCGGCGTCAAACCAATAGTTTCGCTTTAGAAAAACCTGGAAATGATCATCTGGACGGGAAACACTGTCGAACGGGCTCTTCGATCCTTGCGAACTTTCACCATAAACAAGACCGCCGCTCAACTCCTTCATACGGTTTGCAATTTGCCCGGGGGTAAATTCGTGGTTTCTGTCAAAAATGGAATTGAATCCTTTTTTCATTGCGTCAGCGTGGTCGAGCAACCAAGCTTGGTCCTTTAAGTGATCAAACACTTCTTTTCCGAAGGCATTTTTAATCAGCTCATCCTGGCGTCGCTGCTCCGCTTCCGGCTTTTCTGCACGTACAAATTGTTCGGATTTTTTGTCTTCAATATGGAGTGGATGAATTAAGCCATCCTTGAGATCAGGTAAGCCCTTATTCAATTGACGCATATCATCAATGTTGAACGAGGCTAGGGACAGAGACGAACGACTTTGCGCTAACGCCTCTGATGATTCAGGTTTTTGAAAATTCTCTATGATCATGGTTTATTTCTCGCCTTCAAGCTTTTGACCAACACGCCGATATCTTTTGCCCGACATTTCTGCCAGCGCTTCGATATCTCGGTCACTCTGGGGGTTACCACCAGCCCCAGCGCTTTATTAACAGACTTGAAACCAACCTGATGTTGATCAGAATACAGTTCGGGCGAATTAAGTACATGTGCGTTCGCACATTGGACAGAAGCGCCAACTGTGGAATTATGCAGTTACGAAAACGATGCAATAATTGAAAGACTAAGCGGTAGCTAGAGGCGCAACTTGTCCAGATTCCAACTGGGCTGGGGCAATAGAAGCATGTACTGGTTCCCCTCCCCTTAACTCTAACTCCCCCAAATGATATGCTAGCTGAAGGTTCCTAGCATTCATTCCCCTAATTCGTAATGCAAACACATGAGCGCGACTTTTCTAGAGATTTCTTATCCACAGCATTGATCGTTTGTGTAGGTCTTTTGCAATTTCAATCAGGTGCCGTCACCGCTCAATCAACCGGTAACAGATTGCGGAGCCAGTCAGCACCACTCAGCGAAACTGGCGATGCGACCCGACTCAACATGCAACGAACGAGTAATCCATCGAAGTACAAACGGGTAAATAAAGCACCCAAACACTGTAACTGCAACGGCTTTTTCTCAGGAATAGATTGCATCCCATTCTTCTTTGATGATCGGGCAGACACAATGGTGTTTCAGAAGAACGGAACGGCTATTTTTCCTAATGAACCTCACGGTATCAATCTAAAGAAGGGCACAATTGTTATACTGACAAGCACGGTACCTGCATACTTCATACATACGGATCTCGGAAGAATAGAGATCGATAAATCAACGATAGCTCTGATTCAGAGGGAATTAGAGCATTTTCGCATTGTGAATGTGAGCGGACCCGATATTACGGTTACATTTGGCATAGACAAGGCAGACGCAGCTAATTTCGTCCACGTTGAAAGCGGAAGGGAGATCAACTGCATTCCTGAGGGAAATCCCGAGGCTAGGAATCAGACACCTGCTGATGGAATTGCGCGTCATCTCCTATCGAACTCGGTTATGGATGGGTTACAAATCAGCACTTATTCGTTCGATAAATTAAAGATGGCCTATGCAGTGCTACCCTACTGCGCTCCTCGATGGGATACAGCTTTCATCAGAAAGAAAGTCAAGAAAGCCCTGGATTTGATAAAGAAGGAAGCTCGTCTCGACACCACTGTGAGATAGATCAAGAAGTCACTCGAGCTTTTTCTGCGCCCTATTCATTAAGACTTGGCCGAAGATTTCATTCGCGTACCACTCAACTTTCTATGTATCTCAACAGGACCACCGTTAATAATGCGCAATACTGGCTTAACTGGCGCTTCTTGCGTTTTTGCGTACTTCGCAGCAGCCAATCTAACCAACTGTTCTTCCGTACACACGTTCACCTTCGTTGCCAAACCAAGCCACTTCATCGCACAAATAACCAACCAGGAAAGATCAACTTCCCACGGGCGCATGCCTGTTTTTGCCGAGCCCGGTCCGACGTGGTGATTGTTATGCCAGCCTTCGCCATTTGCTAGAAGTCCAACCCACCAGACATTGACGCTATCGTCGGCGGTGGCATAGTTCTTATAGCCGAGTTTAGGTAAATGACAAATAACGTTCAACATCAGCGGAATTTGCAGAACGGCGAACCCAGCTAAAACACTAGCAAGAGCGGGAACCCAGCCGAAGCATAATAGAATAACAAGTCTGAATGTAAGCCCGATAGCCATGCACAACGCATGCCCTTTCTGCCAGCGACCACCCTGCTCGAGAAAATTATAGAGCGGGTCGCGAATCATATCTTTGGTCTGCTTCGCAGGATCCATTTGTTCAGGATAAGTTGCGTGACCCATCCAGCCGCGGTGCGCATTAGCCAGTCCATATCTGGGTGAATGCGGATCAAGAATTGTATCTACATATTTATGATGTGCTCGGTGAACAGTGATCCACCAAATCGGCGAGCCTTCAAAAGCCAGATATCCAGCCAGGACCCAGAAATACTCAACCCATTTTGGGCAGACAAAACTGCGATGTGAGAGCAAACGATGATAACCGATCGTAACTCCAAGTCCGTGTACAAAGTATGAAATGACAAATACTGCCATGAATTCCCACATAATCTATTCCTCAGCGAAATGGGCGACAAAAGCCAGCCCCGAGCATCGGAGCCAGATCTATTCCAGCTATACGGCAGGAATTATGCTTGACTCAAAAGGAGTCAAACTAAATTTTCAACTTGATTGGTCAATCAGCGGTATAGCGCTGATTCAGCTCGTCCCCGACGAATATCTTGGCTTTTCTCGTCCTGTGAAACAAACTTATCGACCCAGTCGCCTGCATTGAGAACGTCCAGAAATTGTTCAAGTGTTTCTGGAACTTCTGCTACTTGCAGAACTCTTCGACCGTCATTATCGGGACCAGGATATTGATTCCAGACCAGTCGATCGATTTCGAATCCGTGGCGATTGTAATAGTTGAGCAGCGCCAAACCAACTTCTTTCGAAACGGTGACTTTGTCTTTTACCTGCCAATCGCGCAGGATGGTTCGGCCTATGCCGAGTATGTAATACGCCCGTTCCTTCTCGTACTTGGGCTCATCAATGAAAAAAGCCCAGCTTGTTTCATCTACATTGTCCAGATAAGGTTCGACCCGTATCTGTAGGAGGCGTCCAGAGCTTGATGATATTGATGTTGGGCCGAAGCCTGAATTCATCATATGAATCTCAATTACGCGCAGTACATGAGCGTTGAAGCTGATGCCCTTCTTGTCTGCTTGTATTTGCAGACGTTTACGGTAATCGTCTGGTATTCTAATACTTATATTTGATGTTTTTTCTGCCATGTGTAGTTGCGTGATTACAAAATGTATTTACTCAACTATAGCACTATTTATGGGCATTGCAAGCAGGTCACTAACCATGCACCCATGCGTGCAGCCTAAAAGAGACATCGTTAAACTGGTACTCGGCTACAATTAGTTCGAGAGCCGGGTCCCTATTAGATGTTTTACCGATGAGCCAAACATACAGAATATTATCACTTGACGGCGGCGGGGTTAGAGGTGTTGTTCCCGCGGCTATTTTAGCCGCGATCGAACAACGCACAGGAAAACCCATTTCAAAGCTTTTTGATCTGGTCGCTGGAACTTCAACTGGTGGCATTCTTGCACTTGGTCTATTAAAGCCAGATTCAAATGGCAATCCTGAGTTCAGCGCCAAGAGACTCTGTGAACTTTACGACGAACACATTCCGCAAATTTTCGGCAATCCGCAGTCCTGGTGGGGCAACCTGCTTGGACCAAAATACAAATCGTTTGCTTTCCAGGAAGTTTTACAACAATCTCTGGGCAATTGCCGTCTGAAAGACGCTCTGGTCGATGTGATAATTCCTTGCTATGACATTGAACATCGGATGCCATTCATGTTCAAAAGTAGACTGGCAAAATTAGACATCGAAGAAGATTTTCCGATGCGTGATGTGGCATTGGCCGCAAGCGCATCTCCAACATTGTTTCATCCAGTGCGCATACCGAGAAAGTCTTCTTATGGAAGGTTCATTTGCCTGGTGGATGGGGGAGTCTTCGCTAACAATCCTGCTGTATGTGGCTATTCTGAACTGAAGTCGGTCGCGCAAAACGAAGAGGATGATTACTTCGTCGTTTCCATTGGCACAGGTAAATCTACTCGCCCCTTGTCAGATGAAATAGTCAGCTTGTGGGGATATGTACAATGGTCGCGCCCAATGCTTGAACTCGTGATGGAGAGTAACAGCGAATCTGTGCATCAACAGATCCGGCACTTATTTCCTACAGCAGAGAACAACCGCCAATATTATCGGCTTCAGGTCGAGCTTCCGACACACACTAACTTTGCCATAGATGACGCTTCCTCGAGCAATTTGAAATTGCTGAGAGCGGCAGCTCAGGAATTCTGCGCAAGGAGTAAAGAGCTTGACGCAGTTTGTGAACGCTTGCTCGGCAAATCATAACGGCACCAATGCGTCCTAAGCGTTCAATGCAACAAATAAGATTGCTGCTGCAAGACGAAGATTGGTCACCACTTATGAAAAATTGGCTGGTTTGAGCCAAGACCTGGAATTACTGCAGGCTATTTAGATTTGTCTGCCGTAGGATAAAGCGTTTCGCTGAAATTCAGGCTGTTACCATCCAACTGCAATAACCCTTTCGTAGCAAGCTGTTCTTGCAGTTTTCCGCCGGCTTTCATGAAGTCCATGACCTCGGTAAATGCGTGTTGGCACGTCCCTGATTCGAACTTACCATCGCATTTATCGCGCAATGTTTGAACGTTCGACGCTAGTTCGCCTTCATTTCTGATCATGGCGTGCCCCTCGCAAATAGTAAACCGAATATAGATAGTAAAGGTAAAAGAATGGTGCTTGGTGTTACTATACCGTGCTAAGCGTGCCAACAGCGTGCCAGTCATTTCGCCACAATGCATCCTACCCAGTCGACGCCATATTGCTCATTTCGGAGCTTCCTGATTAACTTACGGGCTTGCGGTCGGAAGCCTGCGAGTTTTCTTTAGGTCTCCAGACCATAAATATAAGATATGCCAAAAGTGCAGGAACGATTCCGACTGCGCCGATCATCGCAACCGGTTGCAAGAGTTTAGCCAGCGGATGCCTGTACTGATAGATCGGATCGTTTTCACCTAACTTGACAAAGCCCGCTGGTGACGGCGCTGAGCGATTGGAACCGACAGACCAGGTCGAATAGATTTCAACCTCACCATACGGCGTGATGATAGTTTCCTGATATGTTGGCTCGGAGTTTGCGATGAGGCTGAAGGAAACGTTTTTGTCATCGCGCTCGGCAAGTTGCCTTCCCCTCTCGCTAAGCCAGGTGGTGGTCGCCTCAGAGACCCGCTTGCGCGCGCGCTGAGTAGACGCTGGCGCAGCAGCAACTAGCGAACCAGCAGCGGGTCTTACCACGTCCCGCAGAAACTCCTGGTGCACGCCACGCAGGTGCGAAACAGCCGTCAGGATAACGTCCGACAAAAACACGAAATTGGAGATCAACGCCACAGGAATGAATATAGCGACCGCAAGCCGCTTATAAGCAAGCTGGCTGACTCGCCGAATGTAGAAAGCCAGAAGCGCCAGCCGCCAAGAAATTATTCCTATTGCACAGAAGATGCCAGCCAGCTCGCATTCGTAAGGATTCCAAAACGAGTCGAACGGGATAGAATAAATAAACGCCAGCGGCGCTGTCAAAGAAAGAAACGTGAACAGCTTCAAAAAGCGCAAGCCCTGCGCCCCGACGAGCGCGAAAAGTACCCACACATAACTCGTGAGGAAGAACAAGTAAACCAGCGCTTCAAATCCGTAACGAACAAACCAGTTCGCCGCAGGATCGTCCCAGTGATGGAAGCCGCCGGCGAGCAGCACAAGCACCACAGCATAGAGCGCCTGAAACTTACCAAAAGATTGCAATTCGTCGCGACCTATGCAGAAAAACAATACACGAAATGGTAATAGGAGTTCTCGTAGGTATTTGGATGGGCTTGAAAGTTCTATAGCCAATGAATACTGACCTGCAGATTGGGAATTTTAGAAGAGGCATTTATACCAGTTCACTCTAACACCTCCAGGCATTGGGCAGGATGCCTTTTCGACCATTTCAATCAATCTATTCTCGAAGCTTCAAAAGGCGCTCCGCGAAATTTTCAATATCTTTAATCATTGTTATTCTCTTGAGCCAATTAGTCGGTATACCTCGTCTTCCGTAAAAGGCACCCGCCAACTGTCCATACACAGCCCCCGTGGTATCAGCATCATCACCTAGATTTACCGCGCGCAAGCAACCATCCTCAAAAGTATCGGTGGTGTAGAAGGCCCATAACGCAGCCTCAAGAGAGTCAACCACAAAACCTGTTCCTCTAATTGCGGGTGGATTTCTGTGCTTGAACGAGCCGGCGGCAATCTTGTCAATTCGTTCGTCTAGCGGATATCGAGCCCAGTAGCTTTCGATTGAGCAATAATGACCTGACAAAAGTATTTCCTTTTCGACACCACTTAGGGCTCCCACGATGAGTGATCCAAGGTAGCGGCAGGCATCGATACACGAACTCGCAGCATGAGTAGTTAAGGAACTCTCTCCACATTTTTCGATTGCGTCAGCAGGGCGCGCGGCATAGAACAACGGCACGGGTGCCAATCTCATTATTGATCCGTTCCCCTGACTGTATGTACTGTCATTACAGGAATAAGGATTGCCAGTTTGGATGAAGCTCGCTAAAGCCTCCCGAGTTGTATCTCCTATATCAAAGCACTCACCGATACTGCTGAGATAGCCTTTTTTCCACCAGCGAACGTAGCGTTCCATCTGATCGTTCGCATCGAATTCGCCGCAACTGATCAAGCTATCAGCCAGACACAACGCCATCGATGTGTCATCGGTCCATTGTCCTGCTTTCAAATCAAAGGGACCACCGCCTGTGATATCGGAAATTGGATGGAAGGAACCAGGAGCACATAATTCGAGCGTTGTGCCCAAAGCATCACCGCAAGCGAGCCCTAGCAGGCAGCCTTGGTATCTATCCAGCATAGTGATATCAGCTAAGTTGCTCAAAGTTTTCTTCCTAAATCATTTCCAGAGAAGCTAACAGGTACGAAAGTTGAAATTTCCTTTGGCTGGATCTGTGCGAATGAATTATATCCTCGAATGAACCTGCCAATCGATACTACGCAGCCTGCGTTGGAAGACTTAGCGCAGCGAAACATACCGCCGCTGCCAGAGCAACCGTTGACACGAAATGATTGCAAAATACCGCATTGTTTGCCTCTCCTGAGCTTCTAATTCAACTTGCAGAATCCGCAAATTAGGAGCAGCATTGGCAAGTTTTCGCACTCTCTCACGGAAAGGCTATTATAGTTCTGAAAGAACAAAACTCGCCGCCGTATTCGTAGTATCATTCTTTTGGACGAATACAGCAAACCTAGGTTCAATTGAAATAAGTTATGGCGCAAGATAAACCAGTAGTTGTATTTGACGGGGAGTGTCCCTTCTGCATCAAACAAATAGAGCGTTTCAAAAGTCTCGATTTAGACAAGCAGCTCGAATTTGTGCCACGTCAAGCGCCAGACCTGCTGCTGCGTTTTCCTGTTCTTGCGCAAGCTAATTTCGACAGTGGCATGCGCTTCATTGCGACTGACGGCAATGTGGATGTGGGCGCTGATGCGGTGTATCAGATCTGTAAACGACTTCCATCGCTGCGCGGTCTGGCCGGTCTCTACCCATTCCCAGTGATCAAACAGATCTCGCAACTTGTTTACGCGTGCATTTCAGCAAATCGAAAACGTCTTGCACAGAAGTGTGACTCTGCATGCGCCAAAGAATAACAATCCTAGTTTCACTTTGAATGTGCAGCTGAAACCTCATCTGCACTAACAGTTCTATACCAATAGTAAACCAAAAGCCCTTGAGGTTTCCGTGAGTAAAACATGGGGTTTCCGTGAACAGGCAGTGAGGAACTTGTGAGTGTCATCTTAATTACGTGAGCAACAAATGTACAACGAGAGCTAGGCGTGCCCTGCAGTGAATGGAATTTCGAACCAGAAGGTAGATCCTTTTCCCGGTTCAGACATCACGCCAACCTGTCCTCTCAATAGTTCAACAAGTTCTTTTGCAATCGTAAGTCCTAAGCCGGCACCGCCTTTGACACGCTTGGTCGTGTCCGAAGCTTGCTCAAATGCTTGAAAAATCCTTCGTTGATCAGAGGCACTGATGCCGATACCTGTATCAATTACGGAGAATCTGACAACGGTTTCGTCAGCCGTCTGCGCCTTGAGCGAAGCAGAAATTTCCACCCGTCCAGCCTCAGTATATTTGATCGCATTAAACGATAAATGTGTCAAAATTTGACGGACGCGCAATTCATCGCCGAATACGTACTCGGGAATTTTCTCGTCGCAGAAACCGGTGATAGTCAACTGCTTCTTACCTGCCTCTAGAGCGACTATTTGTCGAACATCTCCCAGCACCGGTCGCAGCGCAAAATTTCTAGCTTGAACCATAACGTTGCCAGAGTCCAGGCGAGCTACTTCCAGAACACTGTTCAGAATTTGCAACAGATGCATCGACGAATCCAGGGTCAGATTGACGAGTTCGTTATTTTCTTGGCCCAATTCTTGCAAACTCAGTAATTCGGTCAAACCGAGCACAGCAGCCATGGGAGTGCGCACTTCGTGGCTGACCGTTGACAGAAATCTGTCCTTTGCTTCTAAGGCTTGTTCTGCAACATCCTTTGCAGTCTTCAATTGCTCTAGCTTTTCATTATTCTCCCTTTCGTGTTGTTTTAAAAGGTGCCAACAGCTGTAAAGCAAGCCAAACGCCGCTAGAAACTGCACTCCTAAAGCAGATCCACCCAGAATAAAATAGGTATTAGTGTAATTTTCTCGCTCAGAGAGCAATCTGTTTTCTTCTTCTTCGATTGAACGAAGCGCTCCGCGAACTTCGTTCATCGCTTTATACTGTCCACTTCGCAATGGTTTAGGGTCTTTTTGGCTAAAAATTCTGCTTGTAACGTCGGCAAAGTCCTTAGTACCGATTTGTAAGCGCCCAAGGTTCTCTTGTTGAACCGGATTATCTTCAGTCATTTGCATCAGATCGGTGCAAATCTTTTGACACTCATCCTCGTTGTGCTTATAGGTATCACGCGATCCCGGATCGTGGATAAGAGAATATCCTCTGCTTGCCAGGTTCATGTCTTGAATCACGTTGTACAAATCGCTCGATCGATAAAGAACAATTCGAGAGTGCCTCCGCGACTGCGTTGACTCTCTCGTATTGAAGAAAAGAAAACAGGAAACAGCCGAAATCCCGAGCAAGAGGATTGCGAAAGCTAAGAGCATCGTCAACAAATGCTTCATGTGTTCGTACCTTGCAGCAATCGTCTCCAGCTAACTTCAGTTGTCATTCGCCTGCGAGTCCACCGCCAAGCCACGAGCGCAGCAAGAGAATAGCCGTTTTATCCCAAGATACCTAGACCGACGCGTTCTGACATAAGTTCCCAGATCTAACGATCCGTGTTTTGTGTAATTTATCGGCTACATAAAGCGCGAACATCTAGTCCCCAAACGAGGCATCGGCTTTTCCAATCGGCGGTGACTACATCACAGCAGGCGCTCTTAATGCCAGCGGTGGCACATCTAGTGGCAGGATTCAGCTCCATTCAGGCAATGCCATTTACGTGCAAGGCATAACCGCTGATGGTGGCACAGATAACGGCGGCTCACTGAAAGTATCAGCGCCGGTATTCTCGATAAGCGGTTTTATCCAGCTGTACGGTGGACAAAATGAGCGTGGTACATTCGCACTTAATGGAATGACAATTTACCCGACCCCACAGATTCAAAAAACGCGCAATAAACGATTCCCGGGGCAGACGCATGACGAAAAGCTCAACTACTGTTTTTCTTCAAGGACTCTAGCGAAACCTGCGCAATATGTGCGTCGTGCTGCGCCGATTCATGAGTACCAGCAGCGTTCAGCAAGCTCTTGTCCATGAGCATGCCTTGTAGCTTTCCCTTGAAATGCTCGCTTAAACGTTCGACACCATCTTCCTTAGATACGGAGAAATGATCTACAAACGATGACACCTCTATTGGCGTTCCCAGCAAAATCACGGCTGATTGCCAGCCTTTAGGCGTTATGGTGCCATATAGCTCACACTCAATGAAGTCCAAAATTCGACAACACTGTATTTCGGAAGAAGGGTGTTCCAACATTCTATGCATGATTAGCAATCGCTCAATTCTTTCAAGATCGCTAATTAAGCAAGGATTTGCAATACCTGCGCATTGAAATACATTCGGACGCACGGCAACAGTGTCAATATCGGTATTTCCGGCAACCGTGTTGCGGATAGCGTAAAGTTGTTCAGTTGGAGAAAGACTAACATCCCAAGTCATACCGATATTAGTTGCAATTTTATGAAGTATTTCCACTGAGAGAAATTCGGCGAGTTGCTGCTGGCTTGCTTGAGGTTTTTGCAGATCGTATACCTCAAAAACGAGAGAAAGGTAAGCATTAACAACAGCATCAATTCGAACAAACACGGTAGCATTTTCTGCCGCGCTTAGCTCCAGACTCTCTTCCATTCTTTGCAAAGCGGGTCCAACCGCCGACTCCAGCTCAGTATCAAGTGAGAATCTGATTGCGGCTGGAATTAGCCGTACCTGGTTATCAGGATCAACAGACGCATTATTGCTTAATTCCTTTTGCACAGAAAGGGCTATATGAAAAATAGCTTTGTGCAGCTCATGTAGTGTAGACTCATCGGCTGTAATTTCGGCTTCTGGAAACACGAGCAGCTTGCGTCGCCCTTCGCGCAACACTTTCTTAGTCGTAGCAATTGAATGAAAGTCTGCTTTGCCGCGCGCCACTGAATAGCAACCAAGGCTTTGAAACAGCCAGCCTCTCCAACCATCATCCCAATCAAAACATTCACGTGCTGCTATACAATAAAACTCTTCATGCATTTTATTGGCCAGCTCGAAAATCACAAACGGGTCTTGCCTGTCAGGGTGATTTAACAGCACGACCGCACGACTGCTTCTAGAGAAAGCATCGATGTCTTGCTGAGTTCCACGAACGCTTATAGAAAGATGCTCCTTCAAGCGCAACCAAAACGGTAAGATGACTTTGCACATCGATGTGACAACTGCGTTTGGCTTCGGCTCTTTAAATTCTTGCATATAGTTGTAGAGCGTCTATAAGAAAATGAGTTCCTGTACTTTCGCCATATTATGACAGAAGATCCTTAAAATGGGCGGCGCCGTCGCCGCGCCCGATTTCAAGGATCCGGCAGATGAGCGGCCGCGCCCGATTTGAGGGATTCGTCCAAGGGAGGCGCTCGGGGCGTTTTCGCAAACAATAACTATTCTGCAGGTCTGGTTTAGCTAACATTCTGCAGCCTTCAGTTGCTCCGACAATTTTGCCAGCCGGTTTTCATCGCAGCAAAGCTTGTATGATCTAAGTAGGTAATCATCAACAGAAATTAAGCAATAACGAGAGGATAAAACAATGCAAAAGA
>Ga0182030_10012386_pt1 | contig 17082 bp, 17 predicted proteins | sample 812S3MmetaG_FD_121299 | JGI IMG/M metagenome (GOLD analysis project Ga0182030, IMG submission 121299) | Permafrost microbial communities from Stordalen Mire, Sweden - 812S3M metaG (Illumina Assembly) | ecosystem: Environmental > Terrestrial > Soil > Wetlands > Permafrost | place: Sweden...
AGCCTGTCGTGCCAAAAGGAGCAGAGACCGTGAAGGCTGAAACAACGTTGCGTGTTGATGTACTTGGGCCGCTTTCGATCTCGCCCGTCAGTGCACGGGCCAGTGATCCAGTGCGGGCCATCATTGCCTTTCTCGCAATGAATCCAGAACGTCTCTACAGACTTGATGAGATTCAGACTGCGATTTGGCCACTGACCGACGCCGGAACTGACATCAAGAAGCCGGCCATGCGCAACTACATGGTCGACGCCCGTAAAACGGTAGGCGCACGACACCTTCCAACGGCTTCGGGTCGAGCCGGCTATCAACTCTGTGACTTCACTACGGACTGGACCGAGTTCCAGGATCTGCTGAACGAAGCGAAGAAGGCCCCGAAGGATTCGGCCGTCGTACTTCGTCGCCGAGCTCTCGACCTCGCGAAGGGCGTTCCGTTCACTGCCGACACGTCGCGCTATTTCACGTGGACCCTGACATCCTCCATGGTCTACAAGATGGTCGAAGCTGTGACCACGCTCGCTCACGAACTCGGAACGCACTACGTGTTGAGTGGCGATCTGACTATCGCCCAGTTGGTGCTGCGCCAAGGTCTGGAAACCGACCCAGCATGCCTGACATTGTGGGAGGACCTCACCGACGTGCTCTTGGAGTCGACCGACGAGAGTTTGCTCTCGCTGCACTGGAAGGTGGCCAGTCTGGTGTTGCACGACACTGATGTCGACGCACTCCGTGGTCGCGTGCACGGCTAGTGCTGCCTTCATCGCAGGTCCGTAACTCGATAGTGGCGTCGCAGTAGGTCTTCGGCCCTGGTGCGACGCATTCGTAGAGCGTCGTAGGTCAGATCGGATTGTTCGGCAAAGGCACTCAAAGAAACTCCCTCACCTCGCGTCCTTCGAATGAGTACTGCATCCGCCGAACAGATGACGTGCTTCGCGACCGCTCGCTCCAACAATGACGGGCGGAACTTCCAAGGTTCGACTTCGGTCTCCGCCTCGTCATAATCCTCCGGAATGAACTTGGTGGGCACGTTGTGCCGGGACATTCGACGCTGTTCGGTACGGGTCTTCGTCAGCGCGTACCCGAGCACGTACTCAACCCGTTCTCCTTCGACCAGTTCGCTGGTGAATCGCAACGCGATGGTGGCCTGCGTGAGGACTTCCGAGACGGTGTCCTTGCTCGGGCGGCCCCAAGAGAGTTTGAGAGCGACCTGCTCAAGGCCCGGAGCGAGTGCCACCAGAGCGATGAGCACGAAGTCGATGTCGAGCGGTGTCCACTCAAGGAGTTCTTCGAGGATTTGACGCGGAAGCGGCGCTGGGTCACGGAGCGCGTGAGCGAACTGGACGGGCCCTTCGGTGCCGAGCAGATCGAGGCAGTAGTGATCGAGCCGCCGTAGAAGGTTCCGACCGGGTGTGCCGGCCGATCGAGTCGCTAGATCGCGAGCGAGTAGGGACATTGGTGTGTTGGTTGGTTTCATGTCCCCAGAGGACCAATATGACTTCACGAATAGGCACAGAGGATCTGTCACGTGAACTCATAATTCGGACAACTATTGGCGTTTCGGTTACGTGCAGTACGAACTCGGACGCCACCTATGAAGTCACAGCGCTTCATACTGAGTCTCCGGATTCATGCTGTTGAGCGTTTCGGCGAGCTAGAGCACTCTCTTGGCGAAGTTCGCGGTGCATCGTGAAGAACAGTTCGGCGAGCTCGGCGCTGCGGGGATTGTCATATCCACGACCCTCGTAGCGGAAAGATCCTTCTATCGGGTCGCTCTCGTTGCACTTGGCCATGAAGGCGGCGCGGGTCTCACGTAGGGCGGTGAATGTAGTCGAGTAGTTGCGCGACTTTGTAATCGGCAGACCAGTGAAGCCGAAGCTGTTCGCTCGATCACGGAGGTGGAACCGTTCGAGCTCAGGTCGATTGGCGAGGTTCCACGACGTCACAGCGAGGGTGCGAAGGTGGGGATCGTCCACGAGATTTTCGATCTGGCGGCGACTCGTAAAGCGGTGGGCCAACTCGGTCGATCCGTCGGTCGTTTTGGTGACGTATTTCGCCAAGTACGAGGAGACCGCAGCGCCGTTGTTGGACTCGATGCCGAGTTCTTGCACGTCGAGCCGTCGGCCCCACTGGAACACTTGGCCTTCAGACGAAACGGCCACTGACTTACGGATCGCCTGACTCACGACTTGCCGCAGGAGTTCGATCGTCAACCACTCAGAGGTTGGTTCGCCTACGTCACCAGGTCCGTCCGCACGTAAAATGAGATGAAAATGGACCAAACCTCGGCGTTGCATTTCGGCAACCTTGAGATAGTGCACCTGCGCGACCGATTTCAAGTTCCGCTGGTTCAGTCCACCAGCTGATGCCAGTGAACGACGGATTGTGAGAATCGTGTTGTTCCACAACTTGGAGGTGTGAGCGTTCCACAGGACCGCGCTCTCGTAATCGAAGCACCGATCGCATAGAGGCCTTCCGAGTTCGGAACTGCCCTCCTCGTGGCGTATCCCACAGACCCTCGCGCGTCCGTGGTCGCACACGTCTCGTGGATTCGCCGGCGCTTGGTTCGCCCGGCCGACGCATCCTCCCCGCGCTTTGATCGTGTGAACGCTGCCGAACGAAGGAGCGGTCACCGTGATGAAGAGTCGATGATGCCCGCCCACCGCTTCTGGCGTGCCCTTGCCGCCGACAAGCCCTGTCGAGACCAAAATCCATGCATCAGTCCGATACAGATACGAGCACGATGGACAGACCACGTGACGCCGGTCCTTGCAGGAGATTCGAAGTGAACTCTGTTCCACCTCGCCCGTAGCGAAGTTCACCATCTCACCGCGTAGGCGGATGGGGTGTGAACAGTTGCCGGCGAGCACGACCTCTTGAAGTGTGCGGCGTCGCTCCTCCGCGTTCACCTAACGAACCGCAATTCATAGGCCCGATCCGCGATCGTTGCAATCTCTTCGTCATTGAGATAGGGCGTCATGACGAGCGTCGGGACGCCGCCTTCGGCGAGGAGATAACCCACACCACGCATTGATGGGTCGATGGAAGCGGCCGAGTAACCCTGGCTCGCCCAACCCTGGCCCAGGATCGTGTCCGACGAGTCCGAACTCGTGCAGCGCATCGCCAGGCGAAACGAGAAGAGGTCTCGAATCCACGTAGGCACAATTTCGTGGCTTGGCTTCTGCGTCGTCGCGATCACAATGATGCCGGCGGCGCGACCGCGGGACACCAGATCGCGGAGAAGCTCGCCGAACTGGTCGCGAAGAACTTTTTGGCCGCCCCGAAGATAGAAGGCCAGTTCGTCGATGACGAGCACGTGCAGACCCTCAACGTCATCGGCCGCCATCTTGCGCCGGCGATGGTGGGCCAGCAGTGCGTAACGATCATCCATGACGTCGCGGAGATCCTCTAACGCTGCGACGGCGGCCTCTTGGTCAGCCCCTACGAATTCATCAGCAACATCGGACCACGCAATGAGTTCCACGTGCTTGCCATCGAGCAATGTCAATTGCACCGATGGGTCGAGTGCGGCCGCCGCGACGATGGTCGAGAGTGCAACCGACTTCCCGGACCCTGGTTCGCCCCCAATGAGCAAGTTGTGCTCCGGAAGAGAGATTGAAACTGCCAGTCCGTCCTGACCGACCCCAAAGCACAGGGGCTCCCAGAGCGATGTCGCTTGTTGATTGACGAGTGGTGAGGCGAGCATCGTCGGAAACGCGTTTGACCGAATAACTGCGAGTTCGACGTACTTCGGGTTCACGGGAGACGCCTTGATGCGAACTTCACGAGCGCCAAGGGCGACGGCCAGTTCCAGCGCTGACTTCTGCATCAGCGCGGCGTGGAGCCCGATTGGCAATTGCAACAGGTAGCGCCGACCTACCGGGAGACTCGCCGAGCGGATGACCTTCGGGATCGATCCGTTTCGACCGATGATCACGCAGTGCCACAGAGCGGCGTGCAATTGCCTGTGGTCGCGATTCGTTTTCATGTGATTGAGGAGTTGATGACGGATGTCGGGACGCATACGAAGCGCGGCAATGACCAGTACCGCAACCAGAAATGGTCCAGCGGAATCAATTCGTGCTGAGATCGTCAACACGAGGAGGGAGCCTCCGGTGAGGAAGAGCTCGAGACGCCACCCCCAGATGGCCGTAGCCATCCAGGGGCGACGCGGCGAGGCGGACGACGGGCCATTAGGCATGGTGGCGTCCGCTCCACAGGCTCCACATCCACCAACTGCACGCGCCGAGCAGGATAATTCCGAAGTGAGTCAGTGCCCACGCCAGGAGATATTGGATCAGCACGGCGATGACGAGGAAGATGAGGAGCCGGGCCATTAGTTGGCGGCCTTGACCACTTCGATGCGGTCAGCCCGGAAGCTCACCCCGTGGTTATTGCCCACTTCCCAAGTGGTTGCAATCAGATTCGTGACCTTCACAGCAGTGAACTCGCTGAGACCCTTCACGTCGCCTCCGACTTTCACCGTGATCGAGTCCCTGATGCCGCCTCCGGCCGCGAACAGTGGCACGGCGTACAGCGGTGTGCCGTTCTCGTCCAACTTCGGTGCTCGGGTCTCGTAATCCAGGACCGGCTCAGCAGGTGCAGCGGCCGCAAACTTCACGGTTCCAGTGTCAATGGGCAGTCTCATAATGCTCCTTACAGAGGAGCGAAATTTTCGCCCTCTATAAGAACTAGCCACACCCATTTCCGGGTTTTCGAACAATTACTTTGAGAAGAGCTTCAAATATCTTCAGAATTTGCGGAGGATTATTGATTTTGATGATCACCCAGGTAGCCCGAACGGACGGCTTGGCGCTTCGCGCCCGCCGTCCTCGGGCTTTAGGACTTAACAGGACGAGGGGATTGAAAAACGAGTGTGATGAAAGTGTCTATACGTAACAACAAGACCAACCGGATGCGACTTCATCGGGGCGGTGATCGCCAGGCCAATCGGGCGCTGCATCTCATCGTCATCGCACGACTGCGTCTCGATCCGAAGACCCAGGTCTACCGACGTCAAGCCGAAGGACTATCCAAAATGGACGCGGTGCGCTGCCTAAAGCGATTCGTTGCTCGCGAGGTCTACAACTCCTTGAAGCTGGATCTCCTGCAAAACTGACACTTGACTTTTATAGGACCTTCAATCAAGATGCCAACGGACTCTAGTGCTATCGCCCTTAAGCCAAATTGCGAAGTGGGCAATTTGGCCACCTCAGTTCGACTTCATCCAGAGTGCTAAGAACTCTCGGAAGCCCACGACCAATAGCGGGTCTGGCAGTATTGAGTGCCAGCATTTCGTCGTAGCCGACATCTCCTGGCATGAGAGGTACATATCGAAATCGGCGGATGTCAATCTCAACAACTACCAGAATTGGAGGTCCATCATCTGGATAGTTCACTACATCTCCGAAGCCAAATTCTAGTTTGCAGTTTTTATTGCTGGGTGAGTACACTATCGAGCTTCGCACACGTTCGATTACTTCGCCCCCTTCGCCCATTCGTTCCAAAATCACTTCCGTACGCTCGCCAGGAACTACACGGAAAAAACGCTCAGCGATGTCACGATTCAAATGAACCTGTTTCCATCGATCGCTCGCGCGAGGAACTTGCGCTACAAGGACAAGTTCGTTTCCAGCAAGTATGACCATGCTGCACTTCGCTTACTAGTTAGTCGGTTTCCATCAGTTTCTTATACGGCAACACAGTCTTACCCTTTGTGGCGACCGCGCTGGGTTTCGCGACAACAATCACATATTCGTGAACGTTCTTGAAAAGAAAATTTGGAGGATAGGGATAACTGCCAAATATAGGTCTTTGAGAATTGGAAGACCCCCACTTTCCTCCCGTGCCATCTTTCGACCAAATGATTTCGTTGACGACGACAAAACCGATCTCTCTTAGCATCACCAACATGTCAGCTGAAAGTGGAAAGGTTAACAAGCCGTGGTCCGTGTGTTGATTTACGTTGGCGGTCACGACTGCAAATTTTCTACCAGGAGCTAGCACGCGAAAAACCTCGCTGAACGCCGGCTTAAGTTCGCGGAGAAAGCCCGGATACGATGCGATTTTCCCAATGTTGCCCTTCCCGCGACCGTAATCCGCCTTATTCCAATACGGCGGACTCGTTACAGCTAGGCCGATGGAACTATCCGCAATTTTGGATAGGTCTCTCGCATCTCCGTGGATTAATTCGAGTCTTCGCTTTTTCGTCGCTCCACTTACTCGATTCTCGATAACTCCAACGTACTTTGCGCTCTGTTCGACGCACACTGCCTTCCTATTGAGGTTCAGCGCCGCAATTGCTGTTGTTCCAGTTCCCGCAAAAGGATCGAGAACCTTCTCTCCTGTGAAGGAGAACAATTTAATCAGCCTTGTTGGAATCTCAATAGGGAAAACCGCCGGATGATCAGGGTCCGATGTGTTGGCAATGTGCCAGACGGTCTTTGTGTATTCCCGCCATTCTTCCTTCGAAATCCGGCTTGATGCCTTTTGTTCGGCCGTAACTCTTAACATCATGCACCCTTCGTCTGGAATCTTGCGAGTCGCCGCGAATTCGACATGTCGACAACAACAGACTGCCTATACCAATGTTCGAGACTGAGATGATCGTCAATGCGCATATCACGCAACAGGATTGAATCAGCTTTTTGGACAAGTTCTTGAGAAGGAGGAAAGCTAATCGATCGCCTGCCGGAATTGACACTCACGACAGGTTCACTTTTTGCCTCGATCCACATAGATTGACCAACACTGGCGAGTTTCGTGACCGCACCTTCACTTTTTGGAATCGGAAGGCTCTTGACGAATCGACTTGTAACGTGAAATCCGTCACCAGTCGTTCGCCATAAGAAGAAGGCCGTTCGGCTCGATATCACTGCGTAGGCAGCAAAGGCGAGCTCTTCAGTAGCAAAGTTGCAAACCATGTGGGCAGACATTGAATCATGTCCATTCGCGATGAGTTCGGAATTTCCTATCGTGCATCCGATCCAGTTATAGGCGGTGGGAGCAATCCAAACTGATGGAGTTTCAGCTGACGCTTGTCTGACATTCGAAGTCGATACATGCCTCATCCAACTGTCGAGCAGTGGCTCGGATCGAGTAACAGAGTTGAAGAAATCGACTTCTAATGAAGAATTGAGTTTCGGAATGCAGCTATCTACCCTCGTCTCAACAGCGGATCCCCGAATCGAATTGAACATCTCTTTGCGTGACGCGCTTGTCCACCTAAGCATTCCTGTCACCTCGACAGAACTCGGTCGATTCCGGTGCAAGGTGAAAATGGTGTTTCGCGTCTTGACATCATCACCGAAGAGCGCGTCGGGCGTTCTATCGAAGGATAGGAATTCTTTCTGACCGTTTGATTCAATGATCAGTCTTCTCAAATTCCGGATGGTTGAAACCGAACTAAAGGTAATGGATAGCGGCAAGACAACCGCCATCCGACCTGTCGTGGATAAGAAATTTAGAGACTGTTCTACGAACAAAGGAAAAACATTTGTTGACTGCGACGCGTCCTTGCCTCCAAGAGATTTGAACTTAGAAGGGTCTTCGAGATCCACTGGATTCGCACCAACCGCTGCGTATGGTGGGTTCGTAAGGATTATGTCGGCACCAAGGAGAAGCTCTGGAAAGCAAGCGCCTAGATCCTTTGGCGAGATTGACGTTGCAACTGGCACACAAGATTCGCCAACCTTCAATTGATCCTGAACACTCTGGCGGAGGCTCGCCAATCGCCTCAACTCGATTGAGTTGCTGTTTCTCGACGGCCCGGTGAGATTAAGGGTATTGGCCGTCAGTTGATTCAATCGAATGGAGTGCCACCTGGCAAATGGCGTTGGCCATCCGTCCGCTCCCAACGTCGCTAATAACACAAAGCTTGTGAAATCTGCGGCCATCGGGTTGATGTCGATTCCGAAATATTCTCCCGCGTCAATGCCCGCGCATGCAGCTGATCGAAGGAATACTCCGGCCCCAGCAGCGGGATCCAATACGCGCAACCGATCATTGTCAATTCCAACGTCGAGAATCCTGGATGACATGAATCTCGCAACGTCGCCAGGAGTGTAGAAAATGCCCTGAAGTTTCCTCTTCGCGCGCGACGGTAGCTCGGCATCCGAATGCAGAACGTCTCTTCGAGTTCCGAGTGCTAGTGGATCGAGCAAGTAAGGCAGCAAGGCAAAGCACTCATTCGGCGTCAATTCGAGATTTAGCGATCCGACGGATAGACCGACAAGTGGACGACAATTCAATTTGAGCGGATATCCAAACCACTCAGTTGCGTCGGTAAGAGAACTCGTTTCGGTCAAATCTCCAAGCGCGTATCCAGACAGAATCTGTCCGATGAGATGCCAAGTCAGTCTGAATGTTGGGTCAATCGCGTAGTAGTCAAAACCAACGTTAGGAACCATGGGTGCTAGAAGTCGCAAAATCTCTTCGTGGGTCGCGATATCTTCCAGACTTGTAAGCAAATTCCGCGCTAACGAGCGAATCTTCTCGCCCGGTTGTCGTACTCGGCTGGTCATCGGCAATTGCTGACCTGGAGAAGCCAATTGTACCCAAGATGTATGGTAATCCCCAAGATCAAGATTGAACTTGGGCAGAGCGATAGTCACAGCCCTACCGTACTGGGGCTCAGTGACACTTCACTGACATGTTCACGAGGGGAGTTTTGTCGGTGACTGAATATGCCCTATCAACAAACCTCTATACATTTGCCCAAGCCGCCCAAGGTTTCATCGAGTGGCCAGCATCTTCGGGAGAAGGCGAACTAATCCGATCGCTTGAACTTGGTGACGTCCTCCTACCAAAATTTGCTCAAGCGCCACGTTACGGCTTTGCTGACGACCTGCAACGTTCGGCCGCACAGCAAACTTATTGCGAAGATATTGGTTTGGATTACCAAGAAATACTTGATCAATACACCTCAACAATTGGTGGGGGCACCAACGTCGTCCCGTTCTATATGAGGGTCACTGGAACTCCCCAGAATCAGGCGGCAACGCCGAACCGTCCAGCACAAATTCGAGTCGGAGTTGCAAAGACGGAAATAACTGGGCCTATCTCAACGCAGCAATTCCTCAGGCTCAGAGTGATTCCCGAAGAAATTGCAGTGCAATTTAAGGCAGTGGTATCACCTGGCCGACATATACAAGAGCTTCCGCCGGGCACTGTCGAGGCGGTGGTTGCAGCAGCAGATTCGGGCGATATTGAAGAGCACCTACGAAAATATTCGCTAGTAAATGCTGAGACAATCCATGAAGCTGAAGAGCTCTTACGTGAAGGTGGTCGCCCAGTTCGAAAGGGCGACAGAGTTTTCATTGCGGCACACGCCGCTCTACTCGGAGTTCACGAGGTAAATGTCGAAGATCATTTGATTGCGGTAGGAACCGTCATACCCAGAACGCCGAGTGAGCTCCTCGAACTTTTCAGGGACGCTGAACGCAAGATAATTGATAGTGACTCCTTCACTCCAAAAGGGGGAATTGCTGCTGCCAACCAATTGTCTGAACTCCTTACTGGCCCGACCAGAATAATCGCAGTCGATGATTTTGGTCGATTTCACGATCGCTTCGAAATACTTGCGCGAAAAGTGACCCAGGCACTCGAAATCATTCGGCGACCGCTCCCTGATACTCCGATCGAAATTGCTCCAGACAGGGAAGAGGCGACAGAAGACGAACTTGACACTGAAGTGGATGAATTGACCGCCGTCGAGGGTCTGACGATCGATGCAGTGCGGTTGCATCTTCCAGTCGACATGGTGATTGCCAACTCGGTGCTGGCGGAAGCTGTGACGGCGCTACGTTCAGGTAAGCATCTACTTCTCGGAGGTCCGCCAGGGACTGGGAAGTCGACGCTTGCAATTGCATTGTGCAATGCGGTCGTGGATCGCCAATTTGACGTAGCTACGGCCACGGCTGATTGGACAACGTTTGACACTATTGGTGGATACATTCCACAGCGAGACGGAGGACTTCACTTCGAGCCGGGTGTCGTACTCCGAGCTTTGAAACGCGGTAGATGGCTCGTGATTGACGAACTTAATCGCGCTGACATAGACAAGGCCTTTGGTCCTCTCTTTACGCTGCTTTCGACGACTGGCGGAAATGCTGCGACGAGCCGTGTCGTACTCCCATACTTAGAAGACGGGAAGCAACTTGAGGTTCGATGGGCAAATAAGAGATCAGATGCCGGCCAATCGGACTTCATCGTAACTCCGAGCTGGCGACTAATAGGAACTCTCAATCTTTCCGACAAGGCTACTTTGTTCCAACTTTCGTTCGCATTCCTGCGAAGATTTGCGGTAATTGAAGTGCCGTTACCTTCTGAGAGCGAATACAGAACCTTCTTCAGATCTCGGTTCTCCGAATCTGAGAGTGAAACTCTTGACAGAATTACAAATGCCGCAATCGCGCTTGCCTTTGGCGAGAGACAGCTAGGACCAGCAATTCTCGAGGATATTGCAACCTTCATTTCAAAGGGTGTCACTGAAACCGCCAGCGGCCAACCGGCGTATGAAAGCCCTATTACGGCATTCATCACCGCTGTTCGATTATTTGCGGTGCCTCAATACGAAGGAGCAACACCATCGCAAACTCGCTCGGTCATCACGACAATTCGCGAGACCATTGATGTGATTGACGAAGGCGCGATGGTGCTCCTTGATCAGGCACTCAAATCTGTCGAGATGTCGTGAGCAAGGTTGATACAAGCTTCTCGCCTCTAGAGCGAGCAGGACTGGTAGAAGAGGTGAAGTCACACCTTCCAACGTTTCTCGGATCTGCGACTACCGAGCACGAGGACGTCCTAGCGGATGCAAGCGCTCTACTTGGTCTTCTGGATGCGGATTTGAAGAGAGTCATAAGTACACACATCTTGCTGTCGTCCGCAACGCGAGACTTTCGCAATCAAATCCAAGGTGCGCTGAGACGGCCAATTAGTGCTACGACCCGACCCAAGATATTCAGTAGGGAGGTGAAAGGACCTATCGATTGGGCCGCTACCATCGCCGTTCGCGCGACAAAGGGACTCGTGGCCGAGGGCTTCGTTGTAAGGCCAGCGGAAAGGATGTTCGATACTCCGGAGAACCGGGCACTGATATACGTGATCGAGCAACTGCAAGTACTCATTTCAAGAACTGGAATGGCACATCAGGACGATTCTCAGAACTCATGGCAAAACGAGATTCGCGAACTCCGTCTTGTTCTTACGGCCGCCCGCCGCGTGCAATGGATTCGCGACATACCTGCGGAAAGACCGGACGAAAGAACGCGAAAGCGTCTTGCGGCGGCACGTTCGCAATTCTATGCGCGCACGATTCCTGACTTAATTGATCTAATCCACGAGTGCTCGGAAAAAATATCCGCCGAAAGATTGACAGAAATCCTAATAATGAGATATTTCGAACCAAATTTGGATTGGCAGCTTTTCGAATTAGTCGTTTCCTTAAGAATTGCAAAATCAATCGCGGCGATTAGCCAGTCTCGAAAGAAGACAAGGTTGCTGACTCGCAGTACCTCAAGTGGGCCATTCGCTCATTACATCGTAGATAGCGAGGTCAGTGTAAAGCTCTGGTATCAGTCCTGGCCCGACGCGTCAGGTGTTTCGCAACATCAATTGGCGTGTCAGCAGTACAGCATCGTTGGGGCATTGCCAAGACCCGATCTTGTTGTCGAAGTCGTCGAACCAGACACCAGCTGGGGCATCCTCATTGAGATGAAGGCGACGCGGTCGGCCAGTTATCTGTCACAAGGGGTTCTCCAAATCCTTGGCTACTTAGCCGATCGTCCTCATTTATTCGCTCATGAAGCGGCTGGATGGCTGGTTGCGCCTCGTTCAGAAGCATTCGTGAGCGTTCCAGCAGAAGGTTCAATTATTTGGGCAGTTCCGGCCGAAGAAGTAGCAACGGCAATCGCTAACGCCTGCCTTTCCCGACGCCGAGACCTTCCTGAACTTGTTGCAACCAACTGATTCCAGGATTCGCTTGCCTTACTCGCGGGAGCCATCGGAGATTTTTACTGCCAAGTTTTGTTGCCACCGGGCTAATTCACGTCGCAAAGTCGACTTCGTTCCGCTTATCCCATAGTCGTCGGAATGTCATCGCTCCGAGTTGCTCCTTCTGCACGTAAGCCCGTGCTCCGCTCTCTGACGCATCAGGGGGCAAGTCAGAGATGTCGTACGTCGAGCAAAGGATGACAAACGTCTCAGGCAGGTCCGCGACGATACGACGTGTGGCTTCAATGCCACCCATCTCAGGCATATTGATGTCCATCAGAACGAGGTCCGGGTGAATTTCCTTGGCCAGATCAACAGCAATTGCGCCGTTTTCAGCCTCGGCCGCCAACGTGAATCCTTCAGAGCGGCGAATGACGGCCCTCGCAGCCATTCGAAACGGCGCTTGGTCATCCACGACCATCACCGATAGAGGTACTTCCATCCGCAAAGTTTCTCGCTTTAGCGCGTGAACTTGAAGTGAGTTGCCTTCCAGCAGGAGGTGTAGTTAGCCTCCCGTCTTCTAACCCAGGTAGTCAAATACCGGCGGCAGTGCCGTCTCAATTCAACGAGGGTTCGATGTCAGAAGCCCCTATTTGCCACGTCAATGCATCGAAAAAAATCTTCTTGTCAACCCACTGGTCGTGGGGTTCACGCTTCGCTCGGCGCAAGGTATACGCGAGAACCATCTTGTCAACCCATTAGTCCTGGCGAATACCTTGCGCCGAGCGAAACGTTATCCTAACGGCCACGGCCTCTTCTCAGCTGAGTTCAACGTCAAGACCGCATGGATTCTCCCATCGCAACCTTCGCCTCAAGACATTGGCAGAATCAATTTCATGGCAGCGGTAAGTGAAGCGCGGGCGACATTCATGTCGCATTCCAACTGGCTGCGAGCATTGACGGCTGAAGCCGGACTTAGTTTCATGGGCAGCTCTGCCAGCTCCATGTCTTCGCTCGCGACACGCATCGCTGCGCTTCCGAGCATGCGAGATCCACCAACCAAGGCAGTCGACCTTAACGCATTGCGCCGAAGCCTTTCGAATGCATGGGGAACGGAAATACTTCTTTCGCTCTCGGGACTTTATGCCACTGATGAGGAAATAATCCGACTCGCCAACAATTGGGCTGTGGTTCAGACCTATTACATCATTTACCACGGCACGCAGGCAATGGCCGCGGCCCGAGGTTTTCCGAGACCAGATAGCCACCCGAAGACTCAGAATCTCTTCACGAGCTTCTGGATTCGGAGACCACTTAACTTGAGCCCATGGACCGTTGGAATTGACGCATCCGGAGTATTGAACCTGCCGCCGGGTGCAATAGTTGATCTGTCATTGCATCCTTGGAAGACAACCAGCGCCCGTACTCAATTGAGTCATACGGTCAACGCGTATCGATCAACAAGAGAAGACCACCTCCACGACGCTCTCGCCAGTCAAAGAGAGAGAAAACGCAGTGATGAGAGGAAGAAATGGAACGCCGATGAAGCAGCCCGAAAGACGATGGGACGCAAAGCACGCAAATTGCCGACATTTTCTTTACCAAGGTTGACATCTGCCGAGAAAAGTACGGTCGATCATCGAGTCCCTCCTTCAGGACTAATGCAATACCTATTTCGACTGCGAATTAAAACGAACTATCTCGACACAACCATGTTCACCGAGGGACCGTCCAGCCAAACCGATTCAGAAATCGTCTACAGAGATTTGCTTTATTTGGCTGCATCAACATCACTATTGAATGAACTTCACATAAGTCATCTCATTGGCCAAACCAAGTTTCGACAATTGGCGGATACTTGGCTGTCAGCAAATCCATGCCCCGGAAGTCGACCTATCGGACTCGAGTTACGCCGCTCACTTTTGTAATTGGGAAGCTACGCCGTCACTACATTTCGAATTCACTCACACCTCTGAGCCGGCTTCCCTCACATTCGGAATGACGTGCCAACACGATCTTGTAATGCCCGTAGCATGCCCGAAACCTGTTTCGCATGCCTTGTCGCGTTGCCATATCACGCTTTTCATCAGCGCTTTCGCAACACACGACAGAGAACGTCGCCCACCCTTTCAAGGTGGGAGCATCTGATTCATCAGTCGAAACTGGACAATCCCCGCGACGAACACAGCCCACTTTTGGCTCTCTAGTGCCTTGACGGATATATCGCTTATCGGTATAGTCGGACGATGACCACATCTCTTGAAGGACTCGGGCGAAACGCTGGTGCTGCCGTACTCGTGCTCTCCAGCCTCGCAGGCGGTGACAAACACGGCTATGCCCTCGTTAAAGATGTTGAAGAGTTTGCCGGCGTACACCTGGCTCCGGGCACGCTCTACCAAGTGCTCGCTCGACTTGAAAACCGCGGACTGATTTCCGCTCTGAGAGCCGATGAACGTCGACGTCCCTACCGTCTGACCGCGCAGGGAGCGACGGTGCTCGCGGAATACTTCACCGCACAGCAGCGGATTCTCAAAACCGGTCAGGCTCGGCTCAAGCGCATGTGGAGCTTGGCGTGAGTCAAGACTCCGACAACACGCGCCGAGCCGCGCGACTCCTTCGCTGGTACCCGCCCGCCTGGCGCGAGCGCTACGGCGAGGAGTTTGCCGACCACTTGGAACAAGAGTTCGCCGACCGACGTGTCGATCTCCGGCGAAGTCTCGATGTCGCCCACAAGGGGCTCGTCGCTCGGATTGACGATGTCGGCCTCTCCACCAGTGCGGTGAGCCCCGGTGGCCAAACTCGTGCGGCGCTCGGCACGAGTTTTGTGTTTATGGCACTAGTGGCGGTCCCCGCGCTCAATTTCTGGTCCCGGGCCATGCTCATGTGGAGCGCTCGCACGTACCATCCGATTCCGGTTGATGCCACGACAGGCATTCTCACGGTGACCACCGGACTCCTCCTGATCGTGCTCGGGGTGACGGTGCTAATAGTCTTGGTATTCGCGGTGCGCCAGACGGTGCGCGGTCGCGGACGGCGGATAGTGACTCCTTTAGTCTGCGCCGTGGGTTCGGGTGCATTCCTTTATTACTCCGTGCGTTGGTTGCCCAACATGCTGGCTAGATACAGCCATATGTTTCAGGGTGGCTACCGATGGACTCATCCAGGTCCCGCCGCCTATGGATTGGCGGTCATCGCACATCAAGTGACGCAACCATGGATCTCCATGTGGAATCCCGGCATCTCAGGCGAACCTACCTCACGGGCGGTGATGAACGACCTAGCCCCTCTTGCTGTGTTGGTCTTTGCGGTGGCGATGGCCTTCTTGGTGCGGCGTGTCGAACTTCCACGCATTGGTCAACGACTCGGTTCGGTGACCGTCGTGCTCATCAGCATTCTCTCGGGATTGATTCTCCTTACTCTCGTCGCATGGTTCACCACAGGTGGACCGATATACGCCACATTCGGGGAGACCGGAAACATAGCCGGAGTCGCTTACCTCGTCTTTTTGGCACTGGTCACCGTGCTCGTCGCGCGATTAGGTCTAATGACGAGAAGGAACGAGCCACTACAAAAACGAAATCACATTGAAATACTGGGCTCGCGGAATGAGTCGATCTAGGCGCCTTTAGCCGACCCACGTCAAACGACGGCGTGCAACGGCATAGATTGCTTCGACCTCTTCGGGCCTAAGGCTCTGAGGCTGGTTGAGCAACCATTTCGAAATCCGCTTCCGGCCAACGACGTGCACTCCTTCGGTCAAGCCCTTGATCTTGAGTTCATCAGCCATGATGACAATCAAAGGCTGAGCGATGACTTCGTAGCCGCACGAAATCGAAAGGAGTTTGGTCGCACGCTTGCCTTCGGCTCGTGACTTCGCAAGATAGGGCTGGAACGTCCCGTTTACGTAGATTGCCTTAGACGTGACCGTGACGCGTCCGCCCAAGTGGTTCTTGGTGTTCAGCGTGAACACTCCGGGTGGTCCAATGACAACGTGGTCAATGTCGGTATCGACTTTGCCAACTGGGACGCTATGAAGAACTTCCCAGCCGTCGCCAAGCCTGCGCAGTTGCCAGCCAACCTCTACTTCGCCATCTGCCCCGCGACGCCACGCGCGTTCCTGACTGTGCTCGCCAAACAGTCGAAGAATGAATACCAGGAACGGGTGTGCTTGGCGTATCTCGCCAGCCTTCGCGCGCAATGTGGCGCCCGGCCGATTCAACGACAGATCGTCATGACCTTCTCGATTGTTCTCAGTGAACTCGTTGGTCACGAACGTGACACTATCCCTCGCCTGTCTCATCGTCCTAGATCGGTTGAGAGCGGAGCGTTTCTGCCACTCGGTTGCAGTGAGCGATGAATTCTCTGACTGCGGTTTCGAAATCTGCAATTCCCTATTTGCTCAATCCGATTGAACGTAGGAATTTTCGTGTCAAGCCGTTGGTCTTGGCATACATCTTGCGCCGAGCGTAACGCCTTCCGAAGGACGACGGCCCACTCTCTGCTGCTTCGAGATTTCCCAAATCGCGAGCAGCTCTGTACAACTGTGAACGAGCACTCTTCTTCCTGGCCATTTCCATCCTCCCCAAAGGTGATGTTGAGGCGTAATTCAGTGTCAGCACCATCTTGTGTGAGGTGAGCTTGCCATCTCGGGACATTCATCTTGAGGCACCGTTTGCCAACCGGATTGTGTCGACGGCGATTTCGAGCTGTCCAACAAGCTCCATCAGATCCCACAAATCGATTACTTCGGCACAGCTCGCAAATTCAGTGAGGCAATCGGCAACGCCGCTCACCATTTTGCTGGCAAAGTACAGGCGCTCTTGATCTGTTTGCACTTCTCGCAACGGTCGAGGACATTCCCAAGGCTCACGAGATTTTGGAGTGTTTTCTTCGCTGACAGCCTTGGCGTTTGGGCACTACATGGGCACTATCGGGCACTACTTGGGCACTAAACATGGGACAACCGCGGTTATTGGCGGTCACTACTGGTCAACTACAACCTCTTTCATTCATTGGGCTCTAGGTGAATACCCTTGGAGCGGGCGACGAGAATCGAACTCGCGTTCTCAGCTTGGGAAGCTGATGTTCTGCCGCTGAACTACGCCCGCGGAGTAGTCAATGGTAACCCTCGACGGTCAATCCAACCCAATTGGC
>Ga0182030_10012388_pt1 | contig 17081 bp, 17 predicted proteins | sample 812S3MmetaG_FD_121299 | JGI IMG/M metagenome (GOLD analysis project Ga0182030, IMG submission 121299) | Permafrost microbial communities from Stordalen Mire, Sweden - 812S3M metaG (Illumina Assembly) | ecosystem: Environmental > Terrestrial > Soil > Wetlands > Permafrost | place: Sweden...
AGCGAGGCGGTCCAGTTCTGCTCGTTGACCACGACGACCAGGGCGGGGCGCGATTCGGAGGTCAGGCCCGGGTAGACCGCCCTCGCGACCGCGGCGGCGTCAGCCGCCGGTTCGGAGCCGCCAACGCGCGTGGTGTTGCGGGTGCTCAGGCTGACGGCGCCCTGGGTGGAGACGGGTGCCAGCCTGCGGCTGGGCCCTGCCGTGGTGCTCGCCTGCGTGCCTTCCTTGCCGCAACCGCTCAGCGACGCGCCCATGGCCAGGCCGCTGACCGCAAGCGCGCAGAGCCCCCGGACGGTTTTCTTGGCTGACACTGACCGGCACCCTAACCGTTCTCGCCGCAGACCCGGCGCGTGGGCGAGCGGCAGGCAAAGGCCGCTGTTTGCGGGAACAACGTGCGATCGGGCATGCAACCGCTGCATCCGTCATTGCAGTTTGCTAGCGTGCCGCACCGAACGCCGAGTCCTTGATCAGATGTCAAGGAACGGGGGACCCATGTTGTTGGGGCGAATTCCGTGGCGCATCCACGGAAAGCGCAGACTCTTTCAGCGCTAGCCCGTCAGCTAACCCCGCAGGCCAAAGAAAGAGGTTGTGTTTTGCGGTTGTCTTTCCTCAGCGCAGTTACGTGCAGCCTGTCGGTCCTAGCTGTATCCGCCCCCAGCGCCCTGGCCAACGGCCCCGGCGGCGTGATCGCGGCCCCCCCGGCCACCACGCCCGCCGCCACCACGACGGCGCCCGCAGTCCGCACCTTCCCCGTCACCGCGCGCTCCCGCAGCGTCGCCTACAAGGGGCCCGTCTTCATCAAGACGCCCGCCGGCGAAATCCTGCCCTACCAGCCCACGTCGGCCACCTCGGCCAGCGTGACCCCGGCAGCCGCAGGCGCGCCCGCGACCGGCGGCGTCGTCGCCGCGCCGGCGAGCGAAGCCGCCGCCAGCCCCCTGACCGCCGAACTGGGCCCGGTGGGCCCCGCCGACACGGGCGGCCCGCTGGCTCGCCCCGAGCTGCTCGTTCCGGGCAGCACCGCCCGCTACGTGGACGGTCTTGCGGCTGCGCCCGAGAGCGCGCCTGCGGCCGTGCAGCAGATCATCTGGGCGGGCAACGAGCTGATCGGCCTGCCCTACATCTACGGCGGCGGCCACGGCTCCTTCATCTCCCCCGGCTATGACTGCTCGGGGACCGTCTCCTTCGCGCTGCACGGCGCCAGCCTGCTCCCCACGCCGGAGGACTCCGGCGAATTCGAGGGCTGGGGCGGCACGGGACCGGGACAGTGGGTGACGATCTTCGCCAACGGCGGCCATGCCTACATGACCGTCGCTGGCCTGCGCCTGGACACGAGCCCTGCGAACGACCCCTCCAACCTGGAGGGACCGCGCTGGCGTCCGCTGCGTCCGGGCAACCAGGGCTTCGTCGTCCGTCATCCCGTCGGCCTCTGAGCTCGCCGTCCTCTGAGCTTCGCCGGTCGGCTACGCTAGAAGCCATAGGCCGAGCAGCTGTCGGTCGTCCCTCAGCAAAGCAATAGGAGGATCACATGGCCGGCTTGGGCGGGCGCATGTCCACGGTGGTGAAGGCGAAGGTCTCCAAGCTCTTGGACCGCGCGGAAGACCCCGGAGAGACCCTGGACTACAGCTACCAGAAGCAGGTCGAACAGCTGCAGAACGTCAAGAAGGGCATCGCCGACGTGGTCACGGCCAAGAAGCGCCTGCAGATGCAGGAGACCTCGCTGCAGCAGAGCGTGGTCAAGCTCGACACGCAGGCCCGCCAGGCGCTGGCAGCCGGCAACGAAGACCTCTCGCGCACGGCCCTCGAACGCAAGAACGTCGCCCAGACCGAGCTGCAGGGGCTCGACACGCAGGTCGCCGAATTGGAAGAGCAGCAGCAGAAGCTCACCGACTCCGAGCAGAAACTGCGCGCCAAGATCGAAGCGTTCCGCACCAAGAAGGAGGTCATCAAGGCGCAGTACTCCGCCGCCGAGGCCCAGGTGCGCATCTCCGAGGCCGCCACGGGCGTGGGCGAGCAGATGGCGGACGTCGGGCTGGCGATGCAGCGCGCGGTCGACAAGACCGAAAACATGAAGGCGCGCGCCGACGCCGTGTCCGAGCTGGAAGCCGCCGGCACCTTCGACGACATCACCCAGCTTGGCAGCGGCGAAGACGACATCGACCGCCAGCTCAAGCAGCTCTCCAGCCAGCCCGCGGTGGACGACGAGCTGGCGAAGATGAAGGCCGAACTCGGCGGCCCCGCCGGCGCCGCTCAGATCGCCGCGCCCGCGGGCGCGGCGCCCGCCGAGCCCGCGGAGGGCTCCGGCGAGGCGGCGCCCGATAGCGAGCAGTCATGATCGTGCGCATCTCCGGGGAGGACCAGTACGAGCTCCCCGAGCAGGACGCGGCAAAGCTGAACGAGCTCGAGCAGACGGTCATCGACATCGTGCGGGGCGGGCACCAGGACGGCTTCTCCGACGCCTACGGCAAGCTGCTGGACTACGTTCGCTCGCACGGCACGCTGATCGAGGACGACGACATCCGCTCCTCCGACGTGATCCTGCCGCCCACCGACATCACCTTCGCGGAGGCCGGCGTGGAGTTCACCGGCGAGGGGATCATCCCCGACTAGCGCAGCGGCGGCGCGCGCAGCGCGGCACGACGGGCCCGCAGCGGGCCCCGTGCTAGATCGGGATCCCCCACAGCGGGAACCAGCGCTCCAGTTCAGGCTCTATGGGCAGTTCCGAGGCCATCTGCGCCTTGATCTGCAGCTCGCGCTCGGTCAGCCGCTTCTGCCCCCCGGAGGGGTCGGGCACGAAGGGGTACCAGAAGCCGCGCTTGTAGTTGTAGATGAAGTACACGCGCTTGCCCGACGCGCCGGGACGGCCGTCGGTGAAGGCGAACACCGCGCACAGCAGCCGCTCGCCGTGGCCCGCGGTCTCGATCGATCCGGACACGGCGTTGATGCCGACGGCGAGGTCTTCCACGCTGGGGGCGCCCTGCGGGTTCTTGAGCACCATCCAGCGATAGCCGTAGCTGTCGTCCTGGGTGGCGACGCTCGTGCCGCTGTCCCCGCCGGTGGCGCGCACCACTTCTTCCATGTCCTTGAGCGTCGATTCGAACTCGCTGGTGGCAAGCGCCTGAAAGACGATCGCGGCCGACCCCGCCGGTTCGATCTGGTGCTCGGACTCCAGCGTGATGTAGGCGGTGGAGATCGCGAAGAGCCTGTCGGGCGCGGGTCCCTTGACCTGGCTGCGCCCCGTGAGAATGTCCCGCAGGCCCACGGTCAGGCGGCGCTCTGCAGCTGGGACTCCAGCCGCTCCAGCGCCGCCAGGCGCTGCTCCAGCGGCGGGTGGTCGGCGAAGATGTTCATCAGCGACTTCTTCGTGCGGGCGGGCACGATGAAGAACGCGCTCATGGCTTCGGCGCTGCGCAGATCCTGGCTGGGCACGCGCTCCATGGTGCCGCTGATCTTGATGAGCGCCGAGGCGAGCGCGCTGGGACGGCCGGTGAGCACCGCCGATCCGCGGTCGGCCGCGAACTCGCGGTAGCGCGAGAGCGCGCGCAGCAGCAGGAAGGAGACGGCGTAGACGACCGCTGCAACGAGGATCACGATCATGATGTCCTCCTCCTCGTCGCGGCTGCGTCCCATGCCGCCGCCCATGCCGCCGCCGAAGAAGAACGCGAACTGCAGGATCATGGCGGCCAGCGTGGCGAAGAAGCCCGCGAGCGTCATCACCATGACGTCGCGGTTGATGACGTGCGTGAGCTCGTGCGCCATGACGCCTTCCAGCTCGGAGGAGTCAAGCAGCTGGAGGATGCCGCGCGTGGCGCACACGGTGGTGGACTTCTTGTTGCGCCCCATGGCGAAGGCGTTGGGCATGGAGGTCTCCATGACGCACACGCGCGGCTTGGGCAGGTCGGCCTGCACGCACAGCCGTTCCACGATGCCGTGCAGCTCCGGCTCCTGTTCGGGGGTGACCTCCTTGACGCCCATCGTGGCCATCGCGATTTTGTCCGAGGCGAACAGCTGCAGCAGCAGCAGGATGAGGGCGACCCCGACGATCAGCACGGCGCCGGCGCCGGCTGCGAACAGCACGCCGATGAACACGACGTAGACGAGGACGAGCAGGAACATGGTGAACAGCATGCGGGCCTGCAGGCCGTTGTCCTTGCCGAAGCTGGATCTGCCTCTTGCCATAGCGCGGTCATTGTGGCAGACGCACGTTGCGCTCCCATAAAGTCCGCGGGGAGCGCACATGCCCCCTTCCGTGGCCCAATGCAACCGGAAATAGACGTCCTGGGGGTGGGGATAAAGACGTTCGGCGTGATGTTCGCGCTGGGCTTCTTGGCGTGCGGATTCGTGCTGGCCAGGCGCCTGCGCGAGCTGCGCCTGCCGGTGGACTGGTCCTATGAGATGGTGTTCGCGGCGCTGGCGGGAGGGGTGATCGGGGCGAGGGGCTACTTCCTGGCCGAACACTACGACGAGGTCAAAGGCGAACTGCTGCGCAACGTGTTCAGCGGGTCTGGGCTGGTGTGGTACGGCGGCGCGCTGGGCGGCGCGCTGGCGGTGCTCGCGTGGATGCGCTGGCGCGGGGCTCTGCAGCTGCGCCTGCTGGACGCGTGCGCGACGGTCCTCGCGCTCGGCTACGCGATCGGGCGCATCGGCTGCCAGGTCTCCGGCGACGGCGACTACGGCATCCGCTCGAGCCTGCCGTGGGCGATGGGCTATCCGCACGGCACGCTGCCAACGCCTCCCGGTGTACGCGTGCAGCCCACGCCGATCTACGAGACGCTGAGCATGGGCCTGCTGGCCTACGTGCTGTGGCACCTGCGCGACCGCGTGCGCCCCGGCGTGGTGCTGGCGCTCTACCTGCTGGGCAGCGGCCTGGAGCGCTTCCTGGTGGAGTTCGTGCGCCGCAACCCGGTGGTGTTCGCGGGCCTGACCTCGCCGCAGCTGGAGAGCGTCGTGCTGATGGCTGTGGGGCTGGCGTGGCTGGTGCTGCTGCTGCGGGGGGCCGGGATCGACGGCCTGCGTCCGCGCACGGCCTGAGCCTCTCCGCCCGACGAGCGCGGGTGTGTGCCGCGATAATCACGGCGATGGCCACCGGCACATCCCTCTCAGCGGTTTTCCCCCTTGGCAGCCGCCTGAACGAGCGCGGCCGCCTGGAGGTGGGTGGCTGCGACGCGATCGAGCTGGCGCGCGAGTTCGGCACGCCCGCCTACGTGGTGGCGGAGGATGACCTGCGTGCGCGGGCGCGCGCCTTCCTGGCGGCCGGCGCGGCGGCGGGCCACAGCGACTTCCACGTGGTGTTCGCCTCCAAGGCGTTCCCGTGCACAGCCGTGCTGCGCGTGTTCGCCGAGGAGGGGCTGTGGTGCGACGCGGCCTCCGGCGGCGAGCTGCACCTGGCGCTGGCCGCCGGTTTCGCGCCCGAGCGCATCCTGCTGCACGGCAACGCCAAGTCCGAGGCGGAGCTGCGCATGGCGCTGCGCCACCGCGTGGGCACGATCGTGCTCGACAACCTCACCGAGATCGACCGTCTGGCGAGCCTGGTGGCCGAGGGCGCGCTGGCCGACCGCGGCGCCCAGCCGGTGATGATCCGCGTCAACCCCGACGTCAGCGGCGAGACGCACGCAAAGATCTCCACCGGGCAGGCGGACTCCAAGTTCGGCTTCGCCATGGACCAGGCTGCCGAGGCGATCGCGCGGGTGGGCGCCCTTGACTTCCTCGCGCTGCAGGGCGTTCATGCGCACATCGGCTCTCAGCTGCTGGACCTCGAGCCGTTCCGCCGTGCAGCGGGCGAGCTCGCGCGGCTGGGGGACTTCCCGGTGCTCGATCTGGGCGGCGGCCTGGGCGTGCAGTACACCGAGAGCCAGCCGCCGGCCCCGGCGATCGAGGACTATGTCGCCGCCCTGGTGGCGGCGGCGCGGGCAGCTGGGATGGGGGAGCGGCGCCTGCTGATAGAGCCGGGGCGGGCGCTGACCGCGAATGCGGGCGTGACGCTCTACACCGTTGAGAGCGTCAAGCACAACGTCTCGCGCTGGGTGGCGGTGGACGGCGGCATGTCCGACAACATGCGCCCGATGCTCTACGGCTCGCCCTATGAAGCCCACGTGGCGGACCGCTTCGGCGGCTCGACCGAGTGCGTGCTGGCGGGCAAGCACTGCGAGTCCGGCGATGTGATCGTGCGCAGCGCGCTGCTTGACGACCCCCGCGTGGGCGACGTGATCGTGACCCCCGCCACGGGCGCGTACGGCCACGCGATGGCCAACAACTACAACGGGGTGCCGCGCCCCCCGGTGATCTTCGCCAGGGGCGGGCAGGCGCGTGTCGTGCTCAGGCGCGAGAGCTTCGAGGATCTGAGCGCGCGCGATGTCGCCTAGCTCCGCCGCGGGGCCCGCCCCGTTCCGTGTGGGCCTGCTCGGCCACGGCAACGTCGGCGGCGCGTTCGCGCCGCTGCTGCAGGCGCGCGCCGATGAGATCGAGCGCATGAACGGCCGCCGCCCGGTGCTCAGCGGCGTGCTGACGCGCTCGCGCGGGGACTTCCAGGAGATCCTCGACGGCTCGGAGCTGCTGGTGGAGGTGATGGGCGGCATCGAACCGGCGCGCGAGTACCTGCTGCGCGCGATGCGCGGCGGGCGCCACGTGGTGACCGCCAACAAGCAGCTGCTCTCCCAGCACGGCGAGGAGCTCTACGAGACCGCTCGCCAGCACGACGTCAGGCTGCGGTTCGAGGCGGCGGTGGCGGGCGCGGTGCCGGTGGTGCGGGTGCTCGAGGAGTCCCTGTCGGCGACGCCGATCGAGCGCATCCACGGCATCGTCAACGGCACGACCAACTTCATTCTCACCGAGATGACCGGCGGTTCGAGCTACGCCGAGGCGCTCGCCGAGGCCCAGCGCGTGGGCTATGCCGAGGCGGACCCCAGCGACGACGTGACCGGGCGCGACGCGGCCGCAAAGATGGCGATCCTGGCGCGCCTGGCGTTCGGCTCGCCGGTGCACCTGGACCAGGTGCGCTATGAGGGCATCGAGCAGCTGCACACCGACGACCTGCAGTACGCGCGCGAGCTCGACCTGGCGCTGAAGCTGATCGGCACGGCCGAGCGGCGCGACGGCGGGCTCTCGGTCCACGTGCACCCGACCTTCCTCTACCCGGGCCACCCGCTGGCGGCGATCTCGGGCCCGTTCAACGCCGTCACCGTGGAATCGGAGGCGATCACCGAGATCACCATGTCCGGCCCCGGCGCCGGCGGCCTGCAGACCGCAAGCGCCGTGCTCGGCGATGTCGTCAGCGTGATGACCGGCGGTGCCCGCCCGCCCGCGCCGCCGCTGGCGCTGCCGCTGATCGAGGACGTCGAGAGCGCCTTCTACATCCACCTCGACGTCGCCGACCGCCCCGGCGTGCTGGCCGCGGTGACGCAGGTGCTCGGCGAGCACGACGTCTCGATCAAGTCCGTGCTGCAGCGGGGCATGCACGAGCATGCACGCCTTGTGATGGTCACCCATCCGGTGCTTGAATCGAGGTTGCGCAGCGCCGTTGAGCGGATCGGCGGCTTCGACTTCATGCGCTCGGCACCACGGACCATCCGCGTGATCGAAGAGGAGTTCCTATGACCGAAGCCGCCAACGCTCCCAGCCGTCACCTGGGCTCAGTCGAAGGAGCCGCCTTCTCCGGCACCCACGTGCCCCTGATCGAGCGCTACCACCAGCGTCTGCCGTTCGCGCCCGGCGACCCGCTGGTGACCCTGCAGGAGGGCTCCACGCCGCTGCTGCGCGCGCCCGTCATCTCCGAGATGGTCGGCGCGACGGTGCGCCTTAAGCTCGAGGGAGCCAACCCCACCGGCTCGTTCAAGGACCGCGGCATGACCTGCGCCGTCTCGGCCGCCGTGCGCGAAGGCGCCAAGGCCGTCATCTGCGCCTCCACCGGCAACACCGCCGCGAGCGCCGCCGCCTACGCGGCGCGCGCTGGCATCACCTGTGCGGTGATCGTGCCTGATGGCAAGATCGCCCAGGGCAAGCTCGCGCAGACGCTCGTGCACGGAGCACGCGTGATCACGCTGCAGGGCAACTTCGACCAGGCCCTGACGATGGTCCGCGAGCTGACATCCGCGCACCCGATCGTGCTGGTCAACTCGGTCAACAACTATCGCGTGGAAGGCCAGAAGACGGCCGCCTTCGAGATCCACGAGGGGCTGGAAGGTGCGCTCGACGCGCTGTGCATCCCCGTTGGCAACGCCGGCAACATCACCTCCTACTGGCGCGGCTTTCGCGAGGTCGGCGCGGCGCCGCGAATGCTCGGCTACCAGGCCGCGGGCGCCGCTCCGCTGGTGGAGGGGCACATCGTCGAGAACCCCGAAACGGTCGCCAGCGCGATTCGCATCGGCAACCCGGTGCGCTGGGAGGACGCGATGGCGGCAGCCACCGAGTCGCGCGGCGCGATCCGCTCGGTCACCGATGCCGAGATCCTCGACGCCTTCCGGCTGCTGGCCTCGCGCGAAGGGATGTTCTGCGAGCCGGCGTCCGCGGCGTCGGTCGCGGGGCTTTTGAAGTACGGCGCCGAAGGCGCCGAGTCGATCGTGTGCGTGCTCACCGGCCGCGGCCTGAAGGACCCCGAGACCGCGATCGCCAACAACGACGGCATGGTGATCTCCTGCCCCGTGGAGATCGGCCCGATCACCGAGGCGGTCCTGGGTGATCCGTAGGCGGCTGGTCCGGGTCCCGGCCTCCTCGGCCAACCTGGGCCCCGGCTTCGACTGCATGGCCGCCGCGGTGATGGTGCACATGGAGCTCGAGGTCGAGGAGACGGGCAGCTTCGCCGTCGTCTCGGATCTGGCGGTGCCAAGGGGGCGCGAGAACCTCTGCGTGAGGGCCTTCGAGCGCCTGCACCCGGCCGATGACTTCACCTTCAGCATCCGCTCCCAGATTCCCCTGTCGGGCGGGCTGGGCTCCAGCGCCGCGGCGATCGTGGCGGGCCTGATGGCGGCCGATCACCTGTTCGAGCTCGACGCCGACCTGCTGGCGCTCGCCACCGAGCTTGAGGGCCATCCCGACAACGTCGCCGCCGCGCTGCTCGGCGGCTTCGTCATCTGCGCGGACGGCGCCGCCGCCCGGTTTGCGCCTCCGAGCGGCCTGGAGGCGCTGGCTGTGGTGCCCGTGCAGGCGGTGCGCACCGAGCAGGCGCGCCGGGCGCTGCCCGCGGAGGTACCGATGGAGCAGGCCGTGTTCAACGTCGCCCATGGCGCGCTGCTGACGCTTGGGCTGGCCCGCGGGGACTGGGATCTGCTGGGCAGGGGCCTGCAGGACGCGCTGCACCAGCAGCGCCGCTCAGCTCTGTTCCCGCGCTCCTACGAGCTGGCGATGCGCGCCGGCGAGCTCGGCGCGCTCGGCGCGACGATCTCCGGCGCGGGGCCCACCGTGCTGGTGTGGTGCCAGTATGAGCAGACGGGCGCGGTGGCCGCTGCGCTTGAGCCCCACATCGAGGGGTGGGCGAGCCTGCTGCGCGCGTGCTTCGAGCCGCAGGGAGCCTACGTCTCGGAGCTGTGAGCCAGGCTTGTGAGACGGCCCCTGGCCGCCCCGAAGCCGGGCAGGCGCGCGAGCACTTCATCGGCGAGCGCGATGTAGTCCGCGCCAAGGTCGGGGCGGTGGTCGAGGATCGAGCGCGCCCTCTCCGCGGACTCCGCATAGGCGATCGAGGAGCGGATCACCGAGTCGAAGACCTGCTCGCCGAAGCGCTCGCGCAGCGAGACGAGCGCCTCGCGCGAGTGCACGGTGCGCATGTCGGCGAGGTTCAGCAGCACCCCGAGCAGCTCAAGCGGCGGGTTGAGGCTCTCGCGGGCGAGCTCCACGACCTCCATCGCCTGCTCCACGCCCTGCAACGCGAAGTACTGCGCCTCCGCCGTGATCAGCGCCCGGTCGGCCGCGACGAGGGCGTTGATCGTCAGCAGGCCCAGCGACGGCGGGCAGTCGATCAGGATCACCTCGTAGTCCTCGGCAACGTCCTTCAGGGCGCGCCGCAGCGTCAGCTCGCGGCCCATCTTGCCGCCGAGCATCAGCTCGGCCTCGGCGAGGCTCAGGTTGGCCGGGATCACGTCGTCGTGGATCGCCTGCGCGGCCTGAGCGCGCCCCGAGAGCACGTCGGCGATCGTCGGCTCGACGTCGGGGGGCAGGTCGAAGTAGTCCGACAGGTTCCCCTGCGGGTCCAGGTCCACCGTCAGCGTGTGCACGCCGCTGCGGCGCAGGACGTCGGCGAGCGTGCGCACCGTGGTCGTCTTGCCCGTGCCGCCCTTCTGGGAGAGAACCGCGATCGTGTGTGCCATCGACGCGATACTACGCACCGCGGCCGCAAGGGTGGCCGCCGGCCTGCGCGCGCCGGCGAACTTGCCCGCAGCGAGCGCGCGAAGGGCCCTCGCGTGCCGGTTCAGCCGAGCGTTTGGACCGGCGCCGGGTCGGCTGCGGCGGGGGTCTGCGCGCCGGTCTCGCCCGCCACGCTGATGAACATCAGGCGGTAGCGCCCCACGATGATCTCATCGCCGTCCGCCAGCACCCTGCCGTCGACACGCGAGCCGTTGACGAACACGCCGTTGAGGCTGCGGTCGTCCAGCAGGCGCACGCCGTCGGCGTGGCGCACGATCAGCGCATGGCGGCGCGAGACCGTCGGGTCGTCGAAGCGCACGTCCGCCGCAAGGCTGCGCCCGATGCGGGTCCACTCGCGCGTCAGCGGCACCCGTGTCAGCGTGCCGCCGTCCTCGTAGCAGAGGTACTCGCCGGGCTCGGTGATCTCCACGCGCGCCTGCGCGAGCCGCGCGTCGCTGCCGGGCGCCGCGGGCTTGAAGAGCACCCGCTCCTCGGCCTCCGCGCCGCTGGAGATGCGCTCGGTGTTAATGGCCGTGCGCTCCGGATCGCTGAACAGCGAAGCCCTGACGAACTCGCTGCCACCGCAGCTGGGGCACACGCTGAGCGTGTCCGAGCCCGACAGCGTGAGCGTGTAGTCGCAGCTGCTGCAACGGAAGGAACCGGCCCCGACGAAGGTGCCAGACGTGAGTAACTCCATGCTCCTGCTCCTCCCATGGGTTGCTGCCGCTAGGGGGAATCCTTCCGCGCCAACGTCCTGGTGGCGATGATAACAAGACTTGCCGGCAGCGGTGCCCAAGTTCTGAATATCAAGATCTGGCACGTCGGGCATCGGCAGCCCGGCTGCCGTCGGGCCCGGTCATCTCCGCTTTCTGGGCGGGAGGAGCTGCGCCCACCGCGGCGAATCTCCCCTCCATGATCCAATCCGAGCAGACGCACGGCGAGCAGCTGGAGATGATCCTGCTGCGCCGCGGCCTGGGTGACCTCGCCGCCGGGCGCGAGCGCTGCAGCGACTGCGGGCGCACGCCGCTCACCGGCGAGGAGGTCCACATCTACGCGCCCCCCTCGCTCGCGTTCACGCCCTTCGCCGGCGCGCGCCGCCAGCGCCTGGTGTGCGAGCTGTGCCGCCCCGCCCACAACGGGGCGCCGCTGGCCAGCGAGACGGTCCGCCACGCCGAGCACGGCCAGACCGTGCGCCTGCGGGCGCGCGCAGCCTAGCCACCCGGCCTGGCCACCCGGCTCACCGGCCCCGCATCTCCGGGCCGGCGGCGGTCTGAATAGACTTCGCCGCGCCGTGGATCCCGTCACCGCCTCCATCGTCATCTCCGCCCCGCGCGAGGTCGTCTTCGACTATCTGGCCGACATCGCCAACCACCCGAGCTTCACCGACCACTACCTGGTCGACTGGCACCTGACGCGGATCGACCCGGTGGGCGTCGGCGCGGGCGCGCGCTTCCGCGTGAAGGCGCCGGCGAACCGCTACAGCTGGGCCGACGTGACCTTCGCCGAGGTCGATCGCCCGCACCGGATCGTCGAGCTCGGGCGCACCGGCAAGGACAACCGCATCCGCACCGTCGGCGTGTACGAGATCAACCCCAGCGGGGGGGCGACAAAGGTCAGCTTCACGCTGGAAACGATCCCCGCAACCTTCACGGACCGCCTGATGGAGTCCTTCGGCGCCCGCGCCTGGACGCGCCGCAAGAACCAGCGCGCGATGCACCGGCTGCGCGACATCCTCGAGGACGGCGCCGGCCCCGGCGGAACGCCCCTGCCCGCCGAGCGGCGCGTCACCGTCGCCGGCGGATAGACTGCCGCGTCGCATGTCCAGCCGCCTGCGCAAGCTCCCCCTGCTCGCCCTGGTCATCCTCGCCGCGGCCGGGCTCAGCGCCTGCGGGGACAGCCACACGCGCGTCAGCACCGGCACCTACGCCGGCGAGTCGGGCGCGAACGCGCCCTACCTGAACGTGGGCCCGCTTCTCTACGAGGTTCAGCTCTCGCGCAAGCTCAACCCGTTCAACGTCGAAGACGCCAGCTACCTGCAGGGCCTGACACCCACCCAGGCCGCGCTGGAACCGGGCCAGGAGTGGTTCGCGGTGTTCCTGCAGGTCTACAACATCCACAACCAGTCCGAGCCGGCCGCCGACACGATCACGATCAGCGACACGCAGAACAACGTGTACTCGCCGATCACGCCCGAAGCGACCAACCCCTACGCCTATCACGCGCAGCTGGTGAGCGCCAAAGGCCAGCTCCCCGAACCGGAGACCGCCGCCTACTACGGCCCCACACAGGGTGTGCTGCTGCTCTTCAAGATCCAGGTCGTCTCGCTGGACAACCGCCCCCTTGAGCTGAAGATCGTCAACCCCGAAGACCCCGCCGAATCGGCCTCCGCCGAGCTCGACGTCTAGAGCCCCCGCCGCCGGCCGCTAGAGGTGGGCCGCGAGAGCCGCTTCCAGCACCTGGCGTGCCACCGGCGCGGCGGTGGTGCCGCCGGCGCCGTCTTTGACCATCAGCACGCACACCGCGATCTGAGGATTCAGCGCCGGCGCGAACGCGGCGAACCAGGCATCGGTGTTGCTGGCTTCGCTTTCGGACGGGCAGCTTTCCTTGGAGGCCCCTTCGGTGCCGGCGCCTTCGCTGGAGGTCGATGGGGTTGTGCAGGCGGACTTCAGTTCGGCCGTGCCCGTCTTGCCGGCCACCGTCACCCCCGGGATCGCCGCCGCCACGCCCGTGCCCTCGCGCACCACCCCGACCATCAGATGGCGCACCAGCCGCGCGACGTGGGCGCTGCTGGCGGTGGCGGCGAACGCCGGGCGCCCGCCGTAGAGGAACGTCGCCCGGGGGCGCCTGCCGCCGTCGGCGATCGTCGCGGCCACGGTCAGCATCTGCAGCGGCGAGGCGAGCACCTCGCCCTGCCCGATGGCGGTGGAGCCGATGTCCAGTTCGCCCTGGATTTCGCTCGCCGGCGGCAGCGTGCTCTCAGCCGCCCCGGCGATGCCCGTTTCGTGGTTGAAGCCGTACGCTTCGGCGGTCGCCACCAGGCGCGAGGCGCCAAGCTTGACGCCCAGCGGCGTGAACACCGAGTTGCAGGACACCGCGAAGGCCAGTTCCAGCGTGCCGCCGCATTCCTCGCCGTTGGCGTTGTTGAGCTTCACGCCGTCCAGCGTGGCGTAGGTGGCGTAAGGGAAGACCGTGTGCAGGCCGGCGATGCGCGCCGAGAGAACGCCCGTGACGGTGATCATCTTGAAGGTCGATCCGGGTGGCTGCAGGCCGTCAAGGCCGAGCCCCGCCACCGCCAGGATCTGGCCCGTCGAGGGGACCATCGCCACGATCCCGCCGAGCTGCCCGCCGAGGGCTTCGACCGCCGCGCGCTGCAGCAGCGGGGAGATGCTCGTGCGCACCGGCTTGGCCGCCACCGGCAGCGCGGCCGCGAGCACGTGGGTTCCCGCCAGCAGCTCGCCGCCGGGCGTCCCGCGCAGCCGTTCGTCGAGGGCGAGCTCCAGGCCGCTCAGCCCCACCAGCCCGTTCGCCGGCACGCCGTGGGCTTCCAGCGCCTGGCGCCGCGCGGCCGGCACCGGGCCGACCGTGCCGAGCACCGAGCCGGCCACGTCGCCCAGCGGCGAGTCGCGCGTGGTTTCCCCCGCCGGCGCTTCTGCCGCCCCCGCCGGGCCTTCGGCCAGGACGCTGCCGTCGCGCGCGAGTATGTCGGCGCGCTGGGGCAGCGTGGTGCGCCGGCTGAGCACCTCGCCCGGCTGCAGGCCCGGGAAGGCGCTGGAGCGCGACCATGCCACGCGCTCGCCTTCCGCGCCCGCTTCGCCGACCCTCAGCACGTACTGCAGCGAGAGGCGCCCGAACAGCCGCGTGCCCACCCGCACGGGCACCGCCACCAGGCCGCCGCGCTGCCCGCGCGCCGCGCCCGCGACACGTGCGCCCACCGCCGTGGCGGTTGTGAGCGCTTCGCGCAGCTGGGCGGCGAACTCATCCGCGCTCAGCGCCCGCCGCGAGGGGCCGTCGAGGTCGGCATACATCGCCGCGTAGTCGCCGCGCGTCCACGCCCTGACGAAGCCGTCGGCGAGCGTCAGCGCCGGGGAGGAGCCGCCGGGCGCCCCGACGATGGCGCCCACGATGAACGCGAGCAGCGCCACAACCAGCACCGGGCGCGCTCGGCTCAGGCGCTGATGGTGGTTCTCAGTCAAGGAGCATGTAGAACATGGCGGGTGACACAGCTGGACTGGCTGATTCTGGCGTTTGCGGCGATCCTCGCCGTTTTCGGCTTCCGGCAGGGTTTCATCATGGGGGTGCTGTCCTTCGGCGGGTTCGCCATTGGAGCATTCCTCGGCACGCGGCTGGGTCCTCTACTGCTCAGCCAGGGATCCGCCTCGCCCTACGCGCCCGCGTTCGGGCTCGTGGGCGCGCTCGTCGCCGGGGCGATCTTCGCCAGCGGCTTCGAGGGGATCGGCTTCCGGCTGCGGCGCACGCTCATCATCCCGGGCCTTGGCGTCCTTGACGGCGTGCTGGGCGCCGTGCTGGGCGCCGTCATCGGCCTGGCGATCGTGTGGATCCTCGCCGCCGTCGCGGCGCAGACCCCGGGGCAGGCATCGCTGCGCGCGGACATCCAGCGCTCGGCCATCCTGCGCAAACTCAACGAGGTGCTGCCCCCCTCAGGGGTGATCCTCAACGCGCTCGCGCGCCTGGACCCCCTGCCGAGCATCACCGGGCCGACCCCCGACGTGGCGGCGCCCGAGCCAGGGGTCGCGCGCGACCCCGGCGTGCGAGGCGCCTCCAGGAGCGTCGTGCGCGTCATCGGCACCGCCTGCGGGCTGGCGATCGAGGGCTCGGGCTGGGTGGCCGCGCCGGGCACCGTGATCACCAACGCCCACGTCGTCGCCGGTGAGGAGGACACCGCAGTGGAGGTCGAAGGCCACAGCCCCGACCTTCCCGCGCAGCCGATCGCCTATGACCCCAACGTTGACCTCGCCGTGCTGCGCGTCCCCGAACTGCAGCTTCCCTCGCTCAGGCTCGCCTCGAATCCCGAAACGGGCACCGCGGGGGCGATCCTGGGCTATCCGGAGGACGGGCCCTTCGACGTGCAGCCCGGGCGCATCGGGCACACCCAGGACGTGATCACCCAGAACGCCTACGGCCAGGGCCCGGTCACGCGGCTGCTGACGCCGCTGCGTGGCCTGGTGCGCCCGGGCAACTCCGGCGGCCCGCTGGTGAACCTGAGCGGCGAAGTGCTCACGACCGTGTTCGCCGGCACCGTGGGGGTGGCGCCGAGCGGCGGCTACGGCGTGGCCAACCCGACGGTCACGAGCGTTCTCGCCGAAGCGCAGGCGCGCGCCGAAACCGGCGCCCAGGTGGGGACCGGCGCCTGCACCTCCGGCTGAGCCCGCCTCGCGCCGGCCGCGGGGGCCGTAGCGCCGCCCGCTACGCTGACCGCGATGTCCAAGACCCTGCTCGTCGCCGAGAAGCCGTCCGTCGCCACGGACCTGGCGCGCGTGCTGCCCGGCCCGTTCAAGAAGGGCGAGGGCTTCCTGGAGGGTCCCGAGCATGTCGTGACCTACGCCGTCGGGCACCTCGTGCAGCTGGCCGAGCCCGAAGCGTATGACCCCAAGTACAAGAGCTGGCGCATGGCGGACCTGCCGATCGTGCCGGAGCGCTTCAAGCTGGTCGTGCGCGACGAGCGCTCGCGCAAGCAGATGTCGGTCGTCACCCAGCAGCTCGGCCGCGAGGACATCGAGGAGGTGGTCAACGCCTGCGACGCCGGCCGCGAGGGCGAGCTGATCTTCGCCTACCTCTACGAGAAGGCCAAAGCCAAGAAGCCGGTCAGACGCCTGTGGCTGAACTCCATGACCACGGCCGCGATGAAGAGCGCGCTCGCCTCGCTGCGCCCCGCGGAGGAGTTCGAGCGCCTGGAGGAGGCCGCCCGCTCGCGCTCGGAGGCCGACTGGATAGTCGGCATGAACGCCACGCGCGCCGCCACCATCCGCCTGCGCAGCTCCTTCGACGGCGCCGTGTCGCTGGGACGCGTGCAGACGCCCACGCTGGCGATCGTCGCGCGCCGCGAGGAGGAGATCAGGGCGTTCGTGCCCGAGCCCTACTGGCTCGTGGACGCCACGTTCGCCACCGGCCCCCTCGCAGGCGAGGCGCCGGGCGCCGAGCGCACCTACGACGGGCGCTTCCACGGGATCGTCGCGAAGGGGGCCGAGCGGCCCAAAGGCGGCCAGCGGCTCGCATCCGAGCAGGAGGCGCTGGCGGTCGTGGCGGCGTGCAAGGGCAGGCCCGGCACGATCACCAAGCTGGAGAAGAAAGAGCAGCGCGACAAGGCGCCCATGCTCTACGACCTCACCACGCTGCAGCGCGAGGCGAACAACCGCTACGGCTTCTCGGCCAAGCGCACGCTCGCCGCCGCCCAGCGCCTGTACGAGGAGCACAAGGCGCTGACCTATCCGCGCACCAACTCGCGCTATCTGCCCACCGACATGATCGAGGAGATCAAGCCGATCGCCGAGCTGGTGGGCTCGCACGAGCAGTACCGCAAGGCGAGCGAGTACGTCACGGGTCTTGACGTGCTGCCGCTGGGCCGCGTGGTCAACGACGAGAAGGTCACCGACCACCACGCCATCATCCCCACGCGCTCCGAGCACAAGCTCGAGAAAATGGGCTCTGACGACCTGCGCATCTACGACATGGCCGTGCGCCGGTTCCTCGCCGTGTTCCACCCCGAGGCCGTGTTCGAGAACACGCGCGTGGAG
>Ga0182030_10012389_pt1 | contig 17079 bp, 11 predicted proteins | sample 812S3MmetaG_FD_121299 | JGI IMG/M metagenome (GOLD analysis project Ga0182030, IMG submission 121299) | Permafrost microbial communities from Stordalen Mire, Sweden - 812S3M metaG (Illumina Assembly) | ecosystem: Environmental > Terrestrial > Soil > Wetlands > Permafrost | place: Sweden...
GCAGCAACAACACCCGCGAACTGGCGGCGACGTGCCGGCGGGATTGCGCCCGGGTCTGGCAAATCGAGACGGCAGGGGAGTTGCGCGCCGAGTGGGTGGCGGGGGCGGGAGTGGTGGGCGTCACCGCGGGGACCTCCACGCCGGACAGGGTGATCGATGAGGTGGAGGCGCGCTTGCGGGAGTGGGCGGCGGCGGGGGCGCCTGGCCTGAGTCTGCCCCCCTGCGCTGCCGTCGGCCTGGCGGTGGGACATCCGGCGTGATCGGCGGAGCGGGGCATCAACCGGGAGGAACTGTCCCGGCCCCGTTCAGGCACTTGGGCGGGTTCTCACGCGGCTGCGGGATCGATTTCGCCCGGCTGCCACAAGAGCCGGCCTTCCATGCCCCCGGCGACCACCAGCGTCTGACCAGTGATATGGCGGGCGAGGGCGTCCGAGGCGAGAAACACGACCGACGCGGCAATGTCCTCCGGGCGGGCGATCTGGGGCAGCGCCATGGTGGCCGTCGTTTTCCGAATCATCGCCGGGTCGCCCAGTTTGGCGGCGAGGCGGGGCACGGCCGTCCAGCCGGGGCAGACGCAATTCACGCGACCGCCGCAATAATCCCGCGTGTGGGGCGCGAGCCGGCCGAGTTCGTTCTTGATCGAACGGGTCAGCCCGTAGGCGATGGCGGCCTTGCCCGCGGCGTAATCGGCGTGGCCGGCCTCGCCAAAGACCGCGGCGGTCGAGCCGATGAGGACCGCGTTGCCCTGCTTTTGGACGGCCACCAGCCGGAGAAACTCGCGCAGGGTCAGGAAGGTGGTGGTCAGAACTCCGTCGAGGGTGGCGCGCCAGTGGGCGAGCGACATTTCGTGCAGGGGAGTGTCCTTGATCTCCCAGGATGCCGCGTTGGCCACGAGTGTATCAACCCGGCCGAATGCCTTCGCCGCGCGGGCAAAGAGCTTCCGCGCGCCGGCCTGCCGGGTGAGATCGGCCTGCACTGCGAGGCAGCGGCCGGGGCCCAGCTCGCGCCGCAGGGGTTCGAGCGCGCCGGCTTGGGAGTGGGCGTGGAGCACCAAGCGCGCGCCCTCGGCGGCGAAAGCCCGGGCGATGGCCGAGCCGATGCCGCCGGCGGCGCCGGTGATGACCACGACTTTCTCGTTAAGGTGAGTGTTCATGGGGTCACGGGGAGGAGGGCTTTGCCCGTGGAGCGGGGTGACCGGGGGCTGGCCTCATTTTTCCGCCACAGCCGCGGGGAGGCGTCAAAGCGGCGGCGGAACAGCTTCGAGAGGTGCGAGGCGGAGTCGAAGCCGAGCACCTCGGCGATCTCCTTTACGGGCTGCCGGGTGTCGGCCAGGAGTTTCCGCGCGTGCTGGAGCCGATGCTCGAGCTGGTATTGTTTGAGGCCAACGCCCATCTCGCGGCGGAAGGCGTGGCGCAGGTGGGAATAGCTCACTCCGAGCCGGGCGGCGAGGGCGGCGGGATCGAGCGCCTCCTGGCAGCGGGCGGAGATCGACCAGCGCGCGGCCTGCACCAGGTCGGAGGTGGCCTCCTCACCGCGTTTCTGGTCCATCCGCTGGAGGTAGCTGACCAGGGCCAGCATGTGAAGCCCGAGGGTTGAGATCTGGTCGTGCCGTTGCTGCGCGTTCTCGCGGGCCAGGGCGTGGCAGCGGGCGAAGCAATCGGCCAGCTCATGCACGGCGGCACCCGTGACCACCGGCCGGAGAGGATCGACCAGCCGCGCCCGGAGGCTGCCATCAAACCCCGGGCCGACGCACTCGATCCAGTGCTCTTCCCACCCGGTGTCCGCGGCCGGTTTGTAACGGTGCCAGATCCCCGGGAAGAGGAGGATCACGGTGCCGGCCTTTACCTCCCAGGTGCCGGGCGGGTCGGCGCACTCGAAGACTCCGCGACCGGAGGTTACGAGGAGGATGGTGTGGCTCTCCAAGGTGCGGCCGTCCGCCCACCGGAAGTGATGCCCGGCCGGATGGCGCTGGGGAGGATAGGGGGCGCGGGGCGCGACCGCGGTGCAGCCCACCGACACCGCCGCGCAGCCCCAGGTGCGGAGGGCTGAGCGGACGGGCAGATAGACGTGGTAGCTTCGCATGACTGCGCAAATTGTACCTGTTTATAGCCAGATTGTCCATTTCCAAAACCCCCATTCAGTGGCAGGTTTGGCTTGTCCAACCGATCACCTATGAATCCAAACAAAACTTGTTTCGTCCCCCGGCCCCGATTGGGCCGTCGTGCGATGCTGGCGGCTGCCGGGCTGCTGGCCGCCGTCAACAGTCATGCCGGCTTGCAAATCCCTTACGTACCGAACGCCAACACCCTTCACCTGTGGCATTTGGATGACCCCGCCGGCCAGCTTTATGCGACCGACGCTGTGACCACCGCCTCCATCACCCTCACCAACCTTGGCTGGCCCTCGCCCGGCACCGGGCCCTACACCAACACCGCCTTTGGCAACCCCTCCTACCCGGGTCTCGGGACGAGCGTGGGCGGGCCGGGAAGCGCCACCCCGGCGAAGGCCCACCTGCTTTACGGCGGCGCTTTTTCGAACGTCTCCCAGTTCCGCAACCCGGTCACGGGGGCCTTCACCTTCGAGGCCTTGATCTACTGCACGGTGAACCCCCTCGGCACCATCGATGCCGAGATCGTCGCCGGCGACAACGGCGGGGCCATCACCGCCCGCGGCTGGCAATGGCGTCTCTCCAACGGCGTGATGGAGTGGGATCTCCTCGCGGGAGGGACCGACAACGATTACAAGATGGCCCTTCCCGCGAGCGGCCCCGACGCGGCCCTGGTCAACACCTGGTACCACGCCGCCGTCACCTTCACCGGCTACAGCCCGACCAACGGTGACACGCCAAACATCCTGAGCATGTATTGGACCCTGCTCGATGCCAACCGCGTCAACGCCGACGTGCTGACCAATGTCAGTTTCTCGGGGATGCGCGAGCTGGACGGCGCGACGGACACGGGCGGGGTGCTCGGCACCGGCACCGCGACACCGTCGCTCGGGGTGGGCGGCAGCGCGCGCAACATCACCAGCAACCCGGCCAACAACGAGGGTGTCCCCGGGTACATCGACGAGGTCCGCATCAGCCAGACGTGCCTGCGGTCAAACCAGATGGCCTTCGTGACCGGTGGCGCCCTGAATCCCCCGAGCCTCACCGTACAGCCCCCGGCCACCACTTTGGTGGGCTACGGCCACCCGCTCACGGTGGCGGCCATCGCCACTGGCACGTTGCCGCTGGCTTACCAGTGGCAGCAGAGCGGCACCAACGTGCCGGGCCAGACCAACTTGACGCTCAGCATCGCCAGCCCCACCTTCGCCGCAGCCGGCCCGTACCAACTCATCGTTACCAACCCCTACGGCCATGTCACCAGCAGCATCTGCACCGTGACGGTGGGCGCGTCACCCGCGGAACTGTTCAGCACCGGCCTGGACACGAACGGGGTGCTCTCCGCAGGCGACATCGTGGATTCTCACTGGTTCCTGAACATCAGTTCCGACGCCAGCTTCACCGGGCCGGCACTGGAGATCTTCGAAAATAGCTGCCCGATCGAGTTCGCCTGCGCGAGCGGCTCCTTTTCACCTGTGGATGGCAAGTCCATGTGGGTTGGCCCGGGTGGAAATCAGGGAGGTGCCACCCTCTCGTCGCCCGCCGGGAGTTACACCTACCGGACCGAGTTCCTGCTCGATTCGGCCGTCCCCTCCACGATCGCCCTGAACGGTGTCGCCTGGTTGAGCGGCTCGGTCACCAATGTCCTGCTCAACGGCCACCCCACCGGGATCAACTTTGCCCCCGGCGGCACGCTTTATACCGCCAACTTCGTGGTCACGAACCAGTATTTTGTCCCCGGCCTCAACACGCTGGATTTCCAAGTCTCCATGGGCTCGGGCGTCGCGGCTTTCCGCGCGGAGTTGAGCGGGGTGGGCCAGGCGCTCCCCGGCGGTCTGCCGGTCATCACCACCGAGCCGGTCGGCGCCACCGTGCGTGACTCCTCGGTCCAGGCGGGCAGTTCGGCGTCCTTCTCGGTCGTCGCGCTCGGCTCGCCGCCGCTCAGCTACCAATGGTGGGCGGATGGTTCGCCCGTCTCGGGTGCCACCGCGCGCACCCTCCAGTTCCCGAACCCGACTGCGGGCGGGCAGGGGACCAACTTCACCGTCGTCGTCGTCAACCCTTATGGCGCCGTCACCAGCCAGGTGGCCACCCTCATGATCGTGGCGACCAACCAGCCGCCGGTGGCGGCCACGCTCAACTACGTCGGCTTCTTCAGCCAGAATCTCTCGGTGCCGTTGTCGACGCTGGTTCAAGCCAGCACCGATCCCGACGGCGACGCCGTCAGTTACCTGGGCTCCGACGTCATCAGCACGAACGCCGTGCAGTACGGCTCGAACAACGTCCTCCAAGTCGGCGCCGCCCTGGTTTACATGCCGGTGGTCGGGTACGTCGGGGATGACCAGTTCAGCTACACCATCGGCGATCCCCTCGGCGCGACCGCGGTGGGGTACGTGAACATCCTGGAGTTGCCCTCGCCGGCGCCGGCGGCGCAGACCGTCCCGCCGGGAGCGACCGCCACGCTGGCCATCGGCCTCTCCGCGCCGCCCGCCGGCTACACGTTCCAGTGGCAGTTCAACGGGGGCAACCTCCCCGGGGCCACGGGCGGCTCGCTGACCATCACCAACGCGACGCCGGCAAACTCCGGGTCGTATGGGTTGGTGGTGACGGATCCCCACGGGGTGGGTTGGCCCAGTCCCACCGCCACCCTGACGGTCGAGGCCTACGCCCCGCAGACCGTCGTGGTGAGCGGCATCACGGACTCCTCGGAGCAGCCCGGCTATGGGGCGACGAATGCGGTGGACGGCAACTTCAGCACCTTCTGGGTCTCCGGGGCCGCGAACCCGAGCCCCGGCGACGGACCCACGCCCGCGCACCCGGAGTGGTTGATGGTGACCTTCCCGCAAACGGTTGCGATTGCCGAGTTCCTGGTTTACCCGCGGTCTGGCTACGGCCCCGGCAACGTGCAGATGCTCTTCAACGGCACCGTGGCGTACACGGGCACTATGGCGAACAGCGCCGCCCCGCTGGACGTGGTGCTCTCCCCGCCGGTGTACGCCACCAACGCGCAATTGCTCATCACCAGCTCCTACGACCCCAGCTACCCCACCACCCCGCGGGACACCCAGGTGGAGGAGCTGATCTTCCTCCAACGCGCCGCGCCGGGCACCTTTGGCGACTGGGAACTCTCCTACTTCACCAACAGCGCGCAGATCAACAATCCGGCGATCAGCGGCATCACCGCCGACCCGGATGGTGACGGCGTGCCGAACCTGCTCGAGTTCGCCGTCGGCGGCAACCCGCTGGTGCCGGACGCCACCAACGCCACCGTGCGGGCCAGCTCGCTGCCGGCCGGGCAGGTGGCCGTCCAGTTCCAGGAGCGCAACCAACTCGGTGATGTCACCCGCTCGTTCCAGAGCTCGACGGATTTGGTCCATTGGACCAGCGCCACCCCGGTCTCCGTGACGCCGGTGCAGAACCTTGGCCTGGTTTCGATCAACCAGGCCGTGTTCCCCGTGCAAACCATCAACACCTACTTCCGGTTGGTGTACACCGCCACGGATCCGACGCGACAGTAGCCTCCCGGCGCGGGGTTATCCCCGCGGGAGTCTCACGGGCGGGGGTTCCGGCGACGGAACCTCCGCCCATTTTCGTCCCTGGTTCCGTCCGCACCCACGGGTTCCCGCTTCTCCCCGTGGCTTTCTGCTCGCCTTTCGGTGGCGGTTTTGGATTACTCCACCCGCCATGACCGTCCTCCCGATTGTTGAGCGTGAGCTGCGCGCCGCCTCCCGCCGCGCGGGGACGTACTGGAGCCGGATCATCGTGGCCTTTCTCGCGGTTCTGCTGGGGGCCTCGGTTTTCGTGGTTGATTTCGGGGCCACGAGCGCGGATGTCGGCCAGTTCATTTTCCGCTGCCTGGCGGGCCTGCTGCTGCTGTTCTGCCTGGTCCAGGGCCGCCGCGCCTCCGCGGACTGCCTCAGTGTTGAAAAGCGGGAAGGGACCCTCGGGCTGCTCTTTCTCACCGACCTTCGCGGGATCGATGTGGTGTTGGGGAAGCTCGTCGCCACCTCCTTGGGCGGCTTGTACGGGCTGATGGCGGTGTTCCCTGTCCTCGCGCTGACGCTGTTATTGGGTGGGGTGTCGAACCCCGAGTTCTGGCGCATGGTGCTGTCGCTGTTGAACGCCTTTTTCTTCTCCCTGGCGGTGGGGGTGATGACCTCGTCGGTGAGCCGGGAGCACCGGCGCGCGATGGCCGCGAACTTCCTGCTGTTTCTCGGGCTGGCGGCGGCGCCGCCGGCGCTCGCGATCCTGCTCGAGTTCTGGCGGCCGGCCGCCCCGTTCCTGGCGCCGCTCTGTTACCCGTGTCCGATTTTCACCGCCGGGTTGAGTTTCGACGTGAACTACCGTGGGCATGTCGCCGACTTTTGGTGGTCCCTGGGGCTCACGCATGCGCTGTCCTGGATGCTCGTGGGGCTGGCGGGCTGGGTGGTGCCGCGCTCCTGGCAGGACCGGCCCGGGCGGGCGCGCGGAAACCGTTGGCGCGATTTCTGGCGCTGGGTCAGCTACGGCGACCGGGCGAAGCAGATCCCCTACCGGCGACGGCTCCTCGACACCAACGCCTTCTACTGGCTGGCCGCCCGCGCCCGTCTGAAGCCGATCCATGTCTGGCTCTTCCTCGGCGGGATTGGACTTTGGTGGCTGGTCGGCTGGCTGACCTCGGGGCCGCTTTGGTTCGATGCTTCGGTGGCCATCGTCATGGCGTGGCTGATGAACACCACCCTCAAGATCTGGCTGACGATCGAAGCCGGCCAGCGCCTGGCGGAGGACCACGAATCCGGGGCGCTGGAACTGCTGCTCTCCACCTCGATCAGCGTCCGCGATCTTTTCCGGGGGCAATGGCTGGCCCTTGGTCGCCAGTTTCTGGCCCCGCTGGCGGCGGTGCTGGCCTTGGAGACGATCTGGCTGGTGTGCGTTCCCAGCTATGGAGTTGGCGTGGGGCCGCGGGCGCTTCTCACCGCCGGCATGGTGATGCTCCTCGCGGACTCGCTGGCTCTCGGGTGGGTCGCGATGAGCATGGCGATGGTCCGGAAGAACCACAATCAGGCGACGGTCGCCGCCCTCGGCCGGATTCTCATCCTCCCCTGGTTGGGCTTTGGAGGGGTGATGGCGGTTGGCAGCGCCTGGGTCCGTCTGACCACGGATGCGCCTTGGGAGCCCGGCGAGTGGTTCCCCCTGTTCCTTTGGCTTGGTTTTGGAGCGGCGGCGGACTTCTTGTTCGGGGTGGCCGCTTTTCGGCGCCTCAAGCTCCGATTGCGGCTGGACGCCGCCCGGCGTTTTGAGAAGAAACCGGGGTGGCTCGCCCGCTGGTTCCGCGCCCCGTCGGCGCCCCCCAGCTTCCCTGCCGGGGATGGCCCGGGGGTGGTGGTCGTCCCCAGCCAGCCCCGCCGGAGGTTCCGCCTCCCGCGCTGGCGGTGGGTGGCCGGGACTGCGGTGGCAGCAGCCCTCGCGCTCTGGTGGGGACTCCGCGACGACACCCGGTACCCGCCGCCTGTTCGTCATGCACTCACCGGCACCAACACCCCGATTTCGATGGCCATGGTGGCGGGACGCACACTGGTCATGGTCCTGCCGGACGGGACGCTCTGGCGCTGGGGCGACAGCGCTGCCGCGGGCCCGCCCCGGCCGGTGGTGCCGGAGCGGTTCGGCACGAACGACCACTGGGCGAAGGTCGTCGCCCCCGCGGCGAACCGCTGGCTGGCCTTGCGGCAGGACGGCAGCCTCTGGGATGGTCGGTGGGGTGGCGTCAGCCTGGGCGAGCCGCAACCAGGGGCTGGCGATCCGGGCAACTGGTTGGATGTGACCGGCAGCGGGCCGCGGTTGTTCGGCATCCGCCGCGATGGGAGTCTCTGGCGTTGGGCCCCCACGCCGCCCCCGTCCGCCCCCTCCGCGCCGCGGCCGGGTCAGGCCGGCGCTGGTGGCGGCTGGAGGCGCGGGCCGTCCGTCCCCGAGCCACCAGCGGGGTGGTCGGTGCTGGACACCAACTCCGACTGGGTCGCCCTCGCCAGTTCCGGCGGGGCGACGCTTGGGTTGCGGTCCAACGGCACCCTCTGGGTCTGGGGGCCGGTTTGGCCGGTTGTTGCCATGCCCACTTGGACCACGAACGTGACCGCACCGACCCAGGCCTGCTCGGACACCAATTGGACGGCGTTGGATGGGGTGGCCTGGAACCGCGGTCGGGAGGGCTGGCGGTTTTTTTCCCAACCGCCGAACCCCTTGGTGCCGGCGGTCCTCGTCGGCTCCCTCCTGGCCACCAATTCGGGACCCGGCAGGATGGCCACGGCCTTCGGGCTGGGAATGGTCCTCTACCAGGTCCGCGACGACGGCTCGCTTTGGCGCGGACCCGGCCCGCCCAACGGCCTGGCCGACCCGACCGTGAAAGAATGGGGCCGGGTCGGCTCGCGGAGGGACTGGCGCGGAGTGTGGAGCTCGGGAGGACTTTGCGTGGGGCTCACGGCTGACGGCACGGTCTGGACCTGGGGCGTGGATCCGACCCGGACCGTGGTGCCCGATTTCCGCACCCGCCTGCAGATCGCCCGCACCCGCCTCGGCATGATGTTCGGCCCCCGTCGCGGGGTGGGCATCGGAATCAACCCCGGCCAGACGACGTTCGTGCGTGAGCCCCGGCCTCTCATGCGCCTTGACTGGCCTGCTCCGGGAGGGGCCGTGGCCCCGCCTTAGACGTCGTCCACACATATACCGTGGGACAAATGATGGGTGCGGGCGGGTAGATTTCTGGCGGGGTGGGGCGCCTCGTCCCCACATCCTGCTTTGAAGTTTCCGAGGAAAGAAACCACGATTTGCCCCACCTCCGAGGCTTGTCAACAACCGCATTCCTGGCGTCGGTGGTATAACTGCACTCATCGCATAACCTATTGACAGCAGTCGGGTTGTGCAACGGATCGAGCGTCGCTACGCGACGCGGGGCATGTCGGCGCGTTCAACCATGGACCGAGGTCCACGGCTACCTTCGCATCACCGCTACGCGGTGGACCGGGCTCGCACTGCCCCGATGGCAGCGGAACCTTCGGCGGTGTCGGCATTGGGTCATTTTGCCATCGCATAGCGATGAACGACGGTAGCCGTGGGCCTCGGCCCACGGTGGCGCGCGCGGAACACGGGCGCGTCGCGTAGCGACGCTTGAACTTTGAAGCTGAATTCGAGAGTCCCAGCGTGTTTCTGGACTGCACCTCTGCGAAACGCATCGCGCGGTTTGGGGACGATGCCTTGGGACGCTCTGCCGGCCGAGTTGGACCTTGCCAATTCGAGCAAATGGACTAAGAAACAAGGATGTTATTCCGCGTATCAGGCGGCCGGAGGGTGTTTCTGGCGGGGGTGCTCTGTGCCTCCCTCGCCGGGCTGCCTGTTTCTGCGGGCCAGTCGTCGGTGGGGGTGCGCGCGCAGGTCGAGGCCGCGGTCAAGCGCCTCAGCCCCGCCCTCGTCCGGATTCACGTCGTCTCCACCGAATACCAAGAGGGCCGCGAGGTCAAAATGCGCTCCGTCGGCAGCGGGGTGATTATCTCCAAGGATGGTTACCTCGTGACCAACCACCACGTCGCCGGTCATGCCACCCGCCTGACCTGCACCCTGGGCGATCGGGAGGAGATCGACGCGGAACTGGTTGGCACGGATGCTCTCACCGACATCTCCGTGCTCAAGCTCAAGCCGGCCAAACCCCGGATGTTTGCCGCGGTCTCCTTCGGGGATTCCTCCAAACTTACGGTGGGCGATTCGGTCCTCGCCATGGGGAGCCCGATGGCCATTTCCCAGTCGGTCACCCTCGGCATCGTCAGCAACACCGAGATGATCATGCCGCGCGAGTTTGGGCCGGGCGGCCGGTTCCGGCTCGACGGCGAGGATGTCGGTACGTTGATTCGCTGGATTGCCCATGACGCCGCCATTTACCCCGGCAACTCGGGCGGTCCGCTGGTGAACCTGCGCGGCGAAATCGTCGGCATCAACGAGATCTCCTTCGGCCTGAGCGGGGCGATCCCGGGCAATATTGTCCACCAGGTCGCGCAGGAGTTGATCGCCCACGGCCGGGTGCGCCGGAGCTGGCTCGGTTTCGATGTCCAGCCGCGTTTGAAGCACGGAGCCGCGGCGCGGGGCGTCCTGGTCGGCGGCGTTTACGATCACTCGCCCGCCTCGGACGCCGGCTTGCGACCGGGCGATTTGATCCTCCAGGTCAATGGCGAGTCCACCGACGCCCGCCACGAGGAGGAGATGCCCACCTTCAGCCGCCTGGTGCTGGGGCTCCCCTTCGGCCGCGAGGTGAAGCTGGTGATCGCGCGCGAGGGCCGGGAGCAGACGGTCAAGCTCGTGCCCATCGAACGGGGCGAGCTGCTCCCCCAGGAACGCGAGTTGAAGGCGTGGGGTGTCACCGCGCGAAATCTCTCCTTTCTGGCCGCCCGTGAGCTCAAGCGGACCAACCAGGAAGGGGTGATGATCACCTCCATCCGGGCCGGCGGCCCCGCCGGTGAGGCCAAGCCGATGCTCGCGCCCGGTGCGATCCTCGTCGAGGTCAACGGCTCCCCGGTCAGGGATCTGGCCGGCTTGGCGGAACTGACCAAGCGGGCGCTGGCCGGCAAGCCCGAGCCGGTCCCGGTCCTGGCCACTTTTGAACGCGAGGCGGGGCGCTACCTTACCGTGGTCAAACTCGGGCTCGAGGAAACGCGCGATCCGAGCCGCGAGGTTTCGAAGGCCTGGCTCGGCGTGGAAACCCACTTCATCAGCCGCGACATCGCGCGGCAGGTCGGCGCGGCCGACCTGAAAGGGTTTTACATCACTGAAGTGTACGCCGACACCGCCGCGGCGAAGGCGGGTCTGCGGCCCGGCGACTTCATCACCGCCGTGGACGGCGAGAAACTGACCGCCGCGGTGCCCGAGGACGAGGAGGAACTTGCGGCGCTGGTCCGGCAATACGACGTGGACGCGCGTGTGACCCTGACCGTGAGGCGGGGTGGGGCGGAACTCAAGGTGCCGGTGGCCCTCGAGCGCTCCCCCCGGCCGCGCCGCGAGATGAAAAAATACCGCAACGAGGATTTCGAGTTCGCCGCCCGCGACGTGGCGTTCTTCGACAATGCCGAGCAGCGCTGGAGCTCCGCCCAGCGGGGAGCGCTGGTCGAGGAGGTCAAGCCCGGCAGTTGGGCGGAATTGGGCTCGCTCTCGGTCGAGGACTTGATCGTTGAAGTGGACGGCCGGGCGGTGGATAGTATTGCCACTTTGAAATCGGTGATGGATGGCATCGCGGCGGCCCGGAAGCCGTCGCTGGTGATGAAGGTGGTGCGGGGGGTTCACACCGCCTATCTCGAACTCGAGCCGGTCTGGAAACCATGAGCCTTTCTTGCAGGGGATCCGAAACTATGAGCATTCAATCACGTCTGACCCGCCTGGGCCTTGCTGCCTGGCTGGCGGTCTCGCTCGTCCCCGCGCCAGCTCGCGCGGACGACCTCGCCGACAAGGGCCGGGCCATCTTCCTGAAAAACCGCCAGGCGGTGGTCACCCTGCAGTTGGTGATGAAGAACAAAATCTCCGGCGCCGGGATGCCCTCCACCCAGTCCTCCGAGGCCAAGACCGACGCCACCGGCACGGTGATCGATCCCTCCGGGCTCACGGTGGTTTCGCTGTCCGCCACCGACCCCAGCCAGTTGCTCCAGAACATGATGTCGTCCATGAGTGAAGGCGACCAGCGCTTCAAGATGGAGAGTGAGTTGAGCGACGTGAAGATACTCCTGGAGGATGGCACGGAGCTGCCCGCCGAGGTGGTGCTGCGCGACAAGGACCTTGACCTGGCCTTCATCCGGCCCAAAACCGCGCCCCCCGCGCCGATGGTCTTCGTGAATCTCGCCACCGCCGGCAAGGCTGACGTGCTCGACCAACTGGTGGCGTTGAACCGCCTCGGGAACGCCGCCGGCCGGTCGTTCGCGGCCGCCGAGGAGCGCGTGGCCGCCGTGGTGCAGAAACCCCGGCTATTTTACATCCCGCAGACCAGTGCCACCCCCACCACCCTCGGCTGTCCGGCCTTCACCCTGGATGGCAAGCCGCTGGGCGTCTTCCTGATGCGGTCGCTCAAGGGCAAGGGCTCGATGAACATGCTCAGCATGCAGCCCGAGAACGTGACGGGGATCATTCTCCCGGCGGCCGAGATTGCCAAGGCCGCCGCCCAGGTGCCCGCCCCCGGCGCCGCCAAGTGATGCGTCCGGCCGCCGTGCCCCGCGCCCTTGGCGCGGGAATCTGGTGCCATTCCCACTGACCATGGACACGCCCTCCGCCGCGCCCCCTTCCTCCGCACCGGGTGCCGGTGCAGCCCTGCGTGCCGCTGCGCTGCTCGGGTTTCTCGCCGTTGCGCTCGGCGCGTTCGGGGCGCACGGGCTGCGCCCCCGCCTTGAGGCGAACCAGACCATGGCGATCTGGGAGAAAGCGGTCTTTTACCACTTCATCCATGTGGTGATGCTCTACCTGCTTGCGTCGCGGGAGCGGTTTCGTGCCGGCCCCTGGTGGTGTTTCCTCGCCGGTATCCTCCTCTTTTCGGGGTCCCTCTACGTCCTCGCCTTGACCAACCTCCGCCACCTCGGGGCGATCACCCCCTTCGGCGGCGTCAGCTTCCTGGTCGGCTGGCTCTGGCTGGCGATCTGCCCCCGGCGGGACTGACCGGCTGCCCTTGGCGGGTGAGGTGCCGCCGTTCGGCAACCTCCGCTTACCGGGCCAACTTCTTGCGGTGGCCGAGGCGGGGAATCTGCGGAACTGAGGGCGGGCGCTCTAAAGCACCTCGGCCCAGGCGTGGGCGGCGATCACGGTCCGGACCAGTTGCCGTTGGCGGGCACCCGTCACTTCCCCCTTGCGCTGCTTAAGGTCGGGGCGCGGCACCGCGTAGATCACGTCGCACGCGCAGAGGGTCGGCCAGTCCAGACCATCCGCTTGGTCCAGGACGATTTCATGCGCTTCCGGCTTGCGCGTCGCCCGTTGTGTTGAGCACATGACCACTTCCACGGGGTCTTTCCGGCCGGCGCGGTCGGGATGAGATACGATCACGCAGGGATGCGGCTCATTCCAGTGAGGAGGCTGCCAGTAAAAGATGTCAAACGGCTTCATTCGGGCTCCGGCAACCGGCCGACCACAGCCTTGGCTATCTCGGCTTCCGTCTTTTCCCAAGCCGGGTCGTCAGCCAGTCGGCGAACAACCGGAATGGCCACCACGCGCACGTTCGGGTCTTGGACTTGGCACCGGACCAGCCAGCTATGCTCATCGACCTGCTGAATGGTCACGGCCGAGTGGGGCGGACATTCCTTTGGCATCACCACTCGCCGCCTGTCGTCAAGCATTCCGCTTTGCATAATGGGATATTCCCACGCTCGCGTCGCGTCCGCAAGCCCGTTTCGCCTAACGAACGGTCCGGAAGCCCGCACGGCGGGGGTCACGGGACAGAGACAACACCCGGGGTAGTCGTTCAGGCGGAGGAGCGGTGGCGGGGAACAAAGCCTTTCAAGCCGGGTCGGCCCACGGAGATCGAGTCCACCATGCCCGACGTGCCCCACAACCTCCCGCCCGGTCACCGCAGCATGATCCAGATCCGAAGCACCTGGTGCGCGCTTGCAGATTGCAACCCGCTGAAGTTCATCACCATTCCCTCGGCTAAAGCCTTGGATTTCCAGCGACCCTTGGGGCGGGTTTGCCGCGGCGGCTCCGGGGGAAGCCACCTCGATCTCCGCGTCACCGAACCGGAAGTCGGGTAGCGCAGGTTCTACCGCGGAAGCCGGACGGTTTCGTCGCCGTCGAGGCGTTTGGATAAATCGATGGGGTCACCCACGGACACCGCCCGCGCATCCACTTGATAAGCCCAGACTTGAAAGTGGACCAGCTTGGCCTCGCCGTAGATCGTCGCAAACGCGCCGTCCACGGCGTCGGCGCCGTGCGCGACCTTCACGCGGCCAATGCGTGGCACATTGTAGCGCGCGTCGAAGGTGAGCCATTCCTGTCCGAGATATACCTCGCAATAAGCGTGGAAGTCCATCGGGGTCCCGGGATCACGATAGCCGATGTCCGGCAAGTGGCCGGTCACGTAGCGGGCCGGGAGGTTGAAAGCGCGGCAGAGGGCAATGGCCGCATGCGCGAAGTCCCGGCAGACGCCATAGCGTCGCCCGATGACCTCCGAAGCGGAGAGGTCGGGCCGGCCGGAACCGAAGCGGTATTCGATGTTGCCATGCACCCAATCGCAGATGGCTTGCACCCGGGGGAGACCATGCGGGACCAGCCCGAAGTGGTTCCAGGCAAAGTCCATGAGCTTGTCCGAGTCGCAATAACGGCTCGGCAGCGTGTAACGCAGCACCTCGGCGGGGAGTTGGCTCACCGGCAGGATTTGGCCTTGCACCTCCCGGCTATCGGGCCGGGAGGCCACCGCGACCAGGGCGTCGTGACGGAGGTCGTTGCGCCCCGGCATGAGCATTGAGCGGTAGGTGATGTTGCCGTGGGAGTCCTGGAATTCACCCGAGGGGAGACCGATGCCGAAGGAGAGTTGCTCCTGCATGACCAGCACCCTGCCCTCCAGTCGAGGCCTGACCGTGAACAGCACCGGGGTCGGGACGGGGGCTTCGTAGGCGAGCCGGCAGCCAACCCGCACCGTGAGGTTAAGCGGAGTCCAATTCACAAGTCGTTCATTGGACACAATGTAGCTCACCACCGGGCTGGGGGCGAATTTTCGTGAAAGCCACGTGCCCCGGGGCGGCGACTCTCGTGCTGGCCCCCGGGCGGGGCGCGTGGGGCTTGCGGTGCCGGATCCGGGGCGCCGAGCCCCCCGCACCCGAAGGGGTGCCAGTGAAGGAGCCGCGTGCGGGGCGAACAACGTGGATTCCTTCGGCCCTCCGGGGTGCCGTTCCCATTTCCTGCTGCTCCGTGGGCGTCGCTTCGCTCAGCCCCCGGCTGCCTTGTTGCAGCCCTCCGGGTCGCACCCCGGGCGACCCGAAGAGAGCCCGCGGTCACCGGCGGCGGCACCAGGTCGAACTCAAAAACCCTTCCGCCCGGGGCTTGTAGGTTTGGTTCGCAACACTCGATCTGGCATGCTATTATTGCCCAAGATCGCGAAGAAGTGCTCATTGCCCCCGCCCTGATTTGCCAGGCTGAGTAGTGGCTTGCCTTGACATGGAGGCATGAAAATGTTTCTGAAATTAAATATTTGTTTCTGTGCGGCGTTCTTCTTGCTTCTGGCTCGGCTCGCCGGGGCAGCGGAACCAACCGCGGACTTGGCGGCGAGAATTGACCCGCTCTTCAGCATTGTCATGCAAAGCAACTGGCCCGGCGGCGAAGTGTTAGTGGCGCGGGGTGGCCGGATCATCTTCGAAAAGGGATACGGCTGCGCGCAGATGGAGTCGCGCACGCCTTTCACCGATCACACGCGGTTTCGCATTGGGTCCCTCACGAAACAATTCACATCGGCCGCCATCTTCAAACTGGCAGAAGACGGCAAACTTGGTGTTGACGACCATCTTTCGAAGCTCATTCCCGATTGGCCGCGCGGCGATGAAGTCACGTTGCGGCATCTGCTGACGCACACGTCGGGAATTCACAACTTCACGGCCAAGCCGGGATTCTACGAGCATGTGACCGACCCGATTTCGATGGAGGCGCTTATCGCCTCATTTGAGAACGATCCCTACGATTTCAATCCGGGCGAGAAGTATTCGTATTGCAACTCCGGCTACGTGTTGCTGGGACACATTGTCGAGAAAGTATCTGGGCAGTCTTACAGCGAGTATTTGCGGGAAGCGTTTTTCGAACCGTTGGGGATGAAAAATACCGGCGTTTATCGCCTGGGAATGTCGTCCTTGGGCGAGGCATTGGGATATTCATACACGAATGGAACGACGGTCCGCGCGGTGAATTGGGATATGTCGGAGGTTTCCACCGCGGGAGAATTGTACTCCACTGCGCATGATTTGTTCCTTTGGAATGAGGCGATTTTCCACCATCGTGTTCTGTCGGAAGCCAGCTTGAAGACGGCTTTCACCATCGGAGTCTTGAAACTGGACGATCCAACCCATCCTGAGGAGGTTGGATATGCCTGTGGCTGGACGCGAGACTGGTTGAATGGGGCGCGCGAAATCAGCCACGGCGGCGAACTTGGGGGCTTCGGTTCTTATTTGCTTCGGTTGCCGGACTACAATTTGACGGTGGTGGTTTTGCTCAATTGTGCGCCGCATCCTCCGGAGATTCAGCAGTGGGTCTTGGCCCGGGAAATTGCCCGTCGGGTTCTGGGTTCGGAACTTCCTAATGACGTAAAGCAGAAGGTCGTCGAGCTCACGCCCGCTGATTTGGCCTTGGCGGTTGGGAAATACGATCTGGGCGGCGGCGCATTCATAACGATAACCACCGAAGTCAATCATATATTTGCCCAAATCACGGGGCGCCCGCGCTTTGAGATGTTCCCGAAGTCAGATCGTGCGTTTTTCGTCCCAGGCGGGAATGCCGAGGCGACTTTCGTAAGGAACGCAACCAACCAGGTCGCAAAGGTCATCTTGAGACAAAGCGGAGATCGCATCGATGCTCGGCGGGTGGCAAACTGACACTTAAATCCTGGTCCGCCAATTCAATCAGTTCGCATGCGCCATATCCGTGGTCGGAGGCCATCGCCGCTGACATGGTTCCGGGATTCGAGCCGTCAACTCGAAGGTATCTCTGATCAACAATCCGGGTGACTATTCAGCCACCGAGCGCACGGAGAGCACAGAGCGACCTTTCTCGGTGGGCTCGGTGGGCTCCGTGGCTTTGTTTCCAGGCTCGTCACCGGTTCCGCATCGTCGCAGCGCATGGGAGCCTGAACAGTTACCAATCCGGGCGGCCCTTGCGAATCGAGCGTCTTGATTTGGGATGTCATCGAGTGGAGACCCAGCCCGCATGAGTAACGTAACCGTCCGGCGGAGCCGTCTTACGCTGAGGTGTGGGGGTGTGGCAGGATGGCAGGGTGAAACGACCATCATCAGCATCCC
>Ga0182030_10012390_pt1 | contig 17078 bp, 13 predicted proteins | sample 812S3MmetaG_FD_121299 | JGI IMG/M metagenome (GOLD analysis project Ga0182030, IMG submission 121299) | Permafrost microbial communities from Stordalen Mire, Sweden - 812S3M metaG (Illumina Assembly) | ecosystem: Environmental > Terrestrial > Soil > Wetlands > Permafrost | place: Sweden...
CAAGGCGGAGTTCAACAAACCGGACTCAACGGTCAGGCTGACGCCAACGGACCATTACAAGCAACGGCCAGTATGGGCGGTCCAATGAGTGCCGGTATCGGCAACGATCCCGATGGAACCGATCAACAATTGCAAATTGACTGGGACCGTTGGAGAAATACTCTAACGCAGGCGATACAAGCAGGAACGATCAACAAGATCAATATTCACAACGATCAAAATTTCGTTATTGATCCCCGCCGAAACATGATGGTGAGCCGTTTTCCCGAGGGCATTTCCACACAATATTCATGCGATGTATTACCCAACGGGCGCATCATAAATATCAGATTGATGCAATCTTCCGGCTATCAAGCCTATGACCAGGCTGTGATGCAATCGATTTTCGACTTGCAAGGCAGTCCAATATTACGTTATCCGGGCAATTCACACAGGCAGATAGTCAATCAACAAGCCAGTGTTATAAGCTCGATGCACAGCAACTTCAAGAACTTCAAATTCGGTGACGTCGAGACACAAAGGCGCTAGCCCGTAAGTACGTCGTATAATATTGCGGTGTACAGACGAGGATGGCTATCGACGATGACTAATCAAAGCAATTTACAAGTGGCTAAAGAAATTAGCAGCAGCCCGTTTGGAACGCTTCCTGACGGAACGAAAGTGCTGGCTTATACACTTACAAACAAGAACGGCATGAAAGTGAAAGTTCTTGATTACGGTGCCATTATTACTGAATGTTGGGTGCCAAATAATGCCGGTGAATTGGCAAACGTTGTTTTGGGTTTCGACAATTTAGATCAGTATATGGGTAAGCATCCTCGTTTTGGTTCCACGATCGGACGCTATGCCAACCGCATTGCAACGGCACAATTTGAACTCGACGGCGTGCAATACAAGCTTGCAGCAAATAATGGCAGCAATTGCATCCACGGTGGTATCATCGGCTTTGACAAACACATGTGGCAACTTGTAAACAGCAACGCCGACAGCCATGAGCAGTCAATCACACTCCGTTATCGTAGCGCAGATATGGAAGAAGGCTTTCCCGGTAATTTAGATCTTACCCTCACGGTTGCACTCACAGACAAAAATACTTTGCGCTTGACTTACAAAGCAAGTTCGGACAAAGCCACACCGCTAAATCTGACCAATCATAGCTACTTCAATCTTAACGGCGCCGGCAACGGCAATATACTGCAGCATCATGCGAAATTTCATGCAGAATCTTGCACGCCACTCAATGCCGATAGCTTGCCCACTGGCGAAATCGTCAGTGTAACCAATACTCCGTATGATTTTAGACATGATACCGCCATTGGTGCAAACATCGACAAGCTCGACGGTGGTTATGATATCAATTACGTAGTCGGGCAGCACAGCCTTATTCAGCCAAGCGGAGCAAAGCAGGCGCCATCGCTACTGGTGGCACAGGTTCGTTCGGAACTAAGCGGCAGAAAGCTTGATATTTATACAGACCAACCAGGATTTCAGTTTTTCACTGCCAATGGGCTTGACGGTTCAATTAAAGGATTGGGCGGCAGTTACGAGAAATATGCTGGCTTCTGTATTGAGACACAGCATTTCGCCGACAGCATACATCATGACAATTTCCCCAACACAATACTGAGACCGGGGGAGGAATTTAATTCAACCACTATTTACGCATTCTAGGACATCGTCATAGGTCCTCGCGCCCCGAGGAGCAAAGCATTAGCAGTGCCATGCAACTACCAGCGGTGCCGCTCTTGACTAACAGCTAAGAGCAGTCTCAGATTCAATTCACGAAGTTTTCACGCTAACTTAGCTAGCCTGCCGAAGTACTTCCCACAAAGACATAGCGGCGATCTTGTCAAGCCAGTTTCCTACATCAGGCATGGTTTTCGAGCAGAAATTTCTCTTGCTCGAACTTATCGGCGCCAGCATTTCTTCGAGAGTTTATAAGGCTAAACAGATCGATTTGGATCGTGATGTTGCGATAAAAATGATCAGTGCAGACGTCCTAAATAATTCGGACATGCAAGAACGTTTTCAGAGAGAAGCCCAGGCTCTATGCCGCCTGCAACATCCCAACATTGTCTCTGTTTATTACATGGCAATTTCAGAAAATGGAATTCCCTACATCGTCATGGAACTTGTGAGTGGTATCACACTAAAAGCTGAAATAAATTCTAAAGGTCCAATGACCATAGAAAGAGCCGGAAGGGTAATGCTGCAATGTTGTCGAGCTCTGCAATACTGCCATGATGCGCAGATAGTTCACCGCGACATCAAGTCGCAAAACATTGTCATAGCCCAAGAGCCAGATCAAGATAGCGTCAAAATAATTGATTTCGGACTTTCAAAAATGACGGCGGCTCGAAACAGCGACACGCAAACAGGCATCCTGATCGGCTCAGTCGAATACATGAGTCCAGAACAATGCGCAGGGCAAAGAGCCACCCACTTGTCAGATATTTATTCGCTTGGTATTTGTTTTTACGAATTGCTTTCTGGAACTCTGCCCTTCGAGGCAGACAATCCCATTGGTCTAATGTACAAAGCTGCGAATTCTCCATTGCCGCATCTTTCGCTGCTAGAGAAAGAAAGAGAGACCAATCGAATACTGCAAAAAGCTACCGCCAAGAGCCCCGACAAGCGTTATCAGAGCATGCTCGAATTGGCTGAAGATATTTCAGACCTTTTGTCCGCAGAATCTGAAAGTGTCAAAAGCCGGAGCAACAAGTTCAATCTTATGGCCTGGTCTGCAGGCTCTCTTTTGCTGCTGGCTATTTCCACAGCCCTGTGGACAACCCATCAGCGCGAGCATAACGAAATTCTTGATTCCGCAAAGTCAGTAAAGTCAGCAAAATACCCCCGACAGCAGGAGCAATCAGCCACGGCTAATCAGCCGGAGACTATGAAAACAAAAGCAATGGAGTTAGACCGACTGCTTGAAATAATTGCTCGAGAAAACCAATTGAGTTCCCAGAGCAATGATATGGAGCAGCGCGAACACGCACAAAAATCAATGGAGACCGCCCTCAAAGCCCTTCCTCTCAGCGAGACCAACAATGAGCCGACAATTCTCACCGGGCGTCTTTGTAGCCTTATAGCCACATATTCCGATAGACTTTGGGATTTCAAAGACGAGGCTGAAGTGAAAGAGTTAGTCAGTCAAGCCTGGACATATTCAAACAAAGCCCTAATAATCTTCGACTCAAAACCTGCGTTGCCGTTTGCTCCGGACAAAATTAAAGTATCAGAGCAGGCTCTCCCGCCAGAAGAGCTTTGCCGCTCCCTGGCACATAAAACCCTCAGCGATGTATATTGTGTAGCCTCCAAGAATCACGGCTCACTGGAGCAAGCGATAAAGAATTACGAGCTTGCTGCGCAAGGACTGGGAATAGTGACTAACGGACAGAAGTTAACGCAGGGTCTCCTTGTCCACCTGGCAGAGAAGTCAGATTCCGAGGGACAAAAAAAGCAGACGAAGGTATTGAAAGACCGGGCAAAACAAGGTATGGAGCAAATCTTAGCCTTTCCCATTGAAACTTTTCAAATTACCGATGTCTTACTCTGTTTCGAAACGGCAGCTTGCCTTCAAAGTGCTGGACGCAATCAGGAGGCACTCTCTTTGTGCAAGAAAGGTCTGCTACAGGCTGAAAGAATGGGATACACAGATTCAAAGTTTTACCAAGATTTGAAGCAACTGCGGCAAAAACTCAAGGGCGCGAAGAACGGTTAGCCCGAGCATCCAAAAAAGCTTTAAACGACGGGCGTAAATCTTCGTGAGTGGCTTTGTCGAAATTGACTTGTTTGAAAGGTTCACTACGGCGATATTTAACAGTTGCTGTAATTAAGCGCAAAGCTTTTCCGTGTTTATCAAAAACTTTAAGTGACCCAACAAGAGTGATCACATTCTTGCCTTCAGGTCTAAGCGTGCTGATTTGCTCCATTTGGGTTACTTCGACGATCTTTTTATTCGCCTTACTTACTTTTCTTCTAGTAAAAATGTCTTTGAGCACAACAACGTTGCTCGCGTCTTTCATCAAAACCTGTTTAGTCACAAGATCTTTATAGATGAATAACTCAGAGCTGCTTTCCACTTTTTGTGGGGCGTAAACGTAATCCCAGACTCCAGTTTTGTCGTCGCGTTGAACCCCGTAACGGGCTACCCCTTGATTGCGACTTGAGTCGCTGGAGATTTTGCGCCTGGTTTTTAGATCTTCCACCGTTGTGCTGGTCTGAGTATCACTTCGCCAGGAACCTTCCAACCAGGCAGGTATTTTGTACCAATTCAATTGTCGCGGCGGCTTCTCCAATTTAGTTTCATCATATACGGTGCCAACTTGCAATGGAGAATTGATTGGTGGCAAAGTTATCGCATGTTCGACACCGCCGGTTAGAACCAGAGCGGCAGTAGGCACATCCTCATGCGGTGTTTGCGGAGCGGAATAATGCTGTTTTTGTTTGGCGCGCTGCCCGATCTGAGGTTTTTCATCAACGGCTGTCTGGCAGCTCGCATAAGGATCGGCAAGGCAAAATACAGCACAAAGAAATAGGTAGAAAACAGACGAGCTAGAAAGCTCTGCGTCTTCGCGTGCTCTACGAGTTTTATTAGCGTGCGCAGTAATCAGTTTTAATCACTTCCATTTGATTTTACCAATTATACCCTATGACACTTTCAGTACAAACCTCCACTCAGCAAAGCGTTGCTTTGCAAATCTTCTGTTAAATGTCTGTATACATCGGGTATAACTGCCTTACGCCCCCCATTCCTCTTGTGAAAACTCCCAAAGGGCGTATGACTAAACCACCAAGCCACGAAGATCTTAAGACTGATGCAAGCGCACCACTTGTGGTACCGCAGGCGTTTGAACAATCAAGATTACCTCAAGAGAATCTTATCGCAGATCGGTACCAAATATTTGGCAAGCTGGGCGAAGGCACCATCGAAACTCAAAAATTGGAGTCGTTGCAATTTATGTTGACTTGCATGCGCGTTGTTGCACCGGTCTGCGCAATCGCCCTATTAGCACTTCTGGTCTTGTCGTTTTACACAAAATCGCGCGAAAAGCCTCGTTCTTTTGAGCGGGGCTGAATAGTGTGAATACTATTCGGCGCGTCGTTGTTGGTCTGGCCAAATAGGCAGATGTTTCGTAACTTTCGGAGCACGTCTGTCTAAAGTTTTTCTGGCACGAGCAGCAACGTAGGGGTTTTCATGCTCAGCCAATTGCCGCAACAACTTGGGTGGCAGGGTTGTATTTTCGGCCATAGCATAGCAAACATCAGCGTTAGCATCATCCGCCAGGATATTCATAACAACCAGAGGTAGGTGGCAATTCTCCGCCACAGCCAGACGAATTTCCGGACACTCATGTCTGGCTAATCTAGTTAGAGTAAGAACACTTGTCTTCGGATTTTCGGCGATACGAATGAGGACTTTGTTGTCAGGATCATCAGCTAACGCATCGAGCACCACCGGCGGTGCGTCAGGATAAGACGCTATTTGCAAGCGAAGCAGCGCGGTGTGTTTATGAGCGGGGCAATTCAACTCGCAAGCCTCGACTAAACTAGTCCACAACATGCGACGAAGACTATCTTCAATGTGCGGAGGCCATTTCCACTGCAACAAGTAATCGAACTCGTTAGCTTCGTTGTCTTCGCGTATAATGTGATCCATTTCCCATGTTCCTCTTTGATTGTTTTAAAACAGTTCTGCCCTGGTCAGTTCATTGACCACGGCAGAGCTGCTTCGCCTGTGGACGCAATACTCCGTTTAATCCGTGGTGGCAACGCGCTTCATCAGTTAAGACGTAACACGCTAGCTCGCACGGGCTCAGGCGACATGTCTGGTAATCTGGTTTCGCTTTGAGGCGCTGAATTTGATGTTCGGACATGCATTAAGTGATTGTTCCATTTCCGCGTCTTCAATTGAATGCAGAAATTCTTTGAATTGAACTCTAAGCATGCGTTTGAGATCAAACGCGACAGTTGAAAGTTCGATACTTTCAGATTTCCCATCGCTTTCCGTTGTATTCATGATGCGTCTCCTTAAATTCATAAAGCAAGCGTTTTCTGATTTAGTATTGTTTTGCGAGACTCGTGGGTACTAAAGTGATTTTAACTAATTCATAAGTCTCAAACTGTTAGTCAAGATATGCCTGGGGTTGTAGAAGTTCCAGCATTGCGCATCAAACGACTCTGGTTTTCCGCAGTCAAATATGCTGAAACACTATATCCCCTTCAGGGAGACTTTCTTTTCTGTGTCCGGAGTCCATCGAAATACCGGCGGGAAGTTCAAAAGAAAAGGCTGGTACATGGGCACCAGCCTTTTCTCATTTAGCTCAAGCGTTTTATTGCGATAACACGTGAGGGTTCACGTTATGCTGAACGACAAGCCACTGCGGCGGCTCTAATTTGTTTAAGTGATACCATTTGATCGGATTCAACTTTAATCCCTCAAGAATCATAGGCAAAGTGGTTCGGAGACTATGAGCCGGAAGCCAGTCGAGCTGTTCTTTGGCCAGGGCAGTGTTTAGCTCATAATTGTCATCGGCTCGGTCGATCATCCAGGGCTTAATAAAGGGCTTTTCGCCGACAGGCATTTTGTCCTCAACCCAGGCGCCCGCTTTTGCAATGGGCTTGGGAACCTCGAGAGTCTTCCAATTCTCGCCGTAGAGGTTTCTTCCCACAGCACACTGGATTTCGTCATAGCTCATGGCGTCTTCTTCGCCGATATTGAAGACTGAATAGTCCGGCAACTTATCGGCGTTCGCCACCACTGCCTCAAACGCAGTCGCCAAATCGCTCAGGTGCACAAAAGCTTGCCTGACGTTTATATCACCGGAATAAAGGTGACTTTCCAGTTTCTTTTCATAGATTCTCTGAATCTGGTGTGCAATTGGAATTGATTGGCAAATATCGCTGTAAACTCCGGCAATTCGCAAAGAAACGACTGGAACTTTCCCATGAACTTCTTTCATCATATTCTCGCAGTCGACCTTCGACTGAGGATACTGCCATGTAGGCTCAACAAGTGATGATTCAGTCAGTTTTTGACCTGGTTCATTCGGTTTATACACAAGCATTGAGCTGGAGAAAATGAATTGCCCGACCTCGAAATTCTGCAACTCGCGCAACATTCGACGCGTTCCATCCACGGTCAAGTCTTTGTACAAGTGGCTGTCCTTTCCTTCAAATGAATAGTAGGCCGCAAGATGGAAGACTGCCTTGATTTTGCCACCGTATTTTTCTTTGACCATGTATATTGTTTTCTGCACCGACTCATCATCGGTCAAATCGCAGAAAAGACATTCAGTATTCGGCGGAGGATAGGGCGGCCCTGCGCTATCGAAGCCGACAATTTTGTGGTCTTTTGCACCAAAATGATGGCATAACGAATGCCCTATCAAGCCACTGCTTCCAGTGATCAAATAAACTTCCGGGTTTTCACTCATAACGACTTTCCTTTTATACATTTGCGCATTCACTCGCCCGATTCAAGCGCTTCAATGTTTGCGGTTTTATCCCTGGCAATAAGCTGGATACAACACATGGAGTTCTGGTTCCATAAAACTGAGACAGATGAATAAGCTCGAAACATATCCTGGGCGGGGCTAACAAGGTCCGGACTGCCGCAAAACCTGAGGGGAACTTCTAAATGGCAAAACTGTCGTAGCCTCTTGAAGGAACGCACGAAGGGTCACGATATGAGCAGCAAAGCTAAAGTCCAAAAGAAATTGGTTGCTTGGATTGAGAATGAGTCCGCAGCCAGTAAGAGAGTCTTTGAGCGGTTGAAGCTAGAGTTACCTCGCCTGCAGGAAAAACTTAGCCATAAGCGAGTACACGATTCGCGAGTAGCATTGCGACATTTCTTTGCTCTGTGGCCAGTTCTCTGTGACGACGGCTGGGACCAAAACGACTTCGAATCTACCGTTGTGAAGCCACTTGAACGCCTATTGAAAAAGCTTGGCAAAGTCAGAGATACGGATGTAAATATAGAAATCGCCAAGAATGAGCTTGCTTGTCCTAACTCAAGAATACGCAAATGGAAAGAAACCAGACGCCAGTACAAGCGCAAACTCAAGAAAGAATTGAAGAGCGTAAACGTAAATAAGCTTTTACTGCGCATGGAACGCTTCTTTGCCGAACAGACAACGACTGTGTCAGAACGGGTCGCAGATTCTGCTCTGGGCAAGGAAGAAACCGAGACCCATGTGCTCGCCGCTTTGCAGCGACAAGAGCATGTTGTGCGCGCATTAGCGCAGCAACCAAGCACACCGTGCGAATTTCACAAGTTGAGATTGGCGATTAAGCAATGGCGTTATTTGCTCGATGACCTCTGCAACTCCAACAATATGCAGCTTGAAGAAATACAAGAATCACTGGGTAAGCTTCACGACCTGGACCGTATAAAGCCTTTATTGCAAGGGGACGAAAGGCTCATCACCAGCCTTGCCAATCTAAACAGCATTCATCAGAAACTATTATTTGAATTGTTTGACGTCGAAAAGAAATTGCCCTTTGGCTTTAATCCATTGAATCAGGACGCGAAGTCAAGAACCACAACTAGAAAGAGTTCTGCAAGGTAGCCGATAAACAGCAAAAGCCTATGCAGCTTTCTTTCGGGCAGTTCGCTTAGGCTGAGCTGATTTTGCTCGGCTTGATTTCACGGTTCTGACCTTTGCCCCTGTTTCTTTACGAGACTTGCTGTTTGCGCTTGAAGGTTTGCGAGAACTTACTTTTGTTGAGGCAACCTTTTTGGATTTCCCAGTCGATCGACTGCCCCCAATTTTGACACCACTTTTGACACCGCGTTTCGACCGCTCAATACTAGCCTGCAATGCTTCCATCAAATCGAGTGTGTTATCGCCCTGCGATTCAGCTGCATTATCGACAGAAATATCTTCACCTTCCATCTTAGAGTCGATAAGCTTCTTCAGAGCCACTTTATAGTTATCTTTGAATTTCTCAGGTTCGAATTTGCTGCTTAAGGCATCAATCAGACTCTCAGCCATCTTACGTTCTTGAGCGGAGATGTGCACGTCTGCGGCTTCAGCCTCCTCATCGATTTTTATTTCATCAGGAAATAAAAGCGTTTGCACCATCAGCGTATTATGAAAGGGGCGGACCATGCAATAGCGCTCTTTGGTTCTTAGCGCGATGGTGGCAATACCGGCCATTTTCTTAGCTTCGAGAACCTGAACCAGAAGTGCGTAGGGCTTTTGTCCACCCTTTTCAGCTTCCAGAAAATAACAAGAATCAAAATAAATAGGATCGACTTCGCCGACGGCAACAAACTCGGCATACTTATAGAGCCAACTCTGACAAAGAAAGGCACGCAGTCAACGAGCGACAGTCAAAGGCAGATTGCCTGAGTCTGCGGCACAGATTTCACTGTATTTCGTCAGAATTTCATTTCGCAATCAGGAAAACCATATAGTTGCTCGGGATTTTACCTGTACCTGTATTCACAAAGTGCGATCTACCATTGAAGAGTATTTGATTAAACCGATCGTTATTAGGAATGCAAGTGATACCAAGATTGGTGCCGGAGTGACCGCACCAATGCATTTGCTGCGAATTCGTGACTTGGAGATAGAACAATGAGCACCAACGCACATCAGAGTACTGCAAACTGTGCCAGTCATTCGGTTACAGATCTTGTAATTATGAGCCAGAGAAAAGACGAAGCGGCTTTGACCGAACTCTTGAAACGGCACAGTGCTTATATAAAGAGCAGACTTTATAAGATTGCACCGGATTGGGAAGATCATGCTGATCTTATCCAAGAAATAAATATTCGCGTCTGGAGATTCATCGGACAGCTCAGACAGCCAGCATCCTTCCGCATATGGTTATCTCAGCTGATTCTCAACGTTTTCTATGGCGAGCTCAGAAAACGTCCTCGCGACTTCCAGATTGTTTCACTCGATGAGCCCTATACAACAGACTCTATGGATGAAACAACGCGTGACATCAAAGATGAATCGAAACAACCAGAAGATATTCTACTTGCCAAGGAACTCTCAGAAGTATTAGCAAAAGCGATGAATGAGGTACCTACGCAATTCAAGACTGCACAGGTCCTTCGAGATGTTAACGGCATGTCCTATCAGGAAATTGCTCAGATTACGCACGTAGAGTTAGGTACTGTTAAATCTCGCATTGCTCGAGCTCGCCTCAGAATACAACAACGTGTTTCTTCTTATTTGAAAGACGCAGCTTAATCAAGTTTGAAAGACGCGACTTAATCGCGGCCGTAACGATAAAGCTAAAAAGAGTCTCCTGCTGATCCGGGAGACTCTTCGCCCGAGTTCCCGGGAAGGCCAGCGCTCCATTAAGAGCTTGACACGTAAGAGAGAATCATCCGAGGGACATTACTGATAGAAGCCTGTTTCTGAAGGGCAAATGTCGGGGCGCAAATTCAAGTAAACGGGAATGCGAAGCAAGTGGTCATTAGTCAGTTCTGTGTATTTCACTTCAGCAACTAGTTGAGGCTTTAACCATATGGCGTTCAGCGGAGGCTTATCAGAAAGTGGGCAAGTTGATGTTACCAGAGACTTCATCAAGCTGCTTAACATTTCAAGCTCATTCTCATCGAAACCACTTCCGACACAGCCGGCGTAAGTCAACTTTTCTTGACCTTTTTGAGGATAGCCGAGCACCAGTACACCAAATGAGTTTTTCCTGCCAGCATGCCCTTCGGTAAACCCGCAAATAACGAACTCCGAACTATGAATTGCTTTGATTTTCAGCCAATCTTTGCTGCGGTGACCGACTTGATACGTACTATCAAGTCGCTTAGCCATAAGACCTTCAAGCCCATAATTAATGCACGTATTGAAGGCTTTAACACCGTCGCCGGATAAATTATCAACCAGGCGCAAATTAGAAAAGCGCACGAATTTCTTCTTCAATAAACTCTTGCGTTCACCCAGGGGCAAATTGACGATACTGTTCGGTCCTGATGCGATCATGTCAAAAGCGTAAAACTGAATCGGAATTTCGCGGTATTGACGATTGAATCCCTCTGGAACGATCAAACCTGAGCGCTGTTGCAATAGCTGAAACGATGGTCGTCCTTCAGCGGTGAGTGCAACAATTTCGCCATCAACAATCATGTCAGAATCTTGCTTTGTTAAAGAAGCAGCCAGGTCGGGAAAGCGATGTGTCAGCTCTAAGCCTCTTCTTGAATAGAGCCTGGCGCAACCATTCTTCACATAAGCAAGAGCACGAATGCCGGAAAACTTCGGCTCTAAGATCCAGCCGCTTCTATCAAATGGTAAATCGGTCAAACTCGCAAGCATAGGACGAACGGCATGCTCATAATCCGCAACTCGCAAAATGTTTCCCAGGGCTAGATTCATCTTTTCGTGCGCAGCACCTTTATTCTCCAAATCTTCGTCTCTAACTAAAAGCCAGCTATCATCAGCATCTTCGAGTCTTACAAGCAGCCAATCGCCCTGCATCTTGCTGCCCTGAAAATTCAATGATAGTTTCCCTGCCGCCAGTGCGCGAGCAAACTGCAGCTCAGTCTCGCGCTTCCCGTTTACTGGTTTTCGCTCGTTCAAGAGTGTATAGCTGCCTTTATCCCAAGCTATGCTTTCACCATACTCATCGATATCGCTCTGGAACCCATCATAATAAGCGTAGGCAAGTGGTTTGTCTTCCGATTTTAGTGCGAGCCGTTTTTCTCCCACAGTAAGGGAAGGTCCTCTCGCCACCGCCCACGATACTAGAGCACCACGGTGTTCCAGCTGCAAATCATATTGCAGGTGAGTAGAATTGTGTTTTTGAACTACAAAACTCTGTTCGGCGTTCGAAATAGCTCTTTTATTATCACTAAAATCTCGTAACGCCATAATCTTCACTTCATTCTTTGTTTCATTTAATTGGACAGATGATGCACCATTAAAGAGGTTCCATGCAGGCAATGTCGCCTATAAGAGCATGGAACCGTTTGCTGTCCATCTTTATCAATCAACTTAAGGCAATACTTGGGCAGACGCGCTTATGAGGACAGAAAGATGAGTACCGAAAAAATTCGTTATGCAGTAGTCGGATTGGGACACATTGCTCAGAATGCGGTGCTGCCAGCTTTTGCGCATGCCTGTGAGAACTCGGTCCTTAAAGCACTAATTTCAGATGACTGGTAAACGTAGAGCCTCCATCCCAGTAGGTTTCCGGAAAATCTCCCAGGTTTGCGCCGCCCGGTATTCAAACAGGAGGTGCCGCTAGCTGGCGATATGAGCCCGAAGCTACCTTAAAGAGGAAGTCATCGCCAGATGCATCAAGCTCCGCTTGTGTACCTTCAAACCAGATATATCCATTACCACCTTCACTGGGAGCGATGGGCAATACCACAAGAGCGCGCCGACCTGTCTGCAGTTTGGCGTTAGCGTCACGAAATTGAAGCCGGCCCAATATAACAGTGCGAAGTGCAGAGCCCGTGCCAATTTTACAAATTTCCCAGGTGCTGAGACTTTCTTCAATAAAAGCACCGTCGCGAACCAGTTGTCCGCCAAAAACGAAACAACGACAAAGAGCAGTATAGAGTTCAAGATCGTCAACACACTCTGCCTGGTCTCCCAGCGCTTGAGTTTGCAATTTGCGGATCACGTCATCATTTGGTGACATGAATATCGCTTCCAGCCTCTGCCTCTGCTCATGGCTTAGCATATTCGGAGTTTCTTCATAGCAGATTCGCGCACTAGTATCAGATGCCTTAAATTCAACATAGTTATGAGCTTTGCTTGCAGAGCCGCGTTCATGAAATCGAGCAGGAATTTCAAGTTTTTCTATAATTCCGTGATTCATAAAAGCCTTCGCCTCCTTCATCGTTTCATTTCCTTTTGCTCGACTACAGCTTAAAACTATCACAAAGTCGGCTGATCGAACAAAATATCCATCACCAAGCTAGGAATAGCGAGTTTGAGAATATTGATTTCTGCGTCTATTTGAGCCAATCGGTTGGTCATTAAGACCAGCCACTTTCGGAAGGTCAGGTGTATACCTGGTTCTAACGCGGTCAACCACCCAATCCTTCAGATTTCGCACTACGCCGTTAACTTCTCTTCCATAATCACCGTGTTGCAAGCTGGAGATTATCTGCCACTGCCCGCGGTTCTTTTGTAAGGTACCCAGGTACATGTGCCCTGGTGAATCGAGCACAACGCCGCCCTTTAACAGCAAATCTTGCTTATATCTAGAGCTGGTCATGGCAGACTGTGTGGTATCACGCCAGGTGTCGCCAGTAATTAGTTTCATGGCATGCATGCTTTCTTCCATCGTGCCCCCGCCCGAGCCACGATCAAAACGATTGCCATTGTTTGAAAGGTAAGCGGCTACACTCGTCCAAATCTCCGAACAGGGACTCCGTCTAGTATCTCCATTATTTTCAATGGTCCAACTGCTGCCTTGGTCGCTTAATTGGATTAAGCTTCGCGGAGGCGTCCAGGTATGACCATTTACGTCGGTGAAGGTGCCACTGCAAGATAGTTGATCTAGCATTTTGGCCATTTTGTCAGGATGCTGAATCACTCCGAGGAAGACACCGGAGATTTGCCAACAACAACCCCAGTTGCCTTGATCGTCAGCTTTTGCCGGCCAAGCCATGGAATATATCGCGGTTTCAACAAGCTTCGAACGACTGTCTAAGTCATAGACTGCATTCGGCGAATTACTTTGCATCATCTGTGAGAGATAGTCGTATGTGCGGGTCACTTTCTGATCCCACTCGCCTTGAGATTTTTCTGCCGCCTTACCGCCGGCAGTTTCAGCCTGGACACGTTCGCCGGCACGCGATTCGAAAGCCGCTAGCATAGCGGTGAAGCGAGCCTTGTGCGGCGCGTCTAGATGACTTTCCATCAATTCTTGCAGCCGTTCGCGAGCATCATCCACATTGCCGGAGAAACCACCTTCAGCTTTGTCACCACCGATTTTGCCGACATGAGCTTTATCATTCGGCTTGTCAGTTGCAAGGCGATACTCAAATTCTCCATCAGCGCAAGGCGTGATGCTGTAACGCGAAGGACGCGGTTTGCCCTTATCATCCAAACTACGAAATTCGTTGCTCAACGAACCGTCGGGATTAGCAACGCGTGTCCATGTTTCGCTTTTGGCACCTTTATCTGTCATCCGCAAGTCTTTGACACTGGCGACAGTTTTCTGGCTGCCCTCACCTAGATACTCGTAGGTTCTCGTCCCCTGAGGGCTTACCACTCTAGTAATGTCGCCATCGCGATCGAGGTCGACATGAATCATGCTTGAACGCTCAATCGAAGCTGTTCCATCAGGATTTTGATAGCTCAAATCGCCGTTTGCCGAGATAAAAATATTACTGCGATTCTCCTCACCGGGAGGACGTCGCTCAAAGATCGTGCGTTCTTCTTTAGTAGTGAGATTGCGGTCTTTAACCACTGCAATGCCTGAAGCATCGCGAGTAAAGGTTCTCTCTAAATTGCCCCTGACTGCTTTTACAATTTGATTGTCTTTGTCGTAATCCAGCCTGGTACCGTCTTTGGTGCTAACCTGCTTGCTGCCGTCACGATGCTCTTGTACCTTGGCACCCTTGTCGTTGGTGAAACTCAACTCGCCGTTGGTATTGAAATTCAAATCGGCGCGCCCGTCTTTGAATCTCGGCGAGTCGCTGGCCCAAACTCCGTTGTTTTCTTTGCTCCAATTTACGGTTTCGCCGAGCTTGGGATCGTATACCGTCAAAGTATCCTTGCCGTTTACCTTGAGGCGGTCGATGCGCTGCCCATCGGCGCCGCGAAAGCTGACAAGATTGTTCTGGCTATCGTATGAAGCTCGACTGCCATCGGCGCCGATCGAATCGGAAGTTTGCCGACCATCGGGATAATAACTTGTCCATTTTGAACTGCTATTGTCGTTGCTATATTGATTTGCAGCTTTGATTGAATGGACGCCGTCGGGGCTTACCTTTATTTCGCCACTCCAGACCTGTCCATCACTGGTGCGCCATTGATTTGAGCTCTTGCTTTCGCGCGTGTAAACAACTTCTTTGTTGGTCTGCTTATCGATGATATTGACAGATTTGATATCGTAGGACTTGTCGTCAAAGTAATCGTACTTGCGAGCCTTCTTAGCATCAGCATTATCGACTTCAGTCGGACGTCCAGCCGCGTCGGAAACGATTGTCCCAAAACCGGCGCCCTCGAGAGTCTCGAACCCACGTCCGTTAATAGTGTGCTTCAGACCAGCTGTATCGTCGAACGTTAGGGAAGCATTATCGTGCAAAAGCATATTCTTGCGCGGCTTGCCACCATCATCTGATGAGGTCCACATTCCGTCGTTGTTTGTCCATGTGACGGTTTTTCCGGCAGGATGCGCTTCAAGCATCGTATTTCCGTTAACTAACTGAAATGAGCTGCCATCGGCTCTAGTAATCTTGTTTATCTGATGATTCGAATCATAGCCGACTCGGGCACCATCAGCGTTTTCTTTCTCCTCACGAATTGTTCCGTCCGGCTGCTCGATGCGCCATACGCCTTTTTCTGACGTCTGCATCGAAACGGTGCCATCTTTTGCGACCTCGACTTTGCCTGGAAACGCTAACTGCATTCCTTGCACATCAAGAAACCAGCTGCCGTTCTGCTTGACGAGACGAGAGGTTCCTTCGGCATTGCTTGTAACTATAGCGTTGACCTCATGGGTCTGTGGATCGCGTTCAATATGACGGATTTTGGCATCTGGGTAATAGATATCGGTGCTATAACCGGCATCATCAAAGCGAACAGGTGAGGCGTCGCGTGGTCCGTCAGCGGCAACGGGCCCGAATCTGAAATAGGGATTTGGTGGTGCCTCATTAGAATTTGGAGACGGAGAAACGTCACTCGGATTCGGCGAAAGTGGAACGTCACTCAGATTACGTGATGGGGGTACGTCGCTAAGATTCGGCGAAAGCGGAACGTCACTAAGATTACGTGAGGGGGGAACGTCGTTAAGATTCGGCGAAAGTGGGACGGCAGCTGGATTTAGCCAAGGCGATAGTGGCTCAATCGCATCAGCCGCACCGCGAGCACCGCCGGCGCGCGCAGAGCTCGTAGAATCGTTAGCGTTATATGCAGCACGAGAGGGTTCAGCAGTCGAACTTGACGAACTGCCTGGTAAGCAGGAAATGTCAGATGACTTGACTGATTTGCCAGTCTTATCATCGCCAGCCTGATTGGGCCTCGCATTGAGAAGCGCAGGATCGCCGTAAAGAAGCAAGAGTTCCGACGGCAGCGACAGGCGAGGGTCAGTTTTTCTGCTTTCCAGCGAAGGAAAAACTCGCTGGATATCCGCAGAATATTGTCTGGGCGAACTCAGAATATCCTGACCTTGCAGCGTGAATTTAAGTTGCGACTTTTTCTCAGCTGAATCCAATGCCGACGCCGATTCGGATTTAGGATTCGCACTTTCGGGGGAAGAGTTGAATCTCATTGCTTACTTCTTTTCTATGGGTGAGTACAGCCGTACTAGGGGTACGCGCCACCGCCCCCGCTCCGCTTCTAAATCCCTGCTTTAGAAATCTAATCTCCAATTGTGGAATTTTTGCACCTAAAGCGATACAGAGTACAAGAGATTCCGCAGCGCAATATCCGCAATCACGCCACAGCACAGCATTAACACCCATTTGACGAATTTTATAGAACACAAAATTTTTCACAATATCCAACAACAGCCCGCCACATTAGCTGCGAGGATAACTGCGCTAGAGGAAAAGCCGCACAGGCGCAGCCAACGATATTCGCACTCCTGGGTAGACTATTTCGAATCTAGAGGATGATTAAACCGCTCCCGCTCTAAATTCTCTTCTAAAGTCTCGAAGTTATGCTGTTTGAGCTTATCGCTATGCACTGATTTTCCCGCGGCTATAGGAGTCGCCAGCTTAGCGGCATTCTTCTTTTCTTGCCTAATACTCTTTGAGTCTTTCATAGCGCTCACCATTTAATTCTGCGCCCGTGCTCGCACGCTTGCGTGGCTTGTATTGGTGATGCGATTTCGTGCAAGCGGTTCCGCATTACAATGCGCTTTTGCGGCTACTGAGGAGCTTTTCGGCGGAACAATGCTATCTGCCCCCCCATCAACTA
>Ga0182030_10012391_pt1 | contig 17076 bp, 16 predicted proteins | sample 812S3MmetaG_FD_121299 | JGI IMG/M metagenome (GOLD analysis project Ga0182030, IMG submission 121299) | Permafrost microbial communities from Stordalen Mire, Sweden - 812S3M metaG (Illumina Assembly) | ecosystem: Environmental > Terrestrial > Soil > Wetlands > Permafrost | place: Sweden...
CCACTCGGCGTCATCCACGCCAAAGACGGCGACTTCGTCAACTCCGCTCACTTCGGAGAGGACCAACTCGATCTCGGCGGGATAGACATTGACGCCGCCGGTGATGATGAGGTCGCTACGACGGCCCTCAAGATAGACGTATCCGTCTTTGTCGACGCGACCGAGGTCCCCGACGCTGAACCAGTCGCCGTCCCACGCGGCGTTGGTCTTTTCCGGATCATTCCAGTACTCGAACCGGGCATAGCCGGGGGCGTGACACCAGAGCCGTCCGTCTGCATTGCTTCGCAGAACTCGTCCCGCGCGGGCTCGTCCGACGGTTCCTGGGTGTGCCAGCCACTCTTGGGCGCTACAGCGCGTGAACTGTCCTTCGGTTGAGCCGTAGAACTCAACCAGGGTGTCAGCACCGAAACATTCGATTGCTCGGCGCCGCAGTGGCTCGGGACAACTTGAGCCCGCGTGTGCGAGCAGTCGTAAGGCACTAACGCGCGGGGGCGCCGTGTCGAGAAGTCGCTGAAGATGAATCGGAGCCATGAACGTCGTCGTTGCCACTCTCTCAACCAGCGACGACATGACCTCGGCGTCGAATTTCTTAGGGATCAGTACGGAACCCCCCACAAGAAGTGTCTGAAGGGCAAACCGGAGGGGCGCGGAGTGGCTGAAGGGACCACACACGAGGTGGACGTCGTCCTTCGAGAGATCCCAGGTTTCACGTTCCTCTCGTGCGAGGGCGTCAGCGGCGTCTTCACTCAGCCACCCGCTCCACACGCCCTTCGGGCGGCCAGAACTTCCTGACGTGAAGTGAACTGGACGAGATCCAAAGCGAGCGGACCAGGGAGCCGACGTGTCTACAGGCAAGGAACCCAACGTCGCTACGTCTTCGTCTCGAAGAATCACCGAATAGGGCAGACCTTCAAGCATGAAGTCGCGTTCGGCGGTCGTTATCGAGGCGCTCACGATGACGACCGCCAGCTCCGAGCGGAGGCACCCGTAGACCGCCGCCAAAAGTGCCGCAGAATTGTGGGCCTGAAAGACGATGAAACTCCGAGGTGATATCCCGCGTGATCGCAGTGACGACGCGACTCGACGACCCCACTGCTCGGCGGTGTCGGCGCTCAGGACCTCTGTGTCGTGCTCATCAACGTTCGGCACGATTCGACCTCACGCGGAAGGAGCCTTGAGGGCGTTGATGATCGCCGTGGTCATCTCTGACGTCGTTGAGGTTCCGCCAAGATCGGGGGTGCGCACTATCCCTTCGACCAAGACACTCTCGATGGCGCTGACAATCGCGTCCTCCCACTCGACGTGTCCCAGATGGGCCAGCATCATGCCTACGGCCCACAGTGACGCAACGGGATTGGCCACATTTTGCCCGGCGATATCGGGGGCTGAACCATGGACCGGCTCAAACATCGATGGGAACGTCCGCTCAGGATTGAGGTTGGCACTGGCCGCAAATCCGAGACCGCCGACAAGCGCCGCTCCGAGGTCTGAGAGTATGTCGCCAAAAAGATTGGAAGCGACAACAACGCCGAACTTCTCAGGGTGCTGGACGAGATGGAGAGCCGCCGCGTCCACGAGGAGATTGTTTGAGGGAACGTCGGGGTACTCCGCGCTGATCTCGGCGAACAGATCGTCCCACAGCACGCCGGTGAAATTGAGGGCGTTCCCCTTGGAGACGCTGGTGAGCGGCCAACCTCTGCTGCGCGCAAGCTCAAAGGCGTAGCGAAGAATTCGTTCCACTCCCCGCCGAGAAAACACGCTGGTTTGCAGCGCGACTTCGTCGTGAGAGCCCGGGAAGAGTGTGCCGCCCAGGCCTGAGTACTCGCCTTCGCTATTTTCTCGAACGATGATCATGTCCAGGTCTTCGGGTCCGCGCCCCGCGAGCGGAGTTGCCACGCCACCGAGCAGCTTCACGGGTCTCAGATTTACGTACTGATTGAAACCTTGGCGGATGGCGAAGATGACTTGGCGAAGCGAGATGTGATCTGGCACGCGCTCATCCCCGATAGCCCCAAGGAAGATGGCGTCGAACTTCGCGAGTGTGTCCATTCCGTCACTCGGCATCATGGCGCCGGTCCTCAGGTACTGTTCGGCGTTCCAGCCAAACTCTTCGGTCTGGAAAACGAGTGACGAATCCAGTGCCGTGATCGCGGCCAGTAGATCGCGCGCCGAAGAGGTCACCTCGGGCCCGATGCCGTCGCCGGGTAACAACGCGATTCTGTAGTTGCTCACCGTCACGATCACATCCGCGCTCTCTGTCGCCAAGCGGGCACGCTCACGGTTGAGCCTTGACGGGGCGACAGAACAAAGGTTACTGTCTTTGGATTCGATTGCAATGCGCGGAGAAAATGCCTCGGGACAGCCGCTCACAGTTGTCGGGGGCTGCCTTGGGCACTGGCAGACTGCTGAAACGGATGTGCGTCGAGTGTGAGCCCGTGAAATGGCCGAAGGGGGCCCAATGACCTGGAGCGTAGGTGCAGGGATAGAAGGACGTACCGTCGTCGTCACCGGCGCGACGGGGGGAATTGGAAGGGCGATCTCCCACGCATTCGCCCAGACGGGGGCACGGGTGGTGGCGACCGATCAGAGTCAGACCTCGTTGGACGAACTCGTGGGCGAACTAGAAGGTGTCACGCACCACGGGGTTGCGCTCGACCTGCGCGACGCCGGCGACCGTCAACGGCTGCTCGAGACGGCCATGATCGATGGAAATGAGCCGTACGCCCTCGTACACACTGCGGCGCTCCTGCGGCGTCGCGCCTCGTTGGATGAGGTGACAGAAGACGACTGGGACTCCCAGGTCGATACGAATCTCAAAGCCACGTTTTTCCTCTGCCGGTCGTTCGGCAATGAGATGAAACGTGCCGGTGAAGGTCGAATCGTTCTCTTCACTTCGCAGAGTTGGATGACGGGCGGTTTCGGCGGGGCGACCGTGTACGCGACAACCAAAGGCGGCGTCGTCTCGATGTCTCGAGGACTTGCGCGAAGCTATGGCCGCGATGGGGTGACCGTCAACGCGATCGCGCCGGGCCAGATCAACACGCCGATGCTGCTCACCGGACTCGATCCGGCGATCTACGAGAAGATGCGCGAGGAGACGCCCCTTGGATATGTGGGGGAGCCTGAGGACGTCGCCGGAACAGCGGTGTTTCTCGCCAGCGCTCACGCGCGCTACATCACGGGAGCCACAATCAACGTCAGCGGCGGTTTCTTGATGTACTGACTTCTCGCGAAGAACGAGGCGACGGTGAAGTGCAATGCCTTATAAATCAAGGAGGAAAGATGGCCAACATTCCCTTTGTGGACACCCACGTCCATTTCTACGACCTACGTCGGAAGGACTTGGTGTATTCCTGGCTGCAGCCAGAGTTCGTGCATCCTCAACTCGGCGACATCAACGCGATTAAGACTTTGGTCTATGACGCGACAGCCTTTGAGGCAGAGTCTCGATTTGCCAACGTGTCTCACGTGGTTCACGTGCAGGCAGCGCTGGGCGCGAGCGATCCGGTCGCCGAGACGATTTGGTTGGAAGAAATGGCTCATCGCGTCGGTAGTCCTGACGCGATCATCGCTCACACGAATCTGAGCGATCCTTCGGCGAGGGAAACGCTCGAGCGCCACCTCGCGGCATCGAGCCGAGTTCGCGGTATCCGTGATTTTGGAGAGGGCGACTACCTGTCGTCCCCTGAGTGGCAACGCGGATACTCGCTCTTGGAGGACTTCAATCTTCTCTGCGATCTGGACTGCACCTGGGAGAACATGTCGAAGGCCCGTGACGTCGCGAGAAACTTTCCCAACACAGTCATGGTGTTAGAACACGCGGGCTATCCAAGTTCTCGCTCCGAGGAGTACTTTCGCGACTGGCGCGGCGGTCTCACGGAACTGGCGTCCGCCGGCAACACGTGGTGCAAGATTTCGGGGTTGGGCATGTACGACCATCGTTGGACCGTGGAGAGCATTCGGCCCTGGGTGATGGCCTGCCTGGAGACCTTCGGCGTGGAGCGTTGCTTCTTCGCGACAAACTGGCCGGTCGATCGACTGTTCAGTTCCTACGATGTCGTCATCGACGCCTACGCACAGATCATTGCCGACCTCTCGCCCAGCCAGCAAGACGCGCTGTTCTTCGCGAACGCCACGAAGGTTTACAGCCTCGACGTATGAGGCGCCGCAGCCCTCGGAACTTGACAGGCTGGGGGTGGGACCGTAGTCTTGGAATCGATTGTACGACTGACGCCACGCATGATACGGGCGAGGGGTCGGGTGGCCGTCTACAGCCTCCGTCCCCTACGCGGAGAGGGATTTAGGGCACTGCCGATGAGAATTCGCATGAATCAGGCGATCAGCCGAGCCATCGCCGATGAGATGGAGTCGGACCCGCGCGTTGTCGTGTTCGGCGAGGATGTCGCCGTCGCCGAAGGTCCCTTCAAGACGTCCGAGGGCCTTCTCACCACGTTCGGGGCCGATCGTGTGCGCGACACCCCTATTTCGGAGACGGGGTTTCTAGGCGCCGCCGTAGGAGCCGCCATGACCGGACTTCGACCAGTCACCGAGATCATGTTCATCGAGTTCCTGGGCGTGGCCTTCGACCAGGTTGTGACCGAAGCGGCTTTGATGCACTACCTGTCGGGCGGACGTTTTAACGTTCCGATGGTGGTGCGAGCTTCGGCGGGCTCGGGTCTCGGTTTTGGTTGCCAACACTCCCAAACGCTCGAGCGTTGGATGCTCGGCACTCCCGGCCTCAAGTTGGCGGTGTCCTCGGGCGCCCGTACCGCGTACGGCTTGACCAGGGCCGCGATTCGTGACAACAACCCGGTGGTCCTGCTCGAGCCCCGTGCCCTCTATGGCGAGCGCGAAAACGTGGAGCCTGGCGAAGGGTCAATCATCGAGCTCGGTACGGCAGAGACGGTGCGCGAGGGATCAGACGTGACAGTCGTGGCCCTCGGACAGACCGTGAAAGTAGCCCTTGACGCGGAGGCCGCAGGGTCGTGGTCGGGCGAAGTGATCGACTTGCTGAGCCTGATGCCGTGGGACAAAGAAGCAGTGTTGTCATCGGTCCGGCGAACCGGTCGTCTGGTCGTGGTCGAAGAAAACCAGTTCACGGGGGGCTGGGGAACGGAAATTGCTTCCTTCGTCTCATCGGCGGGCTTCGGCGACCTGAAGGCACCGGTGCTGCGCATTACGGCGCCCGACGTACCGGTCCCCTTCGGACAAGAGTTAGAGCGACGCTTCCTCCCCTCGGCGGAGTACGTCGTTCAACAAGTTGACGCGTTGCTGGCGAACAATCGCGCACCCGCACCGTGGTGGAAGGAGTTCGTATGAGCATCACCAAGCACACCGACGAAAAGATTGAGGTTCAGCGACGAGTGGAGCTCGCAGCGAGCCCCTTGGCGCGTCTGCAACGGATGATCGAAATTCGCTTCGTCGAGGACCGCATTCAAGATCTCTTCGCGCAGGGTCTGATTCCTGGAACGACACACACCTCCCAGGGTCAAGAAGCGGTCGCCGTGGCGCTTGGAAGTGCGACACGCCCGACGGACATCGTCTGTTGCACGTACCGGGGCCACGGTATTGCCTTGGCGTTGGGCATCCGGCCTGAGGCCGTGCTCGGTGAAGTTCTTGGTCGCCAGATCGGCTGCATGGGTGGCCTCGGCGGCTCGATGCACCTCAGTGATCCAGCGATTGGGCTGTTGCCCACTTTCGCGATCGTCGGGGCGGGTACTCCGGTAGCGGTGGGCGCGGCTTTGCAGTTCGCGACTTTGAAGAGCGACGGGGTCGCGGTGAGCGTCTTTGGCGACGGGGCCACGAACATCGGCGGATTCCACGAGGGCCTCAACTTGGCGGCCGTCTGGAACCTTCCCGCGGTCTTTCTCTGTGAGAACAATCTCTATGGCGAATACAGCCCGATTGCCACGACCACCGCAGTGACCGACATCGCCGAACGCGCGGCGTCGTACAACATGCCCAGCGAAATTGTCGACGGCCAAGACGTCGACCTCGTGGAAGCGGCCATATCTCGCGCCGTGGAGCGTGCGCGCTCGGGCGGAGGTCCGACCCTCATCGAGGCGAAGACCTATCGCTACGCCGGGCACTCACGCTCCGACAAGGCGCCCTATCGCCCCGACGGCGAACTGGACGCATGGCTCGCGCGCGATCCCATCGAGCTCTACGCGAAGAAGTTGGAGTCGACCGGTGACCTGGGCGGTCGCACGCTCGACGAGATTCGTGACGAACAGCGCGGTTTCATCGACGACGCAGAAGCCGCGGCCGTCGCGAGTCCTTCGGGCAGCGTGGCGCAAATGTTCGCCCACGTGCTCGCGCCGTAAGTTCATTGAGATCGAAGAGAGAGTCATGCGCCAGACCGTAAATTTGCCAGTGCTCGGAGACACCACCAAGTACGGCGTGATTAGTCAGTGGCTGATCGCGGTGGGCGATCGCGTCGAGGCCGATCAACCACTCGTGGCCGTCGAGTCCGACAAGGCCCTCGTCGAAGTGCCCTCGCCGTTCAGCGGGGTACTCGTCGAACAACTGGCGGCCGTTGAAGACGAGTTAGAGATCGGCGCTCCCATCGCCATCATCGACGTTGAGGACTAAAGGCGCCCGCGCGGGCGAGTGAAGGGGAGGGTCGTGTCGAAGTTGCGCCTGGGCGTTATCGGAGCTGGATCATGGGCCGTCGCTTCACACCTTCCCGAGTTCGCCAAGCGTCGCGATGACGTCGAGTTTGTCGCCGTCTCTCGAAAAGGCCCCGAACTCCTCGAGAAGATACGAAGCGACTGGGGCTTTGAGTACGCCAGCGAGGACTATCGCGACGTGCTCGACGCGGGCGTCGACATCGTTCTGGTGGCCAGTCCCACGGGTCTGCACCACGAACACGCGAAGGCGGCCCTCGAGGCCGGCGCCAACGTGCTCGTCGAAAAGCCCGTCACCATCACGCCCGACGACGCCTGGGATCTCGCGGACACGGCGACCCGGCTTAATCGGCAACTGCTCGTGAGTTTCGGATGGAACTATCAGCCGATGATGCGCGCGGCCAAGTCGCTCATGGACGAACAGGGTGTCGGCCAGATCGAACAACTCATGGTGCACATGGCGTCCCAGACGCGCGAGCTTCTCTTGGGGACAGGGTCCTATCCCGACGCCTCACCCGAGACGACTCCGGACTCGCGCACCTGGAACGACCCCGCGCTGTCGGGCGGGGGCTACGCCATGGCGCAACTGACCCACGCGCTTGGGGTGGCGCTCTGGCTCACCGAGCTTCGAGGTTCTGAAGTCTTCGCGTTCATGTCGTCGCCCCATGGCGCGCCGGTTGAGTTGCACGACGCCGTCGCCCTGCGCTTCGACGGCGGCGCGATTGGCACCATGGACGGCGGCTCGGCGCACGTGAACGCCGGGAACAACAAACACCAACTGGAACTACGCGTGATTGGCTCAGAAGGCCAATTTCAGATCGACCTCGAACGCGAGGCGCTCTGGCTCTTTCGCGCTCCGAACACGGACATTCGGCCCGAACTGGCCCCCGACGCCGGTCTGTACGACTGTGTCGGCCCGCCACACGCCTTAGTGGACCTGAGCCTCGGGCTCGACGTCCAGAACTGTTCGCCGGGCTGGCTGGGGGCTCGCACGGTCGAGATCCTCGACGCCTGCTATCGAAGCGCGAAGAGCGGTGCGATCGCCACGATCGATACCACCGCTCACTGAGGGGGAATATGGAACGGCTCTGCTTTACTTTCGAGATTCGCCGGGGCACGTTTGATGAGTACAAACGTCGCCACGACGAGATCTGGCCCGAACTGGTCGAGGAGCTCAAGGCCGCGGGACTCTCCAACTACTCGTTGTTCAAATACGACGATCAGCGCGTCGTCGGGTACGTCGAGTGCGAGCCCAACGCGGCGACGTGTTTTGGGACGTTGGCGACCGCACCGGCCAATATGCGCTGGAGCGAGTGGTTCAAAGAGATCATCATCGCGCTCACCGACGAGAATGGACAGATGCCCCACATGGAAGAGATCTGGCACCTCGCCTGAGGTGAAGCGACTATGACCATACGAAGCGTTCACGCCATCCCGGTTGCCTACACCGAGCCCAACGACTGCAACTCAACCCGTTCACTTTTATTCTGTCGTGTTGAGTCCGTTGACGGCCTGGTCGGCTGGGGCGAAGCGATCACGCAGTTCCCCGAGGCCTCAAAGTCCGCCGCGGTCTTGCTGGAAGGAATTGCCGACACGGTCGTTGGCCGCGACGTCCTCGATCATGGGGCCATCATGGCCGACGTCGAAAAGCGCTCGTGGTGGTACACCTATGGCGGCGGCATTGGCGCCTTTGTCACCAGCGCTCTCGACGTGGCGCTCTGGGATCTAAAGGGCAAGACGCTTGGCCGCTCGGTCAGCGATCTCATCGGTGGAGCGCGGCGTCCGACTCTGCCGGTCATCTCGTCGAGTCACGCGTTCAATCCCAGTTTGGACTTCGAGATCGAGCGTCATGGAGCGTATGTTCGCGACGACGGTTTCAAAGGCGTCAAGATTGGGATGGGCAAACGTGGTGAGGCGCATCTCGGCTATGACTTTGAGCGCGACGTTCGCTTCGTGGCCGGACTGCGCGAGGCGATCGGGCCTGAGGCGATCCTCATTATGGACCGCGGCCAAAGTCTTCCGTGGACGGTGGCCGACGCCATACGTCGTACGCAGGCCTTTGACGAGTACCGCTTGGAGTGGATGGAAGAGCCCCTCGAGCCTCAGGACATAGAGGGATTTCGTCGACTGCGCGAACAGGTGTCGTGCCTCATCGGTACCGGCGAGCGCGAGTTCACCGTCCGGGGATACCGCGACGTCATCGCGAGTGGCATCAGCGACGTGGTGGGATTCGACCCTGGGCGCGCGGGTGGCATCACCGGGGGACTGAAGGTAATCCAACTCGTTGAGGCAGCGAACGTCTGGTTCAACGCTCACGCCTGGAGCAGCGCCGTCACCACCGCGGCCAGTCTGGCCCTCTCGGGAAGCACCAATCGCTGTCTTCTCTTTGAGATGAAGCCCATCGCTAATCCCATGCACGACGAGCTCATCACAACTCCCTTTACGCACGACCACGGCGTGATCACCGTTCCTAATGGTCCTGGCCTTGGCGTCGAAGTGATCGAGTCAGTGCTGGAGCACTACCGACTGCCCTAAGGCCGGGCACCCTGAACGAGAGGTCACATCGAGTCCATTCGTTCTCGATCCTGATCGATTTGTCAACGTCAACAACAAAGCCCCGGAGCAAATGCTCCGGGGCTTTGTTGGGTTGGGGAGGTCCTGGTTAGAAGCCCGCGCTGTTGACGTTGGCCGAGGTGTAGACCACCGCGGCGCCGGCACTGACCGTCTGGCCAGGCAGCACTACTTCCTTAACGCTGCCGCACTTGAAGGACTGGCCGGTCTTGCCGGTCAGCGTCCCCGCGAGGACGTTCTTCATAGCGCACGCAGCGACGGTTCCCTCTTGCGTGAAGTTCCACAGAGCGAAACTGTGCACGCAGTTGTTTGCCGTCGTCATGAACGGTGCCATCTGGTCCGGGTCACCGAGTCCGGTCAACACGTACTTAGAGCACAGGTTGTTCGTCGTCAGATACTGAGCCGCGGCGGCGATGGCCACCGTGGTCGGAGAGATGATGCCGCTGATGCCGGGGTTGGCCGCGAGGGCCGCTTGCAAGCTGGACGTCGCGTCTGCCGCAGAGTCCGAGGGCGGGTTAATAATGGCCGCCAACGTCATCTTGGAATACTTCGACATGGAGAGGTCCGACTTCAACTGAGCGTTCCACTGGACCTGGTTAGAGTCCGTGGCTTGCGCTGACAAGATGATGAAACTTCCCGAGTAGGGCGTGGGCATCTCCGAACCGAGCATGTTCAACTCGGTGGTGGCGATGGACGCCGTGCTTGTGCCTTCGACGTAAATCGAACGGCCCGTCTTCAACGCGTCGGAGTCGAACGTGACGACTTTGACACCGTGCTTCTCCGCACGAACGAGCGCCGGGTTGGTGGTCGCCGCGTCGTCGTTGGAGATCAAGATGCCTTTGTCGCCGGCCGAAACGGCGTTGTTGATGAAGTTGACCTGGTCCGTGGCGGAACCCGTAGTGGGGCCACCGTAGAGACAGGTCAGACCAATCTTCTTGCCTTCGGCCTTGCAACCCGCGGCGGCGTCAGTGAACGGTGCGATTCCCGTGAACTTCGGAATCATGTACACCTTGACGCTTTTCGCGGCGGCGCCGGCAGTGCCGGAGCCGGCCATCAGGCCAACCGGAAGCAGCGTGGCGCTCGCCAAGGCGAGAGCCATCGCATACTTCATATAAGTACTTCGTTGTTTCATTATTTCCCCCATATGTTTAAATACCGCGAACTCTTTAGTTGACGGCTGTACTGCGAACTGCTTCACCGCTACCCGCACTTCCTCCCTTCGACTCACCAGCTCCTGCACTAGCGATCTCCACGACCCCGGCGCGACGCCGCCGCGACCAGTCGCGAGCCGATCGCGCCAATGGCGGCGCGCCAATGGCGATGATCAACAGAAATCCAACGGCCATGGTCTGTCCCTGGCCGGAAAACCCGTGGAGTCCGAGGGCCGACTGCAAAAGGGCGAGCAGCACGGCCGCGATCACAACGCCTGGAATGGTCCCCGTTCCGCCGTAGGCGCTCACGCCACCGAGGATGACGGCGGTGATTGCCGGCAGCAGCTCCGACGCACCCATGCCGGCCTGCGCGGTCTCATAGTTTCCGAGGAACAACAGACCGGCAAACCCAGCGAGAAAGCCTGAGATGACGAAGGTGATGATCCGCACCCGATTTACGGCAATGCCAGAGAACAACGCCGCCTTGCGATTTCCACCAACGGCGAACAGAGACTTTCCCCACGTCGTGAAGTGCACGAGATAGGCCATGATGGCGGCAATGACGAGGACGACCACTACGCAGAACGGGATCTGGGTGCCGGTGAGGTTGGAGCTGCCAAGACTGACCACCGAGTTCGGAAAAGTCGTAATGGCGAGTCCGCCCAAGATGAGGAACGAGATACCCGTATAGGCACCCATCGTGCCCAGAGTGACCGCCAAGGCGGGTAGATCGAAAAGAACCACGAGCAGTCCATTGATCAGTCCACAGATCAGAGCGATCACGAGACCAATAGCGATGGCGAGTCCGGTCGCCATGCCGTGGGACATCAGGTCACCCATCACCACGCCGCTGAGCGCGAGTGTCCCCACTACCGAGAGATCGATATCGCCGGTCATGATGACAGGCGCCACACCCAGCGCCAGGCACAACAGGATGACGTTGTTGAGAGCGGTGGTCTGAAGATTGAAGCTCGAAATGAGATCGTGGTCGGCCGATTGGCCAATGATCACGATGAGGACGGTCAAGACGACGAGTCCCGCCTCCCAACTCAGGACCAATTGACGGACCCTAGCCATTGGAGGCACCTCCGGCGGCGTCGATGGCCGCGGTATCAAGCGTGGGATGATCGCTCAAGAACGCTTCTCGTCGCACCGGACGACGGAGTCGACGACTGACGACCGCGTAGACGGCCACGGCGATAACGATGGCCGCCCCTTGGAGAGTCTGTTCAGCGAAGATTGAGATGCGCGTCAACTCGAGAATGTTTTGAATCTCGCCGAGCAACAGTGCCCCGAGTACCGCGCTCAGGGCCGTGCCCGCCCCTCCGAAGAGACTCACGCCACCGACGACGGCCGCCGCGATGACGGTGAGATTCATGCCGTTGCCGGCGGTGGCGTCGACGTTGCCGAACTGTGAGGTGTACAGAAGCCCGCCGAGGCCGGCGAGAGCGCCGCAGAGAGCAAAGATCTGATACGTGCGAACGCGAATTTTGACGCCTAGGTAGACGGCGGCGTCGGGATTCGATCCCAGGGCGTAGATATCACGTCCGAATCGAGTGCGACGAAGGATGAACGTCACCACGATCAGACAGATGACGGCGATCCAGATAAAGGTTCCAATGCCGAACCACGCGTTGCCCCGCAGACCAGCGAGCCACTTGGGGACTTGCGTGAGATACAGCTGGGATCCGTTGTTCACGATGATCTGCAAACCCGTATAGATGGAGAGCGTGGCGAGGGTGGCAATGATGGCGGGCATCTTGAACACGTTGATCAATAACGCGTTGCCGAGGCCAAAGGCGGCCCCGAGCCCGAGGGCTAAGAGGACGCCGAAGACCGGCCCGAACGGACCCGACACGTGTCCCGACCACGAGCCGACGAGATAGGCGCAGATGCCAAGGATCGCCCCGACGGAGAGATCGATCTGGCGGGCCAGGATCACCACCGCTTCCCCAATGGCTACGATCGCGATGAGCGCCGTGGTGTTGAGAAGATTGTTGATGTTCGACAGTGTTCGAAAGTCCGACAACGTCGCAGTGGCCACGAGTGTGATGAGCACGATGAGTCCGATGAGCGCCGTATCGCTCCGGCGTACCAGGGATCTCACGCGGCCCCGTCGTGTCGCGGACAACGCCACGTCGGCGATCATCTCGGTCGCGCTCATGATTCCTGCCGTGCGACGACGCCCGAGGCGGCTTCCAGTACGACGTGCGCGTCGACCGGAGTAGCGAACTCCGCGACGATGCTGCCTTCGCGCATCACCAATAGTCGCGTGCTCATCGCGCGCACCTCTTCGAGCTCTGAGGAAATGAAGATCACCGCGACACCGGAAGCCGCGAGCTCGGCCACAATGCCGAGGACTTCGGCTTTGGTCCCCACGTCAATGCCGTGGGTGGGCTCATCCAAAATCAAGATGCGCGGCTCGGTCGCTAACCACTTGCCGAGCACCACCTTCTGCTGGTTGCCACCCGAGAGCGAGCTGGTCAACTGATTGAGTCGGCCAGCCTGGAGCTGGACGCGCTCGGCGAGTTGGGCGGACTGGCGGTACATGACTCGCGTACGGAAGCGCCCGAAGCGATTCGCGATGCGACTCCACACGGTCATGGTCATGTTGAAGGGAACACGCATGCCCATCACGAGTCCGTTGGAGAGCCGGTCCTCAGGGAGATAGGCAATGCCCACTCGCACCGCGTGGCGCGGCGAGACGGCGGTGTAGGGGATGCCGTCGAGGGTCATCGAACCTGAGTCCGGAGGCGAGATACCAAAAATGGCCTCCGCGAGTTCGGTGCGACCGGCCCCGACGAGACCTGCCAGACCCAAGATTTCCCCTCGGCGCAGGCTGAATGAGACGTTCTGGAAGTAGCCGCGACGAGTCAAGTTCTCGACTTCGAGAATGGTGTCGCCCGCCACGCGGGTCAGTGAGGGATAGAGGTCGCCGATGGCTCGTCCGCACATCATCTGCACCAGCTCGGACACGCTGACGTCGGACGTCGGTTTCTCGGCGACCAGAGTTCCGTCGCGCAGGACCACGACGCGATCGGTGATCGCCTTGACCTCGTCCAGCTTGTGGCTTACGAAGACGAGTGAGATGCCGCGGTCGCGTAGTGAGTTCAGCAAAACGAAGAGGGAGTCAACCTCGCGACTGGAGAGCACGGAGGTGGGCTCATCGAGGATGAGAACCCGAGCTTCCGAGATGAGAGATTTGGCGATCTCGATGATCTGGCGGTCGGCAATTCCCAGTTGATAGACCGGAGTGCGAGGGTCGAGGTCCACGCCGATTTCACGAAAGACCTCTTCCGCCTTCTTGTACATGGCGCCCCAGTCGACGATGCCCCGCCGAGTGGGTTGGCGACCCGCGAAGAGATTTTCGGCCACGTCGAGGTCCGGGAAGACCGCGGGCTCTTGGTACGTGGCCGCGATGCCGAGCTCTCGCGCCACGCGGGGGTTGCTCACCCGACGGACCTCGCCGTCGACCACGATCTGTCCGCCGTCAGGTTCCAGGACGCCGGTGAGAATCTTGACGAGCGTCGATTTGCCCGCACCGTTCTCACCGAGCAGACCCACGATCTCACCGCGTCGCAATGTCATACTCACGCCACTGAGCGCCTGAAGGCCGCCAAAGCTTCGTCGGATACCACGGAGTTCTACGACCGGCGCTGCGGCGTTGTCGTCCGCGTCGGAACTGCGCTGGTCGCTCACTTCGCCCCCACGCCCGTGTGTCGTTTGATTCTGTGCAACGTCCAACCCCCGAGACACGTGATCGTCACGTGCATCTCACCCCGCAGCGAACTTACCTCCGCCGATATTTTGGAAACGATACCAACCCCATGTCCCTCGCGCAAGCGCACTCGCGAATGTTTTCTCGATCTTTGCCGTTCGCCACGTTTAAAGGGATATGGGGGCGATGTGGGTGACAGGCGAGGCGACGTCGCGGGGAATCGCCAGATTGACCCTGCAATTCTGAGATTCTCCTGGAATCGATATTTTCCTGGATTAGGGTGTCTAGAAAAGCGACTCGCGTGGCGATCGCCGAGGTGGGGAGATCAGCAGTGGACCTTCTGGATTCAAATAAGGAACTTGATCAGCCCGTAGGGGGGAGTGTGTCCCCGCTGACGATCACTCGTATCGAGACGATTCCGGTACGGGCCAAGCTCGGCGCCGATTTCAAGGGCAGTCACTACCACATGACGCACCGTTCGACGCTGATCACGCGCGTCTACACCTCCGACGGCATCGTGGGTGAAGCCTACGCCGGCGATGAAGACGCGACGTTGGGCGAGATCGACAACATTGTTCACAACGAATTGGCTCCCGTGATGGTGGGGCTAGATGCCATGGCGACTGAACGCTGTTGGCAAGCGGGCTACCCGGTCACTTTCGACATTCTTCGCGACCGCCGTCAGGGACTTGTGGCGCTGGCTGGCGTCGACGCCGCCATCTGGGACGCAGTGGGCAAGGCGCTCGGACAACCGCTGTGGCGGCTGTGGGGCGGATTCCGTCGCAGCATTCCTCTAATCGCCATCGGCGGTTACTACGGTGACGTCTTGGGCCCGATTGAGCAGGAGATTCAGTCCTACGTCGACCTCGGTTTGGCCGGAATAAAGTTCAAAGTCGGTGGCGCATCGCCCGAGATTGATGCCGAACGCGTCGAACGCGCGCGCGCCGCTGCTCCCGAAGGTTTTCTCATCGCCATCGACGCCAATCAGGGCTACAGCGTTGCGCAGGCGCTGGAGTTGGTTCGACGGATCGAGCATCTCAACATCCTGTGGTTCGAGGAGCCGGTGGGATGGAATGACGACGCCAGAGGAATGCGCGACGTGCGCATGCGCGGATCCATTCCGGTCTGTGCCGGGCAGAGTGAGTACTCGCCGATGGGATGTCGAAATCTGATGGAACTGGGCGCGATCGATTTCTGTAACTTCGACGCTTCGTGGTCGGGGGGCCCGACGGTATGGCGCCGAATGGCCGCCGTCGCGGGAACCTACAACGTGACCGTCGGTCATCACGAGGAACCTCAAGTGTCGTCGCACCTCGTGGCCAGTCAGGCCCATGGTTCGTTGGTCGAGTGCTTTCATCCCGATCGCGATCCCTTCTGGTGGAATTTGATCGCTAACCGACCGCCCCTGGTCAATGGCGAACTCCAGTTGTCCGATGCCCCAGGGCTAGGCTGGCAACTCAATACGGACTACATCGAAGAGCATCGGGTTCGACTGGAGTAGTGGTGACACAATCGGGGCCTGGCCTGACGAAACGGCCAAGTGTCAGTCGCATCAGCATGCAAGAGGTCGCTCAACGCGCGGGCGTCGCGGCGTCGTCAGTGTCGCGCGTGCTGTCGGGTCACCCCAACGTGTCAGACGTCATGCGCAACCGGGTTCTCGACGCTGTGGCCGCCCTGGGGTACGAACCAGATCTCGTCGCTCAGAGTCTTCGCCGCGGCGCGACGATGACGGTCGGATTCGTCGTCGGCGACATCTCCAACCCGGTCTTGTCCGAGAACGCGCTTGGAGCTGAGACGCGCCTGCGCGAGGCGGGATATTCGATGTTGCTCGTCAACTCGATGACCGATCCTCAACTGGACGCGGAACATATTCGCCTTTTTGCCCAACGACGAGTCGATGGGCTTCTCCTGTCCTTGGCGAGCGAGATTTGGCCGGGCACCTTGGACGCCGTGTCGCGGGCTGAGTTGCCTGTCGTCCTGGTCGATCGCGAGATCAATGTTCGTGGAGCCGCCATTTCTGCGGTGTTGGGCCAACACGAAACCGGGGTGGAAGCAGCCGTACGCGAGTTGGCCGCTCACGGCCACCGCCGAATTGCCCTGGTGAATGGGCCACAGGATCTGCGACCCGCCCGGGTACGCGCCAATACCTTGCGCCGCGTCGCGCGCCTGCTCGGTGTCACGAGTGTCGTTCGCTCGGGCCACTTCACCGCCGAGCATGGTGAAGTGGCTACCGCAAGTCTCCTGGCCATGCCTGATCCTCCGACCGCGATCGTCGCGGGAAGCAACCAGATTCTCGTGGGGGTCTTGCGGGCTATACGTCACGCTGGTCTCCGCATCCCCGAAGATGTCTCTTTGGTGACCTGTGACGATGTGCCGCTCGCAGAATTTCTCACGCCCCCCTTGGCGACAATCGAGCGCGACCACTACTTGATGGGTGTCATCGCTGCCTCGCTGTTGCTCGAACTTTTGTCCGGCGCCCCGGCTCGAACCCAAGAGGTCCCGACCACGTTCAAGTCCAACGCGAGCGTGGGGGCAGTGCCCTGTGCGTCACCGGGACAACGGGAGTAGAGAAGGGTTGTCGTGGAGTTTCTCTTAGAGATTGAGGTTCGACTATCGCTGTCGATGGACGCTTCGGAGCGCGCGCGCCTGATCGAGGCCGAGCGAGTTCGAGGTCGAGAACTGGCCGAGCAAGGGATCATCCGGGCAATCTGGCGAGTACCGGGGAGGTTCGCCAACCGAGCAATCTGGTCTGCCGCCGACGCCACTGAGCTGCATAGCGCCATCCAGAGTCTCCCTCTCTGGCCCTATATCGATGTCGTTGTGACCCCCTTGGCCCGTCATGACCTTGGTCAGTACACTCAAGGTCTGCCGCCCGGCCTCGGCGCGTAGTGCGTTAGTGGCGAAGAGTTCGAAATGGCGCGTGATCCCGAGTTGGCCACCTTCCTAGAGGAGCCCTTTCCCAACGATCTCGATGATGTCATCGGTACTCGCTTGATTCTGGCGAATCGTC